>ERZ1370068.9116-contig-7917_pt1 | contig 63814 bp, 99 predicted proteins | sample MGYA00561227_ERZ1370068 | MGnify/ENA primary metagenome ERZ1370068 (study PRJEB38410, sample SAMEA6850437) | metagenome | study: Metagenomic assessment of the ecological functions of the soil: analysis of the soil microbiota associated with the... | reverse complement strand
TTGCCCAAACCAGACCGCGCCACTAAGCGAAAACCGCTTTTACATAATCCAGCGCCTCGGCGTCATCAGCTCATTCAGCGAGGCGCTATTATCCATTAATCATGTTCTTCGCCCGCGCCGTGAAGGGGTCATTGTTTTGAAGTCGCCTTTACGACTCTTCAACAGGGCGGAGTTCAATGGCGTTTCTCTGCGCAGCTGGAGAGATCGATTCTGATGAACAGACGAGGCCGCGATCGTTGTGCTCAAGTTTTTTACTCTCTGTACCAGTTCTAAAAACTAAGCACTGTTTGCAAAAATATGAGGATCAATGATGGCGCGGTGCAGCGTTCCTTTACTTCAACATGAACTGGCTGGCTCCCCAGATCGGATGCGATGAAGGATATTTGATAAACAACGCCTTGCGGATTCATGACCCGGGGACACATATGGCCCGGCATCAGTGACCTTTCGCCGTTTGCCGGAACGCGATTTGTTTAACCGAATTTTTCCCCGATGGGCGTCCCGAACCTCAACCACCAGATGCTCGACTGCAACGCAGTCGGCAGATTCGATTGCGCAGACTATTTGCCGAGTCGCGCAGCGTCGGTAATCGTTTCGCGCCTAACAATGCTGAAAGAGCAATTCAGCGTTATGGTTTTTGGTCAGCGGGTTATCGATCAACACGCCATCAACCACCGGCGAGGAAACCGAAGCTTTTACCGTGTTTTCGCGTACTCAAGCACGTTTGTTCTATCAGGTTTTCGAGCAACGACTTCATAACCAGGTGCTAAAGCATCGGGTGGATAACACCGGATATAGCCGTTTCTGAGCTGATCGAGATACAACTCCATAATTACCCGTTTGCTGAATTATTCAATCATGTTCTATTATTCACGACCATGGGTCTCGGTGGGGCGACGCGTCGTGCCACCTTCTTCCGTTGCGCGCGCTGAACCAAATTTCTTTGGCTTAATCAGCGCCTTCTATAATCGCCGGACAGTTCGTCCTGTCGGCTGCAGTTGTTGTCAACCGCTGCAAAAGCCAGTGCGATACTGTGGGTGAAGCACCGATCACCTGGCTGTTCCACCTGAGACCGTTTGGCACGCTCAATTGCCATCTTACCGCGGCGTGTCGCGCTGCACTCTTAAAGTTGGAATGATAAATCGGCAATCAACTTCCGCTCTGGTCCATCCTTCTTCGACCGCTCTGTCAATAAAAACAATATGGAACACTGCGCGATCAAGGATGGTTGAATCGCCTGGCGTTTTCCTTTATAGGACCGATCTCTTGCCCACTCGCGGCGGCGCGACGATCAGCCCGCGCTGCCCGGCCCAACAGTTGCCAGCAAATCCACCGCACGCAATTGCAAATTCGTCACTGGATTTTCAGGAAGCGATCTGCCTTGCGGGAACAGCGTTAACTTATGAATCGGTCGGCTCGTCCGACCTGCTGGTCGCTGCCAGCCTCAGTTCGCTGTGACTTCCTGAGATGGATTGCCGTTGCCCCGGCAATTGCACAGTCCCGCAATCTTGCGGGCCGCAAATGATGTTGCTCGACGAGCGCACCGAAGAACATGGTGACCTCAGGACGGTGAAGGTTCACAATTTCGACTGGCGCAACATGGCGGGCAGTCGCCCACCTGTCGAGAAACAACTTCAGCGGTGACAGTAGCGCCGCTGGCCTGACGCCGCGCGAAAATATCGAGAATATGCTGGGTACGCGAGCGGGCGGGGTGCAGATATACATCCAAATCCGCGCCAATGCTTCAGCTCTTCGCCTGAGGACTTTTCTGGAGCTCTGGTTTCCCAGGTCGAGCACGGTCTCGTTTTTGCTGGACCGCTCTTCGTTGGGCGCATCCTCGATGATTAGAGGAAGCCTCGGCTGCCGCTGACTGACGGGGAGCAAGACGCTGCCTCCACCAGTTTCTGTGTTAGGCCGAGCCCGCTTTAGCCACTATTCATGATTGCTCTTGCCAGAGCGATAGCTCTTCGCGCTCCTAAGGTCACCACGGTGACGTGTTCGGTAACGCATGAGTCCACACGTTTGGTTTTCTCTCCAGGGCGGTGGCGGAGTTGATCCTGTTGTTTCTACGACTTCCGACGTTCAGAATTTTCGTTTTTCGCCAATCGGTCTAACTGGATATTTCGCGAGCAGGCAACCACGACGACTGTTCACACAATGTTCTCGGTTTCTCTAAAAGTGGAATATTCAACCAAGAAAAAAGTCTGGAGAATTACGGTACTTTCGCTGCATCCTGGCGGGCGAATCCGAGGGTGAAAGAATTTGTTCGAGCGCGCGTCTGGCCGCGTCCGCCGACACTATCGCCTAAGTTGCGTTTCGATTCAGTCCCATCTGGCAAAAGCCCGCCGCCGGCTGACGGGGACTGCCTGTTTCCTGCCTCCGGAGGCTCAGGAGGTAACGACTCCAGGTCCGGCGTCAAAATTTCGCGCGGGCACGATCTCTTTGGCAGCCACAAAAACGCATTCTTTTGCCCGTGGAGATTCCGCCCAGCCGATTCGACCGCAGGCATGGCGCGAGGGTCACCGCGGGGTGATGCCTTCAGCAAGATCAACATGAAACGTCTGTTTCATCTTCAGTACTGCAGTTAACTCACCTGCCATAATCTCCGCTCGGGAGAAGCTAACCCGGGATCGTCACCATATTCAACATTCCACGTGCTGCGCCGACCGCAGGTCCCCGGTTCAATCGGTGACCAGCGTGCCCAGCTGCCCAACCTTTAAGATTCGCGACTGGCACTGTGATTGATTTAATCGGCAACATAATTTCATGCGGAAATAACTCTTTCTGGTGAATGGCGGCAACTTTCTCGGATTGATTCTTGTGCGCCCGATCTGCTTCACCGTTCGAATCCCATTCCGATCGGCGGGTTGAATCGCGCAATCGGCGAACGCCGGCAAACGATTAAATGGCGTTGGATGATCGGCGGCGCGCGTCAGCATTCACCAAGCAGACGATGTCGTCAAGAATGGCGTGCTCCCCGTTGGCTTTGTTGCGTCCCAGGTCGATGTGCGCCAGATGATCTGGATATCGATCCGCGCGATGAAGAGGAACATCGCCAATGCCAGACCCAACCTGCCACCGCCGATGAACGTTACTGAACCAAACAATGGGAAACCGCGTTGCGACCAAAGTAATTTCGGATTATTGGATCTTCGCGGACCACTTCAACAGGATCGCCTTGCGGAAGATCGTCTGTGACAGATTGCCATGTTTTTCCCAGATCAGCGTATGCACAAATCAAGGGGCGATCATCACCAGAGCGATACGCGTTGATCGCGACGTAGGCCACATTCGCATCCACATTGGATGGTTCAATTCACGCACGATCCATTGCCCGGGCGCCGTCGCAGGCAAATTGCTCGTCAATTCAGTCCATTTGCCACCGTCATTCTCTGTCGATCCAGAGCCGGCCATCATCCGTCCCCGCCCACAAGAGACCAGCGCGCTTCGGCGACTCGGCAAGCGAAAAAGACTACCCGTAATTTTCCGCGCCGCTTCCAGTGGCGTTTGTTTTAGTCGCATCAGTTATGCGTAAGGGTCGGGACTGATCGCAGAATATTTTCCATCCGATCGGTCAGCTTGAAGACGCAGTTGCCGCCCAGATAGATCACTCCCGGTTTATGCCGACTCACGATCATTGGTGAATTCCAATGAAAGCGATAGCGCGGCTGACCTTCGGCTGGCTCGGGACGCAAACGGCGTATCTCGCCATTTCGCAAATTGATCCGATGGACTTCGCCCTGCTGACTTTCCGCATAAAGGTGTCGCCGTCGGCTGGATCGAACAGGACATAAAAGCCGTCGCCACCAGCAAGCGCCGTCCAATCGCAGTTGCGAATCGCCTTCCTTGCTCTGGACTCCGCTCGGCCCCACCCAGTTCTCGTTGTCTTGGAGGCCGCCGGCAATTCGGAAATACGGTTTCGTGTCGTCTAGCGAAATCCGATAATATTCTCCCGGAAGGAATCTTGTTCAGATGATCCCAGGCTTTTGCCGCCGGCGAAACTTTGATACACACCGCCATCCGTCCCTAGGAGCAAACGTTGGCAAACTGGCGGTTTTGAGGGCTTGTTTTTATCTTCCGGTTTGGGCGGCTTCGGCGGCGGCGCTGTGCCGGGTTGAATCGCCAGCGCGTGACAATCGGATGAACTTTCTCACTTAGGTCTTCGCGAAAATTCTTGCCGCCATCATCAGACACCAGCAGGGCGAAGCCCAGAACATAAACGCGCTGATCGTTTGCTGGATCAATACGAATCTGGCTGAAATAAAATGGACGCGGATCAATGGCGCTCATGCGCGTCCATTTTTCGCCTCCGTCATCGGATCGAAAAACGCCGCCGGTCTTACTGCGCAGATCATCCAGCCTGCCAAATCCTCCCTCGTAACTTTGCACGACTGCCATGACGATCCTGGGTTGGTTGCGCTGATCGCCAGACCGATGCGACCCGTTTGAGTGGGCAAACCGCCGGCAAGCTTCTTCCAAGTCGTGCGCACCGTCGTGCATTGCGAAAATTCCCCCGACATCTTCACCACCAGTCACGCCGGGGCCGAAGTGAAACTCCACGGCGTGCGTTGTCGCGCGCATAAAGTGCAGCGTAAACTGTCTCCGCGTTCGTGGGATCGATGATCACGTCGCCACATCCAGTGCGCGCATCGTGTGGAGCAGCTGCTTTCAAAACCAAGTTTCCATGTTTTTGCCCGCATCAGTGGTCTTGAACAATCCGCGTCCGCCGCCATCCGCCCACAGGTTGCCCATTGCGGCGACGTAGGCGACGTCCGGTTTTTTGGGATCGACAACAATCCGCGCGATGGTGCACGGCTGTTTTTCAATCCGACGTTCCTAGCCACTTCTCTCCGCCATCGGTCGACCGATAAACACCATCGCCCCAGCCAGACGAATTCCGGTCGTTCGCCTCACCCGTTCCCACCCAAATCACATCTGAATCCGATGGCGCAACCGCGACCGCGCCAATCGAGAGCATCGGTTGCTTGTCGAAGATTGATTCAAAACTAACGCCGTTGTCGTTCGTTTTGAAAACGCCGCCATGTGCCAGGCCAACGTAGAAGACAAAAGGATTATGTGGACTAATCGCAATATCCGAAACACGCCCACCCATCACGGCCGGACCAATCGAGCGCGCTTTCAGATTTTTGAAAAGGACGTCGGTCAGCTCGGGCGGGGTCGGCGTCAGAGTCGGCGTCAGAGACGACGGCAAAGACACAGTCGCGGTGGGCGACGCGGCGGTGGCCGGCAAACGCCCGGGTTGTGTCTCCTCTTGTGCGGGCAAGCTCGGAACCGCACAAATCGAAAAAGCAAAGCGCACAAGTATGAAAATCGATTAGTCACGAGGTAGGCTACCATCGCGTTCTACGGCTGCAGGGCAAGCGCTTCGCTTGCCAATTCTATGAGTGACAGGCGGAAGCGCCTGCCCTACTAATCGCTTACCGTAAGCCCGACGGTTTGCGATGCGCCGAATCGTTGTAACCTTGTAACTTGTTTTAACTTTCTTATGACACAGCAAGTTTTGGCAGGAAAATCGGCCTGGTCTTCGGCGTGGCAAACAAGCGCAGCATTGCGTGGGCGATCGCAAAAGCATGGGCCTCAGCCGGTGCGCGCTTGATTTTCAATTATCAAGGCGAACGACTAAAGGAAAACGTCGAGGAACTGGTGGGCGAGTTTGGAGAGAACACCCCATTGTTTCCTGCGACGTTTCCAGCGACGATGAGATCAAGTCGTTCTTCGAAAACGTGCGGCGTGAGACCGATCGCGTCGATTTGATGCTTCACTCGCTTGCTTTCGCGCCGAGGGAAGCGTTGGAAGGCGATTTTGTGAGCACAACACGCGAAGCGTTCCGCATGGCACAAGACGTGAGCGCATACTCGCTCGTGGCGCTCGCTCGCGAAGCGGCGCCCTCGATGACAAATGGCGGCAGCATCGTGGCCATGACTTACTACGGATCAGAAAAGGTCGTGCCGCACTACAATGTAATGGGCGTAGCCAAGGCCAGCCTCGAAGCGAGCACACGCTATCTTGCCTACGACCTCGGGCCGAAAAATCCGGATAAACTGCATTTCCGCCGGACCGGTTCAAACGCTGGCCGCGCGGTGGCATCAGCGGGTTCACGTCGATGTTGAAGCATTATCAGGAACGCGCGCCTTTGAAGCGCAGTTGTGATCCGGCCGAGTTAGGTGCCACCGGAGTCTTTCTTGCCAGCGATGGAGCCGCGGCGATAACCGGCCAGGTCATCTATGTCGATGGCGGGTATCAAATAATGGGGATGTAACCGGGGTCCTCCTCTCACCCTTACCTCTTGTTGGTAATTGAATCGTGGCGCGGCGCACCCGGCGGTCGCGCCCTACCTTCATCATGACATATGATTGCGCGAATCTGGCACGGCTGGACGAAACGAGCAGACGCAAAGACGTACGAGAACATGCTGCGGGACGAAATTTTCCCGAGCATTGCTGCGCGAAACATCAAAGGCTACCGCGGCGCAGAATTGTTCATCCGCGAAGGAGACGATGAAGTGGAATTCGTCACCCTGCTTCGATTTGATTCACTGGATGCCGTGAAAAATTCGCCGGCTCCGATGAGACCAGGCCTGTGATTTTTCCGGGTGTCGAAAACTCCACACACGGATGGAGCCGGCGCGGCATTATCGCGTGGCGATCTGAGGAGGAACGCGTTGATAGATTCCAGGCGGCAAAGCCGCATTCATTCGCCATCGTCTTCGGAGAAGCCGATCCACCTGTAGCAGCCCCGAAAGCGTTCGGGGTTGCCCCATAACTCAGGCGCGCCACGTTAGTCCCTATGGAACTCGCTTCGAAGCTTCGGGAACTCTTGGGCAACGAAATTGTCGCAGACGATCCTGAAACCGTCGCAGCCCACAGCGGGGATAAATGGTTTGCAGCTCACGAACCGGATGCCGTCGTTTTTGCAAGATCGACAGGCGACGTCAGCAAACTCCTTGAGTTCGCATCGCGTGAAAAATTCCGGTCACAGCGCGAGGCGGTGGATTCGGTTATGTGGGCGGATGCGTGCCGGCACGCGCTGGAATTGCCCTGTCGCTGGTGCAGATGAATCGCATCAAGGAAATCAGCTTCTCCGACGCCGTTGCGATTGTCGAACCGGGAGTCTTTACCGCGGACCTGAAATCGGCGGTGCGCGCACAAAAATTGTTTTATCCGCCGGACCCCGCGAGCATGAAGGATTGCACCATCGGCGGAAACGTCGCCACAAACGCAGGCGGACCGCGTTGTTTGAAATACGGCGTGACGCGAAATTACGTAATCGGCCTCGAAGTGGTGCTGGCCAATGGCGAGGTGCTGCGAACTGGCGGTCGCGTGCACAAGAACAAGACCGGATTCGATCTGATTGGCCTGTTCGTTGGATCGGAAGGAATGCTGGGCGTGGTTACTGAGATCAGCGCTGCGTTTGCTTCCGCTTCCACCGGCGCGCGCGACGTTGTCGGCTGCGTTTGCGACAGCGGCGAAAGCTGCCGAAGCGGTGCAAGCAATTTTTGCGGCGGGGTTCTTGCCTTGTTCACTCGAAATCGCTGATCACTTCACGCTGGAAGCGGCGCGACGCGATCTGGGCAAAATGCTTGTGCCCGAGGGGAACGCACATTTGCTCGTCGATCTCGACGGACAAGAGGAAAGTGTCCGCGTCGAATCTGCCGCGATTCGTAAATTGCTGGAGAAAAGAAAACCAAATTCGCTGGAAACGGCGATTGGTGAGGCGGATTGTGAAAAGCTGTGGGCTTTGCGCCGGCAATTCAGCAATTCACTTCGCGCGACCGGGCTGACGAAGTTAAATGAGGATGTGGTCGTGCCGCGCAGTCATCTGGTCGATCTGATAGAATTCGCGGAGACACTGCAGACTAAATATGAATTTCCGATCGCCTGCTTTGGTCACGCCGGAGACGGCAACATCCACGTTAACATCATGGCCGACCGCTACAATCGCGACGCCGCTGTGCGTGAAAAGGTCGAGCATGCGCTCGACGATCTCTTCGCACAGGTGCTGGCCTGGGGCGGCGTCATTACAGGCGAACACGGGATCGGTTTGGCCAAGAAACGCTGGTGGTCGAAGGCGACCAGCGATGTGGCGCGCGAGTTGCATCGCCGGCTCAAACAAGCGCTCGATCCAAACGGAATTTTAAATCCGGGAAAATTTGTTGACTAATCTGAATCCGCATCGAAGTTCGGCGAGCATTTTACGGCGCATCGAATTCGCCGCGACTGACGCGCATCCGCGTCCTCGTGAACGAAGATAAAGAAAGATGCACTTCTTCCTTTTTCGCGCTGCCTTAACAACACCACAATGAAACCAGGAAAACTTACTCACACGATTGCGGTCATCCTTTTCGTCGATCTCATCCCTTTTTGCGCACGGCACGGGAGAAAAGACTGAACCTGCCAAAACTAAGTTCAGCAAAAATCCGACAAATCGGCAGACGATCGTTCAACCGGCGCGACTTCAATCTCATTTATCCCGGGGCAATTATTTAAAACGCGATCGGACGCCGCACAGCGTTATCCGTGGAAAAGCAATATCGTCACAACAGTTTTCTGGATTGGTGAGCAAGCGAGAGGTAATAATCTGGTGCCCAATCGTACCAGCTGCTGGGACAAACAATGGACTAAAGAATTATGGCGGCAGTGACGATCCGAATCCTGCCCATCGCAGCAACTATATTCCGGTGAAATTTACGCCGCGACAGAATCCATTCTACTGCGCGCTTCCCTATAACGACAAGGCGCGCACCGGCCATCGTCCGGAAGCATCGCGCGTTGTTCCGTGGTTTCAAAGAGGCCTATCAAGGACCCGCTGTTTCAACTTGCAAGGGGCGATGGATCGCCATCCGCAAGGGTAATCGAACGGCTTACGCGCAATGGGAAGACGCTGGCCCATTCCGCACCGATCACTGGCAATACGTGTTCGGCAACGAACGCCCAAAGCCAAATCTGAACAAAGGTGCTGGCCTCGATGTCTCGCCTGCCGTGCCGCGATTACCTCGGATTACAAGAAACAGACGTAACCGAGTGGAAGTTTGCAGATTTCAGCGAAGTGCCGCGCGGTCCGTGGTCCACGCATGGCGATAACAACACTTTCTGTAGTTAACGAGCGCAAAAAGGCAAAGCGGTTGCGGAAAGATCGGCACAATCGCGCGTTAAGCGTGCCTGGACGCATCTTTCGCGCTGGGAGCACGGCTCTGCCAGCCTGCAGTTGCCGCAGCCTGCCGGCAACATCTTTCGCACGCGATTGCTACGTACTGTTTCCCAGTCTCGACAGCTGCCGAGATTGCAGGCTAGCAGCCTGCGCTCCCAGAAACACGCGAGACCCGTGCGATTGCCCAATCCACGCGATCACCGACCGCTAACCGATTCCACAAGAGTAATGCGGAATCGCCGATTGGTTCGCTTTTCTTCTTCTGTCGATCTGCATCGTACTGGTCTTTAGCATCACCGCGTCGACAGGCGCAGCGGCGGAGACCGGCACGCTTCTCACGGGCAAGGCCGCCATGGGCGATTGGACCAACGATGCGCCCGGCGTGCGACGCAAGATCACTGTTCAAGATTTGCCTCCTCCGAGTTCAAATGCCCTGGCAATTAACCGGGCGCGCGTTGCCCGACGTCCAGCAGACGCACGGCTGCAAGTGCCGGCCGGTTTCAAGATCGACCTTTATGCTGATGGTTTCCGCGATCCGCGTTTTCTACTCACTGCGCCCAATGGCGACATCTTCGTGGTAGAAAGTCGCGCTAATCGGATCAAAGCCCTGCGCAACGGCAAAGACAGCGGAAAATCGCACGTCGTCGAAACATTCGTCGAACAGGGTTTGAACAAACCGTTCGGTATCGCCTTCTATCCGCCGGGCAGTGATCCCCAGTTTTTATACGTCGCAAATACGGATGGGATAATTCGGTTTCCCTATCGTAATGGCGATCTCAAAGCGCGCGGACCAGCGCAACAACTGGCCGCTCATCTTTCGCCCGGCGGATTATTGCGCGGCGGCGGACACTGGACACGCGACATCGTTTTCTCGCCGGATGGCAAAAAGATGTACGTGTCGATCGGTTCACGCTCGAATGTGTCGGATAAAGCCACGGAAGAAAATCGCGCCCGCATCTTCGAGTTCAATGCCGATGGCACGGGGCAAAAGGTGTTTGCCTGGGGAATTCGTAACGCCGTCGGGATCGCATTTCATCCCGGCACGAACGAGCTCTGGATGAGCACAAATGAGCGGGACGAAATCGGCGAGGATTTGCCACCCGACTACATCAGCAGTGTGAACCCCGGCGGCTTCTACGGTTGGCCCTGGTTTTATATTGGCAACCATCCGGACCCGCGACACAAAGGAAAACATCCTGAGCTTGCTGACAAGAGTCATTGTTCCGGATGTGCTCGTCGCAGGCGCACTCGGCCACGCTTAATTTGTGTTTCTACACTGGCGACCAATTTCCGTCTGAATACAAAGGCGACATCTTCGCCGCTTTCCACGGTTCATGGAACCGGATGAAACGCACCGGCTACAAAGTCGTGCGCGTCCCATTCGATCATTCAACAGGCAAAGCGCGTGGGGAATATGAGGATTTCGTGACTGGTTTTGTAACGGCCGAAGGCAAAGTCTGGGGTCGTCCAGTGGGAACGACCGTTGCAAAAGATGGCAGTCTTCTTTTCAGCGAAGACGGCAACGGCACCATCTGGCGAGTGAGCTACAGCAGATAAAGACCAGTCCGGTTCAAGAACACCAGTCTCCGGACAGGCCGCGCAGCTCTTATTTTCTGCCGCCCCAGACGTGAAACGTGTAAGTGAACGACGCATAACCGAGTAATTCATGCGGGCTATCGTTGGTGACATAGATCGCTGAACTGACCCTGAAAATCGCGACTGATGTTCCACTACAATTCCGATGGTTGACGCATTGCCGGAGCCGCTTTCGCCAATCGATTTGAGGCGCTAAGTCTCATTGAAATCGTAGGCGTATCCGACGAGCGCTTCGTTACGAAAATCGGCATGGGTCGCGCCTACGACGAATTCGTGACGATCCAAATAGTAGCCGGCTACTGCGAAGGGTTGCGGATCGACATGGCTGTGCGGCGACCAGTTCAAAACCCAATGGAGAACAGGTACGGTTCTTTTGAGAAGCAATCCAATTTCGGTCTCGATAACTGAGTCGTTAGGCTTAAAACCCTGGAAGATATCGATCTCGAACCATTTGGTTAGTCCCATCTCCGCTTGCACTTGATATGGGTTGCCAATTTTCCGGTCTTGCACGTCGATGCTGAGCGCGAGCGTTCCTTCCGCCTGCACATCCGGCGTTGCGATTTGATTTAAGCCTTGGCGTTGTGGCGAATGACGAAGAGGCGTTTACAGAAGAAAAACGATCATCAGCACGATGATCGTCACGAAGTTGATTCGCTCTTCGCTCGCCGCTCCTCTATGCAAAGAGTTCAGCACTCCAACACGAGTAAACCGATTGCTCAGGAATTTGTCGATCCGTATTGAACGCGTCGCCGGCCGATTTCTAAGATCGCCTCAATGTGTAGACTTCCCGTTAGTGCAACTACCGTGCTCCAACAGAGCGCGCCACATTGCCTCCCTGATCCAGTCATGAAATCCAACCATCACGTGGGAAAACGAGCCTTCTTGTCGCAATCCTAACGATAGGGGTATCACGCGCCGCCCCGACTGAATCCACGAGCGAACCAAAAACGGTTACACTATTCGCGCGCGCAGACGCCCATCACGGACTGCTGGCAGAACCGTGAAGGTTGCGGCTCTCATTCAAGCCAACGGAGAGCAGGGTTACAGCCCGGAGCAGGCGTAGGGGTTTCATGTTGACGTTGTTAACCAGCTTCCAGTGCCAACATCGATCCATTGGCATGGCCTGATCCTACCCAACTTGATGGATGGGGTGCCTTTTTGTTACTCAGGATCCTATTTCACCAGGAGGTTCCCGCCGATACGACTTTTCTTTGAAGCAGAGCGGAAGTTACTGGATGCACTCCACTACGGACTGCAAGAGCAGCAGCTTCTAGCGGCGCCGATGGTGATTCGCTCGCCGACACAGTCCAAGGTGGCTGATGCGGAGTTTACGGTAATGCTCAGCGACTTCTCGTTCACGAGCCCCCAGGACATCCTGAAAGATTTGATGGGAGGAACTCAGGCGATGAAGGGAAAGGCGCAGAAGAAAAGCATGTCTGACGGGAAGGCGATGAGAAATGTCGGAGCAGAAGCGATCTCTCATCGTCCAGCAATGGGATGACGCTTCGAAACGGCTGGTCTCGCGCGAAGTTCAAGCCACGCTGCCCGACGTCGATGTGAAATACGACGCCCTCCTGGCCAATCTGCGCACGATTGACGATCCACAGGTATTCGAGGTCAAGCCTGGACAGAGTGTCCTCATTGCGCGTGATTGGAGCTGCGTCGGCAACCAACTTTTCATCGATACCGGCGGTCTGGATGCAACTATCGTTGCCACCGATGGAGAAACCGTCCAACCTCTCAAGGGCAATTTCTTCCAGCTTCCACGGCGCAGCGGCTAGATCTCGCTGGTCACAGTTCCTGAAACGGGCGGCGTGTTTCCCATCCTTGCATTGGCCGAGGGAACCTCTTTGCAGGCAGGCGTGTTGCTCGCTACTCGGGGAGCCAAGATTCCCAAGCAGCCATTCGGGATTCGAGCGCAAAAGACGATGGGCGGACTAGACAACACGCAGGAGGTCCATCTCATGGCGAAGGAGCCACTGCCCGATAAGCCGGTGCAGCGCACCCTGCCATCCGTCCTTGGCGGTAACATGATGACTTACAGCTGGACAATCAATGGCGCGCCCTATCCAAACCGGAACAGCCTGAACGTCAAACAGGGCGAGCGGGTTGAACTTGTGATCTCCAACACAACGGGAATGTCACATCCCATGCATCTGCATGGACATGTATTCGAAGTTACCGAGGTCGACGGCCGAGAAAATCGCCGGCGCGAAACAGGGACACTATTCTGGTGCCGCCGAAATCGACAATCAAAGTTGTCTTCGATGCCAACAACCCGGGTGTGTGGGCCTATCATTGTCACATCCTCTACCATCTCGCGACTGGCATGTTCACGGTTGTGAAATACGAGAATGCCGACACAAGATTTTGGAAGCCCGACAAGACGTCAAGCGAGCTGGAAAATCCTCTGAGCTCAATAATGCCACCGCGTTTTGGAAGGAGATCACAGCTGGACTTGTTGCCTCGAGTGAACCAGCGATATCGCGGTAGAGCTCACATGAAAGAGAAAAAGATATTTAGACCTCCGGAACCTTGCCGTCGTCCATGCAATCCTCCGCTGATGCGACTGCGACGACCATAAAAGAAAATTGCTGCAGGCGATGTTGCGCATAATCTGACCTACCGCAGCATGAAGATTGGTTTTGCTCAAATTAACCCGACTGTCGGGGATTTGAGAGGAAACTGCGAACTGATCATCGGCGCTTATCAGCGGCTCGCCGCCGCAGGCGCGGAATTAGTGCTGACACCGGAACTGTCCCTCACCGGCTACCCTCCCCAGGATCTGGTTTTTAAATCGCGCTTCGTCCCGGAAAATCTTGCTCTGCTGGAAAACTGCATGCTCAGGTGGGAGAATCCGCATTGCTGGTCGGATTCGTGGATCGCAATGAGGGCGCGGCAAACCCTTTCATAACGCTGCCGCTTTACTCGAGCGCGGCAAACCGATCCGCAAAACGTACAAGTCGCTTTTGCCTACGTACGACGTTTTTGATGAGGACCGTTATTTCGAGCCGGCGACGCGTGTCCAGCCATTTGAGGTGCAAGGGAAGAAAATCGGTGTGACCATTTGCGAGGACATCTGGACAGACGAATATCTGCCGCGACCGCTTTACGACGTCGAACCCGTGCGCGCCCTCGTGGAGCAAGGGGCAGAGATCATTCTCAACCTGAGCGCGTCGCCGTTTCGTCTGGGAGCGCCGGCGTGCCGGCTCGAGATGATCGCGGCGCAAGCCCGGACTTATCAACGGCCAATTTGTTACTGCAACGCTCGTTGGTGGGAACGATCAACTGATCTTCGATGGAAACTCGATCGCTGTGAATGCTTCGGGCGATTCTATCGCGCAGTTGGCGGCATTTCGTGAAGACGAGAAGATCGTCGATACGAATTCGATCGACGCGATAGAATTTCGCGAAGCCAAGACAGAGGAGCAACTTTTGGCCGCTCTTTCACTCGGGCTTCGCGATTACTGTCGCAAATGCAACTTCCGTTCCGCGGTGGTGGGTCTGAGTGGCGGAGTCGATTCCGCAGTCACTGCGGTCATCGCGGTCGATGCACTGGGCGCAGAGAACGTAACCGGCGTTTCCATGCCCAGCCCCTACTCCGTCCCGCGGCAGCATCGACGACGCGCGCGGCCTCGCCCGCAACCTCGGAATCAAATTTGTAGAAATCCCGATCGCCGAGGCGTTCAAAGTTTTCAAAGCGCAGTTCAAAGACATTTTCAAAGGCCTGCCGCGAAAACGAGACGGAAGAGAACATGCAGCCACGCTTACGCGCCATGACGTTGATGGCGCTGTCGAACAAGTTCGGCCACCTCGTGCTTAGCACTGGCAACAAGAGCGAGCTGTCCGTGGGTTACTGCACGATCTACGGTGACATGGCAGGTGGCCTTGGCGTAATCAGCGACGTGCCGAAGACGACGATTTACGAGTTCGCACGCTGGATCAACAGGAAGGGCGAGATCATTCCGACATCCACCATCGAAAAAGGCGCCCAGTGCCGAGTTAAAACCAAATCAAAAGGACCAGGACACGTTGCCGCCGTATGAAATTCTCGACCAAATCCTGCAGCTTTACGTGGAAGAAAACTTAAGCGCACGCGACATCATTGCGCGCGGGTTCGACGAGAAAACGGTGCGCTGGGTGCAACGCCGCGTTGATCTAAATGAATACAAGCGGGAGCAAGCGGCGCCCGGTTTGAAAGTAACAAGCCGCGCCTTTGGGATGGGCCGCAAAATGCCGATTGCGCAGAGGTACGTGGATTAAGCGAATATCGTGCACCGTGCAGGAATCGAACCTGCACTCTCTCTGCTTGCAGCGATTCGTCTGAGGACTTATCGCCCGCCATGCTGGAGAGGGTCAGCGGGATAACTGACAAAACGAGTGACAATATTAACTTGGTTAACACGCCGGCTCGCGCTCGGCTCCATCGCCTGGCTAGATGGCTCCCACCGCTATCGTCAGGTGGTGGCACGCTTGCGGCTGTCGCGAAAGCGCTCGCGCTCGCCCGCCGCGCCTTTATCTGCACCTGGAATCTTTCTCGGCCTCCAGCGCCTTTTTCGACCTCGTGGTAGGTAAACCACCAACCCCGCGAACTAACCTCGTAATGCACCGCTTTACCTTCATCACCCTCACTTTCGGTCTGTAATGAACGCTGGTCCCCCCAACTCTCGGCATGAAACTCGACGCGTTCGCTTTTTGCTGTCTTCGGATTGCCGTGAAAACCGGGGTGATATTCCACAAAACCGTGCCGATCATTTTGCTGCTCTTCCGCGCTGGCGGCGAGCGCTCCGCTGCTCACCGCCACACTCAATACCGCCGAAGCGCAAACTGCACATTAATGTTTCTCATGATTGTTCGATTAAACGCGCCGCCGAAATTCCTAGCTAACGTTGTTGTAGGCCCTTGTGAACGCATAGCTCGGATCTCTAACGAGAACAAGATCAGCTACGGCTACCGAAACGCCGTGGCTGAACTGAGACCGATAGTAACTTAGTCATCGCCAAAAACGTAACACGCGCCGGGTAGTCGTTATCTGCATCACGCCTGGTTAGTTCGCCCGTTTGGCATTACGTGCGCTGCTCGTTTGGATCGGCAACGGCGCGGCTTGCCCGCCAAGCAGGAAGTTCAGCATAAGGAGTGTAGCCGTTGCCCCGCGAGTCAACCACTTTGCCACTCGATCGAGGTCATGCTGCATCGTATGACGCGGGACCATGACACCCCAGAGCGAAGAATGACTGATTTTGTCGTCGTCGCTAAACTTCCATGCCCCGATAAAAATATTTTTCTCCGAGAGGCGCGGAACTTCTTGGTCGTTACCGTCCTGAGAGACGAACAAACGAGAGAAAGTCACGCGTCGGGCAAGTGCGATCCTCTTTCCCTGGGGCGCTCCGGTACTATCCGTGAGCGGCCCGGTCTTAGCAGCTCGGATCCAGCCGACATTTTGGGTGACACTTTCGCGTCGTTGCAATCGCCGGTGTGGTCAACACTTCCAGGCGTCGCTGAAGGCAACTTAACGTTGCCGGTCTTTCTTAGTCCGTAGACTGCGAAGGCACCACGATGATCAAAGCATCCTTCACCGTGCTTCGCTGTTTTTGCTTAATAGCCGAGTCGGAAGGTTTGTCGCCCTTGCCGTTGGAAGTGAGGATTCACTTCCGCCGCAGCGTTCTGCGTGTTTGTATCTGCCGATTGGTTGCGTTCCTTCAGGTCATTTGCTCGCGTGTAGATAATGAGGCCCCGGCCCCACACGCGTAAACGAAGTAATTGCGATCCAGCAGGATAATCGGGCCGTGCGAGACATCGTCGATGTGATACATTGCCATCGATTCGCCGCACTTGTCCCTTTGTTCATCCCCGACGCCGTATGTCCCATCGGCGCGAAAAACATAGACGTGCCGGGGTGACGCCCATTCGCCAATGAGCAACTCCAGATAGCTTTTTGAATCAACGCTGCGCGGCATGGGATGCTGCGTAGCTCCTCCTGGTATCAATTGCCGGGCCGCTTCCAGCCCGGCTATATAAAGATCCGCCAGCTTGGTTACGTATCGGATGCGTGCCCGCTTCATCGCGTGAACTGTGTTCATGCTCGGCCTTGGCTATATTCAAGCTAGAGATATCCGGTGCCTCCGTATCCGAGCAGCTGCTGTCCCCGTTTATTTGTCTGCTCTTTTGCGAGACAATCTTGATAGCTCCACTCTTGTCACTGGCTAGTATCAATGTCTCCGTTGCGATACCTGACGCGTGTTTGTTTTGTCTGCGGATCGCTCGCGTCATATGTGGCCCGGAAAAATGACTTTCTTCTTTGCCAAGTTCCAATGAGACTGTGTTGACTGTTCCAACCAACCTCCAGTGGCGCACCGGCCAGCGCGCGAAATATTCCCTTCGCCTGCGCGCGCACGGTCAGCGTTACTGATACACCACTATTCGTATAATCGACGCGGTCGCCATAAAGGCCGGCGAGCGCGTCAAGATCTGGTCCTGAGTATGCCACGGACAAATGCCTCTGCGATCGACTCGGGAGAAACTTCGCTCTTGTTAAACGATTGTTCATGGTTGCGACTGGCTTCGGCTTTTGCCGTTTTTCAGCTTCTCCTTGTCTTCAGGGAGCTGAGCGTGCTGAACGGCATGCTGATGAATCGGCGATTGCTCCGGCCAAGGTCGCCACGTTGAGTTCTTAATATCTCCTCGCCTGCTGTAAGCACCGGCTGCGTAGGTTGGTTTTGGGGCGATCGGCCTGGGTGCTTAATCTGGATTCAGCTCCGTCAAGATGTCGCCCTTTAATTCTTTTGCACAGCCGCGCTGGTAATAGAGCGAATCCTGGGCGGTCCACTTAAGCTTTGTTGTCGTTCGCCTTTCGGACCCTCCGGCGATCTTGCGATTCAAGCAGGGCGGTATGGCCTGATCGTAGCTCGCGATCGCTCCAGCCGTGTCACCATGGGCGCTTCCACGGAAGTTGCCTACCTCCGTGTATCCCGGGCCACTCGATCTAATCTCCGCCGCACGACTGTAATCGGCCATCGCTCCTTCAAAATCGTCATGCTGTTGCTTAGCTTTCGCCGGACATAATACGAGTCGCCGTTATTGGGGATCGGCTGCAACCATCTTATCGTACGCATCTCCAACGCACGGCGGTCAATCGCGCTTTCACTTTCCCTTCAGCCTCGCCAGCTGCTCTTAAACGCCTCCTGCGTCCTGTCCGGCGCTGCTGTTCGATCGCTTGACCGAATTCGGCAGTTGCTTCCTTCGACATCGCCGTTTGCGCCTCTTTCTCATAGGCGTGACTGATGTGATCGATGTTGCAGAATGCTGAGCGGACTTGGGATGATTGACGTCGATTCAGGATTTGGCATGACAATGCCAGCTCTACGAAGCTGTGGTTCTGTGCGGCGCTGTGGTCTGTATCTCTACCCGTGGACTGCGGTCAGTCACGCCGTTGGCGGGTCGTGTGACGATGAAATCCGTGACGGGCTGTCGTCATCGATTCACGATGGTGATCCAAGGATGGGGAGTTCCCACGAGCATCCATCCAGGGCAAACAGTGGAAGGTTCTTCCAGCGTCTGCGCCGACCTTCCCCACCACGGTCGCCTTCTCGCCGATGTGTTTCGGTGCCTCCGGCAGCCGGGTGTATTCGCCGACGTCGCTTCGTCGCTTCTGCGGCTGGAGCTTCGGGGAAGTGTTCGAGCATGTGAGTCGAGGCTCCTGCACGAGTTGCGCATGCTTGCGCGTGTCGGGGATGATCCCTGGCTTCTAGACTTCGCTCAGCTGCGGTCGCCGCCTTGCCGGGCGAGATTGCAGCGCTTCTTCCTGTTTTGTTCTGGCGAGCCGGTTGATGAGCGAATGCATGCCACGATGAAATTGTGGTAGGATGATCGGTGCCGAGGACGTCTCTCCTCGAGCGCAATGACTTCCCGGCATTGAGCATCGGCTTCACCATATTTTGCTGCTCGCTTAGCACGCCGGCGAGTGCCATGCGGCTGCTAAGCGTAGCTGGGATGCTCCGGGCCGAAATGCGCCTTCGCTTCCAATCCTGATTACGTCTCGAAGCTGCGCTTCCGCGTCGGCGAAAGCGCATTTGTTGGGCAAGGGCCAAGCCGATGTTGTTGCGCACACCTAATGTGTCGGGATGCTCCGGACCGAGCACCCGCTCTTCGATCGCCAACAGATCTCGAAAACCTGTCTCCGCCTCCGCATGCCTGCCCTGATTGCCCACCGTAACGAGCAGATTCCTCCGGGTGCGAAGGGTCTCAGGGTGTTCCGGGCCGAGCACCCGCTCTTCAACTGTGATCAATTCGCGGAATTGCTCTTCCGCCTCGACATATTTCTTTTGTCGGTTCAGCGCGAGCGCGAGATTATTGCGGCTCTTCAACGTTTCCGGATTTTCCGGACCTAAAACTTTGCTTCGGCTCCAAGACACGCCGGTGCTCAGATTCTGCGTCGGCATGTTTTCCTTCGTCATCGAGCGCGTTAGCGAGGCCATTCTCGCCTTGCCAGCGTCTCCGGGTCCTGCGCACCGAGTAATCGTTCTTCCACGGCGATCAGTTTGCGAAACGCTGCTTCGGCGTCTCGGTGCGCCGCCCTTTGTCTCCAAAGCACATAGGCCAGCCGACTGCGGCTGCGCAAAGTATCAGGATTCTCCGGACCAAAGCGTTCGCGCGCGCTTCCAGCGCGCCCTGCAGAGACGGTCGCGGCCTCACGATATTGTCCCTGATCAATCAACACATCGGCGATGGCGTGCTGAATTTCCGCCCATTGGCCGGGGTCGCGTTCTCGGTTAGTCAGCTCGGCTGCCTCGCGAAGATGCGCCATGGCCGTGGCATACTCGATTCGCTTCTGCGCCGCGAACCCAGCGAGCTTGAGGCGCGCGAATCACGTCGGCATTGTTGGTCGGCGTCGCGGTCCTCGCTTGGGCTGCAGCTTGTAGCGCCAGACGCTCCGCCTCACGATAATCGTTGGCGACGTAAGCGGCGCTCGCTCGCTCGAACGGGCTCGCGGTGGGCGCGTCCTTTAACTGCTCTGCCGCCTGCGGCAGTTTCTCGCGCAGCAAGGCAACATTCATATTCATCTGCTTGCCCAATTGCTCATGCACCTGGGTCCCGGACCAGCCCAGTCTCGGTCTGACCTTCACGAATTTTTCCTTCCACTTGAATGTATTGAACGATGCCCTGCACGTAATTTCGTCATTTGTTCATTGACACTCGTAACGGCTTGTTGCGTTTCGGTCATTTGCTGCGAGGTATGGCGCTGCCAGTGCAGCAGCCAGAAGTTCACCGCAAGTCCGGCCAGTAGTTACAATGGCGACGCCGGCCGCCCAGCGCTTGACGCCTTTGCGGAGTTGCATAAGATCGCCGCGTAATTTTAGAACCCTCGCTTCTAGCCCCTCGAGGCTAGTGAGTGGATGATACAAATGCGTGTCTGCTTTCAACCGATTGCGATACGCAGTTTGCAGGGCGCGTAGTTCCTCAGGTTCATCAACGCACGCGTCGCTTGGGAATTGCTCATCGAGGAATAAGTACGCCAGACCTTCTTGCCGATCTTGCGCGCGTAGAGTGCCTCAAACTGGGTGTAGCTCACTCGACCAAATTCCTCGGTGGGCTGCAACGGCTCCAGCTCCGTAGCAGCAGCCCGCCAATTGCACCACGCCGTTGCGGCGGCTGATCTGCTTGCGCAAAACGCTGCGGAGATCGCCTTCGCTCGTTTCGAAAATGTCCTGCCAGATGCGGATCGTACCCGAGAAATGTCAGCGTATTTGCAACTAACTGGCGCGGGCTCCTTAGCTCCCGACTAACAGCCGAAATGAAGATGAGAGGCCTCGGACTTCACCCGGTAGCCTTGTTAGCAAATCCCAAGATTCGTGCAAGCTGAAAGACATCATTTCGATGGAACTGTAAACATTACCGACGACGCAAAAAATAATCTTGCCAGCCGAACCACGGTCTTGATATAGGTGCGACTACCCCCAAATGAAAGCACTATCACCCAACACGGTTTCGGTCATCGTTGCTCTAGCAGTCTGGTCAAACAGCTGTTTTGCGCAATTTCCAGGCTTGCCGTCGCTTCCCGGTCCTAGCTGGGGCTCCGGAGCTGGTAATGCCGCAGCAGCAGCTGCGGTGGCGGGTCTGGTTGTTTATATCATCGAGAAGCACGAGGCTAGCGAGCGGCAAAAACAGATCGCCAAAGAGCGCGCCCGCCGTGCTTACGCTAATATAGTCGGCCAACCGCAAAGCACAGTTAAAAGCTAAGAAGGTCCGCTACATTGCTGTGGATACCGAGAAGGACGCCAAGACCTCTCGACAAGCTAAGAAGAGCGTGATGGTGTGGGATACTGACAAACAGCAGATCGCTAGCGACAACCGTTTACGACGTCAAAAATCACCGCCGGTCGGTCAGACCGCAAAGTTCGACAGATATTCAGCGAGTAAATCGGATCGGGATCCTAAAAGCGGCGCCTCAGGGTGTTGCTCCAACTGTTGGTGGGCGCCTCTGCACAAAACGGAGCGTAAGCGCTCCCGCGTCTAACAGCATTTGCAGCGGCGCGTTGTTTCGGTTCAGGTCCGGCATCCGTTCGATGATCGCGACGTATCGGTCCTCCTATTCACCTCTCAGTTATCACTATCACCTGGGAAAGAAGCATGCGTGATAATCTGATACCGGGTGGAGAGAGGCGCTTCTCATCCCGGAACCGCGGCCTGCGTTCATTTCTTTGAGCCTCCGGCAGCACGACTTCGATCTTGGTCGCGATGTTCTCAGGATCGGCGCGGTAGTGGTGGTGCCCCGACGTATAATGCACCGTTACTGTGTCTCCCACTTTCGGCACTCACGTCCTTGATATCCTGAGTGTTTATCTCCAAACGCTTCCCTCCACTTTTTGGACATCGATTCGATACCGAGCTTGACGTCAACGACCCTGCCCGTGATTACATGAGCTTTCTCGTCAGCCGAGGCGACACTGCCCAAGGCCAAAGTCGCGATGATAGCGAGTGTGTGAACGAATGTTTTCATAGCTAACCGATTGGATGCGACGATGGAATTGTAATCAAGGATTTTCCAGGAGAAATTGAATGACGACGACGGATTGCGCTTATGTGACGACGTGCTGTCTTGCCCGAGCCTTTTACTACTCCGGATCTTCTATCTGCAGTTGGTCCAGCGGATGAACCTCGCCCCGTGTCGTCGCCGAGATAGAACCGAACCTTGTGAGCCTCGTCCTCGTAACGCGTCGCAAAGAAAACTCTTCGCCCGTCCGGTGAATTACAAAGATAGCTCGCTCTCTGATTTGATCCGTAAAAACGAGCAGCGCCGAGCGCGGACTTGAACTCCTCGATATTCAGTTTGATCGGGCTCTCAGTGCGAGGTGCCTTTCCCTCGTCCGTTTTGGGTTCGCCCGGCCAGCGCACACTGATCATTTCGCCCCAGCCCGAGCCACCCATTCGCGTCATCTGTGCGTAGACGGTCCGCCCGGCGACAGCCAGTTTGCGAGCGCCAGTCGAGTTCGGGGTCGTGTTCGCGGTCTCCAGTATAGCCACAGGTGCGAAACGGTCCGCTTCAACAGCCGGCACCTCTCCGGTTCGGAAGGCGTGGTGATGTCGCCTTCCCAAAGATCACCGCCAGACGCGAAGAAAGATGGCCGTCGCGGTCGAAAACCGCGCCCACAAGGGCCTTCACACGCCGCAGCACGAGAGAAGTCGGCTTACTTTCCTGCTCGCGCAAATAATAGGCCGGCCAATCGCGAAAGTCCTTCGTGTGGCACATGCAGGAGAATTCCATGCTTCGCACGATTGCAGGCTACGTCTTCGAAGTAGGATCCGACCGGCGCATCGCAGATTTTGGCAACTTCACCGCTCGGCAGCGGCAACCGGTAAAGCGACTTGTCGGTGACGAACAACAGCGCTCGAGGCGCGTTGGCAATACCTTGCACCTCAGTTGAAACGCCCAAGTTAAACTTTGTCGTGGTGAAGTTTATCAGGTCAACATCAAGCACCGTGCCCTTCGGCAGGTTGCTACTAAGAAGGTAAACATGGTTGCCATCATCCGAGAAAGCGGCAGCTGCGCCGAGAGCTGCGCTCAATACTAGCAACGGAAATGATTGCTGTAGCGATGCAGCGAATTGCTAATCTGCCAAACATACGTTTCCGATCAATCAATGTTCGGCCCCGCAGTCGAGAACAATGGCTGGGGGCCGCTGTCCTCCAGAAACAAAGCACATATCGTCTTTGGGTTCAGCAACCCGTGCGCCGGGCCAAAGAATTTTCGCGGCAAAAACGAGACTATTGTCGGCTCGCGGGAGACTCGTTGCCTTTGGCGATTGGGTGTGGGCTTGTTTTCACCGCAGCTGCCGGGAGCCGGGTGCTTTGATCGCGTAACAATTTGGCCGATTTGTAAAGAAACAAAGCAATGAGCCATGGAGATCCGGTTACGATGAATTGCGAGCCGTAACATCTGACACGAAATCAAATCTTCGGATCAGATGATTCAAAGTCACTCGTCGCGTTCCGGGTAATCGCGATACGTCGGTGGCTTATCGGCCGGCAAGGTTCCAAACCGGCACCAGCTTCGGCGCAAGCTCCCTCATGTCGATCTTCGGCACATAACGTTCCGCGGCCAGTCCGTTTAGCTCGCGTTCGATCCACGGCGCATGATCACGGCGGCCAGTCAATCGGTAGGCATGAGCGAGGTAAGCTGCCGATATTGGATCGATGCTTAATTGGCGAGGCCTTTTCGTAAGCAATGATCGATGATTTCCCAATACTTCACGGACTGCAGAAAACATTCTTACTGACTGACTGATTAGATGTCGCCAGGTGTGACGGATTGAATCGCGTTTGCATCCGTAGGCGGAAGCGAAGGGTCAATCTTCACTGACCAGCGATGTTGGCCGTGATTGTCCCGACATTCGCACGGTGACTCACGTGACTGGGGGCGTGGCTCCAGCGATGCAAAGAAACGCAGCTGCCGTAATCGTGAACGTTTCGCGCATCATTGCCCCGTTCATATCACTTTGTCGTTGCCATGTGGCAGAGCAAAGAGCACAATTCGTCAGCGTAAATTACTGGAATATCATCGCTGACACTCTCGGCAGTCTGACTAAGGCGTGAAATTTACGTAATCTTAGAGTGCACCACGAGATGTCCGTTGAGAGCAAGAAAGAGATCCAGCTCGAAATCGCCCATGTCTTGTTCATCGACATCGTTGGCTACTCGAAGCTTTCGATTAACGAGCAGCGCGCAGCTGTTGATGAGCTGACGCAAATCGTCCGTGCGACCGAGCAATTTCAAAAAGCCGAGGCGTCGGAGCGTCTGATCAAAATTGCCACCGGCGACGGCGATGGCGTTGGTCTTTTACACCAGTCCTGAGGCGCCCGTTCGCTGCGCGGTGGAGACTGAGCCGCGCGCTCAAAGATCACTCCGCGCTTGCGCGTACGTATGGGAATACACAGTGGGCCGGTCAGCGGAGTGGTCGATGTTACAGGTCGCACCAATCTCGCCGGTGCCGGTTTAAATCTGGCGCGACGTGTGATGGACTGCGGCGACGCGGGCCACATTCTGCTCTCTAAACACGTCGCCGAAGATCTGGCCGAGTTCGAGGAATGGCGACCGCTACTGCACGATCTGGGTACGTGTGAAGTAAAGCACGGAATGCAGGTAGCCATTGTCAATCTATGCTCCGATGACGTAGGCAACCGTCAGCTTCCACAAAAGTTTCAAGCTCTCAGGAAACAGCGCGCCCGAGTGCGCTGGGCGGCGATGACGGCGGCGTTGCTCGCGCTCGCGGCAATCGCCGCTGGTATCTGTGTCTTCGCGTTATCGCGTGCGATCCGCATTACCTGCGCCGGAAAAAAGCATCGCCGTGCTTCCATTTGAAAACCTGAGCCGAGATACAGACAACGCTTATTTTGCGGACGGCATCCAGGACGAGATTCTGACGCGCTTATCCAAGATCGCCGATCTGAAGGTAATCTCGCGCACATCGACGCAGCATTACAAGAGCGCGCCTGAAAACCTGCCTGAGATCGCCAGGCAACTTGGCGTCGCCCACATCCTGGAAGGAAGTGTGCAGAAGAGCGGTGACGCCGTGCGCGTTAACGTGCAGCTAATCAAAGCAGCCAATGATTCTCATCTTTGGGCCGATACATTTGATCGCAAACTGACCGACATCTTTTCGGTCGAGAGCGAAGTGGCCAAAGCCATCGCCGACCAGTTGCGAGCGAAACTCACCGGTCGGGAAGAGCAAGTTATCGCCGCCATACCGACGGACAATACCGAAGCTTACGACGCTTACTTGCGCGGGTTGGCGTATACACTGAAAGCGTGCAGCACACCTGCCAACTTCCTTGGCGCACAGAAACATCTCAAGAGAAGCGGTGCGCTTGGATCCGAAGTTCGCCCTTGCGTTGGGCGCTGCTGTCATATGTGGACGCGCGTGGCTACATCACAACGGCTCTTCAACCAACGGTCGCCCTACGTGAAGAGGCGCGGCGGGCAGCCGAAACCGCGCTCACTCTTCAGCCCAATCTCGGCGAGGCCATATTAGCCAAGGGCCATTACCACTACGCCTGCTTAAGGATTACGACACCGCCGGTGCGTTACTTTGAGCAAGCGCGTCAGTTTCTGCCCAATAGCAGCCAGATTCCTGAATCGCTGGCCTATGTTGCGCGCAGGCGGGGCCAGTGGGACCGGAGCGAGTCGTACTTCAAGCGAGGCCGAGCGGCTCGACCCGCGCAACATTAACCTACTCACCCAGCACGCGCTTTCCTATATCTGCCTTCGTCGTTTCCCGGAAGCGCTGCGAAAGCTTGATCAGGTTCTCAATATCACACCGGACGACGTCGATACGCTCGCGCTAAAGGCGGCTATTGCACAAGCCGAGGGCGACCTGCCGCGTGCCTCCGCGCTTCTCGCTCCGCTGCATCCAACTGCCGACGACCTCAGCGCCTTGGAAACACAAGTTTACCAAGCGATCCTGGAGCGCCGCCCTGCACCAATCATCCCTCGGCTAAAGGAAATACTGGCCAAGCCTGATCCAGCGTTGGGTTACATCAATGGCGAACTGCGCTTTTGCTTAGGCTGGGCGCAAGAAGTCGCCGGCGACCATGCCGCCGCCCAGGAAAGTTGGCGACAGGCGCGCAGCGAACTGGAACCTTTCCTCAAAGAACAGCCGGAAAATTATATCCTGCATTGGAGATCTCGCGCTGACCAATATGGGTCTCGGTGACAAAGCCGCCGCGTTGGCTCTGACGGAACGGGCCATGGCCGCGGTCCCGATCGAGAAAGACGCGCTGGATGGTCCCGCGTCGATCGAGATCCTCGCCCGGGTGGCGGCGCAGACTGGGCGAGCCCGACCGCGCCATCGCCGCTTTACAGAAACTACTCTCGATGCCGTATGCAGGGCGCGCTGGCTGAAGACGTGCCGCTCACTCCTGCGCTGCTCCGGCTCGATCCGATGTTCGATCCGCTCCGGAATGATCCGCGCTTCCAAAAACTGGTTGTCTCGCCTCAATGAGTTGGCGGCAGCCGAGGCTAAACGACGAATGTTATGCCGAAATGCAAAACGCGAGGAACGTGGAAGTATCCTAAACCTTTACTGTAGCGGCTTCAGATCGCTCTCGCGTTCTTCAAACTGGTGTCGCCAATGGCTAGTCCTCAGAAAAAAGCCGGAATTACTACAGGATGATGGCGAATTCAAGAGATGAGTACCGAGCTGCCTGGCATCTTCCTTCTTAACTCCATCCCTATAGTGTGGACTTAAGCAGCCGATGAATCCGGTCACCTTCAGATGGAGTCGAACACTGGCGTCAATGCCCGTCCGTATTCCGAGAATGTGCGCTCAGAGAAATGAATCGTCTTCAACCGGGTAATGATCTCTACCTCTTGGTTCACCATCAAAAAAGCCATTCCGGCGTAGCTTTCGAAAAGTGAGACGCGCGTTGATTAAAGGCTCTGTGAATTGGAACATAATTTGTGCTGGCATCGCCGTGAAGGACGGCAACTTCATCGTCGTCAGTAATTCCACCTGCCCGGTAAAGGCGATAGCTTCAAGCCGATGCCATGCATTCCGTAGGTGTGAAGTTCAGCCGCCCTCAGAGCGCCGGTACTCGAACTGCCGTAAACTACGCACCCGCGCCCGATGGCATACCAGAATTTCCTTGTGCCAAACGGTCAGAACATTGCCGAAGAGGCATCGACCAGACCGATCACCTTATATCCTGATTTGGCGGCGAGATGTGGATCAGATCCAGAGCTGGGCGGGGCCAGCGCACTGAATTGTTGCGATCCAGTTCTACCACCGCACAACGAAAGGTCGGCGAAAAAGATGCATTTATTCAGTTGAGGTTCTGGGTTTTCAAAAAGCTTTGCAATCTATCGCGATCCGGGCTCGGCGATGGCTGAACCGACATCAAATTCAATGGCGTGGGGGCCACTACGGCGGGTGAGCTGGCTTTGCGCCAATCGTGTCATTTGTGGGATCCAGCGCCAGCACATCCGTAATACCATCATCCAACATGCGCAGACGCGATGATGACTCAACCGCTTCCGAAAAAGTGATAAAATGATGGGAGAAATCGGGGAGATCGATTGTAGGAGATATCTTTTCACCCGCAGACTGGATCGACTGGAGCCACCCCTCGATTTGATGGCGCGTCAGCTACGAACGTCGTTTTCGTAGATCCCTAACAAATAAGTCGTCCCAGGGTGCCGGAGATAAAAAGGTCCAGCCTGCTTTGCGGGCAGCCTCGGTGACAGCACGCAGCAGGGCTATTTCCTTGCTCGATATGACAGCCGTATCCGGCGGCGTGCTGCGGGTAGAGCGTCATTTCCACTCATGTAAAACGGCTGATCGCGCATACGAAACAGGGGCCTCTCATTGTATACGGCGCGACATACCAGACGGCCGCAGCCGGGCCGGCCTGCCTGATCATGGAAATTGCCCGCTCAATCGACTCAGAGCGGTCCGCGAGGAAAGAGTTCGGGCGACAGAAGCCCGGAGGACCATGACCGGGTGACAAGATTCTCGACCACCGGCCGGTGGTAGACCTGGTCGCGTTCCAGGATCTCGGAGGGTCCATGCAAACAGGGCCTCAGTTCGAGAGTTGCCGGACGCCTGAGACCGTTTCGAGAGACGGAACAAAGAAACCGTCATAAATTCAGAGTCGCGATGTCTGAGATCGATGAGCTCCTTCGAAGGATCCACTTTGTTTCACCGGTAACCAATGGCTTCGAGTTTCCAGCTTCAGCATATTGGAGACTCGAAATTCAGATCAGATTCGTATGTATTGTGCATACGCTTCTACGTCGGCGAAATTTGGATCACGCGCCGTCCAGCTTGATTCAGTCTACCGATTACCCGCCGGCAGCGGCTTTCGGCGTGGAAAAGCTCAATGGCCTCCATCAGGCGCGGACGCCTGGGCGAAGTATCGAGTGAGGACCCTTTCCTGGCCCAGCAGAGAAGTGAAGGCGTCCTACAGGGTCGAATCGCCATCCACACCGGTAGCCCGATATGATCCGGCGAGATCCGGTGACGCTGGCCAGGCGAGAAATGCCACAAATCTTGGCGGCAGCTACGGGCGGCTTACCGGGCGCTCCCCAGGAGAGGCACTGCGGAAAGTCCCGAGACGGTGTGGCGCTATGTTAAACGCCAGCTACTGAGTGACGTGCCCAAGCGGGGTTTACTCTCGTTCGCCCAAGAGGTTCGTGTCGCCTGGAACATCATTACGTTGGTCAAACCTCTACTTTGAATGAGTTGTACTTAATTCCATCCCCGCTTTCTTGCGGGTTGCCAGATGCTTACTGGTTTCGGCGACTGCTGCTTTGCTCTGTTGGCTCTTTTGACTGCCCACTCCCTCAACCACTCGCGAGATATCCCCGTTTGGTTTTTATGATCTGGTTGCTTGCTCCGACGGCATTTTTGTTGCGACGACCCGGATTATACGCCGGCACTTTGCTCGCAAGGCGGGAAGTCGTCTCGGCGACTCGGCGCTCAAGCTACAATCTTCGCGTGAATTCAACGTCACTTTGCGCTTTTGATGTGTAATGTCCGACTTTCAGGTGCCCCAACCAGTATTAAGCCAGCCGACCGACAGTCTTCGCCCGGCTATTGTTGCACGCAATTTGTTAAGTTGACGGCTTCCTACCTCCGCACGCAGCACGCTGGTAACGCTAGATCTGCACAATTTACCTCAAGAAACCTCGATTCGATTGATGTGCTGAGAAACGTCGAGAAAATCTGAGCGGGGGCACTGCAATACTCAAAGTCCGTTGGGTCTGCCATTTTCGCTCATGAATCATGCTGAAAGTAGCTTTTGTATCACCTCGAGAATGCGGCGTTCCAGTGACCACGGCTGTTGCGTCCAGGGTCCTGCCCTTCTGGCACAAACTCTGCCCCAGTTGGCTAATTCGCGGCACGGCCTTCGAGCCCAGACACGGACTTGCCCGGCTTAAACAAGCCTAGGAATGGTCGCACACGCGTGTGCTCGGGCTCCGTTGCGAGGAGTCCGAGGAATTTCAGACGCACCAGATTCCCAGTCCGCTCAAATGCCCGTAAACATGGCAGTAATATCGGAACGATCGCGATGACCGCGAGTTGAGTAAAGCTTTGTTGGTGTGCGTCATCCGACACGTTCTCAGCACATTTTCAGCCGAAGCTGAAAAAAAGCCGCGGAGGCTGAGCGTTCGCTGAGAGACCGCTTAGCGCGATCCGTTGATGTCGCTCTTACAGGCGGCGCTGCCGCAGAGCTCCGGCGGACGTGATACATCGGCAACGTTCCGTAGCCTTTGGCCATCGGGGTTTGGCCGACGTAATCGCAGCGTGAAATCTCGTGTGCGTTGCGCGGCGGACAGCGCGGCAAAAGCTTCGCTCGCGTACGCTAGGCTCGGAGGAGCTATCGGTTCAATCCGCGCCGCGCGGCTTACGTGCGTGCCGCTATAGCTGGGATTGCCCGTGACCGGATCATCGAATTCGTAAACCGGACCGGCGTGTAAAGCGATGCGCAGATTCAAACCCCGCGGCAGGCCTTTTTCCTCCCAGTTTTGCTTTGTAACGAGATCCGCCAACTGCAGCGCGAAATTTCCCGCAAGATCGACGTCGGAAAAAACAAAATAGAGACCATCGCCCCAAGTGTTCTTTGCGATAATCGAGTCGGCGAACCGGTTACTCAATTGCGCGATTGCTCGAGAAAGTGTTGCACAAAGCGCGGCACTTCTGCCTCTGTCAGTTTGCTGAAACCAACCGCATCAGCGAAAGAATCGCGACGACGCGCGAAGCAAGTGATTCTTCCGAGGTTCGCGCGATGCGACCGCCAGCAGCGCGACGAGACTTCTTTAGGGATCGACGCTGTCGTCCGCAGTAAGCGAACTGCGTCTCCGACAAATTTTCTCAAGATTAATAATCTCCGGTTCGTAACCGAGTTTTCTCCAATTTTCGACGACACTGGCCGTGCCACCGGGACCGTCGCCGGGTTTTTCGTCCCAAACGGCCAGCGGAATCAATGTGCTGTCGAGTTGCCGGCAACGAATCGCCGCAAGTCCCAATAGCAATTGACTACAGAATTCGTAGGAAATGCCGCTGATCCCGATCTTTTGCGTCGATGCCGTGATGACGCGCGCGGATCGCGTCAGCACGCGTTCGAAGCGCGCACGCCAGTTTGAGTTTGGAATAACATCGACACTGTCGCCGGACAAAGTCCTCTTCATTGTAAGGCAGCACGACCGAAACTTCGGCGCCGGCGTCGAGGCATTGCTTCGAGAAAAATGATGTCCGAACCAGAAGCCGCTGACGCGAAACCAAATCCCGGTTTCAACATGTCAATCTTGCGCTGAATTTCTTTTGCGACCGCCGATTCGAACTCACTCGGGAATCTCGGAGTCGGGCGATCCGGCCGGTCAATCATGTGGCCGGCGAAAACAAGAACGCAAGGAATGCATAGGTACGCTCGATCCATGCTTGATCTTCATTCCAATGCTGGAGAATCAGTCGGGCGTTACGTCGGCTTGAATGCAAATCGCCAAAACGATTTTTGCCTGTTTCAGCAGCGCGCGCATACCATTCTCCCGCTTGCGATCGGTCGCGCAGAATCAGTGATGCTTCGCCGAGCGCGGCAAGTTCCCAATGCTTCGATCCCCACTCGGGTCCACGATTTCTTCCAAGCATTCATCGCGCACTTTCCGCGCGAGTTCCTGTGCTCGCTCGGTTTGACCAATGAGCAGGTTCATCGTGGCGGCGTTGATTCCCGTCCAATAACCACCGGTCGCTTCGTAAGCCTGGGTGTAAGTTTCCGCGGCGCGTTTCAAAAACTCGTTTCGTCGCTTTCTTGTCGCAGCGGTCGCTGCCAAATCTTTGTAAGTGCGGCCAAGCATACCGAGCGTTTCTTCACCTGTTCCCTGTTCGCCGGCGCAAATTTTCCAGAACGGCATTGGCGCGCTCGGTCGCTCCGCTGCGTGACAATGCGAGACCCTGGAGCTGGCGCAACCGCACGTCTTTCGGCCAAATCTCCAAGCCTGCGCTAACAACGTCGTAAGCGAGAAGCGGCTCACCTTGTGCAAGAACCCGCTCGCCAAGACAACGAAAGACAGCGGAAGAACCAGATCCCTCCTCGTGCGCGCGCGCCCGCCAGATCGAAATCAATTCAGCGAGCGAAGCTGAACTGATCGAGCGAAGGACCTTGTCAATATTGGTAGCGTCCGCCTCCCCTCGCCCGGATATCTCCTGTGTCACCTCGAAATCTTCACATCGAGTCCAGCCTTTGCGGCAAAACGAATTCCCACCAATTTAAATCGCACTCGTGAGCAGCGATTCCGCGTGCAGCTCCGAGAAAACCAAGTAGGCGAAAACCCAGACGATCGCCAGGTTAGGAAGCTGCGGTGGAAATCCACGGTATTAGGCAGCAAAAAAGGCGCAAACGGTTCAATATAGATGGATCGGTAATCCAGTCGTGACAGGCACACGATGGGACCGGGAGGTCTCCTGAGCGGATTAAGCTTACGAATCGCCCTTCATGCCGGGCCAGTTTACAAGTTTACCGATCCCGTGACAGGAGATCGATCGTATGGAGGAACTACGTGAGCCGCACAGCCCGCATGGAACCAATTACCCCGCCAGGACAGGTGTACGCTAGTGAAGCGTTCGCCGCTTTGGCCGCTGCTCAAGGACTGCGGTCTTTCAACCTTGATTACGCCGGTCAAACACCTATGGCGAAAGGCTAGTGGAACTTTTCCGACATATAACGTACGCCGCGCCTGAATGGTGCGCTTAGATTGGGATTCGGCGTAAAAGATTGATTTCTTGTGATCGTGCTGGGATTGCAATGGTTGCCATGTAAACTCCGAGCCAGGATTAATCCAAGATGACGAATTGCCCCAGATCAGCACTGAGTGCTCTCCGACTGAGGAGTTACGGCCAATTGTATTGACACTCTCAGCAAATTACCATACGAAGAAATCCGATCGTAGACCGTCGGCTTCGCGGAGCGGCACTCCACCGGAGCAGCACGGCGCCACGATTATGAGTGACATGCCCTTCTTGGCCGATCCAGAGTGGCACGCCCTACTGCGGGAAGTCCACGACCAGCAAGTGATCCCCATCGTCGGGCCCCAGCTGATCACTGTCGTTGATCCTGATTCTGGGGAACCGATATCCCTCTACCGCAGCCTCGCTTCAAAATTGGCCCAGGCACTTGGCGTGTCTCAGAACCGCGCCGATGACGGTTGGCTGAATCATGTTGCATGCGACTACCTGCTAAGGGGCGGAAGCCGAAAAAACATTTATCGCGAAGTATCCGAATTGTTGGACAATCTTGCCCGCAGCAAGCCAGATCCTGCCACGGTCATTGTGCGAGTTGGCGTCAATCACAGATTTTGATCTGTTCCTTACCGGTGCGATCGATCCGCTACTGGCAATAGCTTTGAGAAGGTGAGGCCCGGCTTCGATCGTCGGGATCATGTGCTAGCGTATGATTGTAGGCGCCCGGTCGATCTTCCGCAGTCGCTCCAACCTGCCATCGTCCTACCACCTCGTTGGTAATCGTCAGACTTATCCGAACTTTGCGTCTGGGAGGAAGACTATCTGGAATTTATCTTCGCCTTTATCCGGCATCACGCGGCAGCTCGAGCGATTGTCCTTGCTCCTAAAAACCGTTATCTGCTGCCCTCCTCGGCGCGCCATTTACCGATTGGATCGTTCGCTTTTTCTCTTTGTCGCAAAGGGTGTGCTGATTTACCGACCATCGCAGGGACTGATGTCGTAGCTTACCTCACTGATACCGGAAAGCCTTGGCGAGCCGCTTGTATTTTTTTGATAAGGTGGTTGAACCACGCGGATTATTCGCGGGGATCCAAACCGAGTTTACGTAGATGAGCTGGCTCTTCGTTGGCGGGCCGAATACAAGATGGACGGCAGCGATGATGATTCTGATGCAGATGCCGGACGAAATGCCTCGCGGCGCGGTTTTTATCAGCTATTCTCGGGACGATTTGCCGGCTGTGACACTACCCGTGCGCTCGCTTTGTGCAACCCAAATTCCCTGCATGGATTGACAAGCAGCGGCTGCGTTCCGGAGAGAACTACGAGCGCCAGCTGGAATTTGCCGTGAAGAGTGGCTGCAGCTTTTTTATTTCGCTTATCTCAAAGGCGACCGAGAGTGATCCGTCGCGGTTCGTGCACCATGAGCGAAAATGGGCGGCGCAACGCCACGTTGACGGATTTGTTTTTTATCTGCCGGTGATCATCGACGACACGGAGAAACCAACGCTCGAACCGCCGGAGTTCTCAAGATACGATATTCGATCAGTTCCCGGGCGGGCGAATTACGCCTATGTTCGCGACTCAGCTGCGCCGGTGGGTTGAAGAATACCGGCTAGCTGGCCAACCACGAGTCTAGCGATGCCGCAAATCTCATCCGTAGGTGCCACCGCTGGCCCGTCGGTCGATCCGGGCATCCGTGGCTCGGGCTCCACCTTCACTGAAGAAAACCAGCAATACTTCTTCGGCCGCAGCAATGAGGTTCGCGACATCTTCCTGCGAGTGCGTGAGGAACGGCTTACGATAATGTACGGACAATCCGGTTTGGGGAAAACCTCGTTATTGCGGGGCGGTCTGATTCCAAAACTGCGCATCGAACGTTTTCGTCCTGTTCACGTGCTCCTGGAGTTCAGCGCGGAGTCGCCTTCTCTGGCTGAACAAGCGCGGATCGCTCTGGCGCAGGCTTGTGCCAAGACCAAGTCGAGCCCGCTTGGAAATTCCTTCTCCGTTGGAAACTGCTCCGCAGCCTATGGGAAATAGGCGCTCGCGAAGAGCTGCGCGCACAGGATATGGAAGAGTCTCCGCCGGGTTTTGATATTGGACCAGTTTGAGGAAGTTTTTACCCTAGGCCAAGGAGAATCATCTACTCCTATGGGGCGAGCCGCGGAAGTAGTCGAGCTTTTCACGCAGTTAGCCGACTTGGTCCGAGAATCGCGCACCAGCTGCGCTAACGGATAAATTCGCCACTTCGCCTAAAGAAGCGCTTGCCTATGACTTCCGACCAACACCTGTAAGGATCGTTATTAGTCTGCGCGAAGATTACCTCGCGCAGCTAGAGGAATGGAAATCGACGATGCCATCATTGATGCGCAATCGCATGGCATTGCGGCTCCTCAGCGGGCCAGGCGCTCGAGGCCGTCGTTCGACCGGGTCGCATGGAAGGCCGGAACTTCGTATCTGAGGAAGTCGGCGCGCGTATTGTTCGTTTTGTGGCGCAGAAACCCGCGACCACCCCACTAGAGGTGATCGAGGCGGTGCCGCCCCGATCAGTCTAGTTTGCGAGCGTTTGAACGAGGCCCGGCTTTCGACAAGGCGCCGCTTACGCAAATCACCGCCGACCTGGTGGAGTCACAAGGGTCGATATTCTGCAGCGATTCTATGATGAAAGCTTTCTAGCGTTTCCAGGAGAAGTCATCGAAATGCAATCCGCGCATACATCGAGGATCACATGGTCACCAGGACGGGTGGTCACCGACTACCAGTCGCGTGGGACGACGCTCGAGATGTGCTTGCATCGTGCGGGGTACCGGACCCCGAACAGGCCCTGAAGTATTTGATCGCGCGACGCCTGCTCATCTCTGAACGGCGGGGCGGTATTCAGACAGCTTGAAATTACGCACGACGTTCTGGCGCCATTAGTCGCTCACGCGCGCGATGAGCGACATGCACAAGAAAAGACGGCGCGCGAACGAGCTGAAGCTGAAGAGCGCGCGCTTGCTAGCGAAGCTGAGGCCAGAGGTGGCTGCGGAGCGGGCGACGGCCGAATCAGAACGCCAGGAGACGAGAGCTTCTCCGGGCTCGGCGAATGGCAATCGGCTTCGCCACGTTGGGGTTGGTGGCAGCGGTTCTTGGATTGATTGCCGCAATGTTTTATTTCTCGAACTTAGCTGCTTGGAAAAACGCTCGCAAGGCGCGCGAGTTCGCCGAATCTAAAGCAAAGGACGCTATAAAGGCTTCAGAGGATGCTCGCACCGCGCGCGAGTTCGCTGAGTCTAACGTGCAAGGGACGCTGAAAAGAGAGAAACCGCGCTCTCAACAGCATTAAATTAGCAGAGACGGCTGCGCGAAACCTTGTCAAGACCGTGGTCGATGAAGATATCGGTTTACCAGTACGCCAGCTTTGGCCCTCGACGGCGCGAAAGCACTTTATGAGAAAATGAATCCGGAAACCTGATGCTATCCCGAGGTGCGGCAAGGCAAAGCTATCTCGCTTTGCATACGAACAACTGTTCCTTCGTGGCGAACCGGGAGCGGAAGGATTGGAGAAGCTGGCTAGCCTAGCCTTGCGTGAAGCCGATGAGAGCATCGAACTTGTAATGCTGCTGACGAAAGCCTCTGACAAAAACGACACTGAGAATCAGAGCTCGCTAGCTGCGCGCCTATCGTCTTAGGGGGACGTTCTTTTCGCAATCGCCGACGAAAAGGTCCTTATGGTGCGGACCGATTCGACAAACAAATCCGACCGGCGAGCTTCCAAGATGCGGAGGCCGCATACGTTACCAGCTCCGGAATTCTTGAGACACTCAAAAGCTCCCAGCCTGAACTTTTAAATGACGCCAAGTTCGTCGCGGAACTTGCTCAGACTTATATTGATCGTGCTGATGTTTATCGAAAGCTGCATGTGCCTAACGACCAAAGGCTCGGTCAAGCGGTGGCGATCCTTCACGATGCCGGAAAATGCGAAATCGGGGCGGTTCCTCGCGCTGGCGGAGTAATTTACGAGCTCCGGTGTAGCTCTCCCTGGCCGACGGTGGTCACAGACTGGGAAACCTGGATTCGGACACGAGTCGGGGACGAGGCTGAGCGAGGAGACTACAAGAACGCAAACATTCACCGAGAAGAGGCCCTGAAGAAATGGAAACTGGCTTAATACGATCGACGACAAGCAGCTTGTTTCAGGAATGTGAGAATCGACCCTATCGCGCTCAAATTCAGAGAGGGCGCTGGCCTTTAGCTGTTCTGCAAACATGGCCGGCGCGTCCTCATCGAGCTAAAGCGGCTCTTGCTGACGCCAGGGACTACTTCGAACCAGAGAATCGCGTTAAAAACGAAGCTTTGGAATCGGGTAAACCCCGCGAGTGCCACTATTGGCGGGCAGATCTTGCCGGAAGGACACTCTTAAGCTACGCTGAAGCGTTGATGCTAGATAATATACCCGATCGAGCACCGGAAAGAGGTGGCCGGTTGGTTGCATGCCCGCAAAGCTGTTGCGATCACGGAAGAACGAAACCAAAAGTTAGCTTGAAGGTCTATAAGCAGACCCTGGGTGGCATTGGCGACAATAAAGGAGATCGCACGTGTAAAAAGAACGTTCTCCAGCAACACGCTGAACGGCAGCTCGCGCAACAGCCAAGCCTGGCGATAAATCAGATAGCCGACGCCGTGAACAGGCCTCAGGCCACGTTTTTGCGCTTTTTTGGACTGCAACGGCTTCGAGCTCAGCCTGGGCTGCGGCTGAGACTGAACATTTAAGCCCCCCTAGCGGAATGAAGCCAGATTGGTCGCAGCTAAAGAGATTTAATGAAACTATCACGGCGCAGGAATTCAAAAAGCTGCTGGACTGACGTCTACCTAACAAATGGCAATTCCTAAAGAGTGGATAGATATCTCCGAAACTCGCGCCTTCGTTCGATGCCACAGCGAAGGACACCAGATGCACCTTCGGTCCACACTTTGCTTTTCGCCAAACCCGAACAGGTTGCAAAACCGGTCCCGAGATATTGGCGTCCACCGACTGTGCTTGCGAGCCAAGTCCCTAATATAAGCCACTCTTGCGGCGCTACAGATGGCGATCGATCCTGGTCGCTCTCGGCGGATCCTGGTCGCGTATGGAAGAACGATGGTTCAAGGTGGGGAGATAGTGCGCCAGTGGCCGGAGGAGATCCTCGCTCTTCGAGCGGCGCAGCTGCTTGCACACCGAAATTGAGAGCCCTGGGCGCGCAGGTCAATCTCGTCCGCGACGAGCTCTGAGCCGACCACGAGAATGTTCGCCCTCCGATCTGGGGTCCGTAGCGTTGAAATTTCTGAAAGAACGGGGAGTGACGGATATCAGGAAGATTTCATGGGACCAACCGATCCCGCGCCGCGGGGTTCTATTCGCTGGCAAGATGAGCGGCTCTTTGCCGCGTCGCCGAAATTCGCAGCCGAGAGGTAAACCGGTGAATGAAAAGCTTAAGCCAGACATGGTCGCTTGTATCCATTTGAATGCCGAAGAATGGGGGATCCGACAAGACCCACACTTGTCGATGCAAAGCCATGTGCACTTGCTGGTCAACGGCGCGCGTGAGCCGAGCGAACTGCAACAGGAGGATGTTAGATTTGAAATGTTGCGAAAACTTTAGCTTGACCGATCTTCACCTCGACCGAGAGATCGCGCTGGCGGAACATGTCGCGGCCTCCTTAGCCATCGCGACAGGCCTGCCGGCGTCGACTGAATACCATGGCGATAATACTCATCGCCTCCGGGAAGTCGGGTTACGTCTGGGCCCCGCAATCTGCTGGCAAACCGTATCTGCCAGTGTCCCGTTCTCTATCTGGAAGCTTACGTCATGAATCAACAAAACTGTTCTACGGCGGATCGAACTTGGCGACTATGAAGGGCTAAGAGAGAAGTGGATGGCAAAATGCGCAAAGCATTTACCGCGAGTGCGCGGATGCCCTCATCGATGGAATCACCTTTGGCTTTCGATGAATGCCCGTTAAACCGACGCCGCGTGCCGTTACCTCAGACACAGCCTCTCCAGCCCGGGAATCTTAACTACCGATAACCATTAAGTATGGGCATCAGCTGGTGCTGAACTACATTTCTCCATTCAATCCTCTCTTTCATCCAGCCTTGGAGGACTCCGTGCGGTGGCGGTCGTCCTTTGATTACGCCAGATGTGGCATCGCCTGCTTTCACTGCAATGCAGCACCACAGCATTCAACCTTCAAAACCAGCTAGGGATCAAAAACGGCGACAAGGTGCGCGGGGTGTTGAGCTAGCTTAGGCTTCTATGCTAAAGGAGTGAAAAAGACAACTTGGTTGTGATCATGCATTTTTCAGTGGCGGGAGTGACGACTTTCCGTTCAATGAAAAGACGTTTGGGAACGATGTCGCGAGGCTTCGACGGAAATTAGAACGGCCTCTGGGGACTAATAGTGGATGGCAGTCCTGATAACGTTCGTTTAATGAAACCTTTTTAATAAATACTGGCTGATCTATGAAAAAGATCGACTTCTCACCTTCATCTTGGCTTTGATTGTCATTTCCTCCCTTTTTCGCACTCCCGCTGACTTTGGCGATGCCAGTTTTCAACAAAGCGCCAGAACTGGCGGACAAAGCGGCGGCTTGGAATAAGCAATGTGGAGATTAAGCCCTCTTATGACGAGACCTGTATGAAAAAGCGTTACGCCCTTAGTGGGGAGTTGGGCAAGTTTGTTGCGCTCGTTAATGATGAGCTAAGCGGCTCTGTAAGCCCTGATGTTCTGATGATTTCGTTAAAGAATTTAACAGTCGGCGCAAGATTATGGAACATGAGGTTCGTGCTGCGCTCTATAATCTTAAGTGCCTCGGCAGACCTGCTTCCGGATCCGAATGTAGCGCGGAATCGGCGGCTATCGATGCGGAGGAAGCCGCTCTGCAGGTTGAATATAAGCAGACACGCGCCGTGTTTGACGGGACGTGGATTTCTATACCTGTCACTGTCTCACCCCGCCCCAAAAACCGTAATGAGGCTTCTCCTGCCCTCCCCAGCGTATCAGGAGAGAATGCCCAGGCCGAAGCGGAATCTCGGAACTACTTCAGCCAGAGGAGAAAATTCAAGGCTATCAGCATCCTGATACATTGCGGATTAGCTAGTGTCCTGGTTCGTGTCTAGCACGCGAGGGTAAGATCGCAGAAGAAAAGAAGTTCGCGAAAACGAGGACGCGTATCTCTCGCCATAATCGCTGATTTCTGCGCAAGAACAGCCTGTTCCAACCGCAGGAGCTCGCCTAACGACCATGCCTGAATGGACAACCGCGCGGCGTGTGCGGTGGTTCTGCGTCGCAAATCTCCGAGATGTGTCCAACCCTGCGTGATTCGGATGCTCGTGGAGAGCGCTGGAAGAAATTGTGCGCGCGCTTTCTTTCGTGCAGCAGCTGGACCCATGCACCGAACCCACCGCTTCGACAAATGGGCCCATCAGCCACGGCCAGACCGTGCCTTGATGGTAAAACCGCATCCCGCTCGCGCGAGCCCCCTGGTAGTGCGCGCGCATAACCCGGTTCGCCTGGCGCGAGCGAGCGCAAACCTGTCGGCGTAAGCAAAGCATCTCGACCGCGTCGACGACTTGCCTGCCTTCTCCGGCGACACGCAATCGTGCAGTAGCCGCCAACCGCGAAGATTTGGTTCGGACGAAATGCAGAGATCGACAGCGCCCGGCTGATGATCGCAATCGATTACATCGGCGAGGTAACCGGCGTGTTCGTTCCAGAATTTGCTTTCGAAATGCAGCGCGGCCTTTATCGAAGAGCGATTTCACAACGCGCTGAAAATTTCGCGACAATTGGCGAGCGCGTTCAGCCAGAGCGCCTGAATTTCCACCTGGCTTGCCAATACGCGGAGTGATCTCGCGACCATCCACCCGCGCGTCCATCCAGGTGAGCTGCTGACCGCTGTTCGCCGGCTGAGAGTAATCCATCCGGATCGGCCCGAATGCCGAAGCGAGTGCCTTCATTGATAACCAGCAAGAATCGCTTCCGACTCGCTGCCCGCAGCTTCTTTGTATGCCAATCGTCGGAGCGAACGGCTGTTTCTCGCTGCGCAGAAGATAATCGTTCACGCAGCGATGATACCAAAGCGACGCGTCGACAGAATTGAACTCGGGCTGCTCGCCTTGATCGGGAAACCGATTCGGCAACATGCCTTGGGAAACGACGCCCGCCCATGACAGCAAAAAGTCGCGCGCTTCTTCCAGATGTCCGCGTCGCAATGCAGAGACCGCGCAGCGCGATAAACGTGTCGCGGCCCCAATCGCCGAACCACGGATAGCTCGGCTGATGAGCGTCTTTCCTGGCCGCGCTTGACCAGATAGCGCGTCGGCGGCGCGTTCGTGCGGACTAGGAGAAATATTCCCGGCGGGCCTGCTCGATCGTCCTGACTTGGGCATGACGCGCTTCGATGGATCCGATTGTCGGTGATCGCGTGTCCTTCAGCCGCCAGCAGTGAACACCGCCGGTTTTTGGGAAAGTGTAAAATTCGAAGACGCCAGGGCGACCCGAGATCTTCCGCAGCGTCGAGTCCGCGCGCCTGTTCTTCGAGTAGAGAAAATTGCGATACCAGGCGGGCTCGTGCGCACTAACGACCGTTCGAATACGCAATGACAGCCGGCACGCCGTCGTAAGGTCGAAACGTTACGCCGTTCGCCATTCTGTTCGGCATCGAAAACGGAACGAGCCGTTCTCGTGATGCGTGCGAATGAAAATCGCGGCCGGAGAAAACGGTCGCACCTTCAATTATCACCGGTCGATCGTCCCTGTTTGACAACGCGCTTCCACGAAATGAAAACCGCCGATTCGCCCTTCTGGAACGAACAGCTCCTGTTCGAGGACAAGATCGTTGTCGATCTTGTAACGCCAGCGCGGCCACGGCTCGTATTCGAAAGATTCAATGCGCGCTGCGCCGTCGGGTGAATCGACGTCCGGGCCATAGCGCTGAGATGAGACTGCAGACGTGTCCGGTCTGGTGTTTCCACCCACATCGAAGCCGTTCACTAAGCGACCATTCGTCCCGCCGGCGGCGTCGTTGCAGTCAACAGCAGCGCGTGATAACGACGCGTGCGAATTCCCGATACTGTTCCGCTGGCGAATCCGCCGAGTGCCGTCCGCCTCGATCCACTCAGCGCTGGAATCAGTTGGATTCATGACGCCAGCTGGAATCGAAGCGGAACAGCAAAATAACCAGCGCGGATAAGATCGACGATTGTCATGGACCTAACACTCCAGTCTCGAAACCGGGATAAAGTGTCATGCCGCCATCGACGAAGAGCGTTGCACCCTGAATGTAGTCGGATTCATCGCTGGCAAGCCAGTCTGCGGCGCGCCCGATTTCTTCCGGCTCGCCGATGCGCTTGTAGGGATCAATTTCCAGCAGTTCGTTGTAATGCTCGGGCTTGTCCCGACGCCTGCATGTTGATCGGCGTGTCGGATCGCACCCGGCGCAACGAGTTCGCGCGAATCCGATACGGTGCGACTTCCAGAGCAATGCTCTTCATCATCAACATCACGCCTCCTTTGAATGCCGGCGTAGTTCACGTGACCGGCCTCATGGAACGTCACGGCAACGTCATTGGCAGAGAATCGCCGGAGTCACGCGGAATTTTGCGCACGGCAGACGGGTTCCACGAGGAAAAATTCTGGTCGGACCGGATTGCGAATGGCGCGAGAAAATCGCGGCAGCCGGCTGCGCCGGCGAGATCATCCTGGTCCACCACCAATCGCCACTCATGCCGATTGCTCCTACAAGCAACGCCGTTGCGGTAACAGCCCAAAGGCGCCAGGAAAATTGTGATCCTGTTCGGAGGGCCAGGTTCGGATCGCAGGAGTGGATCGAGCCCGATGATCCGGCGGGATCGCAATGATTACCTAGCAGGCCGGTGAAAACATCTCCTGCCGCCCGTTGAACGGGCCTTGTGAATTGCCGTCGATGCCGCGGCGGATAATTGCATTGCGCAAGAAACCGACACAGCGCACCGACATGGCCGACTTTCAACCCGAAATTGAGAAAGTCGTGGCTCGAGTAGTAAATGACGGTGCGCGCCTTTTGGACTGCGACGTCCCAGCTGAACAATGTCGCCTCGCCTGTTGCGAAAAGTGCCGAGAACCATAGGCGCAACACCGTCCGGCGTCGGGATTGTTGACCACAGTGATGAAGGCCTTCATCGACAGCGCCTATCGGGAGCCGGATGCCGGCGCGGGTAATGCACGTCGTCTGCGTGCGCGGCGTGACTGAGGATGCTCGTCACCTCTGCCGCGGTAGAGCCGCGGCTGACCATTGATCGTCCTGGCAACGGATCTGCTCTGAATTGGCTGGCGAATTTGCCCCGACACTCCGCCGAGAGTTGCAACTGGATAAGCAAACGGCGCGGCGCGCTGCGGATCGGATAGCGGGAGTCGGCATTACCCCGCGGCACAGTTGTGTTCGAAAAAATCGTAGACGAATCGACATAGGGAAGCCGGATGCCGTTAATGAAAACGTTCGTCGCCGAAATCGCTGACGATGGCGCGTAACCGTGTTGCCCAGCCAGCGCGATGTCTTCGTCCTTGTCGTACCCGGCGAATAAAAATGAAGGGTTCTCGGCGCGGAAATCCAGGATCGGCGACCGGATTCCGTCACCGGTGACGCCAAGTCCGCCCACCAACTGCGCCGTTCTTATAAAGCGGAACGCCGCCGGGCGAGCCATCGAGCGAGCTACCCACTACCGGCTTGATCTGCGGGCTGATTCGTGCTGGCATGATGTCGCACCGGGCGTTGAGGCTGAACACAATCACGCTGCCGGGTCCTCGGAATGTGTTGATGTCGGAAAAAACAGATTCGAAAGACCCACTCCGACCAGCGGGCCGGGCGCGGCGTTGATGACGCCAGGTGGAAAATGTTGCTGGATAATGAAACCGGCAGGTGCGTGATGTGAATGCGTTTTGATTACTGCTCAGGTACGCCGCGGTGCCAGCCTTTGAAACAGCGGTCGCAACTCTCGGGATCTGTCGCGTTGCCGCCGCGCATCACCCAGACACCAAGCACATCGCCTTCCCGATCAGTCACCGCGATGACACTGTTGGGTGAAATGGCCACAGCGCGCGTCACCGCGTGGTTGATGATTGTCTGGACATCGGACGCAGTGAGTTGACCGAACGGCATTGTCTCGACATCGGACTGCAACAGAGGCGCGCGTGCTGATGTTGCCTAGAACTGAACCAGCATCGGGATCGAGATCGTACACTTCCACGAGAGCAACTCCGATGGCTGTTGTTCCTGCCACGCACGATAGCGGTGTAATTTCCCGGTGGTAGCGTTGCGATGATCGCGAGACTCGCTGGCTGCGTCGGAGCGTGCCCGCTGCTCTGGATCGCGCTGACCTGGTTGCTGGTGATAATCCCGCCGATTACCGTAGTCTGCCAGTTATCATTAGAGGCAATCAAAGCCCCGTGCCGTTGTGCAGTTCCAATGTCGGATCAGCCAATGCATTAGGAACCCCATAATGAGTGAGCTCCAGGACCAATGCGCACGCACAATCACCCTCTTGGGTCCGGTCCTTGAACAATGAACCGCCAATCATCACGTCGTTGCCCGTCTGAACAAAGGCTCGCGTATGCTGATGTTGCCTAGAACTGAAGTAGTATTAGGGTTGAGATCAGCATACTCCACGAGAGCAACTCCGAGTGGTGTTGTTCCTGCCACGCAGAATGGCGGTGTAATTTCCCGGTGGCAGCGTTGCGATGATCGCAGACTCGCTGGGCTGCGTCGGAGCGTGCCCGCTGTTCTGAATCGCGCTGACCTGGTTGGCTGGTGATAATCCCGCCAATTATCGTAGTCTGCCAGTTATCATTAGAGGCAATCAAAGCGCCCTGCGCCGTTGTGCAGTTCCAATGTCGGATCAGCCAATGCATTAGGAATCCCAAATGGAGTGAGCTCAGGACCAATGGCACGCACAATCACCCTCTTTGGTCCAGTCCCTTGAACAATGAAACCCCCAATCATCACGTCGTTGCCCGTCTGAGAGAGTTGACGAACGCCGATGACGCGAGCAAACTCGCGGCAGCAAAAAGCGAGACTGCTCGAAGCTTCATCGACCATTGGGTTATCAAATTCGGCGACGGTTTGCCACCAAAAACACCTAAAGCGCAGTTTTTTGTCAGCGGGAGCTGGCTAACTGGAATGCTTGCCGAGTTTCAGGTGACGCCCGTCGCTACAGTTAAGGTCGGCTTCAACGGTTGGATGCGCGTTGAGCTTGCAAATCCCAGCCCGTTTCCGGCATTCTCGACTCCATGCGCTGGTCCAGCTCAGTCGTTCACCGGCGCGATTGCGCGCGTGATCGTGGCGACATTTCTTTTTGCCGGTTCGAGATCGGCAAAATGGACGGCAAAGTCTGAAATTGATCCTGCGCCGCGCCTGCTCACGCTGGAAGGTAATTTGATTTTTGCCAATACAACTCTGTTCGCCCAGAACGAACAGCCTCCGTTATCGCCCGAGCAATTCAATCCTGACCCCGGCGCTTCGCAGCGAGTCGGAGCCCGAGCGCCGCCGGAACTTTTTCCGCCTGTGCTCCCGCAGCTTCCGGAATATGGCGAAGAAGCGCTTCCGCGCTCGCTCGAACTTCCGCGCAAAGGCGTGCGCGAGGTCGTGCCGCGCCGGAAGAAATTGGAATACGAGACTCATCCGCTATCCGAACAAGGCGAAGGTCTGCTGCCGAGCTCTCGGCCGGAGCCGAACCGCTGGTTCATCGGTTTCGGTCGCTGGAAACGTTACGCCGATCCCTCAACCGAGACGCCGTATCAATCCGAATTGCAACTCTGGCACCCTATTTGCAAAGCAAATTCAAAGGCGACGCGCCAATTTTCGGCCAGGATATTTTCCTCAACATTACAGTGGAAGATTTCTTTCAAATCGAACCGCGCAAGCTGCCAACGCCAAGCGGCGTGAGCGCGGAGCGCCCAAACAGCTCGGAGTTTTTCGGACGCGGTGACCAGCTCTTTTACTCGAACGATTTTTCAATCGGTCTCGATCTTTTCAAAGGCGAGACGGCCTTCAAACCCGTCGATTGGGCCCTACGCGTCCTTGGCGTTTACAATCACAACTACCTCGAGGTGGAAGAGCGCAATGTGGTGAATCCGAATCCGCAACAGGGCACCACACGGGAAAAGGAATTTTTGCGCTGCAGGAGGCCTTTGGCGAGATCCATTTGCGCGACTTGTCGAGCAATTACGATTTCATTTCGTTGCGCGCCGGCATCCAACCGTTCGTGAGCGATTTTCGCGGCTTCATTTTCAACGATACCAACCTTGGGGTCCGCATCTTTGGTAATTACGACAACAACCGCTGGCAATACAACATCGCCGCCTTCGACATGCTGGAGAAGGACACTTACTCCGACCTGAACGAGTTCAGCCGCCGTCAGCAGCAGATTCTAGTGGCCAACGTTTTCCGGCAGGATCTGATTTGGAAAGGTTACACCGGCGAGCTGACTTTCTTGGCCAACTTCGACGACACTAGCCGACACTACGACAAGAATGGCTTCATAACGCGTCCAGCGCCGATCGGCACAGTTGCCGATCATTATGTGCAAGCATACTACCTCGGTTGGACCGGTGACGGACACATAGGCTGGCTCAACATAGACCACGCATTTTACCAGGTTTTCGGCGAAGATGGCTTAAACGGCATCGCCGGCCGACGTGTTCAAATTAGTGCGCAGATGGCAGCGCTCGAACTTTCGGTTGATAAGGATTGGCTACGTCACAAGTTGTCGATTTTTACGCCAGCGGCGATCACAATCCGACCAACTCGATGGCTACTGGGTTCGATACTGTGTTCGACCGGCCATTCTTTATCGGAGGCCCTTCAGTTTTTTCTCACCAGGGTTTCAATCTTGGCGGCACAGCCGTGAACTTTAAGCAACGCGACAGTCTGGTAGTCGATTTCCGCACAAGTAAATCGGAAGGTCAATCTAACTTCGTCAATCCGGGGCATTTATTGTCGGCTACGGCTTGGACGCTGATATCACACCGAAACTGAAAGGTTTCATGAATGTGAATTACATTCGCACGGTCGACACCGCCACGACCGAACTCGTCCTTTTCACGAATCGTGCAAGCAATGATTTCGCACTCGATTGCAGCGCAGGATTTCAATGGCGACCGTTGCTTACAGACAACGTTATTGTCACGGCCGGGGCTGGGTTCTTAATCCCTCGCTGGGGCTACAAAGATATTTACCAGGCAAACACCAAGCCGGTCTTTGGATTTCCAGGGCCATCCGCTGGTCATGTGGATGATTTTCTTTATAGCGCAATTGCGACGCTGACGCTGACGTACTAGAAACGTGAACGGCTACATCGTCACATCGTTATATCGAAGGCTGAACCTCGATTCTCGAAGCTCGATTCATGTGATCGTAACGTTCGTGGACCCTACTAGTGCTCGGTAAAGATTCAGTCGCGCTAGAAGTTTCTACTTCCGGCTACGGCCCGCCCGACTTCGGTTTCCGTTGAGAGATCGACGATCGCGCGGGCAGCGTTGCCGCCGCGGAACTGGATCGATCAAACACAACGCGAGGCAGACGCCAAGAGCATTGGCTGCTTACAATGCCATCAGGGCGTCGAGCCGATGCACAAAGCCGAGCACGTCGTGCTTGGCTGCACCGATTGTCATGGCGGCAATCCTGCGCGCGGCCTGACGAAAGAGCAGGCGCACATCCTTCCGAGGAACAAGGAATTCTGGAAAACGTCTGCAAATCCGCCGGATTCAAATGCGTGGCTCAATCACGAATCGCCGGAATTCATCCGTTTCATAAATCCCGGGGATTTGCGTGTCGCGCAGCAATCCTGCGGTCTTTGCCACGGAGAAATCATTCGCAACGTCGATCACAGCATGATGAATCATGGCGCGATGCTGTGGGGCGCTGCTCTTTATAATAATGGCAGCTTCTATCCTGAAGAATTATCGGTTCGGCCAGGCTTATGGCGCAGACGGCGCGCCACTTCGCCTCGTCAACTACACGCCGGTCACGCCCGAGGATACGCGCGTCCATGGCATTCTACCGTTCATCGAGCCGTTGCAGCGTTTCAACCTGAGCAACCCGGGAAACATTTTGCGCATCTTCGAAAAAGGCGGCGAAAAACAATTGCAGCTCGGACTTCCGACGAGCGATGAGCCCAATGGCCAGCCACGCAATCGCTTGTCGGAGCGCGGACTCGGCACTCTCAATCGCACCGATCCTGTGTTTCTCGGTTTGCAAAAACAAGACTGCACGATCCGCTCCTCGGATTTCTCGGATCAAACGATCATCCAGGCGATTATCGGTCGAGCGGTTGCTCGGCCTGTCACGTCGTTTACGCCAACGATCGGTCGCCAACAAACTCCGGGTGGTGGAGCAAATACGGACATCAGGGTCTCAGTTTCACTGCCGATCCAACGATCCCGAAAACGGAGAACGGACATCCGATCATCCATCAATTCACTCGCTCGATTCCGTCCAGCCAATGCATGAACTGCCACATGCATCAGGGAAATCTCTTCGTGAATCCGTATCTCGGTTACACCTGGTGGGACCAGGAAACCGACGGCGAATTCATGTACCCGACGCCGCAGCATGATCCGACCGACGCCGAGCTCGTAAGATCAACGATCGATTAATCCGGAAGCCGCCGCCGCGCGCGGCTTTGGGGCGACAAGAGATTTCCTCGATCGCGTCGCAGAACTCAATCCGCAGCTTAAACACACGCAGTTTGCCGATTATCACGGTCACGGCTGGGTCTTCCGCGCCATTTTTAAACATGACCGAAAAGGCAACTTGCTCGATCTCGACGACAACAAGATCGATAATGGCGATCCGCGGAAATTTGCCAAGGCGGTGCACTTGAAAGACGTGCATCTGGCGCACGGCATGCAGTGCGGTGATTGCCATTTCGACGTCGACGTGCACGGCAACGGAATGCTTTACGGCGAGCCGCGCAATGCGACCGCAATTACCTGCGTCGATTGTCACGGCACCATCAACCAGCGCCCGACGCTGATTACGAGCGGTAACGCTGGTCAAATCAAGTCTGCTGAATACGAGCAACACGCCCTTCGGGCCACGCTTTGTCTGGGAAGGAAACAAGCTATGGCAGCAATCCAGCATGTCGCCGGATGTTCGCTGGGAAATTCCGCAAACGATCGACACGATCGATCCGCTCTCGCGCGCATTACAATCCGAAGTCCGCTTACGCAAAAACGCTGCAGCGCGATGGGAAAACCTGGGGCGGTCCTGTAACTGCGGGCGCTGAGCCGCGTCCGGTCCTAATGTCCTCGGCTACCACGGTCGCCGTGCACTTGCGCACGATAACAGCGCAATGGATTGCCAGATCTGTCACACCTCCTGGGCGACGAGCTGTTTCGGTTGTCATTTGCCGATGAAAGCAAACCAGCGTGTGCCGCAAAACAAATTCGAAGGCGTCACCGATCGAAATTTTACTACTTACAATCCGCAAGTCGTGCGCGACGACGTTTTCATGTTCGGCAAGGACGGCACAGTGAAGAGAAATCGGATGGCGGTGATTCGATCATCGAGCGCGGTCGTGGTCAGCTCGCAAAATGCGAATCGCGAATGGGTTTATTCGCAGCAGCAAACTATTTTCGGCAGAGGGTTACAGCGGACAGGCCTTCAACCCGCATTTTCCACATACGACAAGCAGCGTCGGCACAACCAAAAATTGCACCGACTGTCATTTATCGAAGAACAACGACAATAACGCGTGGATGACGCAGTTATTAGGATTCGGCACCGGCACGGTAAATTTCTTCGGGCGCTACGCTTATGTCGGTGAAGGCCGCCACGGATTCCACGGCGTGGTTTGGACTGAGCCTGATGAACCGCAGGCGGCAATCGGCAGTCATTTGCATTCGCTCGCTTACCCCGCCAATTACAAGAAGCATGTCGACGCCGGAGCGCTTCTGACTGAAGCGTACGAACATAGCGGTCACGACATCCAAGACGTCGTTTTGCGCGGTGAATATCTCTATACCGCGAATGGTCCCGGCGGTTTTGAAGTCTTCGATGTCGCCAACATCGACCAGAAGGGATTTTCCGAACGCATCGTCAGCGCGCCCGTGTCACCGCTGGGTCAGCGCACGCGCATCCACACCAGCTACGCGACGAGCATCGCGCTGCCGAGCACACTCGCGCTGGATCCCGCGCGTCAGCGCATTCCGGAAAACGAAGAGCAACCGATCGATCTTTTCTACGCATTTGTTTACATCTCTGACCGCGAAGAGGGACTCGTGATCAGCAACGTCGCCACGCTGGTCGATGGAAATCCTGACAACAACTTTCTCAAGGAGAGCGAAACCGTTCGTTTCAATCCCGATGGCGTTTTGACCGGCGCCACGTTTGTCGCTGCGGCCGGGCATCGGCTCTACATGACCACGCCGCGCGGATTGTACGTTGTCGATGTTAGCGACCCGATGCATCCGCGAATCGCTGGCGAGCTAACGAACGGTTTTCTGCGAAATCCGCGCTGCGTCGCAATCCAATTCCGCTACGGATTCATCACTGATGATGACGGGCTGAAGATCGTCGATCTTACCGAACCGACACGACCGGTTCCGATTCCCCGCGCGACCGTTCGGCTGAGGCATGCTGGCCGGTTATACGTCGCCCGCACTTACGCCTATGTCGCGAACGGGCCGGAAGGGATTGGCCATTGTCGATGTTGAAAATCCGGAGCGGCCGTTCATCGATCAAATGTTCAATGCGCGGCGGCGCGTTGAACGATACGCATGCGGTGCAAATCGGCAGCGTGAACGCATCGCAATTCGCGCTCGTGGCCGATGGCAAAAATGGATTGCGTGTGGTCCAGTTGATTTCGCCCGATACCGTTCCTGGCGCACAAGGATTCAGCCCGAGACCGAATCCGAAGTTGATTGCAACCTATCGCACAAAAGGCGAAGCGATCTGTGTCTCGCGCGGCTTGAACGCGACCGCGTGGTGGATGAAACCGGTGGTCAAACAGTTGTCTTCGGCCGGCGCGGCTCACGTCCATTTCATCTCGATGAGATGGAGCGTTTCTATCGAAGATCGACCTCCGGCGAAGATAAAAATGTTGCTGGCAAGGGCGAGCTCTACCGCGTGGAAGACGTGATGCTTTCCGGCGGAGTGTTAAAGACAAAGAGCGGAATGGTACTGACGCCTCTGGAGCCGCCAACATCCTCGCCGCCGCCACAAGCGACGCCCGAAGTGGAGCCAAGCGCAATCCCAATGGCCACGCCAGGACGCTTGAGGGTTTTGGTTGCGGTGTCCCGATTACGGCTTTGTGCTTTGCGCGCCGGACGACGCGAGCTTTTCAAACCGCGGATCGCCGCGGAGCGGATCGAACATTGGATCGAGCCGGAGCAGCGCAGGAGTAAGCGGCTCACCCACTAGCGCCGCCATATGGCGTTGCCAACAGTGTTTCCAAGGTGGCGATGGCGCGATCCTGCTCACCAAAACGCGCCGCCACGCGAGCCAGGACCTCGAGTGCAACAGGGCCATCTACCGCATCTTTCTCACTCGGATTCGCGGCGATGGCCCGTTCTGACAGAGCCAATGCGGCCGTTTTATCACCGAGCCCCGCATTCGTCAGCGCGAGATCGCCAATCACAGCCGAATTGTCCGGCTGTTCTTTGAGGAAAGCTTCCAGTTCGCTGCGAGCTTCTGTCCAACTTTTCTGGGCGGCGGGATGATCGCCGGCGAGTTCCTGGGCCCAGCCCAAGTTAAAGCGCAGGCTGCTATTGATGGAAGCTAAGGCTGGGTCGGGCTTCGCCAACATTTCCTGTAGCGGAGGAATGATTGGTGCCGGGCGGCGCTCCAGAATTGCTTGGTAAGCTAGTGTTTCCAAGACATTGGGGTCACCCGCTTTCGAATGAAGCGGAACAAGGAGCGCCGCGGCATGCGGCAGGTCCCCTTCAGCCTGTGCGATCCCCGCCTTTTCCACGAGGACATCCGCGTCGTCCGGCGTGATGTTAAGCGCCTGATCAAACTTTCGCAGGGCTTCTGGAAAACGACGAAGAAAGCCTGTAGGAAAGCCCATGCTCGGTGAGTAGGGAGACGTCACGCGGGTCAAGCCGCTCCGCCTCGTTGAAGTAAGCCTCGCTTTGGTCCCACTGGCCTCGTCCTGCGCGCGACATAGGCCAGCGACTCGGAATCCGGCTGTTATTGGGCAGAACCTGACGCGCTTGCTCAAAGTAACGCACAGCCGTGTCGTAATCCTTTAGGCAGGCGTAGTAGTAATAGCCCTTGGCCAACATGGCCTCTCCGAGATTGGGTTGAAGACTCAGCGCGGTTTCGGCTGCCTGTCGTGCCTCTTCGCACAGGGCGACTGTTCGTTCATGAGTTCGCGAGCGGTAGCCGACCGAATCGACGTACGACAGCCGGGCCCAGCTAAGGGCGAATTTCGGATCCAAACGCACCGCTTCTTTTAGATATTTCTGTGCGGCGAAGATAGTTGGAAGGTGTGTTTAAGCTTTTAAGGTATAAGCTCTGCCCGCGCAGGTACGCATCGTAGGCCTCAACGTTTTCTGTCGGTTTTGCCGAGATGATGCGCTGTTCCTGACCAGTGATTTTAACCTGCAATCGATTCTGCTATTGATTTGGCAACTTCACTCTCGACCGAAAAGATGTCGGTTAGTTTGCGATCAAAGGTATCGGCCCAAAGATGCGAATCATTGGCTGCCTTGATCAGCTGCACGTTGACCCGCACCGGCATCGCCGCTCTTCTGGACGCTGCCTTCCAGGATGTGGGCGACGCCGAGCTGCCTGGCAATCTCGGGCAAATTTTCCGGCGTGCTTTTGTAAGTGCTGCGTCGAGGTCCGCGAGATCACCTTCAGGTCCGCAATTTTCGATAAGCGGGCGAGGATCTCGTCGTGAATACCGGCAGTGAAATACGCATTGTCAGGATCACGACTGAGATTTTCAAACGGAAGATATGGCGATACTTTTCTCTGCGGATTAGCGGCATCCCAGAGCCTGGTGGTTTCCCTTGCGGCTTCGAGCGAATCGCGAGAATCCCTATGGCGAGTGCGCCAATGATTAGAACCGCGACGCCTACAGCCGGCCAGCTTATGTGCCGTGTCGTTGTTGGTGTTCGCGTAGTTGCATTCTGCAACTCGCGGAAACGCTTGAGCTTCTCTGGCGGCGCACGATTTCCGATCTCATCCGTATAAAGATTCACCAAGTGCGCGCACCCAGTGCTTAACCTCGCATTCGCCCAGTCATGCAGGTGGCGGTTTCCAATGCGCATATTGTTCCGAGTCCTCGGCAACATGGCGGGAGAAGGAATGTCCGGCGTCGCCGCAATCCATGACGCGCTGTGCCATGTTAATTCCGGCGCCGGCGACGCTGGTGGTATCGTTCACATCAGTAATGGCGGTTACTGGTCCGCTGTGCACGCCCATTCGCAACGGTAGATTCGGATGCGTTTTCAGTGCCTGGCTGATTTCCAGCGCGCAGTTGACCGGTTCCTCTGGGCTGCTGGAAGACGAGCGCCATGCCGTCGCCCGTGGGACTCTTAATCTAAAGTGCTTGCTGCATCCGCAGCTCGAAATTGCGTGGTATTACCGGACAATCTCGTTAAGCGTATCACGCAAAGCACGCTGCTCGTCGATGAGGCGCGCGTCGAGTAATCCACGATGTCCATAAAGAGAACGTGGCCAATCTCGAGCTGGATCTCTGTCTTGATCTCACTGAACATTTCGTGACTGAGCAACACCTGCGCGTTTCGCTCAATGAATAATCGCGGCGCTACCAGCGTCGAGACCAAAGCAGGATACGGTCTTGCTCTCCGTTCCAAGGACTTGGGACTGCGGTTTTGCACACCCTTAGATGCGTCCGAATGCGCGGGCTCCTCTCAAAACGCGCTCGCGTCTGGTCCGAAAACGTTGATCGCGCCGTTGCATCACAGCTCTCAACAATTCCGGGCCTGTCATCCGCGACGCAGCTTCATGCGGACATGAGGCGACACACATCGGTTTCGGCGAGGAACGATTTCCTTCCGCATCGCAAAGATCACAGGTTGCGGCTTTGAGCTGCGCGATGCGTTTCGTCGCACACGCGGTCTGGTTGGATCGACCACTTCCACGATGCGGCGCTGGTTCGGCACCATGAAAATATTTCCGTAAGGGCAACTCGAGGCGCACAAAACCGCAGCCGATGCAGTGATCTTCGATCACGATCTGCAGATGTTTGCCGCGATGAATCGAATCGACCGGACAACCCGACATGCAATGCGGATCGGTGCAGGAGCGACACGAAACCGCGACAAGATAATCGCCGAAGTGGCGACCGTCGCGCAGCAAGCGCGTGATCGGCACGCCGTGCGATTCGTCGCCATGCTCACGGATGCAACCTTTGGTGCATTCGTCGCAACGCGTGCACAGATCCATGTCGAGCACGAGAATGCTCTGGCCTTCGTAGAGACCTTGCTCGACGTACTCGGCCATGAGCGGATTGACTTCGCTGTCGCTGCGGAGCGAGCGGAGTGATTGTTCGACGATACGGCGTCGCAGCACCGGAAACCGTCGCAGCATCTCGATGAAATCCGCGCGACTGACTCGCGCGAGCTCGAGGTAATTCAACGCCGAAACTGTCGCGGTGCATCGCCTCGCAGGAATTTCAGCTCCGGAGTTAAGCGCCGCGGCGATCTCGCCGATCAACTTGATCGATGCTCTTCAACGCGTCGCGCGCGGAAAGTGCGCGAGCAAACCAATTTCGCCAAAGATTGTTCCCGGTCCTTTCGTCAGCACGCGCAGTTCGTTGCCGTAACGCTGCACGCCGACGCGAATGTGTCCGAGACGAATGAGTGCTGCTTCGTTCAGCGTTCGCCCTGGCGAAAGATCACCTGACCAGGCGTGACGCGCAGAAATGAAATTCGCGCGCGCAGATAATCAGCAATTTGTTCGTATTCCTCCTGCGCGAGACCGCGGAAAGCTCGATGCCTTCCAGCGACGCGATTGAGTGAACGATCGCGATACTGCTTCTTCGAATTTTGCGCGACGTGTCGGCAATCGCATCAAACGATCGAGCACGTTGCGACGCACTTCCCACACCTCGGCGTTTTCGGACCACCGTCAGATCCGCGGCCCGCGGTGAACCGCTCAGGCACGCCATTTCACCCGCGATCAAATCTTCCGGCGTGAGCTGCGCGCGGTAGACGAGCGGCTGGAAGAATCGCAACATTCCGCCGACACCGCGCGAGGCGCGCACACCTTCGAGCGTCACCAGCGCTTCGAGTCGTCCCGATTTGATGATGAAGGCCGTGTTGCCCGGCTCACCCTTGCGACAGAGAACCTGTCCCGCGGCGCTAGTTGTCGCCTGACGACCAATCCTTGCTGCCAAAGAAGGAACTTCGGCGGTATTCCATCGAAGACCGATCGCGCAGCAGTTCCGCGGCGGAAAGAACTTCCGCGCGGCCCGGCGGTGCGACGCGGCTTCACCGTTGCGATCGGCTTGAACGTGATCGCCGTGGTCGGACACGAGACCATGCATTCGCCGCATTGCACGCAGGTCGACTCGCCCATCGGGTCGTTGAGATCGAAGCCGATGCCGGCCGTGTTGCCTTTGCCGGTGCGACCGATGACGTGATTTTCCATCACATCATCGCATGCGCGGATGCACCGATCGCACAAAACGCACGCGCTGTGATCGACGGTGAAGACCGGCGATGACGCATCGAGCTTGCGACGACCTGCGCGTTCGGCGCGGCAGTGGGCGGCGGTTTCGAGAGAACATCGAGTTTGAAACGCGATGCGTTCGCGCCGGTGCGCTCCACCATTTCACCGAGCTCGTTGAACGGCGCGAGTTCCTTCGCGAGCTCCGGATCCGGCGCCGGCTTCAAACAATCAGCGGCGAGCAATTCCGTGACGACCTTCACCGATTGACGAACGCGATCGCCGTCCGGTCCCGGCGCGTTCATGGTGAAGACTTCCATTCCGTCTTTCACCGGATGCTGACAGTGCCGGCAGAAGTTTTCGCTCGGCCGCACGCTTGCCGCGTTTCTGTCCGTAGATTTGGACGACACACAAACGACAAACCGCGACTGGTTTCATGTGCGGCAAGTGACAAAGTGTCGGGATCGGAATCTTCGCTTCGTCGCCGTAAAGCTTCATCGCGGCGTCGTAGATCGTGGTGTAACGCGGCGTCGTCTCGACCATCGAGGTCCTGCACGACATTGCCGTTCGCGTCCTTCAAAGGCTCGGCCAGCGGCACGGTGATCGATTGCCCGTCGATCTGCAGTGTGACCTGCTTCTCGTAATCGCCCTCGCGTCGGCGCATCCAGCCTAACGAGTTGTCCGTTGATATCGCGGCTGAACAGATCTTCGTCGTCGTCGCGAACGAAAAGCCCGGCTGATCTTTCGGGAATAATTGCCATGGCGCGATTCTGGAGGCAGCTTCAGCTCACCTGATCGGACGTGATCTTGCTGATGTTTACTCACGTCTTCGTTGAAGTAGTTAATCGCGGTGCGCAACGGCACCGGACACGGAACGGCCGAGTCCGCAGATCGATGCGCAGCTCGATGGCGCGACCCATGTCGCGCGACGAGCGGCAACAACTCGTTAGACCAACGCGTCTGCGATGATTTGTCCGTCGAGCAAGTTTCTCGCCTAACGAGACCATTTTCTGCGCGCCCAATCGGCACGGCACGCATTTGCCGCACGATTCGTTCCGGAAGAATTCGAGCGAATTCACCGCTTCCTCCGCCATGTCGCGGCCTTCGGCGTAAACGATCAGTCCCGCGCCGAGCGCCTGTCGTCGGACTCAGCGCGCGGAACAAATTCAGCTCCAGTTCCAGATCGAGAATGTCCAGTTCAGTGCGCGTTTGGATCGAGTCCGCGGCGCCTAACGAGTGCTTGCCACGATTTGTTGTTCGCGTGATCGCGCGGCAAACCGGCAGTGGTAGTTAATTTCGCCGGAAGAAATCCGCCGCTTGGCCCAGATGGCGCGAAGCCTTTCAGTCTCCGATCACCGACGATGCCCTGGCAGAATTGCTCGCCGTAAATCAACTCGCGCAAAGTTAATCCCATCGGCACTTCGTAAACTCCCGGCCGTTTCACGTCGCCGGAAACGGAAAACAAGCGCCGCCCTTTCCATTCGTTCACGCCTTGCGCTGCGTAATCGGCGCCGCTGTTCATGCAGATGTACGGAACCCACGCAAAGGTTTCCGACGTTGCTCACCAACGTCGGTCGATCATCGAGGCCGTTGCGTTTCCAGCTTCGGCGGCATGTTGCGCGGTTCGCCGCGACGATCCGACATCGCTTCGATGAGCGCGCTTTGCTCGCCGCAAATGTAGCCGCCCGGACTAACGAATACTGAAACCGGAAAGCGGCCGCCCGAGCAGCAACGCATTCGGTCCCGCACACGCCGAGTTCTTCCGCGCGCGCGATCTCTTTGCGGCAGGCTTCGATCTGCTCCGGATATTCGTGGCGAATGAAAATGAAACCCTCCGTCGCGCTCGGTGACGAGCGCGGCGAGAATCACGCCTTCGAGGACAAGATGCGGCGTGCGCAGAAGCAGCTCGCGATCCTTGAATGTGCCGGGCTCGCTTTCGTCGCCGTTCACGACGATAAAAGCGCGCGTGTCATCGCGGCGGTCGAACCGCGGTGCGCACGGCGTCGCGCACGTCGCGCCATTTTTGCGTTGCCGGAATCTCCGGCGCCGCCGAGACCCCGCAGATCGGCATCCTTCAACTCGTCGAGCAAAATTTCCGACCAACCGGCAAGCTCAGGTCCTTTGGCCCAATCGTCTTCCGTATGCCAGCAACGCAACGCTTCTTCTACCTGCTCGGGCAACGCACCTTCGAATTTGGTTTGCAGGCGCGCCGTTGCGGAAACGCGCGATGTCGTCCTGCGGCCAATCGAATTTTTCTGAAAGAAGATTCGCCGCCCGAACGAGTGCTTCATCGCGAATCTGGATCGCACGCATGACGGCGGCGTATTCCGGCGATTTGCCCGCGTAGGGATCGATCGTGATCGGCGCGGGCGAGAAAGGTTGATCGATATCGCGATCGGCGGGACGCGCTTCACCGCGCAACCAGTCCTGCGCGATTTGCTTCAGCTCGGCGGCGGAACGTTTGAGATAAAAACAATCGTGCTCCGATCCTGTGACGGAAACGCACGCAGCGGGCGCGCGATCGCAACGGCCGAGACACGAGACGCCTTCGACGTGAATCATGCCAGGCGCCGTTGCCTAACGAGTCCTTCAGATCGCGCAGCATTTTCCGGAGCCAGCCATGTGACACGCCATGTCACGGCAGATTTTCAACGTCACCGGTTTTGGCGGCGTGAGTTGAAAATGCGGGAAGAAACTCGCGACGGAATGCAATCGATACAGCGGCACGCCGGTTTGCTCGGAATACTGCTCGAGTGCTTCGCGTTTCAGATAACCGAACTGGCTCTGGATTTTTGCAGCGCGGTGACGAGCGAACCCATGACAACTTGTCCTATTATCGCTGAGAGTGTTGCGTGAGACAAGCAGAAATGCTGGTGGGGACAGCGGGCTGCGCTGTCCGATGCGCGCAGCACACGCAAGGAAACATGCGGACGTCCATGATCAACGCGATGGATCCTGAACGCCGCAGCGTGACGTCCCTAGCAACATTTGTTTAAACGAAATTGTCGACGCCGCTCATCGCCGCAGTGCTGGGTTGATCGGGCGAATGATACAAGTGGCAGGTCGCGCATCTCGCTCGCCTTGCGCGCAATGCCCGCCGCACTGTGACAACGCACGCAACTTTCTTTCGCCGGTATGAGAACATCAGAAGTTAACCGGCTTGATTGCGCGCGCGACATGACATTCGCGGCAGCTCGCGACCATGGCGTGTTTCGCGTGACTGAAATGCGCGTGCGGCAACCAGCGCTCGATCATGACCGGCTTCGTGATCTCCGCCGTCGGATAAGAAATGCCGGCGGCTTGTTTCCACCTCATGACAAAAAGCGCAGCCGGTGTATTTCGCGCGTGACTGCCGGCATCGATTTTGTTGCGACGCCTTGTATGGATCTACGGTGAAGAAAACGCTGCGGCTCCAGCTCCTCGGCGCTTTCGGGAAATTGCGTGAGCAACCTGCCGCACCTGCTGGACGGCGAATTCGATTGACTTTCGTTTCATTCGTTAGGCCGCGTTTGCGTCTGCGCGAGCTCTGGCGTACTGTGCGGGCAGCGTGCGCAAAAATGTGCGGACGAGCTGCGCGTCGCCGTGCGGTAGTTGGAAATCCGGATTGCTGCATATCGAACTGCAGCGAATGACATTCCTGGCAATGCGCTTCGAAACTGATCGGCTGCATGTAGCGGCCGTTCGGCTCTGGCTGATGGCAGTAGTTGCAATCGAGCTTGCCGGCTTTCGTCGGCGGAATGTCGCTGCTGTTCAGATGACGCTGATGATTGAAGCGCAGCACGTTATTGTCACGCACATTTTCGCGCTGCAATTGAAACGGCGGGTGACCTTCGCTGAATGACGCGAACGTCTTTGTGTAGCCGTCGGTCGGGCGCGGCAAGTTGCAATGTAACGATTCGCGCAAGTTCACCATCTTCGGATTCAGATGAAAATCGCGCAGGTGGCAGCTGTTTCCCGCGGTCGGCGGAAGCTTCGCATGACCGCGCTGTTGTTGTGACACGAAGCGCAATCGAGGTTACCGACCGCCATCATTGCATCCAATCCCTGATGCTCCTGTGTGACACGCGGAGCAGGAGCGATTCGTGACGACGTTAGGCTCGTGGAAATCGTGCTGCTGATGACATTTCGCGCAGGCGCGATCGATGCTTCGAAAGATGGCGCGCCTTTTTCGAATCGATCGTTCAACACCTGAAAAATCCCGGCGGTTCTCCGGCGGAACTACTCGTCAGGCGCTCGGGCACGTGACAGGAGACGCAGCCGTCTTGTAGATGCGCAGTGCAGAACGCGAGAGCGGACCGGTGTTGAAAAACTCCTGCGGCTTTTTTTCTCGCAGTAGTAAATCGCAACCACTCCGCCGGCGAAAAGCAGAACGCTGAGAAGAAAGCGCGTGCGTCGCGAAATCGTGCGCGTGAAGCGCGCTTGCACGCGATCGCGATAGCTCGTTCGCGATTTCCGTTGCGTGCCGCGCTCTTCATCCATGGCGCATCAATAACGAAAGCAGCGTGACGAAGGCGTGCCACACTGTCATGAGCAGGAGCAGAAACGACAGCGGCACGTGCACGAACAGCCAGCCGTGCAGCCAGTGTTGCATGCGCACCTGTGCGTCGGTGAGTGCGGCGCTCCTCGCACCAGCGGCGCATTTCATCGACGCGCGGTCGATACATTTCGTCGACGCGCAATTTCAGGTGGCGAAAATTTCATCTGCTTCGCGCGTGTGACCGAGCGCGATATTTTGTCGCCGCGTCGGGCACGCAGGTATGGGAGCAAGCGTTGCTCGATGAAACCGGCGAGCACTTCCTCCTGTGAAACATCGGTAGCTACCACGGCCGATCCGGTCGTCGCCTGCCTGTTTCAAACTGCGCTGTAATTTTCCGCCGCGGCGCAGAGTTGCGCGCGCACATTCGGAATTTGCTCGAAAACAATTTCCGCCGGCAACGATTCCTTCATCATCGTCGGCAACTTGTGTTGCAGGATGAGTCCATAAATTCCGCTCACCATCACGATCGCGTAGAGCACCATCAGTGTCGTCGTCATCGGGCCACCGAGACGAAAACCGCTGTGCAGAAGAATCAGCGGAATGGTGAGGAGCGTGAGCCAGATGTGACCGCGCAACCAGTGTTGCACATTTCCTACTGGGAGAAACGGGAGCTTCTTGCGCACGCCGAGCAGCGCCGCGAACACAAAATGCCTAACGAGATTGTGCCGAACACGAGCCCAAGCAGGCGTGCCGCCGATGCTGCGGTGTTCCGACGGCTTGTTGATGAGCCAGGGTGGCAAACTGAATGCGTGCGGCAAAAGCTCTGGCTGGAAGTTGCCGAGGTAAATCCAGATATGCCGCCATTGTGGCGAGCACGAACAAACATCAACCACGGAACGTGCGAGCGGTTAAAAATCCGCATATTGAAGCGTTGTTACTGGAACGGCACGCAACGGCTTCGTGGCTACTGCTGCGCCCTCGGCGTCCAGTTTTCATTGTTGCAAGAATCGTTCGCGCACGCTGAGGACCATGACATGAGCTGCTAGGAAAGTGCGCCTCGATCGATCCGCGGCGTTAGCTGCGTTGATGCCCGCTTAACGCGCGGCAGATACTCGACGAGCTGATCGATGCTCAGCGGCTCGCCGGTAAAGTTTTTCAACGACGTGCTGCATGCTCGGTTCATTTTCGGGCGGCGGCACGAAAATACCTTTTCCGCACCCTTTGTGGAAGAACTCTTCTGTTGTCGGAATCAATCCATGGTGTCGCCAGGTTTTTGGAATGGTTTGGCATCTCGCGATTTCCACTAGCCGTCGAGAACGTGCTCCGAACCGTTCTGTGCCGACTGTCTCTGATTGCGTTGGCTCTGGCTCTCGCGGCTAAGCAGTCCGGCAGCGGAAGTAGAAGTTGCGCCAGTTAAGGGTGGTCAATTCGTGGGCGCTGCCGGTTGCAAATCGTCCAGCTGTCACGGCGGAGCCGGGGAGAAGCACAACCAATATCTCACGTGGCTGCAGAAAGATTTTCACGCGCGCTCGCACGCGATTTTGACCGACGCTCGCTCCGCGCGAATCGCTGAGACGCTCGCGATATACCTGCAGCCCAGGAGAGCAACCGTTGCACTGTCTGCCATTCACCGTTCCAATCCGTCGCACCTGCGCGGCTCATGCCGACCGCGCACCCGGACGAGGGCGTCTCTTGCGAAAGTTGTCACAGCGCGGCGGAGTCGTGGTTGCGCGGGCACACCGCGAAAAGATTGGAACTTACGCCATGCGCGTCACAGCCGGGATGCGCGATCTGCGAGAGTTTTTATGTGCGCGCGAATACCTGCGTGGCGTGCCATCAAAATCTTGATTCCGACATCATCAAGGCCGGCCATCCTGAGCTCACGTTTGAACTCGATGGACAATCTGTCGCCGAGCCGAAACACTGGCGAGACGACGATCCATCGAGTGGCCTGCGAGCATGGCTTGTTGGGCAAGCCGTGGCCCTGCGCGAAATGAGCTGGGACCCTGCAAAAATGAAACGCCAGACGCGGAAGCAACTGCACAGATGGAAGGGAGCTGGCCTGGCTATTGGCCAAAGCGACGTGCGCAATCAAACGAACCTACCGGTCATTGATCAACCAAGCGAAACAACGAGCTCGCGCTTCGTTTACGGGCGCACAAGAACAGTCCGATCTGTTGGCGCGCCGCGCAGCGGAAGCTCCATTGAGCGACGACTTTGCCCAGCAGCTTCTTCGCGCGCTTGCAGCAACGGATTCCGAATTTGTTGTTTCGAAGGAAACATCGGCCGATCTGCTGCTTTCCGCCGTGCTCAAAGACTCGTCCTTGCGCTTGACCGACTCTCCAATGCGGCGAGTAGTCAACGCTCCAAGCATCGGCAAAAATCCCGCGCTTGCCCAGCTATTCGAGGACGTTCGATCGCGCGCCGATTTTCAGGCGCCGCGGTTTGTTGAACATCTGCGAAGTTTTCGCGCGACAGTCGAACCGTCGGGCGATGGTAGAAAGTGGTCGCGTCCGCCAGAACAGTCGGGGACATTTTCACAAATCAGTAAATGGATCGGGCTTTGCTGATCGTCCCGTGCTCACCTTGTTGATGAATAAGTTTCGCAACGAGGCCGGTCCAGCCGGTTTGATGCGATGCACCAAGGCCAGCCCCGGTATCCCCATGAAAATATTCATGGAACCAATAACGATCGCGATCACGCTTCTCATCGAGCGCCTTGTCTGAAGCGCGCGCGAAGGCCGTTGGCCATCTGTCATCGCGCAGCCAGATCCGGATGAGACGATTCGACAGTTCGTTCGCGACGCCGTTCAAGGTGGTGAACTGACCCGAACCGGTTGGACATTCCACTTTGAAATCGTCGCCGTAGTAATGATGAAATTTCTGCAACGACTCGATGAGCAGATAATTGATCGGCATCCAAACCGGGCCGCGCCAGTTTGAGTTGCCGCCGAATACATCGGTCTGCGATTCGGCGGGCTCGTAGTTCACGACTTTTTCTTCGCCGCGCACGGTCAACACGTATGGATGTTCCTTGTGAAATTTGCTGACAGAACGCACGCCGTAGTCGCTCAGGAATTCTTCGGGATCGAGCATGCGTCGCAGCAAACATTTCATGCGATGCCCGCGCGTCAGCGCGATGAGCCGGCGTTCGCCCATGCCGGGCTCCTGCCATCGCGAAATAAGGCTGCAGAGGTCGGGCCGATTTGCGAGATACCATTCGAGCCGCTGTTTAAATCCAGGAAGCGCATCGAGTAATGCGGGTTGGATCGTTTCGACCGCAAGCAACGGCATCAGGCCGATAAGCGACCGCACGCGCACCCGGAGATATCGTCCGCCCGGCGTGTGCAGCACGTCGTAGTAAAATTCGTCCTCCTCGTCCCAGAGCCCGATGCCCTTGCCACCGAGATTGTTCATGGCGGCGGCGATGCTGAGAAAGTGCTCGAAGAACTTGGTCGCGATATTTTCGTAAACCGGATTTTCACGCGCGAGCTCCAGCGCAATGCGCATCATGTTCAGGCAAAACATTCCCATCCAGCTGGTGCCATCGCTTTGCTCGAGACGGCTGCCGTCAGGGAACGTCGTCGTTGCGATCGAAGACGCCGATGTTATCGAGTCCGAGGAAACCGCCCTGGAAGATGTTGTTGCCTTCGGAATCTTTGCGATTCACCCACCAGGTAAAGGCGATGAGCATTTTATGGAAAACCGTCTCAAGGAACGCGCGATCACCTTTGCCGCTCTGCTTCCGCTCGATCTGGTAAACTCGCCACGCGGCCCACGCGATCACGGGCGGATTAACATCGCCAAAATTCCATTCGTATGCGGGTATCTGCCCGTTCGGATGCTGATACCACTCGCGCACGATGAGATCGAGCTGGCTCTTCGCGAAATTCGGATCGACCAGCGCAAGCGGGATGCAATGAAAGGCGAGGTCCCATGACGCATACCATGGAAACTCCCACTTGTCAGGCATCGACATCACCCGCTCGTTGTAAAGGTGGCGCCACTCAGAATTGCGGCCGTGTTTGCGTTCTTCCGGCGGCGCGTGGAAAAGCAGGATCGCCCTCGAGCCATTGATCCACGACGTAGTGATAGAATTGTTTGCTCCAAAGCATTCCAGCGAGCGCCTGACGCTGAATTCGCACAATGCTCCTGGGTCAAACAGGTGGGTGCGAGCGCCGCGTAAAATTCGTCGGCCTCGCGAGCGCGTTGCGTAAAGAGGTCATCAAAATTTGCAAACGCGCGAAAAGACTTCTCACCTTTGCTGATTTGCTTTAACCGCAGCCGGATCGTCCGGCTTTCCTGAGGGGGTATCTCGATCCTATAAACCGCCGCCGCCTTCGTTCCCTACACGCGCCGGGTTAACTGCGTTCTGTGTCACCGTGAATGATGTAATCGTTGATTGAGTCTTTACGAACGGCGTCGCGTTCGGAACACGCCAGAGCCGTTCCGTGTTGCTTTCGTTCTCCGTAAACAGCAGTTCATCGGCGTCTTCGCAGTAAAGCCGATACTCGCCGAGAAGATCATGGCTCGCTTCAATGATACGCATTTTTGCGGGAAGCACCGCTCCCGGCGTGCAAGTTTGGCCGACGCACATCGCGTCCCCAGCTCCAGGTATTGCGAAACCAGAGCGTCGGCAAAATATACAACGGCGCCGACCGTCGCCCCACAATTTGTCGCGGTCGCGCGAATCGAGATGTCGTCGATGGAA
>ERZ1370068.6371-contig-5357_pt1 | contig 63829 bp, 62 predicted proteins | sample MGYA00561227_ERZ1370068 | MGnify/ENA primary metagenome ERZ1370068 (study PRJEB38410, sample SAMEA6850437) | metagenome | study: Metagenomic assessment of the ecological functions of the soil: analysis of the soil microbiota associated with the... | reverse complement strand
TTCGCCTTCAGGGTCGCGTGCAGCACCTTGCGCATCGCCTGGATCCGCTCGCGCATCGCCGCCGAGCCTCCTGCTCCCAGGTCGCGCCGCAGCGCCGCCTCGCCGAGCACCGCGGCGACGAGCTGGCCGCCGTGGATCGGCGGGCTCGAGTAGTTGCGGCGCACCGTGAACTTGAGCTGGCCGAGGACGTTGACCGCCTCCGCCGCGCGTCGGCGCAGACGACGCTGAGCGCGCCGCAGCGCTCGCCGTACAGGCTCATGCTCTTGGAGAACGAGTTCGCGACGACGAACGACATCGGCCGGCCGTCCTGCCGCGGGCCGCGGCCAGCGCGCGCACCGCGTAGGCGTCCTCGGCGATGCCGTCGCCGAAGCCCTGGTAGGCGAGGTCGAGGTAGGGCAGCAGCTCGCCCTCGGCGAGCAGCGGGATCAGCGCGTCCCACTGCGCCGCGGGTCAGGTCGACGCCGGTCGGGTTGTGGCAGCAGGCGTGGATCAGGACGACGCTCTTCGCCGGCAGCCTGCGCAGCGCCGCGCACATCGCGTCGAACGACAGCGCGCCGGTCGCCGGCGTCGTAGTACGGGATAGGAATGGACCGCGAGGCCCGGCGCCTTCGAACATCGAGCGGTGGTTCTCCCAGCTCGGGTCGCTGACCCAGACCTCGCTGCCGGGAAGCCAGCGGGCGATGAAGTCGGCGCCGACCTTGAGGCCGCCGCTCGAGCCCACCGACTGGATCGTCGCCACCCGCCTGCCGCGCCAGCGCCTCGTGGCCGGCGCCGAAGAGCAGCGCCTGCACCTGCGTCGCGGAAGTTGGCCGCGCCCTCGATCGGCAGGTAGGGCTTGGCGGCGTCGCGCGCGACCACCGTCTGCTCGGCGCGGCGCACCGAATCGAGCACCGGGATGCGGCCGGCGTCGTCGAAGTAGATGCCGATCGAGAGGTTGATCTTGTGCGGCCGCGGATCCTTCTGGAAGTCCTCGTTCAGGCTCAGGATCGGGTCGCCGGCGAACGGCTCGACGTGCTCGAACATGGCTGTCGTCCCGGCTCAGGCGCGCGAGCGCGGCCTCGATGTCGCCGCGGATCGACTCCGGCGAGTCGTTCGGCGCGATAGCGCTTGATCACCTTGCCGTCGCTGGCCGACCAGGAACTTGGTGAAGTTCCACTTGATCGTCTTGGTGCCGAGCAGCCCCGGCGCCTCGGCCTTGAGCCACTTCCACAGCGGGTGCGCCTCGGTGCCGTTGACGTCGACCTTGCCCATCATCGGAAAGCTGACGCCGTAGTTGATCTGGCAGAACGAGGCGATCTCGTCGTTCGCGCCCGGGTCCTGGGCGCCGAACTGGTTGCTCGGGAAGCCGATCACGACCAGGCCCGTTGTCGCTGTAGTCCTGCCAGAGCTTCTCGAGGCCGGCGAACTGCGGCGTGAAGCCGCACTGCGCTCGCGGTGTTGACGATCAGCAGCACCTTGCCGCGCTGGGTCGCGAAGCTGCGCCGGCTTGCCGTCGATCGAGACCGGCCTCGAAGTCGTAGATGCTTTGCGCCTGGCTTGCCATCGGTCGTCCTCGGCGAAGAGCGTTCGAATGCGTCGATGGTAGCGCCGCGGTCGCTCAGTGGCGCTCGGCCGGCGCTGAGCGCGGCGAGCAGGGCGCTGGCGACGATCAGCCCGCCGCCGAGGGCGACGCGCGCGCGTCAGCGTGCCGCCGCCGAAGGCGATCGCCGAGGCCGAGGCGAACACCACCTCGGTGAGCATGACGACCGCGGTCCGGTTGGCCGGCGAGCCGGGCCGCGCCGTACTGCAGCGCCAGGTTGCCGGCGAGGAAGAGCGACCGTCAGCCCGGCCGACCGGCAGCCAGCCAGCCGGCTGCGTGCCGGCGCCGGCCAGCGGACCTGCGCCGCTCGCCGCGAGCACGCCGGCCACGCGCGGCGGCGACGATCGCGCCGCCGAGGAACATCGCCAGCGCCCGGCCTTCCTCGGGCCGCGTCCGCCTCGCGCCGCAGCATCACGTTGTTGAGCGCGAACGAGAAGCCGCCGACCAGCGCCGAGCCAGTCGGCGAGCGAGCGCGGCAGCGGCAGCCGGCGCGGCGAAGCTGCGCGCCGTCGGCGTCGCTCGCGGCCGCGGCCAGAGCACGATCGCCGCGCCGACCAGCGCCGAGCACGGTGCGCAGCGCCGCCGCGGCAGTGAAGCGCTCGCCGAGCAGCGACGCGGGCGAGCAGCACGGTCCAGAGCGGCATCAGGTAGAACAGCAGGACGACGCGGACGACGTCGCCGATGACCACGCCCCAGCTGAACGCGGCGTTGGTGAGGCCGGCGGCGGCGACCAGCAGCCAGAGCGCCGGCGTGCGCAGCACCTGGCCGAGCGCCCGCGGCCGGACGGCGACGATCAGCGATCGAGGCGAGCGTGTAGATCAGCGCCGTGGCCCAGAGCGGATGCAGCCCCGCGGCCTGCAGCCAGCGGAACGGCCACCACGAGGTGCCCCAGACCAAGGCGTTGAAGACGAGGGCGAGCGCGGCGAGGGCGGCGGCGCGGCCGACGACGCGGCGAGGTCGAGGTCAATGCTTGTCGCGGCGGCGCGATCGTCAGCAGGTGCTCGATCTCGACCGCGGTGGTGCCTGCAGTTGCTCGATGTGCCAGCGGCGGATCAGCCACATCGTGCCGGCGACCAGCACGCCGAACACGGCGATCGAGACGAAGGCCGAGAGGCCGAAGCGCGTCATCCCGGTGTAGAACGCGCCGAGGCCGAGGATGCAGGCCTGCTCGTTGAAGTTCTGCACCGCGATCGAGCGGCCGGCGCCCATCAGGTTGGCGCCGCGATGCTGCAGCAGCGCGTTCATCGGCACCACCAGGTAGCCGCCGATCGCGCCGAGGAGGATCAGGAACGGCGCCGCGAGCCAGACGTTGGTGATGACGTTGAGGCCGATCACGAGCACGCCCATGAGCGATGCCGAGCGGGATCACCCGCGTGGCCTGGTCGAGGCGCATGCGCATCGAGGCGATCACCGCGCCGGCGGCGGTGCCGATCGCGACCACGCCGACCAGCGACGACGCGTCCTTGGTGGTGTAGCCGAGCGCCGCCGCGGCCCAGGCGAAGACGATCACGCTGCAGGTTGCCCGAGACGCCCCAGAACAAGGTCGTCGTCGCCAGCGAGATCTGGCCGAGCTTGTCGTTCCAGAGGCGGGCGTTGCAGTTCGAGAAGTCGCGGATCAGCGCGGCGGCGCTGTGCGACGAGCGGCTGCAGCGGCGCGTCGGTGCGCGGGATGCGCAGGTTGAACGAGGGCGGCGATGACGTAGAGCGAGACGATCAGCGCGATCGCCGCCTCCGGCGCGGTCGCGATGCCGGTGTCGAACACCGGGATGTCGAACGAGAGCAGGTGGCTGCGAGACGACGTGGCCGAGCAGCTGGCCGCCGAGCACCACGCCGAGGATGATCGACAGGATCGTCAGGCCCTCGATCCAGCCGTTGGCCTTGACCAGCTGCGAGTTCGGCAGCAGCTCGGTCAGGATGCCGTACTTGGCGGGCGAGTACGCGGCGGCGCCGAGGCCGACGATGCCGTACGAAAGCAGCGGGTTGGCGCCGAACAGCATCAGCAGGCAGCCGACGACCTTGATCGCGTTCGAGATGAACATGACCGTGCCCTTGGGCACGGCGTCGGCGAAGGCGCCGACGACCGGCGCCAGGATGACGTAGAACGAGCGCGAACATCGGCGTCAGCGCCGGCATGTGCCACGACGGGCGCGCCGCCGGTTTTCAGCAGCTCGATGGCCGCGACCAGCAATGCGTTGTCGGCCAGCGAGCTGAAGAACTGCGCCGACATGATGGTGTAGAAGCCTTTTTTCATTCGCTTCGTGCTACGGCGGTCGTGAACTGACGTCCGACCATGTCTCCCATGCGGCGGCGGTTATAGCACGCGGGTTTTCGTCGCTCTCGCGCGATGGGCGGCGGCGATCCGTGGCTGGCAGAATTCCGCCGATGCCGCGCCCGATCGAAGCGCTCGTCCATGCGCGACGCCCTCGCCGCCAACCTCGCGGTGGCGCGCGCGCGCGGCCGGCGGCGCCAAGCGTCTGGGCGGTGGTCAAGGCCAATGCCTACGGTCACGGCATCGCGCAACGTGTACGCCGAGCCTGAAGGGCGCCGACGGCTTCGCGCCTGCTCGACCTCGGCCGAGGCGGAGTCGCTGCGCGAGCTCGGCTGGCGCGGCCCGATCCTGCTCCTCGAGGGCTGCTTCGACGCGCGCGACCTCGAGCACCTGCTCGCGCCTGCACCTCTGGCACGTCGTCCACCACGAGGCGCAGATCGATCGCCTGGCCGCGCACAAGACCGACGCGGCCGCACCAGCGTCTTCCTGCAAGCTGAACAGCGGCATGAACCGGCTCGGCTTCGCGCCGCGAGCGCTATCGCGCCGCGTGGCTGCGCCTCGACGCGCTTGCCGCAGGTCGAGCGAGATCACGCTGATGACGCACCTGGCGAACGCCGACGCCGGCGACGGCGCCGATCGTCGAGCCCGCGCTCGCCGCGTTCGACGCCGCGACCGCACGACCTGCCCGGGCGAGCGCTCGGTCTGCAACAGCGCGGCGACCTTGCGCATCGGCGCGCGCCTGCGCGCCTGCGGCGCGGCGACTGGGTGCGCCCGGCATCCTGCTCTACGGCTCGTCGCCCGACCATCCGACTGCACAGCGCCGCCGACTGGCGGCTCGCGCCGGCGATGAGCCTGCGCGCGCGCGCTGATCGCGGTGCAGGACGCTCGCGGCCGGCGCGAGCGTCGGCTACGGCTCAGCGCTTCACCGCCGACGCGCGGATGCGGATCGGCGTCGTCGCCTGCGGCTACGCCGACGGCTATCCGCGGCTGGCGCCGGGCGACAACGACCGGGGCACGCCGGTGCTCGTCGACGGCGTGCGCACGCGCACCGTCGGCCGCGTCTCGATGGACATGATCACCGTCGACCTCACGCCCGTGCCCGACGGCGCGCGTCGGCAGCGATCGTCGCCCTCTGGGGCCGAGCCGAGCGACGGCGCGGTGCTGTCGATCGACGAGGTCGCCGCGGCGGCCGGCACCGTCGGCTACGAGCTGATGTGCGCGCGGGCGCCGCGGGTGCCGGTGCGGGTCGTGGGCGAGGGATGTCCGCGACCTGGCGGTCCGGCGAGCACCGCGCCGCTCAGGGTCGTCGTCGACGAGGCCGAGGTCGAGATCAGCGCCGTGCGCGCCCAGGGCGCCGGCGGGCAGAACGTCAACAAGGTGTCGAGCGCGATCCACCTGCGCTTCGACGTCGCCGCCTCGTCGCTGCCCGAGGCGGTCAAGGCGCGACTGCTGGCGCGTCACGACCGCCGCCTGAGCGACGAGGGCGTCGTCGTCATCAAGGCGCAGCGTCATCGCAGCCAGGAGCTGAACCGGCGCGACGCGCTCGAGCGCCTCAACGCGCTGGTCGCCAAGGCGGCCGAGGTGCCGCTTTCACGCAAGCCGACGCGACCGACCTACGCCTTCGAAGCGCCGCCGCCTCGAGGCGAGGGCGTGCGTTCCGAAGTGAAGGCAGGGGCGCGCCAGGTCGTCGACTGAAGGCCGCCGACAATCCCCTATGGCCAAGGAGAAGTCGATCTACGCCTGCACCGAGTGCGGCGGCACCAGCCCGAAGTGGCTGGGCAAATGCCCGAGCTGCGGCGCCTGGAACACGCTGGTCGAGGCGGTGGCCGAAGGCGCGGCCAAGAACCGCTTCGCTACGCCGTCGCGCGGGCTGACGCCGGCGAGTCGGTGGCGACGCTGTCGGAGATCGAGGCCGCCGACGTCGACGCGGCAGCCGACCGGCATCGACGAGCTCGACCGCGTGCTCGGCGGCGGCATGGTCGCCGGCGGCGTGGTGCTGATCGGCGGCGACCCGGGCATCGGCAAGTCGACGCTGCTGCTGCAGGCGCTCGATGTCGCTGTCGCGCGACCGCGCAAGGTGCTCTACGTCACCGGCGAGGAGAGCGGCGCGCAGGTGGCGCTGCGCTCGCGCCGCCTCGGCCTCGACCGGCAGCGCAGGTGCGCGTGATGGCCGAGATCCAGCTCGAGAAGATCATGGCGACGATCGAGGCCGAGCGGCCCGCGGTCTGCGGTGATCGATTCGATCCAGACCGTCTACAGCGAGGCGCTCGACCTCGGCGCCCGGCTCGGTGGCGCAGGTGCGCGAGTGCGCCGCCCAGCTCACGCGGCTGGCCAAGGCGAGCGGCACCACCATCATCCTGGTCGGCCACGTCACCGAGGACGGGGCGCTGGCCGGCCCGCGCGTGATGGAGCACATCGTCGACACGGTGCTCTACTTCGAGGGCGACACCCATTCGCAGCTTTCGCCTGGTGCGGGCGATCAAGAACCGCTTCGGCGCGGTCAACGAGATCGGCGTGTTCGCGATGACCGAGAAGGGCCTGAAGGGCGTCGCCAATCCGAGCGCGATCTTCCTCTCGACCCACGGCGACCCGGTCGCCGGCTCGTGCGTGCTGGTCACGCTCGAGGGCACGCGGCCGCTGCTGGTGGAGGTCAGGCGCCTGGTCGACTCCGGCGGGCCCAGCCCGCGGCGGCTCTCGCGTCGGCCTCGACCGCGACCGGCTGGCGATGATGCTGGCGGTGCTGCATCGCCACGCCGGCATCGCCGCGCTCGACCAGGACGTGTTCGTCAACGCCGTCGGCGGGGTGCGCATCAGCGAGCCCGCGGCCGACCTGGCGGTGATGCTGGCGATCCAGTCGAGCCTGCGCGGCAAGCCGCTGCCGCGCGGCTTCATCGCCTTCGGCGAGGTCGGGCTGGCGGGCGAGATCCGGCCGGCGCCGCGCGGCCAGGAGCGGCTGCGCGAGGCGGCCAAGCTCGGCTTCTCGGTGGCGATCGTGCCCAAGGCAAACGCCCCGAAGGTGCGGCTGCGAAGGGCTTCGAGGGGCTGACCATCCACGCGGTCGAGCGCATCGAGGAAGCGATCGAGCGCGTCCGCTCGCTCTGAAGGCCGGCGCAGCGCGGCATGAATCCGATCCTCGGCTGGGCCCTCGCGGCGGTGCTCGCCGTCGCCTCGTTCGAGGCCTACGGCTGGCCCGGCCTGGCGCTGGCCGCCAGCGCGATCGTCTTCTGGCTGCTGCTGCAGTTCAACCGGACGGTGCGGGTGATGAAGAACGCGGCCGACTCGCCGCTCGGCGAGATCGAGAACGCGGTCATGTTCCACGCCAGGCTGGAACGCGGCTCGACGATGCTGCAGATCGTGACCCGCACCAAGAGCCTGGGGAAGAAGGTCGAGAGGCAACGACGATGACTGGGTCTGGCAGGACCCCGGCGGCAATAGCGTTCGCCTGCACTTCGTGCGCGGCAAGCTGAAGAGCTGGCAGCTCCAGCGACCGGAGTAAAACCCGTCCTGCGCAGCTCTTGCGGAGGTTCGACATGCATTCGATCGATCGTCGGCGTCTTCTGGCCGGCTGCGGCGGCGCCGTGCTCGCACCCTGGTTTTCAACGCGGCTCGCGGCGCAGGAGCCGGCGATGCGCTCCTGGCCGCTCGGACGCCGCGGCGCACCGGCATCCACGACGTTGCGCCGGCGCCCGACGGCGGCGTCTGGTTCACTCGCCCAGGGAGCGGCCACCTCGGCTGGTTCGACCCGAAGACCGGGCGCACCGAACTGATTCCGCTCGGCACCGGCTCGGCGCCGCATGGCGTCATTCCCGGCCCGGACAAGGCCGCCTGGATCACCGACGGCGGCCTCGGCGCGATCGTCCGCGTCGGCTGGCCCGACCGGGGCGTGCGCGCCTTTCCCTCCCGGCCGGCTCGCCCTACGCCAACCTGAACACCGCCACCTTCGACGCCGACGGCGACCTCTGGTTCACCGGCCAGAGCGGCGTCGTCGGCCGGGTGGCGGCGAAGAGCGGCGCCGTGACGGTGAAGGACGCGCCCAAGGGCCGCGGCCCCTACGGCATCTGCACCACGCCGGGCGGCGACGTCTGGTGGTGCTCGCTCGCAGGCTCGTTCATCGCCCGGATCGATCGCAAGACCGGCGAGTCGATCGTGGTCGAGCCGCCGACCCCGGAACAGGAGCGCGCCGCGTCTGGAGCGATAGCCGCGGCCGCATCTGGGTGAGCGAATGGCTGAGCGGCAACCTCTCGGTCCACGACCCGGCGGCGCGCAGCTGGCAGCAAGTGGCGCCTGCCTGGCGACAGCCCGCGGCCCTACGCGGTCTGGGTCGACGCCACCGACAAGGTCTGGGTCAGCGACTGGGGCAGCAACGCGATCTTCCGCTTCGATCCCGGGAGCGAGCGCTTCGAGCGCTTCGCCTTCGCGCGTGCCAGCGCCAGCGTGCGCCAGATCCACGGCCGCCCCGGCGAGGTGTGGCTGCCCGAGAGCGGCACCGAGCACATCTCGATGATTCGCACCGCCACCTAGAATCAGCGCCCCGAAGACGACTCTGGAGAGCGGCATGTCGATGGCCGATCGCGACGGAAAGATCTGGATGGATGGCGCGCTGGTCGACTGGCGCGACGCCAAGATCCACGTCCTCACGCCACACGCTGCACTACGGCTGCGGCGCCTTCGAGGGCGTGCGCGCCTACAACACGGTCAACGGCACGGCGATCTTCCGCCTCCACGAGCACACCGAGCGGCTCTTCAACAGCGCCAAGATCCTGCGCATGAAGATCCCGTTCTCGTTCGAGGAGGTGTGTCGAGGCGCAGCGCACGGTGGTGCGCGAGAACAAGCTCGAGTCTGCTACCTGCGGCCGCTGACCTGGATCGGCTCGAGAAGCTCGGCGTCTCGCCCAAGGGCAACACCGATGCACCTGATGGTCGCCGCCTGGCCCTGGGGCGCCTACCTCGGCGAGGAAGGCATGAAGCGCGGCATCCGCGTCAAGACCTCGAGCTACACGCCGCCACCACGTCAACATCACGATGACGCAGGCCAAGGCGGTGTCGCAACTACACCAACTCGATCCTCGCCAACATGGAGGCGCTCGACGACGGCTACGACGAGGCGATGCTGCTCGACGCCAGCGGCTTCGTCAGCGAAGGCGCGGGCGAGAACCTGTTCATGGTCAAGAAGGGCGTGGTCTACACGCCCGACCTCTCGGCCGGCGCGCTCGACGGCATCACCCGCAACACCATCCTCGCGATCTGCAGCGACCTCGGCCTGAAGCTGGTCGAGAAGCGCATCACCCGCGACGAGGTCTACATCTGCGACGAGGCGTTCTTCACCGGCACCGCCGCCGAGGTGACGCCGATCCGCGAGCTCGACCGGATCGAGCTCGGCAGCGGCACGCGCGGGCCGATCACCGAGAAGATCCAGAGCGCGTTCTTCGACATCGTCAACGGCCGCAATCCCAAGTACGCCGAATGGCTGACCAAGGTGTGATAGCGATGGCAGCCGGAGATCCGAGAACGAGCGCGGTGGTCGAGCTGCTCGCGGCCGAGCTGCAGGGCCCGGGCGTGGTGTTCTGCCCCGAACCCGAAGATGCCGCTCTGGAGCAACCATCCGCGCGTCTTCATCGACGTCGCGACGACGGCGATCGGCAAGTGCCCGTACTGCGGCACCGAGTACAGGCTCAAGGCGGGCGAGAAGGTCCACTCGTCGCATTGAGCGCGGTCGGATGACCCGCTCGCTCGTCATCGCGCCGCAGTGGATCGGCGATGCGGTGATGGCCGAGCCGCTGCTCGCGGCGCTGGCCCGGCGCGGCGAGCGCGCTCACGGTGGCGGCCCTGCCCTGGGTCGCGCCGGCGTTCCGGGCGATGCCGCAGGTCGGCGAGATCGTCGAGCTGCCGTTCGCGCATGGCCGGCTCGACTGGGCGGCGCGGCGCGCGTCGCGGCGGCGCTGCGCGGCCGCTTCGACGTCGCCTACGTGCTGCCGAACTCGATCAAGTCGGCGCTCGTGCCCTGGCTCGCGCAGCGTGCCCGCTGCGGGTCGGCTACCAGCGGCGAAGGACGGTGGCTGCTGCTCAACCGCCGCCTCGCCGATCCGGCCGACGACCGGCCGCCGATGGTCGCGTTCTACGGCGCGCTCGCCGGCAGCGACTTCGACCGCGCGCGCGCGGCCGCAGCTTGCAGCTCGACGCCGGCGACCCTGCAGGCGGCGCTCGCCGAGGCCGGCGCTCGGTCGCGGCGGCTTCTGGACCTTCGCGCCGGGCGCCGAGTACGGCCCGGCCAAGCGCTGGCCGGTCGAGCACTACGCCGCGCTCGCCGCGGCGCTGCACGGCGCCGACGGCGCGTCGTCGCCCTGCTCGGCTCGCCGGGCGAAGCCGCGCTGCTGCGAAGCGATCGCCGACGCCGCCGCCGGCGCCTGCCGCGTGCTCGCCGGCAAGACCTCGCTGCTCGACGCGATGGCCTTGATCGCCGCGGCACGCGGCCTGGCGAGCAACGACTCTGGGCTGATGCACGTCGCCGCCGGCTTCGGCGTGGCGCAGGTCGGCGGTGTTCGGCTCGACCAGCCCGCTGCACACGCCGCCGCTCAACCCGAAGCGCGCGCGTCCTCTGGCTGAAGGACGAGCTCGGCCTCGACATGCATGCCGCTGCTTCGACCGCACCTGCCGCTTCGGCCACTACCGCTGCCTGACCGAGGTCGCGCCGGAGCGCGTGCTCGCGTCGCTGCGCGACGCCGTGGCTCAGAGCGAGAACTTGCCGGCGTAGACGATCGGCCCGGTCGGCTTGCCGGTGGGCGAGCCGCCGGCGCGGCTCGAGCGTGACCGCGAGCGTGTCGGCGCCGGCCAGCACCTTGGCGCGCAAGCGCCACCGTGCCGCTGCCGCCGGGCAGGCAGCGCCGAGCGAGCGCGGCGCGCCCTCCTTCGGCACCGCCCAGAGCTCGAGCGAGCGGTCGGGCTGGATCGCGACCGGCACGATCGGCCGCGTCACCAGGGTCGAGCCGTCGCCGCTGATGCTCGCGACGAGCGACGCCGGCGGCGTCGCGCCTGGCGCGCGCTGCCGGTCGGCGCGAGGACGACGACGATCGGCGGCGGCACCGCGCTCGGGTTGGCGAGCAGCACCGCGAGGCCGATCGCGGCGACGCTGGCGAACGCCGCCAGGCCGCGCCAGAACGCGAGCCGCGTTCCAGGCGCCGGCGCCGGCGGCTTGGCTTCGCCGCCGCCGATCCGCTCGGAGATGCGGCGCCAGACCTCGCCCGAAGGCTGCACCGGCGCGATCGCGGCGGTGAGCGGCATCAGCCGCTCTCCGCCAGGCGCGGGTCGCTTCGCGCAGCAGCGGATGCGCCGGCAGCAGCGCTCTCGAAGCGGCGCCGCGCCGGGCCGCGCAGCGTGCCGGTCGACGTACTCGGCGGCGAGGCGGTCGGCGAGCTCGGTGCGGCCGTAGTCCATGTCAGTGCGCTCAGCCGCGCTGGCGCCGTCGCGGATGCACCGCGCCCTGCAGGCAGCTCTTCAGCGTCGCAGCAGCGCGCCGCACCCACGACTTGACGGTGCCGAGCGGCTGGCGCAGCTGCGTCGGCGACCTCGGCGTGGCTGAGGCCCTGGTAGAACGGCGAGCGCGACGCTCTGCCGCTGCAGCGCGCCGAGAGCTTGTCCATGCACGTCGCCGAGCGCGCGCGCATCCGGCGGCCCGGCTCAGCAGATCGAGCGGGCCGGGCGCTGCGTCGGCCACGGTGTCGTACACGTCTTCGTCCTCGGCGTCGGTGCCGCCGGCGGCGGCGCCTGGGGCTGCAATCTGGGGCTGGGTCTGCTCGCGGCGCAGGCTGTCGATGGCGCGGTTGCGGGCGATGCTGGTCAGCCAGGTGAGCGGCTGGCTCTGGGCGGCGTCGAAGCTCTGCGCCGCGCGCCAGACGTTGACGTAGACCTCCTGGAGGATGTCCTCGGCCTGGGCGCGGTCCCGGTTGATACGCAACACGACGGCGAACAGATGCGAGCTGGTCCGCTCGTAAAGCGTGGCAAAAGCCGCACGATCGCCGAGCGCCGGCACGGGCCAGCAGGCGCGAGCAGATCGCGGCTGCGCTCGGTCCAGTCGGCGGCGGGTTTGACCATGGATGCGGAGCTGCGGAGCGGTCGACCGGCGAGGCCTTCCTACAATTCAGCGCTGGAGAGTTAACCGAAGAACTCGATGCGCCGACCGAAGCCACCTGCCCCCGCGACCGCGTTCCGCCGACGACGTCGAGCGTCGAGTTCTACGAGTCGCTGCAGCGCGGCGACATCGACCGCCTGATGGGCCTGTGGTCCGACGACGACGAGATCAGCTGCGTCCATCCCGGCGGGCCGCGCCTGGTCGGCGCGGTCGCGATCCGCGCCTCGTTCGACGCGATGTTCGCCAACGGCACGATCGACGCCCGGCCGGAAAGGTGCGCCGCCTCGACGTCCATTCGACCGCGGTGCACAGCGTGCTCGAGCGGATCCGCGTCATCGGCCCCGGAGGGCGAGGCCTTCGCCTGCGTCGTCGCCACCAACGTCTACGTCAAGGCGACGCGCGGCTGGCGGCTGGTGGCGCACCACGCCAGCCCGGGCACGGCGAGCGAGGTGCAGGACATCGCCGGACGGCCGCGATCCTGCACTGAGCCGCGCCAGCTCGCAGCTGCCGCGCTCTCGCATGCACGACTTTCGCGCGCCGCGCTGGCTGCCGGGCGGCCATGCGCAGACGATCTGGCCGGTGCTCTTCAGCCGCCGCTACGACGGCGACGCGGCCGCGCGTTCCGGCGCGAGCGCTGGGCCGACGCCGGACGGCGACTTCGTCGACGTCGACTGGCTCGGCGAGCGACCGCGACCGCACCGCTGCTCGTCCTCTTCCACGGCCTCGAGGGCTCGTCGCGCGAGCCACTACGCGCGAAGCCTTCGCCGCCGAGGCGCGCGCGGCGCGGCTGGCGCTTCGCGGTGCCGCACTTTCGCGGCTGCTCGGGCGAGCTCAACCTGGCGCCGCGCGCCTACCACTCGGGCGACTGCGAGGAGGTCGGCTGGCTGCTGGCGCGCTTTCGCGCGCTGCACGCGGGCCGATCGTCGCCGTCGGCGTCTCGCTCGGCGGCAACGCGCTGCTGCGCTACGCCGAGGAGGCCGGCGCGCAGCGCGTCGAGCGCGTGCGCGCGGTCGCCGCGGTCTCGGCGCCGCTCGACCTCGACGCCGGCGCGACCGCGATCGGCCGCGGCTTCGGCCGGCAGGTCTACACCCGCATGTTCCTGCGCTCGATGAAGCCCAAGGCGCTCGAGCGAAGCTCGGCCAGCATCCGGGCCTGTTCGACGCCGCAGCGCTGCGGCGGCGCGCGACCTGCGCGACTTCGACGACGTCTTCACCGCGCCGCTGCACGGCTTCGCGCGACGCCGACGACTACTACGCGCGCGGCTCGGCGAAGCCGCAGCTCGGCGCGATCCGCATTCCGGCGCTGGTGCTCAACGCGCGCAACGACCCGTTCCTGCCCGGCTCGGCGCTGCCGCGCCGGGCGAGGTCGGCGGCCGCGTCGACGCTCTGGCAGCCGGCGCACGGCGGCCACGTCGGCTTCGCCAGCGGCGCTGGCCCGGGCATCTCGGCGCCTTGCCCGAGAAGGTCGTGGGGTGGCTCGACCGGCATCGCTAGGCGCTTGCGAGCGGCAGACAATCCGGCCATGGACGCCATCGTCGCCGCGGCCCTGAAGAAGTGGCCGAACGTGCCGCACTGCTACGGCTGGCTCGCGCTCGATGCGCGCGGCGACTGGTACATGCGCGACGACCGCATCCAGGCGCGCCGGGCCGTTTCCCGCAGGTGCAAGGGCAGCCGCATCGAGCACGAGAAGCTGCGCGAGTTCATCGCCCGCAACTACGCCGCGCGACGAGCCGGGCGCCTGGTTCTTCCAGAACGGGCCGCAGCGCGTCTATGTCGAGCTCGAGGCGGCGCCGTGCGATCTGGCGCCTGCTGCCGCGACCTCGACGCGCGAGCCGCCGTCGATCACCAGCCACATCGGCATGCGGCGCGGTTCCGCTCGGCGCAGGTCGACGAGCACGGGCGGCGTCTTCCTCGCCACCGACGCTCGGCCTACGGCATCGTCCACACGCTCGACATGGAGGCCGCGGGCCGACGCGGTCGAGCGCGGCCTCTGGGCGCCCGAGGCCGGTCGCGTTCGCCGACCTGCCGGCGCGCTTCGGCTATCGCCTGCAGCGCCGCCCGGAGCGCAGCGTCTCGCCGTAGGACGGCGACAAGAAAAGCCGGCGCGAGGCCGGCTGATTCGTGAGCGGACGCGCCGCTTACTTGGCCTGGCCGACCATCCAGGTGACGACGGTCTTGATCTCGGCGTCGCTCGCGCTCGTGCCGCCCTTGCGGCGGCATCGCGCCCTTGCCCTTGACGACGCTCGCCATCAGCCCGTCGACGCCCTGGGCGAGGCGCGGCGCCCAGGCCGCCTTGTCGCCGATCTTCGGCGCGCCGGCGACGCCTGGCGCGTGGCAGACGGTGCAGACCTGGGTGTAGAGCGGCGGCGGCGTCGCGCCGGCGTCGGCGACGCGCGCGGCGCGGCCGCCGCGTGGCCGGCGCTTCCTTGAGCCGGCGTCGGCGCGGCGCGGCGCGCGACGCGCCGGTCGCCGGCGGCGCGCGCTGCGGCCGCGGCCGTCGTTGCTGTCGCGGTGCCGAGGCGCCGCGCGGCAGGCGCCTGCGGGCTCCGGGAACTTGGCGCCGCCCTGGTTGGCCATGTAGACGACCGCGCGGCCGATCTCGAAGTCGCTGAAGTCGCCGCCGCCCTGCGCGCGGCATCTGGCCCTTGCCGGCGAGCGCCGAGTGGAGCAGCGCGTCGAAGCCGGTCTCGATGCGCGGACGCCCAGGCGGCGGCATCGCCGAGCTTGGGCGCATTGAGCGCGCCGGTCGGCGTGGCAGGCCGTGCACTGCGCGGCGAAGACCTGCTCGCCGGTCTTCATCGAGGCGACGTCGGCTGGCGTCCTTGATCTCGACCATGCCGACCGGACGGATCCGCTCGGCGATCGCTCTTGCGGCGCGCGTCGCGTCGCTGCCGGCCGACGGGCCGGGTCTCCGGTCGTCACGTACATGACGAGCAGGATGATGCCGAAGATCGGCACCACGAACGCGTAGAGAACCGCGAGGATCAGCTGCTTGGGGGTCTTGATGGGGCCTTCGTGCGGGCCGTCGATCTCGTTCGTTTCGTGCGCTGCGGTCATCGAGTCCTCGGGGCTGTCGTGCGACGCGAAGAAGCGGCATGCGCCGCGCAGAAAGCGATTCGCGCCGAACCCGAAATTATAGGGCCGGGCCCCGTGGGCACTCCTCGGCGAGCGGGGCCCGAGCGGGGCGCGCTGGGTAGAATGCGGACCCGCTGCGCCCGTAGCTCAATGGATAGAGTACTGCCCTCCGAAGGCAGGGGTTGCAGGTTCGATACCTGCCGGGCGCACCACCCTGCATCACCTGATCTCAAAGGTCGCCGCGCTGTCGAACCTGCCGCCGCCCGCAGGTCGGGGGTGGGACCGGCGGTTGCCGTCGGGCGACTGCCCTGTGATACATGAGGCGTGGAGTCCCTCGAACGCCGTTCTTTGCCGTCACCGGCGGCGCCGGCTTCATCGGCTCGCAACTTCGTCCTCGACTGGATCGCCGCCGACCGGCGAGCCGGTCGTCAACCTCGACGCGCTCACCTACGCCGGCAACCGCGAGAACCTGGCGTCGCTCGACGGCGATGCGCGCCACGTCTTCGTGCAGCGGCGACATCTGCGACCGCGCCTGCTCGACGGCCTGCTCGCCGAGCACCGGCCGCGCGCGGTGCGTCCACTTCGCGGCCGAGAGCCACGTCGACCGCAGCATCCACGGCCCGGCGCGAGTTCGTGCAGCACCAACGTCGAGGGCACCTTCACGCTGCTCGAGGCGGCGCGTGCGCACTGGACCGCGCTCGCCGGGCCGAGCGACAGGCGGCGTTCCGCTTCCATGCACGTCTCGACCGACGAGGTCTACGGCTCGCTCGGCCACGACGACCCGGCCTTCACGCGAGACCACGCCCTACGAGCCGAACAGCCCGTACTCGGCCAGCAAGGCGGCGAGCGACCACCTGGTGCGCGCCTGGCACCACACCTACGGCCTGCCGGTGCTGACGACCAACTGCAGCAACAACTACGGGCCCGTACCACTTCCCGGAGAAGCTGATCCCGCTGATGATCGTCAACGCGCTGGCCGGCAAGCCGCTGCCGGTCTACGGCGACGGCCAGCAGGTGCGCGACTGGCTCTACGTCGAGCGACCACTGCGCGGCGATCCGCGACGGTGCTGGCGCGCGGCCGGCGTCGGCGAGACCTACAACATCGGCGGCTGGAACGAGAAGCCCAACCTCGAGATCGTCGCACGCCGTCTGCGCCCTGCTCGACGAGATGCGGCCCGACCCGCCGGCCCGCTACCGCGCGCCTCGATCACGCACGTCACCGACCGCCCCGGCCACGACCGGCGCTACGCGATCGACGCGCGCAAGATCGAGCGCGAGCTCGGCTGGCGCCCGGCCGGAGACGTTCGAGACCGGCCTGCGCAAGACCGTGCGCTGGTACCTCGACCACGCCGGCTGGGTCGAGCGGGTGCAGACCGGCGCCTATCGCGACTGGGTCGACCAACTGCGCCCGCTGCGAGCAGCGGCTCGGCATGAAGATCCTGCTGCTCGGCAAGAACGGCCAGGTCGGCTGGGAGCTGCAGCGCTCGCTGGCGCCGCTCGGCGAGGTCGTCGCGGTCGACATCGACAGCGCCGACGCCGGCGCGCTCGACTTCAACCGGCCGCGATGACGCGTGCGCGGCGCTGCGGCGCCGACGCTCGATCGTCAACGCCGCCGCGTACACCGCCGTCGACCAGGCCGAGACCGAGCCCGACGCTCGCTCGACGCATCAACGCCGACGGCCGTCGGCGTACTGGCCCGCGAGGCGCGCGGCGCGCGACGCCTGGCTGGTCCACTACAGCACCGACTACGTGTTCTGACGGCAGCGGCGCGCGCCGCGCGGCGGAGACGTCGACGACCGGCGCCGCTCAGCGTCTACGGCCGCGACCAAGCTCGAAGGCGAGGAGCTGATCCGCGCGAGCGGCTGCCGCCACCTGATCTTGCGCACCAGCTGGGTCTACGCGCGCGCGCGGCGGCAACTTCGCGCGGACGATGCTGCGGCTGGCGCGCGACGCGCGACGCGCTGGCGGTGATCGACGACCAGATCGGCGCGCCCACCGGCGCCGACCTGCTCGCCGACGTCAGCGCGCATGCGCTCCGCGCGCGCGGTCGCCGATGCCGCGAGCTCGGCGGCACGTACCACGCCGTCGCCGGCGGGCGAGACGAGCTGGCACGGCTATGCGCTGCCGCGTCATCGAGTTCGGCGCGCGCGCGCGCGGCGACGCCGGTAAGGTCGCGCCGGAGGCGATCGCCGCCGATCCCGAGCAGCGCCTACGCTACGCGCCGGCGCGCCGCGGCCGAAGAATTCGCGCCTCGACACCGGCAAGCTGCGCAGGCGTTCGGCCTTGACCCTGCCGCCTGGCAGAGCCGGCGTCGACCGCCTGCTCGACCGAGATCCTCGAGCCGCATGGAAGTCCGCATGACAGTCAAGCCACGCAAGGGCATCATCCTCGCCGGCGGCTCCGGCACCCGCCTGCACCCGGCGACGCTCGCGATGAGCAAGCAGCTGCTGCCGGTGTACGACAAGCCGATGGTGTACTACCCGCTGTCGACGCTGATGCTGGCCGGCATCCGCGACATCCTGCTGATCAGCACGCCGCAGGACACGCCGCGCTTCGAGGCGCTGCTCGGCGACGGCTGCGCGCTGGGGCATGTCGACTCAGCTACTGCGTGCAGCCGCAGCCCCGACGGCCTGGCGCAGGCGTTCATCCTCGGCCGCGACTTCGTCGGCGGCGCGGCCGAGCGCGCTGGTGCTCGGCGACAACATCTTCTACGGCCACGACCTGCAGGCGCTGCTCGCAGTCGGCGGCGAGCGCGCCGCGCAGGCGCCACGGTGTTCGCCTACCACGTGCACGACCCCGAGCGCTACGGCGTGGTCGAGTTCGACGCCAGCGGCGCGCGCTCGAGCATCGAGGAAAAGCCGAAGCGCCGAAGCAGCAACTACGCCGTCACCGGCCTGTACTTCTACGACGACCAGGTCTGCGACATCGCCGCCGACATCAAGCCCTCGCGCGCGCGGCGAGCTCGAGATCACCGACGTCAACGCGCGCTACCTCGCAGCAGCGGCGAGCTCAACGTCGAGATCATCGGCCGCGGCTACGCCTGGCTCGACACCGGCACGCACGACAGCCTGCTCGAGGCCGGCCAGTTCATCGCGACGCTGGAGAAGCGCCAGGGCCTGAAGGTCGCCTGCCCCGAGGAGATCGCCTACCGCTCGGGCTGGATCGACCGCCGAGCAGCTCGGAAGCGCTGGCCGCAGCCGATGCTGAAAAACGGTATACGGCCAGTACCTCAAAGCGTGCTCCGCGACCGGTCTTCTAGTACCTCACCGGCGTCGAGGTCGGTGCCGCGGGCAGCGTGGACGCCGCCCGGGCCGGCCTGGTAGGTCTGCGGCGAGACCGGGTCCTGCTGACCGACCCCGGCTGGTTCCAGCATCGCAGACCCCGCCCGGAACACCAGTTCAACCGCGCGAGCTGCCCGGCGCGCTGAACGTGATGCCGGTGTGGTCGGCCCCGACCAGCGGCTTCAGCTGGCACTTCAGGATGTTCTCCGTCGAGCGGCCCGCCGGCGACCTGGCGCGGCGAGGCGTGCTTCATCAGGCGCGGCGTCGGCGTCGCACACCGCCATGTCGGTGACCTCGGTCGTGAAGGTCGTGTCGCCGGTCAGGAAGCAGAAGTCGACCGCCTCCGCCGGCTTCGCCGCGATCGACCTGCGCCTGCGTGCGCACCGACGTTCAGCGTCGCCTTCGGCGCGCTCGTCAGCCAGGTTCGAGAGCCACGTCGTCCATCGTCAGCGAGCGACTGTCAGCGTCACCGCCGCGACCTGCGCCGCGCGTCGCGGGCAGGAGGCCGGTGCCGTAGCGCCACATCACCTGGTTGCCGTGATCGCCGCCATTGGCCGCGTCGATGCGGGCGCGCTCGGCGAAGCTGCGCCAGATGTAGTGGATGCCCTGCTCGTCGTAGCCGCGCGAATCGATGATCGGCAGCTTGCCGAGGTTCGCGCCGCTCGACACGATGCCGGCGCGGTAGGCGATGTCGAGCGCCGGCAGGTCGGCGACAGAGCGCGCCGCCGTGCGGTTCGAATCGGCATCGAAGCCGCCGATCTTCTCGTTCAGCGTGACGAACTCCTCGGCCGTGATCGCGCCTGGCGAGCAGCGCCTTCAGCCCGTACTGGATGCCGACGTTGTCGCCGGTCTGCAGCGCGCGCGCTGCTGCCGGGAGCGATGCCGGCGGTCGTGCCCCAGACCGCGGCGGCACAGGTCCGGGTCGCCGCAGCGCGTGCCGGTCGGGTTGGTCACCGGGTCGTAGACCAGCGCGGCCGGCAGGCAGGCAGTTGTTGCGCGGCGCGCCGACTCGGCGCCATCGCGCCCGTCGTCTGGTCGATCACCAGCGTACGCGACGTAGTTGCCCGGCTTGTTGTTGAAGCCGAACGCGTTGTTCCACGACTGGCAGCCCACGCTGGTCGAGGTGGCCGTTGATCGCGGTCTTCTTGGCGTTGATCTGCGCCTGCGTCAGGCCGGTCATCAGCGCCGGTCCATTCCGGGCGCGACGTAGAAGTTCACCAGCAGCACGCAGTCGGTGACCTCGATGCCGGTGGTGATCGAGTCGGGGTAGTCGCAGCTCGGCTGGATGCCGTCGAGCAGGCCCGGGATAGATCGAGGCGACCGTGTTCTGCTGGATCGAGCCGCCCGAGCAGCCGTTGCCCAGCGTGTACGCGATCTCGCCGTAGTGTGTCGACGATGTGCTCCTTCATCATCATCAGCGTCTCGGCGTTCGAGGACCCGGTTCGAGTTGTAGAGCGAGTCGGTGAGGCTGTTGTCGACGACCATGAAGCCGCGCGACAGCGCCGCGTCGTCGGCCCAGTTCTGCTCGGTGCGGAACTGCAGCCGCGGCTGGCCGGTCGATGCGCCGAAGCTGTAGACCACCTTGCCGTTCCATTGCGCCTGCGGCGCCAGTCGCCGTCCACGGCTGCGCTGGTCGGGTCGAACAGCACCGCGATGTCGTAGATGCCGCGGTTCAGTCGTGCCGCGCTCGACGCGCACGATGTAGGGCACCGTCAGGCCGGCCGGTCGTGGTGGTCATCGCCAGGTCGGCCGGCGTGCGTGCCAGGCGGTGTACGGCTTGAAGCAGTTGTTGGTCGGCGGCGGCGGCCGGCGGGCTCGGATCGGGCAGCGCGTTCGAGCAGCCCGCGGTCGTCGTCCGGTAGAACAGCTTGTACTCGGTCGCGATGTTGCATTGCGCATCGATCGCGGTCGTCGTCAGGCCGCTCGCGTTGGATGCGCGGCGTGTTGCCGATCTCGGCGGACGGGCGTGGGCGTCGCGCAGATCCATGGCGTGGTCTGCGAGCCGAGCAGCACCGGTCCGCCGATCGGATGGTTGGTGACGGTCACCGTGGCGCCGGCGAAGCTTCTGGTCGTTCGCAGGCCTTTGGCGGTGACCACATTGGCGCCGACCGCGAGCCTGGTCACGTTGCCGAGAATGCGCCCGCTGGGCCAGCGTGGCGAAGGCCGCGGCGACGTCTGGATGCCGCCGACCGTCGACGCGCAACTGCAGTAAAGCGGTCGGCACCGGCGGGCAATTGCACTTCCATCAGCACCGATCCGCCGCTGACGAGGTCGGCTCGGTTTGAGAGGGTCGAGCGTGGTCCGGGGGCGGGTTGTTGCCGCCGCCGACCCACCGCCGCCATCATCCCCGCCGCACGCGCAGCGAGGACGAAGGCGAGCGCGAGTGGCCGTCGCAGGCGGCCCCCAGGGAAGCGATGAAGCATCACGATGTCTGTCTCCGGTTGTTGCGCCGGTCGTTGGCGGCGGATTTTCGTTGGCAAGAATGCGGCCCGCGCCCGCGCTGTTGTGTCCAGCGGCTGACCAGCGGTCGTTCTTGCTCGCTACTGAGGTGGCACAGAGTCGAGTCCGGAGCGGCAGGTCGGGACCCCGGCGTCGCGGCGATCGCCGCGGGAAACCTCGATCGGCATTCTCGGCAACATCTGCGCCATGCCCTGCCGAGCGGATCGAGCCGGTGTGAGGCCGGGCCGCCGCCGTCGAGCGCGCGTCGTGGAGCAGGAAGCTGATCGCGCGATGCCGGGCAGCCAGAAGCGCTCGACCTCGCCCTTGCATCAGGTAGGCGAGCCAGGCGCGCACGCGCGTCGGCGTGAGCCGGTCCCAGAGCAGCGGCAGCCATTCTGGCCGCCGGGCGATCGACGCCGATGTTCGAGAGGTTGCCCTTCGTCGCCGCTGCGCGCCCAGGCGAGGCGGATCAGCAGTGCAGCGATCGTCGTGCCGCCGGCCGCGTTCGTGGCGGCAGAGCGTGGGCGGCACCGGCGAGCGTATGGTGCCGGCAAGGCACCGCCGGTGCAGCGTCGATCGCCACCGGATGGCGATGATCGGCGAGCGTGAAGCTGACCCTTCGATCGCGCCTGTGCAGCATGAAGGCGAGCGGCCGGCGATCAGCGGCGGGTGCCTGGTCGGCCGCCGCCCGGTCCGGTGGTGCCCCGGCGACCACGAGGTGCCCGCCGGCGCGATCTCGCGCGCGAACAGCCGAGCGCGCGCTTGTCGGCGTGGTCGGCGACGACCCGCATCATCACCTCGCGCGCGCGCCGCGCGTCCGCGCAGTGCGGGCCGTACGAGGCTCGGCGCCGAGCACCTGACGTGGGTCGCGCTGAAGTCGGCCATGCCGGCCTCGGCGCAGCAGGCGTGCGCGTACGCGCTCGAGGATCGCCGCCGCGTGCGCTCGGCCTTCTGGCGACCGCGTCGATGCCGACGATCACCAGCGTGCCGGCGGCGCGAAAGCCTGCCATCGCGGTCGCCGAGACCTTGTACGCGTCGGTCGGCGCCAGGCCGCGCGCGCCGGCGACGCGGACCTGGTCTTCGCCGTCGGCTTCGATCGTCACCTGGCGGAAGTCGCAGATCACGTCGGGCAGCGGCATAAGCGCCCGGGTCGCCGATCTCGTAGAGCAGCTGCTCGGCGACCGGCGCCGGCGCGATCAGGCCGCCGGTGCCTGCCGGCTTGGTGAGCACGAAGCTGCCGTCGGCGCGGCACTCGACGATCGGGTAGCCGATCGTCGGCCCAGTCGGGCACCGCTTCTGCCAGTCGGTGAAGCAGGCCGCCGGTCGCCTGGCGGCCGCATTCGATGATGTGGCCGGCGAGGCTGCCGCCGGCGAGCAGGTCGAAGTCGCTCGCTGCTCCAGCCGAACTCGTGCATCAGCGGCCCGAGCGTCGACCGCGCTGTCGACGCAGCGGCCGGTGATGACGATGTCGGCGCCGGCGGCGAGCGCCTCGGCGATCGGCATCGCGCCGAGGTAGGCGTTGGCGCTCAGCACCCGCTCGGGCAGCGGCTCGGCGCTGAACATGTCGCGCTGCCGGCGGCGATCAGCGTCGCGCACCTGCGCGCTGACGTCGTCGCCTTCGACCACGGCGATCTCGCAGCGCGAGGCCGGCGGCCTCGATCAGCTGCCCGAGCGCCTTGGCGCAGCCGTGCGGGTTGATGCCGCCGGCGTTGCTCACGACCTTGATGCCGGCCTCGGCGATCTCGCGCAGCACCGGCGCATCGCCACGCTCGACGAAGTCGGTGGCGTAGCCGAGCTCCGGGCTTGCTTCACGCGCGCGCCGACCAGGATCGCCATCGTCGTCTCGGCGAGGTAGTCGAACACCAGGTAGTCGATCCGGCCCGAGCGCACCAGCTGCGGCGCGGCGACGCGGCTGTCGCCCCAGAAGCCCGAGGCGCCGCCGATGCGGACGATCTTTTCCGGGCTATCGGCGGGTGTCTGCCATGGCGCTATTCTCGGGCGTATGACCGCATCGTCCCGTCACTGCCGCCGCGCTTCGCTTCGGTCGACGCGCTCGAATCGCTTCTCGCCACGGCCGAGCCCGGCGCTGGTCGCCGAGATGGAGGCGGTCGACGGCGATCTCGTGATCCTCGGCGTCGCCGGCAAGATGGGGCCGACGCTCGCGCGGCTGGCGAAGAACGCCGCGCCGTCGCGCCGCGTCATCGGCGTCGCCCGCTTCAGCGACGCGGCGGTGCAGCCAGCGCCTCGACGCCTGGGGCGTCGAGACGATCGCCTGCGACCTGCTCGACCGCGGCGGCGATCGCCGGCCTGCCGCGACGCGCCCAACCTGATCTTCGCCGCCGGCCACAAGTTCGGCGCCAGCGGCACGCCGGCGCTGACCTGGGCGATGAACACCTGGGTGCCGAGCGCTCGTCGCCGAGCGCTACACGGGCGTCGCGGATCGTCGCCTTCTCGACCGGCAACGTCTATCCGCTGACGCCGCATCGGCTCGCCGGCGCCGACCGAGGCGAGCCCGACCGGCGCCGATCGGCGACTACGCGCAGTCGTGCCTCGGCCGCGAGCGCATGTTCGAGTACTTCTCGGCGACGCTACGGCACGCCGGGCCGGATCTTCCGCCTCAACTACGCGATCGACATGCGCTACGGCGTGCTCCTCGACATCGCCTCGAAGGTGAAGCAGCGGCGAGCCGGTCGACGTGACGATGGGCCACGTCAACGTCATCTGGCAGGGCGACGCCAACGAGCAGGTGCTGCGCTGCCTGGCGCACTGCACGACGCCGACGACGCCGCTCAACAGCACCGGCCTCGGAGGCGCTCTCGGTGCGCGCGCTCGCCACGCAGCCTCGGCGAGCGGCTCGGCATGGCGGCGAAGATCGTCGGCCGCGAGGCGCAGACCGCGCTGCTCTCCGACGCGACGCGAGGCGGCGCGCGCTGTTCGGCCCGCCCTCGGTGCCGCATCGCGACGATGCTCGACTGGGTCGCCGACTGGGTGGCGCACGAGCGGCGCGAGCCTCGACAAGCCGACCAAGTTCGAGGTCCGCGATGGCACTTTCTGAGCCGAGCGCCGGCCGTGCCGCGAGTCGAGTTGCGGCTCGAGCGCTGACCGAGCGCGACGTCGACGCGGCGGCTCGCGCTGTCGGATGCCGCCGGCTGGAACCAGACCGGCGACGACTGGGCGCTCTTCATCCGCCACGGCCGCGGCGATCGGCCTGCGCGACGGCGCGGCAGCGCTGGGTCGCGACCGCGGCGGCGCCTGCCCTACGGCAGCGACCGGCGGCTGGATCTCGATGGTGCTCGTCGGCCGAGGCCTGGCGCCATCGCGGCCTCGCGAGCCGGCTCGCTCGACGACTGCGTCGCGCATCTGCGCGCCGCCGGCATCGTCGCCGGTGCTGGATGCGACGCCGGCCGGCGCCGCCGTCTACCGGCGCATCGGCTTCGTGCCCGGCTTCGAGATCGACCGCTGGGAGCGACGGCGCGTCGGCCGGCGTCGGCGGCAACGTCGCCTGCGCCGAGCGGCTCGGCGCTGCGGCGCCGGTCGCGGCGCGACGTCGCCTTCGGCCGGCGCTCCGCGCCGGCCGGCGCTCGCCGACCTCGACGCCCTCCTCGCTCTCGACCGCGCCGCGACCGGCCTCGATCGCCGCTTCCTGCTCGCGAGCTTCCTGTCGCGGCCCGAGACCGGGCCTGGCGAGCCGACGATGGCCGCGGCTTCGTCATCGCCCGTGCCGGCCGGCGCGCGACCCAGATCGGCCCGCTCGTGGCGCGCGACGCCGCGCAGGCGGCCGCCCTGCTCGACGCCGCCATCGCCGCGCTGCGGCGGGCGACGCCGGCCGGACGATCTTCCTCGACCTGCCGCGCGCCCATCGCACCTCGCCGACCGGCTCGAGCGCGCGGGGGTTCGTGCGGCAGCGCCCGTTCGTCCGCATGGCGCTCGGTGCGACCGAGCGCGCCGCGCCTCGGCGCCGGACTGTTCGTTCTCGCCGGCCCGGAGTTCGGCTGATGCCGCCATCGCGATCCACCGCCCGACCCGCTTCGGACCTCGCCGCCTGGCGCGACATCGACGCGCTGCGCGTCGCCTGCGCGAGGCCTCGCGATCCCGGCGCATCCGCTCGCGCTCGATGCCGACGCGCCGCTCGATCGCGCGTCGCCAGCGCGCCCTGACCCGCTACTACCTCGACGCCGGCGCCGGCGGCCTCGCGGTCGGCGTGCACACCACCCAGTTCGCGATCCGCGAGGCCGGCCTCTACGAGACGGTGCTGCGCGGCGCGATCGAGACCGCGCGCGACCTGGCCGCGCGATGCGCCGCGCCGGTGATGGTCGCCGGCGCCTGCGGCGGCACCGCGCAGGCCGTGCGCCGAGGCGCGGCTCGCCCGCGGCCTCGGCTACCACGCCGGCCTGCTCAGCCTGGCCGCGCTCAAGGGCGCGAGCGACGACGCGCTGATCGCCCACTGCGCGGCGGTCGCGCGCGAGATTCCGCTGATCGGCTTCTACCTCCAGCCGGCGGTCGGCGGCCTCGATCTCGGCGCCGCCTTCTGGGCCCGCTTCGCGGCGCTCGAGCAGGTGGTGGCGATCAAGGTCGCGCCGTTCAACCGCTACCGCACGCTCGACGTCGTCCGCGGCGTCGTCGCCGCGCGCGCCGAGGACCGCGTCGTCGCTCTACACCGGCAACGACGACCACATCGTCCTCGACCTGGTGACGCCGTTCCGTGGCGATGCGCGACGGCGTGCCGGTGACGCGTGCGCTTTCGCGGCGGCCTGCTCGGCCACTGGTCGGTGTGGACGAAGGGCGCGGTCGAGCTGCTCGAGCGCTGCAAGCGAGCCGCGGCCGCGCAGGCCGGCGCGGCGGCGCCGATCGCCGCCGACCTGCTCGCCCTCGACAGCCGGGTCACCGACTGCAACAGCGCCTTCTTCGACGTCGCCAACGACTTCGCCGGCTGCATCGCCGGCTGCCACGAGGTGCTGCGCCGCCAGGGGCTGCTCGAGGGCACCTGGTGCCTCGATCCGCACGAGGGCCTGGGCCCGGGCAGGCCGCGGAGATCGACCGGGTGCTGAAGGAGCATGCCGACCTCGGCGACGACGCCTTCGTCGCCGCCCGTCAGCTGCAGGCGCTGGCTAGCGCATGCGTGGGCGCGCCTGGGCTCGGCTCCCGAGCGCTCATCCGGAGTGCGAAGCACGGAGGATCGTCCGTAATCGAGACACGACACACCTGCCAACATTGACGGTATCGGCGGCGAAATCCTGACCAGAATCGGCCCCATGGCGATAGCGATTCCGCGCCGCGGAGTTCGGGTCCTGGGGGTCGAGGCGTTCGAGCAGCCGTTTCGCCTGCGGATGCCGTTCCGCTTCGGCGTCATCACCCATGACCGAAGGCATCCAGGCGATCGTCCGGGTGCAGGTCCGCCTCGGCGACGGCCGCGAGGGCTTCGGCTACGCCGCCGAGATGCTGGCCGCGAAGTGGTTCGACAAGAACCCGCTGCTCTCCGACGCGCAGAACCAGCACCAGCTGCGCAAGGCGATCGAGCTGCGCCACCACCGCCTACCTGGCGGCGCCGCCGTCGACGCCGTTCGAGCTGTTCGCCGACAACTACCGCTACCAGATCCGCGCCGGCCGCGAGCTCGGCCTGCCGCCGCTGGTCGCGAGCTTCGGCAACGCGCTGCTCGACCGGGCGGTGATGGACGCGGTCTGCCGGGTGGTGGGCGCCAGCTTCTGGACGGCGATGCGCAGCAACCTCGCCGGCATGGCGCCGCATCCGCTGATCCCGGACCTGGGCGTCTTCGACTTCCACCTCCTTCCTCGCCGACCTCGAGCCGGTGCGCATCGCCGCCCGGCACACGGTCGGGCTGGTCGACCCGATCGTCGCCGCCGACCAGGCGCCGGGCACGCGCGTCGACGACGGCCTGCCCGAGACGCTCGAGGAAGTCGTCGCGGCCTACGGCCAGCGCTGCTTCAAGCTCAAGGTCGGCGGCGACCGCCGAGGCCGACATCGAGCGGCTCGGTCAGGATCGCCGGCGTGCTCGACGCGCGTCGCCGGGGCGCTGCACGTCACCCTCGACGGCAACGAGCAGTACGAGGACGTCGATGCGGTGCGTCGAGCTCTGGGAGGCGATGGAGGCCGAGCCGGCGCTGCAGAAGCTCTGCGCCGCCACCGCTCTTCATCGAGCAGCCGATCAAGCGCCAGGTCGCGCTCTCGCGCAGCGTCGCGCTCGCTGGCGCGGCACCGGCCGGTGATCATCGACGAGTCCGACGGCGAGATCGAGTCCTTCGTTCGCGCCCGCGCGCTCGGCTACAGCGGCGTCTCGTCGCAAGGACTGCAAGGGGCTTCTACAAGTCGGTGCTCAACCTGGCCCGCTGCCGCCTCTGGAACGCCGAGGGCGACGGCTCGTTCTTCCTCTCCGGCGAGGACCTGACGACGCAGGCCGGCCTGGCGGTGCAGCAGGACCTGGCGCTGGTGGCCCTGCTCGGCCTCGCCGACGTCGAGCGCAACGGCCATCATTTCATCGACGGCTTCGCCGGCCGGCCCGACGCCGAGGCCCGCGCCTACCTCGAAGCGCATCCCGACCTGTACGAGGCCTCCAACGGCAAGCCGCGGCTGCGCATCCGCGACGGCCGGCTGAACGCTCGAGTCGCTCGACTGCAAGGCCTTCGGCAGCGCCGTCGTGCCCGACCTCTCGACCACGCGCCGCATGGCCCCGGCCAGTGGCCGCCGGCCGGCGCAGCGCCGCCGGCCTTCGCTCACTCCATGCCGAGCAGCTTGTAGATCCGCCGCGTGTAGGCGCCGAAGCGCTTCGTGCGTCTTGATGTCGAGCGTGCGCGGGTGCGGCAGCTCGATCGTGAAGTTGTCGGCCATGCGCGCCGGCCCGGCGGTGAAGACGACGACGCGGCGTGCCGAGGAACACCGCCTCGGAGATGCCGTGGGTGACGAACAGGATCGTCTTGCCCGACTGCTTCCAGATGCGCAGCAGCTCGAGGTTCATCTTCTCGCGGGTCAGCGCGTCGAGCGCGCCGAACGGCTCGTCCATCAGCACCAGCTTCGGGATCGTGGATCAGCGCGCGCGCGATCGCGGCGCGCTGCTGCATGCCGCCCGAGAGCTCGTAGGGGCGCTTGTCCTCGGCGCCGGCGAGGCCGACGAGCGCGAGCAGGTCGCGCGCCGCTCGCGGCTCGCCTTCACCGGCAGGCCGAGGATCTCGGCCGGCAGCAGGACGTTGTCGATGATCGTGCGCCACTTCAGCAGCAGCGGCTGCTGGAACACCATGCCGATGTCGCGCGCCGGATCGAACGGCATGCGCCGCCGAGCCGATCGTCACGCGTGCCGCCGTCGTGCGGATGCAGGCCGGCCAGGATCTTCAGCAGCGTGCGTCTTGCCGCAGCCCGACGGCCCGACCAGCGACACCAGCTCGCCGGGCATCGACGTCGAAGCGTCGCGTCGGAGATCGCGAGATGCGTCTTCGGCGCCGTGCGGTAGACCTTGCGCGACGCTCGGCGAGATGGATGAACGGCTCGCGCTCATGCGCGGCCTCAGCTCGATCTCGCGCGTCGCGCACGACGAGCAGCGCGCTCGAGGCCGAGCACCATGAGTGCCGTAGAGCACCGTCGCCGATGCAGCGTGATCAGCAGCACCGCCATGAACATCGCCGCGGTGTCGAGCGTCACCTGCACCTGCAGCATCAGGTAGCCGAGGCCCTTGTCGGAGCCGAGGAACTCGCCGACGATGGCGCCGGCGACGGCGAGGATCGCGGCGACCTTCATGCCGGAGAAGATGTAGGGCAGCGCGCCCGGCAGCTGGATCTTGGTGAAGATCTGCCAGCGCGAGCCGCGCAGGCGTGCTGCACCAGGTCGAGCAGGTCGGGCTCGACCTCGCGCAGGCCGCGCACCGTCGTCAGCAGGATCGGGAAGACGCAGATCGAGAACGCGATCAGCATGTTCGGCACGATGCCGTAGCTTGAACCAGACGATGATCAGCGGCCCGAGCGCGACCTTCGGGATCATGTTGAGGCTGACGAGCAGCGGCATCATCAGCGCCTCGAGCGGCTTCGACCAGGTGAAGGCGAGGGCGAGCAGGACGCCGACCACCAGCGCGGCGAGGTAGCCGCCGTAGATCTCGGTCGCCGTCACAGGCTGTTGGTCCACCAGCTGTAGATTGCCCGCGCCGAGCGCCTTCACCGGTATCGACCGGCGACGGCATCACGAACTTGGGCACGTTGCCGAACTTGACGAACAGGTACCAGACGAGCAGCAGGGCGAGGTGCGAGAGCCACCGCCATCAGCGTCCGGTTCCAGCGTTCGTTGTGGTTCATCGGGTCGGGTGGCGACGGGTGCGGTCGGGGCGCGCCGATGATAGAGGGCGCGTCGGCGCTATCGGGGTCAACGCTCTGTGTCCCGGCGGATGCCGGTTGCTAGACTGAAAGACGACCGCATCCCGCAGGAATCCGTCATGACGCTCGTTCGCCGTCTCGCCCTTCTCGCCGTTGCCGCGCGCCGGCTTCGCCGCCGCGCCCTCGTTCGCCCAGACCAAGGTCGACTTCATCCTCAACTGGGTGCCGGGCGGCGACCACGTGCCCTACTACTACGCCAAGAAGATGGGCTGGTACAAGGAAGCCGGCATCGACCTCGACATCGAGCCCGGCAAGGGCTCGGCGGTGGCGGTGCAGAAGGTCGGCGCCGGCGCCAACCCGATCGGCCTGGCCGACATGCCGAACGCGCTGACGCTGCGCGGCAAGGGCGCCGACACGGTGGGCGTGTTCAACGTCTACGCCAACTCGCCGCAGGGCCTCTACTGGCTGAAGAGCTCGGGCATCAAGTCGGTGAAGGACCTCGCCGGCAAGAAGATCGGCAACCCCGCCGGCGACGGCGCGCGCACCATCTGGCCGGCGCTGGCCAAGGCCAACGGCATGGACCCGAACTCGGTGACCTGGGTCAACATCGACGCCAACGCCAAGCTCAGCGGCGCTGAAGGCGAAGTCGATCGACGCGACCACCTCGTTCTACAACATCCACCACATCTTCCAGCGCGAGCTCGGCGACGACATGGGCTTCGTCGCCTGGAAGGACGCCGGCCTCAACACCTACGGCAACACCATCATCGTCAACGGCGACTACCTGAAGAAGAACAAGGCGACCGTCGCCGCCTTCGTCAAGGTCACGCAGAAGGCCTTCGCCGCCTGCGTCGCCACGCCCGCGCCCTGCGTGCAGGCGCTGATCGACGCCAACGGCGCGCTGCAGCTCGCCAACGAGACTGACCAACTGGCAGCTGGTCGCAGTGCTGATGCGCGACAAGTACTCCGAAGGCGTGGCGCTCGGCATCCTCGACGACGCGCGCATGGCCGCCGACTACGACATCGTCAAGACCTACCTCGGCCTGGAGCAGCCGTTCGACGTCAAGATCGCCTACACCAACGAGTTCCTCGACCGCTCGATCAAGATGCCGAAGTAGGGGAGCGCCGCCATGCAGGCCGCGCCGCGCATCAAGACCACCGTCGTCGGCTCCTATCCGGTGCCCGACTGGCTGGCCGCCGCGCCTTCCGAGCAGGGCGCTGATCGACGCCACCCGCGTCGTCATCGCCACGCAGGAAGCAGGCCGGCGTCGACGTCGTCTGCGACGGCGAGCTCTACCGCTTCGACCTCAACCATCCCGAGACCAACGGGATGATCGAGTACTTCGTCGCGGCCGATGTCCGGCGTCCGCCACGCCATGAGCTTCGACGAGGTGATGGCCTACCGGGCGATGCCGGGGATGCGCTTTCGCACCCGGCCGCCCGGCGTCGTCGACGGCCCGGTCGGCAGCGGCACGCTCGACCTGCCCGGCGCCTGCCAGCGGGCATCGGCGCTGGCCACGCCAGACCTTCAAGTTCACCGTCACCGGCCCGCACATGCTGGCCAAGACGCTGCTCGACCGCCACTACGGCACCACCGCCGAACTCGCCCACGCGCTCGCCGACGTGCTCGCCGAGCAGGTGCGCCACCTCGACGCCGACGTGGTGCAGATCGACGAGGCCAACCTGCCCGGCCATCCCGAGGAATGGGAATGGGCCGCCGCGGCGATGAACCGCGTGCTCGACGCGGTGCCGTCGACGCCGGCGGTGCACCTGTGCTTCGGCAACTACGGCGGGCAGAGCGTGCAGAAGGGCAGCTGGCGACAGCTGATGCGCTACCTCAACGCGCTCCATGCCGACCATGTGGTGCTCGAGTGCGCGCACCGGCCGCCCGAGGAGCTCGCGGTGTTCAAGGACCTGCGGCCGGAGATCGGCTTCGGCCTCGGCGTGGTCGACATCAAGGCGACCGAGGTCGAGTCGGCCGACGCGGTGGCGCGCGCGATCGAGCGCGCCGAGGCGCTGCTCGGCGCCGGCCGGGTGAAGTACATCCACCCCGACTGCGGCTTCTGGATGCTGAAGCGCTCGATCGCCGACGCCAAGATCCGCGCCCTGGCCAAGGGCCGCGACCTGTTCGAGGGCCGTCAGTCAGGCCGGCGAGTCGCGGCGGCGTCAAGGCGTCTTGAAGCGGTCGCGCAGCGCCTGCGTGCCGTTGCGGAAGACGCCGAGGTCGCTGCCGACGGCGACGAACTTCGCCCCCATCTCCAGATAGCGGCGTGCGTCGGCCTCGACCGGCGCGAGGATGCCGAGCGACTTGCCCACCGCCTTGACGGCGGCGAAGAGCCGCGGCGATCGCCTGCCTGCACTTCCGGATGGTTGGCGTTGCCGAGGTGGCCGAGCGCCGCTGCCGCGAGGTCCGACGGGCCGACGAACACGCCGTCGACGCCGTCGACCGAGGCGATCTCGGTGGCCGCCTGCAGGCCCTTCCGGCTCTCGATCTGCACCAGCACGCAGATCTGCTCGTCGATGCCGGCGAAGTAGTCGGGCACGCTGCCGAAGCGGTTGCTGCGCTGCGAGACCGAGACGCCGCGGATGCCCTGGGCGGATAGCGGGTCGCGGCGACGGCGCGGCGCGCCTCGTCGACGCTCTCGACCATCGGCACCAGGAAGTTGTAGAAGCCGGCGTCGAGCAGCCGCTTGATCTCGACCACGTTGTTCGAGGCCGGCCGGGCGATCGGCGCGCTGGCGCTGTCCTTGAGCGCCATCAGCTGCGGGATGAAGGTGCGTGACGTCGTTCGGCGAGTGCTCGCCGTCGAGCAGCAGCCAGTCGAAGCCGGCGACGCCGAGCACCTCGGTGGTGATCGGATTGGCGAGCGAGCACCAGCAGCCGATCAGGGTCTCGCCGCCGAGCAGGCGCTGGCGAAACGAGTTCGGGAAGCTGCGGTACGGGGCGGCGGGGGTCGGCATCGCGGTCCTTGTGGTCTGTTGTGGTTCTAGTCGAGCTTCACGCCGCCGGCGGCGACGACCGTCGGCCCAGCGCTTCTGCTCGCGGCCGAAGAAGGTGGAGAACTCGGCCGGCGTCATCGTGTAGACCTCGGCGCCCTGCGCCGATCAGCCGCGCGCGAACCTCGGGCGAGCGGATGATCCGCGTCAGCTCGGCGTTGAGCCGGGCCACGACCTCCGGCGGCGTGCCGGCGGGCAGCAGCGCGCCTGCCAGGTGCCGGACTCGAAGCCGGCCACGCCCTGCTCGGCGATCGTCGGCACGTTCGGCAGCAGCGGCACGCGGGTCGACTTCGAGACGCCGAGCACCTTGAGCTTGCCGGACTGCACGAAGCGGCAGCGTCGCCAGCATGCCGTTCATCAGCACCTGGGTCTGGCCGGCGACGGTGTCGCCGATCGCCTGCGAGCCGCCCTTGTACGGGATGTAGACCCACTTCGCGCCGGTCGCCTTCTCCACCGCCACGCCGGCGAGGTGCGGCGCGCTGCCGATCGCGGTGACCGCGAAGTCGAGCTTGCCGGTCTTGGACGTACGCGACCAGCTCCTTCAGGTTGTTCGCCGGCACCGAGGGATGCACCACCAGCAGGTGCGGCGAGTAGGCGCAGCATGGTGACGCCGACGCAGGTCCTTGGACGGATCGAACGGCAGCTTGGTGTAGACCGACGGCGGTGATCGCCAGCGCGCCGACGTCGCAGAGCAGCAGGGTGTAGCCGTCGGGCGGCGACTTGGCGACGAAGTCGGTGCCGGTGTTGCCGTTGGCGCCGGGCTTGTTCTCGACGATCACCGTCTGCTTGAGCGCCTCCTGCAGCGGCTGCTGATCGCCCGGGCGATGATGTCCGAGGAGCCGCCCGGCGGTGTAGGGCACGATGATCCGGATCGTGCTTGGCCGGCCAGGCCTGGGCGAAGCGCGGCCGGGGCAGCGAGGGCGAGGGCGAGGCCGGCGACGAGAGCCCGGCGGACGAGGTGCTTCAAATCGGTTCTCCTGAGTTGTCGTACAACCAGCGCGACCGCGGCGCGCGGGTCAAAGCTGGCCGGCCGCGGCGGCGGCGCTCGCGGCTGTTCGGCGAGGTGGGTGCGCATCGCCGCCGCGCCGCTTCGCTGTCGCGGCTGGCGATGCGCGTCGAGGATCGAGCCGTGCTCGGCGTTCACGCGGCGCAGGTAGGCCTGGCGCTCGTCGGCCGACGCGGCCGAAGGGTCGAGCCGGGCGCGGGGAATGATCGCGGTGCCGAGGGTCTGCACCAGGCTCTCGAAATGCGCGTTCTGGGTCGCGCGCGTGATCTCGAGATGGAACCGAAAGTCAGCGCCTACTGCGTCGCTGCCTGCTTCCACCGCTTGGGTGAAGGCGTTGAGCGCCTGGCGCATGGTCTCCAGGTTGGCGGCGGTGCGCCGCTGCGCCGCCAGGCCCGCGGCCTCGGTCTCGACGCCGATGCGCAGCTCGAGCATCGGCGACCACGTCGCGCAGGGTGGCGAGCTGGTCGCTGCGGATCCGGAACACCGGCCGAGTCGGCCCGGCCGGTGACGAAGGTGCCGACGCCGTGCCGCGTCTCGACCAGGCAGGAGGCCTGCATCTTGGACAGCGCCTCGCGCGATCACGGTGCGGCTGACGCCGAACTCGCCCATCAGCGCCGCCTCGGTCGCGCAGCTTGGCGCCCGGCGGCAGCCGGCCGTCGCGGATCCGGTCGGCGAGCTCGTCGACCACGCCGAGAGCGAGGCTTTCGGGTCGGCGGCGTTCGAGGAGGGCGAATGTCGGACATCGGGCAGTGAGTGGTTCGCCGTGAGTTGTACGACATCTGACAACCTGATGCAAGCCGCACTTTCGCCGATGCGTCCGGCGTCGCCGGGCCGATCATCGGCCCACATGGCCATCGCCGCCTCCCGACTCTCGCCCGCCGGCCTTCGAGCGCCTGCTGCTGACCGGCGCCGCCGGCGGCCTCGGCCGCGTGCTCCGGCCGCGCCTGAAGCGCCTTTGCCGGGTGCTGCGGCGCGAGCGACATCGCGGCCATGGAGCCGGCCGGCGACGGCGAGGAGGTCGTCGTCGCGCCGCTCGAGGACGCGGCGGCGGTGCATGCGCTGCGTCGCCGGCGTGGACGCGATCGTCCATCTCGGCGGCGTCTCGGTCGAGGGACCGTTCGAGCCGATCCTGCAGGCCAACATCGTCGGCGTGCTACAACCTCTACGAGGCGGCGCGCAAGCACGGCGTGCGGCGCATCGTCTTCGCCAGCTCGAACCACGTCACCGGCTTCTACCGCCAGGACGAGGTCGATCGCGCCCAGCGACCCGATGCGGCCCGACGGCCACTACGGCCTGAGCAAGGCGTTCGGCGAGAACCTGTCGCGCTTCTACTTCGACCGCTACGGCATCGAGACCGTGTGCCTGCGCATCGGCTCGTCGTTCCCGAGCCGAAGGACCGGCGCATGCTCGCCACCTGGCTCAGCTACGACGACCTCGAGCGCCTGGTGCGTCGCCAGCCTGACCGCGCCGGTGGTCGGGCACAGCGTCATCTACGGCCTCTCCGACAACACGCACGCGCTGGTGGGACAACACCTCGGCGGCGCACATCGGCTATCGCGCCCGAGGACAGCTCCGAGCCGTTTCGCGCCGCCGCCGAAGCGCGCCAGCCGCAGCTCGACCCGAGCGACCCGGTGACGATCTTCCAGGGCGGCGGCTTCGTCACCAGGGGCCCGTACGAGCGATCAGGCCAGTGAGAGCGATGAGCCTGCGACGATCGTCTACGTCGCCTGCGCCGACAGCCACGAGATCGCGGTTCTGCGCCTCGACTCCGCGGCCGGCGCGCTCGGTGCCGGTGCAGCAGGTCGCGACCGGCGGCAAGGTCATGCCGCTGGCGCGTGAGCCGCGACCGGCGCCGCCTCTACGCCTCGATCCGCTCGGCGCCGCTCGCGGTGCTGAGCTTCGCCATCGATCCCGGCCGACGGCACGCTGCGGCGCTCGGCACGAGCCCGCTGCCGGCGAGCATGTGCTGGATCGGCACTCGATCGGAGCGGCCGCTGGCTGCTGAGCGCTTCCTATGGCGAGAGCCTGGTCGCGGTCAGCCCGATCGGCGACGACGGCGTCGCCGGCCCGGCGCGGCAGACTGCTGGGCACCGCGCCGAACGCGCATTCGATCCAGACCGATCCGGCCAACCGCTTCGCCTTCGCCGCCTGCCTCGGCGGCGACGTCGTCCGGCCTTCGCTTCGACGCCGCCAGCGGCACGCTCGAGTCTCTGGCCGGAGCCGGCCTGGCGCACCCGCGCCGGCGCCGGGCCGCGCCACTTCGCGTTTCACCCGACGGCGCGCCTTCGTCTACCTGCTCAACGAGCTCGACGCCACCGTCGATGCGCTCGAGCACCACGCCGATGCGGCCCGCTTCGGCCACGTCCAGACGATCGCCTCGATGCCGCCCGGCGTCGATCGGCAAGCCCTGGGCCGCCGACATCCACTTCACCCCGACGGCCGCTTCCTCTACACCAGCGAGCGCCGCTCGAGCACGCTCGCCGCGTTCGCAGTCGATCGCCAAGGGCGGCTGGCTGACGCTGCTCGGCCGGGTCGAGACCGCGACCGAGCCGCGCGGCTTCGCGATCGATCCTTCGGGGCGCTGGCTGCTCGCCGCGGGCCAGGCGTCGCATTGCCTGCGCGTGCACGCCATCGATGCGAAGACCGGCGCGTTGTCGCCGCACGCCGACTGGGCGTCGGGCAGCAACCCGAACTGGGTCGAGATCGTCGCGCTCGGCTGAGCGGCGGGCTAGAGCTTCAGAGCAGCGCCGGCAGCACCAGGCTGAGCCAGGGGAACGCGACCAGGATCGCGAGCAGCACGACCTCGGCCCAGACGAACGGCCAGACGCCGCGAAAGATCGGTCTGCGTCGTCATGCCCGGCAGCATGCTCTTGACGACGAACATGTTCATGCCCACCGGCGGGCTGATCAGGCCGATCTGCACGACCACGACGATGATGATGCCGAACCAGACCGGGTCCATGCCGAGGCGCGGTGACGATCGGGAAGAACACCGGAATCGGTGAGCAGGATCATCGACAGCTCTTCCATCGCCGTGCCGAGGACGACGTAGATCACGCAGATCGCGACCATCACCGTCATCGGGCTGAGCTGCCAGTGCGTGATCAGAGCCCTGCAGGTCGGTGCGGCATGCGTCGTGTAGTTGACGAAGTTCGAGAAGATCAGCGCGCCGACCAGGATCACGAACAGCATCGCCGTCGTGCGGGCGCTGTCGGTCAGCACCGCGAGCAGCGTCTGCCGGTCGAGCGCGCCGCGCGCCAGCGCGAAGAAGAAGGCGCCGGCGCGCGCCGATGCCCGCGCCCTCGGTGGCGGTGAAGACGCCGCCGTAGATGCCGCCCATGACGACGATGAACAGCACCGCCACCGGCCCAGACGTCGCGCAGCGCCGACAGCCGCTCGCGCCAGCCGGCGCGCTCGGCCGCGCGGCCCGGCGGCCGGATCGCGCCAGCACGATGTACTGCACCGCCGAGGCAGAGCAGGACCACCGCCACGCAGGCCCGGCAGCACGCCGGCGGCGAACAGCTTGCCGATGTTGGTCTCGGTCATGATCCCGTAGATGACCATGATGGTCGAGGGCGGGATCAGGATGCCGAGCGTGCCGCCGGCGGCGATGGTGCCGACCGACGAGCTCGTCGGAATAGCCGTGGTCGCGCATCGACGGGTAGGCGACCTTGGTCATCGTCGCCGCGGTCGCGATCGAGGAGCCGCAGATCGCGCCGAAGCCGGCGCAGGCGAGCACGGTCGCCATCGCCAGGCCGCCGCGCAGGTGGCCGACGAAGGTGTAGGCGGCGCGGTAGAGCTCCTTCGACATGCCGGCGCGCGTGACGAAGTTGCCCATCAGGATGAACAGCGGCACCACCGAGAGCGTGTACTGGAAGCCCGACTCGTAGACCACCGTCGTCGCCGAGGCCATCGACGGGCCGAGGCCGCGCATCCACCACAGGCCGAGGAAGCCGACCAGGCCCATCGAGATCGCGATCGGCACGCGCAGGAACGAGAGCGCCAGCATCGCGGCCAGGCCGATCAGCGCTTCGGTCATGGCGTGGCGCTCAGTCAGACGATGCTTTGCCGTCGTCCTCGCCGTGCGGCACGAGGATCAGCGAGAGGTGGATCAGCGCGGCGACGACGATCATCGCGCCCATCAGGTAGACGACGGGCGCGAGCGGCAGCTTGAGCACGGTGGTCGTGTCGCCGTACTCGGCCACGCGGACGGCGCGCGCGGAAGATCAGGTAGCCGACGCCGGCGAGCGTCGCCGCGCAGATCGACCTCGGCGACGATGTCGAGCGCCGCGCTTCAGGCGCGGCGGGAAGAAGCGGATCGAAGGTGTCGATGACGATGTGCTCGCGCCGCTACGAGACCAGCGGCAGGCCGCAGTAGATGAGCGCGGCGAGCAGCAGCTCGGTGATCTCGAAGCCGCCGGTCAGCGGCTTGTTGAAGACGTAGCGGCCGGCCACGTCGACGGCGGTGATCGCCATCATCAGGAACAGCACCGCCGCCGAGGTGACGCCCAGCGCCGGCCTGCGAGCGCGGCTGGCGAAGCGCTTCATGCACGCCGCCGTCGGGCCCGCCGCCGGCCGCGCCGCGCGGCGCGACCAGGCGTCGAAGGTGAGGCCCATGATCCGGTCGGTGCGCAGGAAGTCGCGGGCGCGGCGCGCCTCGGCGGCGTCGATCGGCCTGGCGCCGCCGACCTGCGCGGCGTCGATCTGCTGGCGCGCCATCCGCTCCATGAAGACGGCGAGGAAGGTCGGCCTCCTGCACCGAGCGGCCGGCCGCGAGCAGGCCGTGGTGGGCGAGCAGCAGCGCGTGCTTGCCGCCCAGGCTCGCCGGCGATCAGTTCGCCCTCGCGGTCGGCGGTGGGCAGGCCGGGCCAGTCGGGCGAGGAAGCGCGGTGTCGTCGAACAGCGGCGTCGCGTCCATGTGGCGCGACGATCAGCGGCTGCTCCGCGGCGGCGAGCGCCGACGCCGCCGGCGGATGGGTGTGGACGATCGCCGCCGACGTCGGGCCGCGCGCGGTAGATCCACAGGTGAAAGCGCGTCGCCGGATTCGGCTCGCGGATCCCGTGCGACCCGGCGCCTTCGAGCACCGTCAGCGCGTCGTCGATCAGCAGCCACGAGGACTCCTCGGCCTCGTCGAAGGCGAGGCCGAGCGGCAGCGTCCAGAACGTCTCCGGCGCTCGGGCCGCGCGCGGTCAGCTGGCCGGCGAGGCCCGACTCGTGGCCCTCGTCGGCGAGGATCCAGGCCGAGCGGGTGAGCGCACGGCGCGGGTCGCTGGCGGCGGGCATCGAGGCCAGGGGCGCGGCGCGGCAGCGGTCAGCTGCCTCACTTGCCGGCGGCGACCTTCTTCAGCTCTTCGTGGAACTCGGCGTACGACCTTGGCGCCGTCGACGCCCTTCGCGTTGGCGGACTTGATCCACTCCTGCACCAGCGGCTCGGTGCGCTTGCGCACGTCGGCCACGAACGCCGGGTTCGCCTCGATGATCGTGACGTTGGCGGCCTTCATGCGATTCCATGCCGACTCTTGTCGGCGGCGTCCCACGGCCTTGCCGGCGAGCCGCGCCAGCGCCTCGCCCGAGACCGACAGTGATCGCGTCCTGGTCCTGCTTCGACAGCTTGTTCCACTTGTCCTCGTTCATGAAGAAGCCGAACGACGAGCGAGTAGAAGCCGCCCGGAAAGAGAGTCGCGTACTTGACGACCTTGTCGAGGTTGAACGGACTTGATCGACTCGAGCGGGAAGAAGGTGCCGTCGGCGACGCCGGAGCGACAGCAGCTCGTACGACTCGGGCGCCGGCTTGACGAACGGCGAGGCGCCGAGCGCCTTGCGCCGCGGCTTCGGAGATGCCGCCGCCGCTGCGGATCTTCATGCCGGCGAGGTCGGCGACCGTGGTGACCGGCTTGCTTGACCGTGAACATCTGCCCGGGGCCGTGCGTGAACACGCCGAGCAGCTTCGACGCCCTTGTATTCGTTCGACCGGCTGCAGGTACTTCCAGTGGATGCGCGAGAACGCGACCGAGTTGATCTCGGCGGTGGCGCCGGCGCCGGGCAGCTCGGCGAGCAGCGGCAGCGGATGGCGCGCCGGCGTGTAGCTGGCGGTGACGTAGGACACGTCGACGAGGCCGTCGCGCACCGCGTCGAAGGTGCCGGGCGGCGCCGACGGGTGCTTGGGCAGCATCTGGAACTTGACGCCGGCCGTTGGTCGCCTTCTCGACGTTGTTGGCCCATACGCTGCAGCACGTCGCGCGTCAGCGGGTGCGTCGGGCGCGACCCAGCTCGACATCGTGAGGGTGCGTCTGCGCGAGCGCGGCGACGGCGGCCGAGACCGAGCGAGCAGGGCCGTGGCGCAGGCGGCGAGGAAGCGAGGCGATGCCATGACGAGGGTTCTCCAGCGACGTGAACGGGGACGGGCAGTATCGTGCGAAGCGGTCCGCTCGAGGCGCGCTGCAACGACGCGTAGCTGCGCTTGCGGCCGTCCCGATGATCTCGTAAACCTCTATGCACGCATACGTCCTGCCGCGTCGGCTTCGTCGGCCTCGGCGTGATGGGCGAGCCGATGGCCCGCACCTCGCCGAGGCCGGTCATCCGCTGGCAGCTGTTCGACGCGCGCGCCCGGCGTCGGCGCGCGCTCGCGGCGACCTGGCTAACGCCGTCGCGTGCGCGCCCGCTCGCCGGCCGAAGTCGCCGCGGCGCAGCGACATCGTCATCACGATGGTGCCGAACGGCGAGGTCGTGCGCGATCTGGTCGGCCGGCGAGCGACGGGCTGCTGCAGGGCTTCGCGCCCGGCGCGCTGCTGCTCGACACCTCGTCGTCAGAGCCCTGGCTCACCGAAGAGATCGCGGCCGGCTGCTCGGCGCGCGCGGCGTCGCGATGGTCGACGCGCCGGTCTCCGGCGCCGAGTGGGGCGCGCAAGGCGGCCGAGCTGGTGTTCATGGTCGGCGGCGCCGGCGGCCGACCTCGAGCGGGTGCGGCCGCTGCTCGACGTCGATGGGCAAGCGCGGTCTTCCACGTCGGCGCCGCTCGGCGCCGGCCACGCGATGAAGTGCCTCAACAACCTGATCACCTCGATGAACCTGCTGGCGCTGAGCGAAGGCCTGGCGATGGGCAAGCGCTACGGGCTCGACCCGGAGGCGATGGTCGACGTGCTGAACGTCTCGACCGGGATGTCGTGGGTGGCGCAGACGCACATCAAGCAGCGCGTCATCAGCCGCCGCTTCGACGACCCGTTCAAGCTGGCGCTGATGGTCAAGGACATCGGCATCGCGATGGAGCTGGCGCGCGCCACCGCGCACGCCGGCGCCGCTCAGCGACGCTGGCGCAGCAGCTCTGGCGCGCCGCGCGCTGGCGACGGTCACGGCCCGACGCCAGCGTCAGCGAGCTGGTGCGCTGGGTCGAGCGCACCAGCGGCACCGAGATCAGCGCCGGCGCCGGACCGAGGAGTCGCGGCATGAGCGCGCCGAACGACGGCAAGAAGAAGCTGCGCTCGGCGATCGTCACCGAGGGCCTCGACCGCGCGCCGCACCGCGCCTTCCTGCGCGCCACCGGCGTCGGCGACGAGGACTTCGGCAAGCCGCTGGTCGGCATCGTCAGCCAGCACGGCGAGAACACGCCGTGCTCGATGTCGCTCGGGCCGCAGGCCGACGCGGCGCGGCTCGGCGTCGCGCAGCCGGCGGCGCGGTGCCGGTGCCGTTCACCACCATCTCGGTCTCCGACGGCGTGTCGATGAACCACAAGGGCATGCGCATGAGCCTGGTCTCGCGCGAGCTGATCGCCGACTCGATCGAGGCGGTGGTGCGCGCCCACGCCTACGACGCGCTGGTCGGCTTCGCCGGCTGCGACAAGACCCTGCCCGGCGTGATGATGGCGATGGTGCGGCTCAACTGCCCGAGCGTCTTCGTCTACGGCGGCGCCATGCTGCCCGGCCGCTGGCGCGACGCGGACGTCACCATCCTCACCACCTACGAGGGCGTCGGCTCGGTGCTCGCCGGCACGATGACCGAGGCCGAGCTCGACGAGCTCGGCCACGCCTGCGCGCCGACGCTCGGCTCCTGCCCCGGCCAGTTCACCGCCAACACGATGGCGATGGTGGCCGAGACGCTCGGCCTGGCGATGCCCGGGATCGGCGATGCTGCCCGCGGCCTATTCCGAGCGGCTGGCGCTGGCGCGCCGCGCCGGCCGCCGGGCCACCGAGATCGTGCGCGACGGCGGCCCGCTGCCGCGCGAGCTGGTGACGCGCAAGTCGCTCGAGAACGCCTGCGCCGCGGTCGCCGCCACCGGCGGCTCGACCAACGCCGGCCTGCACCTGCCGGCGATCGCCCACGAGGCCGGCATCCGCTTCACGCTCGACGACGTCGCCGAGGTGTTCGCGCGCACGCCGCTGATCGCCGACCTGCAGCCGGGCGGACGCTACCTCGCCGTCGACCTGCACCGCGTCGGCGGCGTCGGCGTCGTCCTCGAAGGCGCTGCTCGACGCCGGCCACCTGCACGGCGACGCGCTCGCGCTCTCGGGCCGCACGCTCGCCGAGGAGCTCGCCGGCGCGGCCGCGCCCGACGGCGAGGTGGTGCGCAGCGCCGACCGCGCGCCTGCTCGCCACCGGCGGCGTGGTCGTGCTCAGGGCAACCTCGCGCCCGACGGCGCGCTGATCAAGGTCGCCGGCCTGAAGAGCGCGCGTGTTCGAGGGCCCGGCGCGGGTCTTCGAATGCGAGGAAGACGCCTTTGCCGCCGTCAGCGCGCGCGCCTACCAGGCGGGCGACGTGCTGGTGATCCGCAACGAGGGCCGCGCGGCGGACCCGGCATGCGCGAGATGCTCGGCGTCACGGCGCTGGTCTACGGCCAGGGCATGGGCGAGAAGGTCGCGCTCGATCACCGACGGCCGGTTTTCCGGCGCGACGCGCGGCCTGATGGTGCGGCTACATCGGCCCGGAGGCGGCCGCAGGCGGGCCGATTGCCCTGCTGCGCGACGGAGACCGGATCCGCATCGACGGCGAGGCGCGCGTGCTCGAGGTGAAGCTGGACGAGAAGGAACTGGCCGCGCCGGCAGCAGGCGCACCGCCCGGCCGAGCGCGAGCGTCTGGCCGGCGTGCTGGAGAAGTACGCCAGGCTGGTGGGCCCGGCGCATCTCGGCGCCGTCACGCATTCCGGGGCGGTCGACTGGCCGGAAGGGATGAAGGGTCGCGGCGTGGGCGGGCGCTTCTTCCTCTGGCTCTCGGTCGCCTTCGTTCTCGGCATCGTCGTCTCCCTGGTCGTCGCCAACCTCGGCGCCGCCGAGAAGAAGGTCGATCGGCCGCTCGAGCGGCTGCACGACACCGCGATCCGGCCTTCGCCCGCGACCTCTCGCTCCTGCTCGGCCCGCCGCTCGTCGACGGCAACGCTGCCGAGGTGCTGGTCAACGGCGACAGGATCTTCAAGGCGATGCTGGAAGACATCCGCAGCGCGAAGTCGACGATCAGCTTCGAGACCTACATCTACTGGGACGGGCACGATCGGCGACGAGTTCGCCGAGCGCGCTCGCCGACCGCGCGAGGAACGGCGTCAAGGTGCACGTCCTGCTCGACTGGATCGGCAGCACCAGGCTCGACAAGGCCGCGCTCGAGCGGATGAAGAGCGCGGGCGTCGAGGTCGAGCGCTATCACGAGCCGCACTGGTCGCACCTGCCGCGGCTCAACAACCGGACGCATCGCAAAGATCCTGGTGGTCGACGGCCGGGTCGGCTACACCGGCGGCGTCGGCATCGCCGACAAGTGGCGTGGCGACGCCCAGGACCCCGACCACTGGCGCGACACCCATTTCCGGGTGCGCGGCCCGGTGGTGGCGCAGATGCAGTCGGTCTTCAACGACAACTGGACCAAGGCGACCGGCCGGGTGCTGCACGGACGGATCTACTTTCCCGCCGATGGAGCCGGTGTCCGGCGGCATGCCGGCGCAGATGTTCAGCAGCTCGCCGAGCGGCGGCGCCGAGAGCATGCACCTGATGTACCTGCTCGCCGATCACCGCGGCGAAGACGAGCATCGAGCTCTCGAACAGCTACTTCGTGCCCGACGAGCTGACGATCCGCGCCCTGGCCGAGGCCGCGAAGCGCGGGGTGAAGGTGCGCATCGATCGTGCCCGGGCCGATCATCGATTCGAGCGTCGTCCGCGCGCGCCTCGCGCGGCCGACTGGGGGCCGCTGCTCGAGGCGGGCGTGCAGATCGCCGAATACCAGCCGACGATGTTCCACTGCAAGGTGCTGGTGGTCGACGGCTGGTTCATCTCGGTCGGCTCGACCAACTTCGACAACCGGTCGTTCCGCCTCAACGACGAGGCCAACCTCGAACCTGCTCGACGAGAAGTTCGCCGCCGAGCAGGTGAAGGTGTTCGAGCACGACCTGTCGCGCTCGAAAACCGTCACGCTCGCAAGCGTGGCGCGACCGGCCGTGGAAGGAGCGGGCGATGGAGTGGTTCGGTCAGCTGCTGAAGAGCCATCAGCTGCAATAGCGCGCATGCGAGCTGCTGGCGGCAGCCGCCTCATGGTGGCAGCCGGAGCGGCTTTGCCGCGCCCACGCTAGTCATGCTTAACAACGCAGCCAGGCAACTAGCCGGCACGTGGGCACGCCCATCAACGCGGGAACGGGGCACGACGGCACGGCGGAAGATGTCGAGCATCGTCACCTCGCGGCGGCGCCACGCCCTTCATCGTCATCAGCAGCAGGCCGTGCGGCGGCAGCAGCAGGCCCAGCTGCATGCAGATCAGGAACAGCACGCCGAACCAGACCGGGTCGACGCCGAGCGCCTGCACCACGCGGCATGAAGATCGGCAGCGTGATCAGCATCATGCTGACCTGGTCGACGAAGATGCCGAGGAAGATCAGCATCAGCATCATCGCCGACGATCACCGCCCAGGGCGCGAGGCCCGGCGCCGGTGATCGCCTGCGCCGAGGCCGTTGCGAGGCGCCCGAGAACGACAGGATCTGCGCGAAGGTGGTCGCGCCGACGATGATGAAGAGGATCATCGCCGAGATCGCGACCGTGCCCTTCAGCGACGGCGAGCAGGATCTTCAGCGTCGAGCGCGCGGTAGGCGAGCGCCAGCACGATCGTCGCGCAGCGCGCCGACCGCGGCCGACTCGGTGGGCGTGCCCCAGCCGGCCGCCATCGCGCCGACCGACCACGCCGAAGATCGAGACCAGCGGCAGCACGTACAGCAGGAAGCGGCTTGAACCGCGCGACCAGCCCGCGGTGCGCACCGAGCGCGACGTGTCGGCGCGAGCGCTCGGCGTTCATGCTGCACGCGCACGATGATGCAGGCGACGAAGGCGACGCGCGAGCATCAGGCCGGGCACGACGCCGCCGATCAGCAGCTTGGAGATCGAGATGCCCGGAGAGCGAGCCGAGCAGCACGGTGAGCGCCGAGGGCGGGATCAGCATGTCGACCGCGCCGATCGCCATCACCGGGCCGGTCGCCAGGGTCGGGTGGTAGCCGCGCGCGAGCATCACCGGCACCATCAGCGAGCCGAGCATCGCGGTGGTGGCGATGGTCGAGCCCGAGATCGCCGAGAACACCGTGCCGGCGACGACCGCCGACCACCGCGAGCCGCCCGGGCACCTGCGGCGATCAGCCGCTCGATGCCGTCGATCACCTTCACCGCCAGGCCGGTGTGGAACAGCACCTCGCCCATCAGCACGAAGAGCGGGATCGGCGTCAGCGAGAAGCTCGTCACCGAGCTGACGCTGTTGCGCGCGAGCTGCACCAGGCCCGGCTCGCCGCCGAGCCAGAGCCAGGCGCCGAGCGAGGTTGATCGACGAGGAACGAGAACGCGACCGGCAGGCCGAGGAAGCAGCAGCACGGTCGAGCCGCCGAGCAGCAGCCACGCGGCGAACCCCAGGCCGCTCATGCCATGAATCCTCATGCCGGCGCTCACCGCGTCGTCGCGCGGCCCGACCTCGCCGTGCTTCGAGCCGCCGCATGCCGGAACACGAACTCGATCGCCAGCAGCGAGGAAGCAGACCGGCAGCGGCGCAGGAACCACCACTCGGGCATCACCAGCGTCTTGATCGAAAGCGCGTCGCCGGCCCGAGCTCTTCTTCGCCGCCGAGGCGCGCCGTAGAACACGAGCCACGAGGCAGCAGACGAAGCCGAGCGCGTCGGCGATCCACTCGCAGGCGTAGGCCGCGCCGCTTCGGCAGTGCGCGCAGCAGGATGTCGACGCGGATGTGCCGGCCTCGCGCAGCAGCCAGGGCGCCGCGAGCAGCGTCATGCCGTAGAGCAGCAGCTCGGAGATCTCGTTGCTCCAGGCGATGCCGCGCGGCAGGCCCGGCAGGGCGACGTTGCGGGTGAAGCACGTCGCCGCAGATGATCGCCACCATCGCCAGCAGCGCCACGGCTGGCGGCGAGCGCCAGCGCCTCGAGCAGCGTGCCGAAGCGCGCTTCGAGGCGCACCAGGCCCGGCTTCACGAGGCGACACCGCGCGCTCGAGGCCGAGGCTCACTTCGAGGTCAGCGTCTTCAGCTTCTTGGCGAACTCGGGGTTGGTCTTCATCGCCGCGGCCCAGCCGGCGTCGTAGGCCTTGTCGACGTAGGTCTTGGTGCCGGCGGCGTCGAAGCGGATCGCCTGGATGCCGGCCTTCTCCTGGCGCGCGGTCTCCTCCTTGCCGTACTGGCGTCCAGAAGCCGTTCATCGCCTCGAGCGCGAGCGCCTGCTTGTCGAGGAAGGTCTTCTGCTTGGGCGTGAGCTTCTTGTAGGCGTCGGCGTTCATGATGATCGCGACCTCGGCGTCGTAGAAGCCGGGGTCGACGCGGTACTTCGGTCTTCTCGTGCCAGTTGAGGTCGAAGATGCCGCCGATCGGCCAGCCGTAGCCGTCGACCACGTTGCGCTCGAGCGCGGTGTGCACCTCGCCCGGCGGCAGTGGTGCACGACGTTGGCGCCGAGCGAGGCGAAGAACTCGCGGTACACCGGCGTGATGCGGATCTTCATGCCCGGTGAGGTCGGGCTTGTCGATCTTCTTGTTCAGGTACAGATGGAACGGCTGGTTCTCGACCATCCGCGCCAGGTAGACCATGTTGCCCTTCTGCATCCACAGCTCGTTGATCGCCGCGAACGCGCCGTTCTTGCGCTGCTCGGCGACCGGAATCTGCGTCAGCTTCAGGAAGTCGGACTCGGGCATCACGTTGGTGTAGAACGCGCCGGTCGACATCGCCATGTCGACCACGCCGGTCTTGCACCGCGTTGCCGGCCTCGAAGGTGGGAATCGCCTTCGGCCCGCCGATGAAGTTGATCTGCAGCGTGCCCTTGCCCTCGGCGTTGAACTGGGCGATCCACTTCTGCATGTGCTGCACGTAGATGCCGTTCTCGGCGAAGGCGCTGACGAGGCGCAGCGTCGTCTCCTGGGCGCAGGGCCGGCAGCGGCAGGAGCGCTCCGGCAACGAGGCCGAGGAGCAGGGCTTTCGAGATGCGATTCATGCGGCACTCCGTCGAAGGACAACCCCGACGGATTGTGCAGGGCGGCACGCCGCCCGAAAGCCCGGCTTGACTACGGAGTGCTCAGTGCCTGGTGAGCGCGGCGGCAACCATTCGGGGCGCTTCGCCGCCATGCGGACCTCGACCGGGCCGATGCCCTCGCCGGCGGGAATCAGCTCGTGGTTCATGCGTGCCATGCGCGTGGCTTCCTTGACGTCGGCGCGGGCCATCTGCGTGCCGCCTGCTCGACGACCGGCGAGCCTTCGCCGGCAGGAACAGAGCTCGCCGTGGGCGCGTGCCTGGAGCGTCTCGTCGCGCATACCTGGCGACGCGCGAAAGCGTCGAGGTGCCGGCGGCGGTCGGAACGGGCTGGGAGGCTTCGCCGGCCGGCATAGAGCTGCCCGTGGCGCGCGCCTCGAGGGACGCTGGCGCTTGACTTCGGCGCGGGTCGGGCTGCCGGACGGGTCGGCGGCGAGCGCGCCGCCGGCGGAGCCACCAGGGCAGCGGCGAGGATCGAGGAGGAGAAGATGTGCTTCGTGGTCATTGCGGTTCCTTGAGGGTGGGAGGACTCCGGAGACGCTTCTCCGGCTCCGACATCTAATACGGTCAGTAGCGCCAATTTAGGAAAGCAGCGCCCTTTTGCCGAGTGATCGGTGCCGCGCGCACCAGTGACGGATTCACATCCCCGCGCCGATTTCCGGCGCGGCGACCATCCAGGTCAGGCGTGTCCCATCACCGCGTGCGGCACGTACGGTGCCTCGAGCTCGGCGATGTCCGCGGGCGAAAGCTGGAGCGACGAGCGCGGCGACGGCGTCGTCGAGCTGCTCGAGCCGCGGTCGCGCCGACGATCGGCGCCGAGACCTCGGCTTCTAGCAGCACCCAGGCGAGCGCGACCTGGGCGCGCGGCCGGCCGAGCCGGCGCGGCGACCGCGGCGACCGCCTCGACCACCTTGCGGTCGGCCTCGGCGGTCTTGGCGTAGAGAGTCCGGCCGAAGGCCTCGTCGGTCTCGGTGCGGATGCTGGTGTAGTCCCAGTCGCGGCGTCAGTCTGCCGCGCGCCAGCGGGCTCCACGGGATGACGCCGATGCCCTCGGCCTGCGCAGAGCGGCAGCATCTCGCGCTCTTCCTCGCGGTAGAGCAGGTTGACGTAGGTTCTGCATCGTCTGACGAAGCGCGTCCAGCCGTGCTTCTCGGCGATGCGCGAGCGCCTTCGCGAACTGCCAGGCGATACATCGACGAGGCGCCGATGTAGCAGCGCCTTGCCGGCGCTTGACCACGTCGTTCAGCGCCTCGAGCGTCTCCTCGATCGGCGTGTCGTGATCCCAGCGGTGGATCTGGTAGAGGTCGACGTAGTCGATGCCGAGCCGCTTCAGGCTGGCGTCGATCTCGACGAAGATCGCCTTGCGCGACAGCCCGGCGCCGTTCGGGCCCGGGCGCATGCGGCCGTGAACCTTGGTCGCGATCACCACCTCGTCGCGCCGCGCATAATCCGCGCAGCGCCCGGCCGACGATCTCCTCGCTGTTGCCGAGCCGAGTAGACGATTGGCGGTGTCGAAGAAGTTGATGCCGAGCTTCGAGCGCCTTCTTGATGAACGGTCGGCTTGCCTCTTCGCTCGAGGCTCCAGGCGTGGTTGCCGCGGTCTGGCCGCCGCCATAGCTCATGCAGCCGAGGCAGATGCGTGACACGTCGAGGCCGGTGCGGCCGAGGCGGGTGAGTCGTCATGGTTTGCATGGATGCGAGTGTGCCTCGTTGTCTCTTGACTCGTCCGCGGCGCAGCGGCTAAGGTCCCAGAGGCAATCGCCGCGCCCAGAGCGATGCCCTCACGGAGACGAATTCCCATGAAGTTCCTGCACCGCGCCGCCGTCGCGCTCGCCTGCCTCGTCGTTTGCGGCGTCGCCGCCGCGCGCCTACCCCGAGCGACCGATCACGCCTGATCGTGCCCTGGGGCGCGGGCGGCGGCACCGACGCCACCGCGCGCATCATCGGCAGCCTGCTCGAGAAGGAGCTGAAGCCAGCCGATCAACGTGGTCAACCGCACCGGCGGCTCCGGCGTCGTCGGCCACAGCGCGATCGCGTCAGTCGCCGCCCGACGGCTACACCATCGGCCTGATCACGGTCGAGATCGGCATGATGCATTGGCAGGGCCTGACCGAGCTCACGGGCGCGTCGTACACGCCGCTCGGCCTGGTGAACGCCGACCCGGCCGGCCTGCAGGTGCGCGCCGACGCGCCGTACAAGACGGTGAAGGACCTGGTCGACGCGATCAAGGCCGAACCCGGCAAGTTCAAGGCCTCGGGCACCGGCCAGGGCGGCATCTGGCACCTCGCGCTCGCCGGCATGCTGAAGGACCTGAAGGCTCGACCCGGCCGCCGCGCCGTGGGTGCCCTCGAACGGCGCCGCGCCCGGCCTGCAGGACCTGGTCGCCGGCGGCGTCGACATCGTGCCCTGCTCGATCCCCGAGGCGCGCTCGCTGATCGACGCCGGCAAGGTGAAGAGCCTGGCGATCATGGACGCCAAGCCCGCCGGCGCTCTACCCGAACGTGCCGACGCTGCAAGGCGCAGACCGGCAGCGACTGGACGATGGCCGCCTGGCGCGGCATCGCCGCGCCGAAGGGCCTGCCGACGGACGTGCGAGACGACGCTGGTCGACGGCGATCAAGAAGGTCTACGACAGCAAGGAGCTACAAGGACTTCATGGCCAGCCGCGGCTTCGGCGTGACCTACCTGCCGCCGGCCGAGTTCGCCACGCTTCATGGAGAAGTCGACCGCCGACCTCGGCGCGACGATGAAGGCGGTCGGCATCGTCAAGTAGCCGGCAGCAGCCGCGCCGCTGAAGCTCAACGACGCCGTCTGGCGGCGCGCTGCTGCTCGCCCTCTCGCGCGCGGTACTCTGGCACATCCAGGGCTTTCCGCAGCATCCCGGGCCAGAAGCATCGGCCCCGCGTGCGTTTCCCAGGGCCTGCTCGCCGTCGGCCTGCGCCGTGCTGCGCGCATCGCCCTGATCGTGCGCGGCGTGCGCGCCAGCGCCACGCCGCTGGCTGGTGTTCGGCGACTGGCTGCGCTCGCCGCGCCACGCTGGCAACTTCGCTGCTCACCGCGTCGGCGGTGCTCGCTGTTCTACATCGCTCGCCGCCGAGACGGCTCGGCTTTCCTGCGTCACCGGCGTCGCTGATCCTGCTGGCGCTGTTCCTGAAGCTCGGCGGTGCAGCCTGGCCGTCGCGGTGCCGGTGGCGCTGCGTCGCGCGCGTTCGTGATCCACGCATGCGTTCTACAAGCTGCTGCGCGTGCCGCTGCCCTGGGGCGTGCTGCGCCGTCCTCTACTGGACAGGCGACGGCGTGGACGTCTGCCTGCAGGCGCTGCGCGCTGGTCTTCGACCCCTACGTGCTGCCGGTCATCTTCTGCCTCGGCGATCTACGGCCTGTTCGTCGGCTGCGTCCCGGGCCTCACCGCCACCATGGCCGACGGCGCTGCTGGTGCCGATCACCTTCTTCATGCCGCCGGTGCCGGCGCGTCGCGGCGATCGTCACCGCCACGGCGATGGCGATCTTCTCCGGCGACATCCCGGCGCGCTGCTGCGCATTCCCGGCACGCCGGCCTCGGCCGCCTACACCGACGAGGCCTACGCGATGACGCTGCAAGGGCCAGGCCGAGACGGCGCTCGGCGCCGGCCTCGTGGTTCTCGGCGATCGGCGGCGCTGTTCGGCACCGCTGGTGCTGATCTTCGCTGGCGCCGGCGCTCGGCCGAGGTCGCGCTCAAGTTCAGCTCGTTCGAGTATTTCTGGCTGGTGCTGCTCGGGCTGGCCGGCGCGGTGTTCATCGGCCTCGGCGTCCGTCCTGAAGGCGCTGGTCTCGCTGCTCCTCGGCCTGCTGCGTCGCCTGCCATCGGCCTGGAGAACCCGGCCGGCTATCCGCGCTTCACCTTCGGCATCGACCGAGCTGCTGGTCGGCGTCGAACGCTGATCCCGATGATGGTCGGCATGTTCGCGGTCTCGGAGATCCTGCGCTACGTGGTCGACACTCGAGCCGCCGCGGCAGCATCGCGCGACGAAGATCGGCAACGTGTTCAACGGCATGTGGGCCTGCTGACGCAAGTATCCGCTGCGAGCCTGCTGCGCGGCAGCGCGCTCGGCACCGCGATCGGCATCCAGCCCGGCGCCGGGCGCCGACATGGCGGCCTGGATGTCGTACGCGATGAGCGAAGCGGTTCTCGAAGGAGCCGGAGAAGTTCGGCACCGGCCACGTCGAGGGCATCATCGAGGCGGGCGCGGCCAACAACAGCGCGCTCGCCGGCGCCTGGATTCCGGCGCTGGTGTTCGGCATTCCCGGCGACTCGATCACCGCCATCGTCATCGGCGTGCTCTACATCAAGGGACTGAACCCGGGCCCACGATCTTCATCAACAACGCCGCAGAGCGTGCTACGCCATCTTCATCGTGTTCATCCTCGCCAACCTGCATCATGCTGCCGCTCGGCTGGGCTGCCATCAAGGCGCGCGAAGCAGCATGCTGCGCGTGCCGCGCGACATGCTGATGCCGATCATCCTGCTGTTCTGCATCGTCGGCGCGTTCGCGATCAACAACTCGCGTGTTCGGCGTGGCGTGATGCTGGTCTTCGGCGTGGTCGCCTTCGTGCATGGAGGAGAACGGCTTCCCGGTGGCGCCGGCGATCCTCGGCGTGGTGCTCGGCACCATGCTCGAGGAGAACTTCATCACCTCGATGATCAGAGCGACGGCAGCCCGGCGGTGTTCTTCACCCGGCCGATCGCCGGCGGGCTGGCGATCGCGACGCTCGTGATCCTGCTGTGGCCGGTGGGGGCGTGGGCGGTGCGCAGGCTCGCGAGGGACGGCGGCAGCCGGTGGCTACCAGGGCGCCGGGCGTAGGGCTGGAGTTCTTTCGCCATCCGCAGCTTCACGCCGCACCGCCCTGATCAGTGCCGCCGTCTCGTCCGGCAGGGCTGAGACGCGGCGCGCTTACACTGGTCGCGCGAGCCGGCAGCCCAGCAGGGCCAGCAGCGACTGGAACACGTTGTAGAGGCTCAGGTAGACGCCCAGCGTGGCGCTGATGTAGTTCGTCTCGTGGCCGTCCTGCACGCGCTTGAGGTCGTACAGGATGAAGGCCGAGAAGATGCCGATGGCCAGCACCGCCAGCGTGATCATCAGCGCGCTCGACTGCATGAAGAAGTTCGCGATGCCGGCCACCAGCAGCATGATCGCGCCGATGAACAGGAACTTGCCCATCGCGCGACAGGTCGCGCTTGATGATCGACGACAGCGATGGCCATGCCGAGGAAGATCGCGCCGGTGCCGGCGAAGGCCGTCATGATCAGGCTCGGCGCCGTTGGCTCAGGCCCAGCACCGCGCCCGACCAGGCGCGACAGCATCAGGCCCATGAAGAAGGTGAAGGCCAGCAGCATCGGCACGCCGGCGGCCGAGTTCTTGGTCTTCTCGATCGCGAACATGAAGCCGAAGGCGCCGACCAGGAAGACCATCAGGCCGATGCCGGGCGACATCGCCCGGGCGAAGCCGGTGCTCACGTCCGATCCAGGCGCCGAGCACCGTGGGAATCATCGACGGCGCGAGCTGGCCAGTAGGTGTTGCGCAAGACGCGATTGCGCGCTGCGGTGAGCCGCGCCGCTGACGCGAGGGAGGTCGGCGAAGAGGTCGAGGATGGGGATTCATGGCAGGTCCTGAGAAGAAGCGGAAGATCGGGGGAGGGTGTCGGCGGCCGCCTGCGGCCGCGGTGGCAACCGGCGAATGCGGCGTCCGCGGCGAGCCTGACGGCTTCTGCCGGACGCCGTGTGCGTCGCGCCAGTCGCGGCTTTCCGCCGGATGCGCGGCCGCCTGAAGCGGGACTCAGGCGGTGGGAAGCCCTGCCGCGAGGGCGGGCGCCGCAACCCGTCCAGGGTCGGGGCCCGCCAGCGCCGCCGCGTCGTGTGGCCGGGGCCGGAGCCATCGCCAGCGCCGGGCACGCGGGCGTCGGGAAGCGGCGGGATCCAGCTCCGGCGAGATCGGTGCGCCGCCGCCTTCGGCCGACGATGGCGGCGGCCGAATCGGTCCGGTACGGGCTGCGGGCTCCGACGCGCTCCCGAACATCCTGCCGTCGCCGAGATCGGCGACCACGGGTCCCCTCCCGCCTCGACGCTGCCGCCCCATGGGACGGCGCAGCAGCGCCGGCCTGTCCGTGCGTCGCGAAGGCGGACCAGAACAGGACGAAGGCGATGAAGACGGCGGCAGCGCGCGAGGGCCGCGCCATCGCTGGGGGCGAACTCGCGCGCACCGCGTCGGTCCGATCCCGACGCAACCTCAGCCCATCGCCCGATCGTCGCTCCCGTCGCCCGGCCGGCTCGCGCCGGGCGTTCCCCGGCGCTCGCGCAGCCGCCGCTCCTCGATCACCCGCACGCTCCAGTCGGCGCTGGTGAACGGGCTGGCGTCGCGCAGATAGTCCTTGGCGTTTTCGATGTCGTCGTAGAACACACGGTAGGTCGCTTCCGCCGAACGCGAGGCGGGCGAGGTGGGCGATCTGCGCATTCGGCACGACCGATCGCCCGCTTGATCTGCAGCGTTGCCGGGGTGCTCGTTCAGCACCCGCTGGTAGGGCAAGCACGCTGATCGGCGCCGGCTCCATCTCGGTGAAGTCGTAGAGCACGGCCTTGGAGCCGAGTCCCGCATCGCCTCGAGCATGCAGACCTGGCATTCCTCGAGCGCCTGCTCGGTCAGCGCCTGCAGGAGCCGGACGAGCACGAACAGAGCCCATCGCCTCACAGAGGAAAGCTTCGTTCATTCGCGTTCCCGGTCAAGGGTCGAGTTTCCACGGCTAGCCGGGGGCTCCGCTTGTGGGACAGCACGCTTCCGGCGTGTCGGACTCGACGAGTCGACCTTACACCGCCGAGCCGCGGACGCGGCGCGGGAGTCCGGATTGCCAGCCTCGCCTGCACTCCCTTCGCGAACCGAGGCACGCCATGCAGGAAAAATCGACCGACACCCATCCCACTCAGCGACCTGGCCTACGACTGGATCACGCTGATCCAGAACACAGGCGCAGGCGCTGATGGCCTACGACCAGTACATCAAGGACGCCGAGCAGGCCGAGCTCGCCGGAGATGCGCCGCCTTCTTCCGCAAGGTGCACGACAGCGACAAGGCCCAGCTCGCCGAGGCGAAAGGGCACCTGACCGCGGTGCTGCCAAGGCAAGATGGGCCGCGGCTGACCGGCCGCGCGGCCGGCGCCGATCAGCGCAGCGTGCGCCGCAGCGCCGCGAAGAACAGCTCGGACTGCAGCCGCTCGCCGAGCGTCTGCGCGCCGACGCGACCGGCGATCGCCGTCGTCGACCGGCACGAGCGGCCGGCCGGTCGAGCGCGCGCCAGCACCTCGGCCATGCAGGCGCGCTCGAGGTAGTAGAGGTCGTCGTAGGCGTAGTCCATGCGCTCGCCGCAGACGACGACGCCGTGGTTGCCGAGGAAGGCGACGTCGGCGCCGCCCATCGCGCCTGGCGATCCGCTCGCCTTCGGAAGCGTCGAGCGCGAGGCCGTTGTAGTTCGCATCGACGGCGATGCGGCCGTGGAAGCGCATCGCGTTCTGCGACAGGCGTGGTGTCGAGCAGCGGTCCGCCGTCAGCGTCAGCGCGGTGGCATAGGGCATGTGGGTGTGCAGGACGCAGGCCTTGGCGCAGAGGCGGTGGATCGCGGCGTGGATGAACATCGCCGTCGGCTCGACCGGCGTGGTCGGCCGGCGAGCTGCGTCGCCCTGGCCGTCGACCATCACGATGTCGCCGGCCGCTGGACCTCGCTTCCAGAGCAGGCCGCGCGGGTTCAGCAGGAACCGGCCCGAGCGGTCCGGCAGCTCGACGCTGAAGTGATTGCAGACGCCCTCGGCGAGGCCGTGGTGCGCCGCGGCCCGCAGGGCCAGGGCCAGGTCCTCGCGCAGGCGCAGCACCGCCGCCGAGTCGAAGTCGCGCGCTGTCCAGGGTCGTCGTCATCGTGGGCTCCGGGCGAGACGTCCTCGACCTTACATGTTGTTTCAGAGCCTGTTGTTTCGAGCGCGACGCGCGCCGAGCTTTCGCGACCGTCTGTCTCCCAAACCCCCTTGAAGCCGGGAAGCGGCTTTCGCGATGGCTTCGCGTTTGGTCCGTATAACGGCGACACCTCGCGCGGGAGCCGCCAGAGCCGAAGTAAACAAGAGGAAGTTGGGGAGTCCCATGAAATTCCAGCAAGATCCTGTTCGCGTCCGTCGCCCCCTTGCCGCCTCGCTTGGCGCACAGGCGGTGCCAGTCACCGGCTCACTGGGGAGTGGCTCGGCAACCCCTCTGCTCCTGTCATCTCCGGCACCCGTGCACGCTGGCCGCCCCCTGCACGCTCACCGGCGGGGTGAATGCGTCGATCGTCGGCGGCACCATCGTCGCATGACGATCAGCCGTTCGCCGACATTCCCAAGGGCGTGCGTCCCCGGCGGAAACTTCCTCTCGGCTGGCCCGACGACCACGCCAGGACTCGACCATCAGCTTCAGCAGCGGCCTTGGCTACGTCAGCTTCCTCTGGGGATCGCCCGGACCTCTACAACGCCCTGACCGTCAAGACCACCGCCGGCGACTTCGCCTTCACCGCGTCGGGCCTCGGCTTCAGCGTGACGAACGGCGACCAGAGCTTCTCGCAATACGTGCAGTTCACCGCCGGTGCCGGCGTCGCCATCAAGGGCCTGAGTCTTCTCGAACTCGCCCATGATCGATGCCTTCGAGGTCGCCAACTTCAGCATCGTCGCTGCCGTCCCCGAGCCGGAGACCTATGTCCTGATGCTCGCCGGCCTCGGCGCCGTGGGCTTCATGAACCGCCGCCGCCGCCAGGCCTGAGGCGGCGCCACGCCGACCGGCGCGCGCCTGCCAGGCCGCGCCGGTTTTGCTTTACGCCTCGAACCGCCCGAGGCGGACCGCCGTGCCGCCCGGCTTGAGGTTGCGCGTGCCCGGGCATCACCAGCACCGCATCGTCGTAGGGCGTGGTCCAGACCCGCTCGCCGTCCTCGCGCGATCGGCGTGCCGGCCTTGGCGATGACCGAGAGGCCGACGGTCGGCACCAGGAAGCGGAAGTCGGCGCTCGAGGCCACCACCGGCTCGGTCACGCGCACCAGGCGCTGAACCGGCGGCAGCGGCAGGCGCGTGTTCGCCTGCACCCAGGCCGCGCCGGCGACGCCCGACGAGCCCGAGGAAGCGGACCAGCGCGTCGATCGCCACCTCGGCCGCGGCGCGCTCCCAGTGCTGGCCGCATTCGATCAGCAGCGCCCGCTTCGGGCTCGCCGGATCGCCGAACTCGCCGCGGTCGACCATGCGCATGCCGGCCGGGTGGCCGGTGTCGATCAGCAGGTCGGCCGGCACGCCGAGCTCGCGCGCATAGGCGACGTTCTTCTCGACCGTGCCGCAGACCATCAGCGGCCGGCAGGGCTCGCTCATGCTGTGGATGTCGAGCAGCCGCTCGGCGGCATCGACGAAGGGCCGCAGCAGCCGCGCGCGGCGCAGCTCGAGCGAATCGCGCGGGCCGAACAGGGCGTCGTCGGACCAGACCCGGTTGTAGTCCTCGTCGACCAGGCGCGAGGGGAAGGGGTCGGCCGGGTCGAAGCGGGCGAAGGCCGCGACGTTGGCGAAGGCCACGGTCAGCGTGCCACGCTCGCGGGCGAAAGCCGCTCGCGAGCAGCCAGTCGAGGGCGATCGCGCCGCAGATCTCGTTGCCGTGGGTCAGCGCCTGCACCATCGCCTTCGGGCCGGGCGGCCGGAGTCGAGCACATGCACCCAGCTCGACACCGCTGCCGCCGTCTTTCCAGCGGGCGATGTCCGGGGCTTGCAGCTCGATCGGCGGGAGGTGTCGTCGGTCATGGCGCGTCATCCGTGAACGATCCCTTCGTCGCCGAAGATCATGGCGGCCAGCGCCCGCGTCATCGCCGAGTCCGGTCGCACCAGTCGAGCACGATGTCGAAGTGATGCCGGCCCGGCACCTAGCGAGCTCGGTCGCCGGATAGCCCTTCAGCCGCGCCAGGCATCGAGCCAGAGGCGCGCCTGGTCGTGAAAGCCGCGCGTCTCGTCGCCGCCCCAGGCCACCACCATCCTGCAGGGCGTGGGCGGCAGGTGGTAGACCGGGCTCAGCGCATCCGGATCGTGCGCGGTCCAGCCCCATCCATTCGTTGACGAACAGAGCGCGTGATCGGCTCGAGGTCGAACAGCCCGCTCACCGGCATCGCTCCCTTGATGACGTTCTTCCGGCAGGCCGAAGCCGCTGGCGCCAGCCTGCCGGCCACGACCGCGCCGGTGAGATGGCCGCCGGCCGAGTGGCCGCCGACGAAGAGCCGCTCCGGGTCGATGCCGTGCTCGACGCCGTGGCGATGCAGCCAGACGATGGCCGCCCGCATCTGGCGCACGATCTCCTCGAGCGAGGTGGCCGGGGCGAGCGAATAGTCGGGCGCGACCAGCGTGATGCCCCGCGCGTTGAGCGCCGGCGCCATGTAGACCGACTCGTTCTTGCTCAGCATCCGCCAGTAGCCCGCCGTGGATGAAGACGAACGCCGGCTCAGGCCCGGCCCGGGCGCGGGCACGATGTCAGGCCCTGGCCGCTGGCCTCGTCGTAGCGGAGGTCGCGCTACGTGCGGCCGGGTGCGATAGACCTCGAGCGAGCGGTCGCGGTAGAGGTCCATGTGCGCCGGGAACACGCCTTCGGGCGAGGCGCGGCTCGGCGAATACGCCTTGTCGATCTCGGGGTCGCTGCTGAAGCTCATCATCGTCTCACACTCCCAGGTGGCGTTGCCAGATCGACGGGTCGGCGTCGAGCTCGGCCGAGCTGCCGCGTCCAGGCGACCCGGCCTTTCTCGAGGATGACGTGGCGGTCGCCGAGCGCGATCAGGCGCTGCACGTACTTGTCGATCACGAGCATCGCCAGTCCGGCGTCGCGCAGCTGCGCGAGGCACGCGCCAGATCTCCTGGCGCACCAGCGGCGCCAGGCCCTCGGTCGCCTCGTCGAGGATCAGCAGGCGCGGGTTGGTCACCAGCGCGCGGCCGATCGCGAGCATCTGCTGCTCGCCGCCGGAGAGCTGCGTTGCCGACGTGGCGCGCGGCGCTCGCCGCAGCGCGGGAAAGAGAGTCGAGCAGCGCGCGCCGGCGGCTCCAGGCGCTCGCGCCGCTCGCGGCGACGCGCGCGGCGCGAAGGCGCGTCAGGTGCTCCTCGACGCTCAGGTTCGGGAAGACCTGCCGGCCTTCGGGCACGAGCGCGACGCCGCGCGCGCGCGATCCGGTGCGGCGGCCCGGCCTGCGATCGCGCGCGCCGGCGAAGGCGATCGCTGCCGCGCCGTCGGCCGCATGCAGGCCCATGATCGTGCGCACCAGCGTCGTCTTGCCCATGCCGTTGCGGCCGAGCACGCCGACGATCTCGCCCGGCGCCGACCGCGAGGTCGACGCCGAACAGCACCTCGGCTGCCGCCGTAGCCGGCATGCAGAGGCCGCGCACGTCGAGCAGCGTGCCGCCTCGTCGATCGCGAGCGCCGGCGCCAGCGCCGTCGCTCGCCGAGGTAGGCGGCGATCACGCCGGGTCGCGCGCGCACCGCTGCCGGCGCGCCGCTCGCGATGACGCGGCCGCCGACCAGCACCGAGACGCGGTCGGCGAGGCGGAACACCGCGTCGACGTCGTGCTCGATCAGCAGCACCGTGCTGTGCGCGCGCGCACGCCGCCGATCAGCGCTTCCATGCGCGCCGATTCCTCGGGCCCATGCCGGCCATCGGCTCGTCGAGCAGCACCAGGCGCGGCCGGCTCGCCAGCGTCATGCCGACCTCGAGCGCGCGCCGCTCGCCGTGCGAGAGCTGGTCGATCGCGAGCGTCGCCTTGGCGCGCGAGGCCGATCGCGTCGAGCACGCTCGCGCGCGCGCCGAGACTGGCCGCGTCGCGCCGCGCCGGCGCCACGCGCGGCAGGCTGCCGCTCCGAGACCGCCTGCACCGCGAGGGCGACGTTGTCGAGCACGTTGGCGCTGCTGAAACAGGCGCGTGATCTGGAACGAGCGCGCCAGGCCGCGGCGCGCGCGCTGCGTGCGCCGGCAGGCGCGTGATGTCGGCGGCCGGCGAAGACGATCGTGCCGCGGTCGCTCGCGAGCTGGCCGGCGAGCTGCGCGACCAGCGTCGTCTTGCCGGCGCCGTTCGGGCCGATCAGCGCGTGGATCTCGCCGGCGTGCGACGCGCAGGTCGACGCGGTCGGTCGCGACCAGGCCGCCGAAGCGCTTCTCGAGGCCGCGCACGTCGAGCAGCGGCGTCGACCGGCGCGCACGTCGCTCATCGCGGCGCAGCGCGCGGCGCCCGGCCAGCAGGCCGACCAGCCCGTGGCGCGCGAACAGCACGACCGCGAGCAGCACCCAGCCGGTCCAGAACTCCCAGTGCTCGGTGTAGCGCCGAGAGCACTTCCTGCAGCAGCAGCAGCACCGCGGCGCCGACCACGCCGCCCCAGACCGTGGCGACGCCGCCGAGGATCACCATCACCATCAGCGTCCCCGACTGCGTCCAGTGCAGCAGCGTTCGGGCTGACGTAGCCCTGCAGGTTGACGCTGAGCGCGCCGGCGATGCCGCCGAGCGCGCCGGCGACGACGAACGACGACGAGCTTGCAGCGGTAGGTCGGAAAGCCGAGCGCCTCGGCGCGCACGTCGTCGTCGCGCAGCGCGAGCACGGCGCGGCCGAAGCGCGAAGCGCGCGAAGCGCGCGAGCGCGACCAGCGCGAGCAGCGAGCACGGCGAGCGCGACGTAGTAGAAGCGTCGAGCGGGTCCTTCAGGTCGAGGACCAGCCGCCGAACGAGAACAGCGAGCGGGCGCGGATGTTGAGGCCCTCGTCGCCGCCGTAGCCCTTGACCGAGTTGGCGAGGTAGAACAGCATCTGCGCGAAGGCGAGCGTGATCATGATGAAGTAGACGCCGCGCGTGCGCAGCGAGATCGCGCCGATCGACGAGCGCGGCGAGGCGCGGTGACGCGCGATCGTCGCGGCGAGGTGCAGCGCCGCCGCTGAGCACGCCCTCGCTGACCAGCATCGCCGGTCGCGTAGGCGCCGAGGCCGACGAACGCGGCGTGGCCGAACGAGACCATGCCGCCGTAGCCGAGGACGAGGTTGAGGCTGGTCGCGGCGATCGCGAAGACGACGATCCGGCTCGCCAGGCTGAGGTAGTAGTCGAGCGCCGAGCGCGCGCAGCAGCCACGGCAGCGCGAGCGCCGACGAGCGCGCAGGCGGCGAGCGCGACGCGTGCGCTGCCGGGCGTGCTGCCATCAGCCGCGCGCCGGGAACAGGCCCTGCGGCCGGATCGCCAGCACCGCCGCCATGAAGACGTAGACCGCGATCGAGGCGAGCGCCGGGCCGGCGGCGCTCGCCCACTGCGGCGGCAGGAACTCGCGCAGCACGTGCTGCAGCAGCGTGCGGCCGAGCGTGTCGACCGCGCCGACGAGCATGCGCGCCGACGAGCGCGCCGCGGATCGAGCCGATGCCGCCGATGACGATGACGACGAAGGCGAGGATGAGGATGTTCTCGCCCATGCCGACCTGCACCGCGAGCAGCGGCCCGAGCAGCGCGCCGGCGACCGCGCAGAGCGCCGCGCCGATGCCGAAGACGATCGTGAACAGGCGCGTGATGTCGACGCCCATGGCGGTCGCCATCTCGCGGTTCGACGCGCCGGCGCGGACCAGCGCGCCCATCCGCGTCTTCTGCACGAGCAGCCAGAGCAGGAGCGCGAGCGCCAGACCGACGCCGATGATCAGCAGCCGGTACGCCGGGTACTGCAGGCCGGGCAGCAGCTCGACCGGGCCGGCGAGCGCGCGCCGGCGCGGAGCAGCGGCAGGTCGTTGCCGAACACCATCTTGACGCCGTCGTTGAGGATCAGGATCAGGGCGAAGGTCGCGAGCACCTGCGAGAGGTGGTCGCGCGCGTAGAGCGTTCGCAGCAGGCCCGCCTCGAGCGCCATGCCGAACACGGCGGTGAGCGCGACCGCGCCGACGACGCCGAGCAGGAACGAGCCGGTGAGCGCGACCAGCCAGGCGGCGATGAACGCGCCGACCATGTAGAGCGAGCCGTGCGCCAGGTTGATCATGTCCATGACGCCGAAGACGAGCGTCAGGCCCGGCGGCGAGCAGGAACAGCATCAGGCCGAACTGCAGGCCGTTCAGCGCCTGCTCGAGGATCGAGGACGCCGGCATCGCTCAGCTCCCTGCCGGCGTGCGCCGCGCCTCACTTCATCGCGCAGCTTGCACGTAGGCGTCGCCGTGGTCCTTCAGGATCGGCTCGCTGAACGACTTGTTGATCAGGCCGCCCTTGCCGTCGCTGCCGATCGGTGCGCACGTAGTAGTTCTGGATCGGGTACTGGTTGGTGTTGAACCTGAACGGGCCGCGCACCGACTCGAAGCGTCGCCGCGCTGCAGCGCCTTCAGCACCGCGTCCTGGTCCTCGAGCTTGCCCTTGACGTCGCGCACCGCGGCGTCGATCAGCTGCGCCGCGTCGTAGCCCTGCGACGCGTAGAGCGTCGGCACGCGCTTGTATTCCTTCTCGAACTCGGCGACGAACTTCTGGTTCGCCGGCGTTCGCGAAGTCGGGCGACCAGTGCGCGGTGTTGAAGAGGCCCGCCATCGCCGCGCCGACCGGGCTGATCACGTCCTGGTCGGCCGAGAAGCCCGGCAGCAGCAGCGTCGTGTCCTTGCCGAGGCCGGCGCCGACGTACTGCTTGATGAAGTTGATGCCCATGCCGCCGGGCAGGAAGATGTAGACCGCCTGCGGCTTGGCGGCGCGGATCTCGGCGAGCTCGGCGGCGTAGTCGAGCTGGCCGAGCTTGGTGTAGTTCTCGCCGACGACCTGGCCCTTGAAGGTGCGCTTGAAGCCGGCGAGCGAGTCCTTGCCGGCCTGGTAGTTCGGCGCGACCAGGTAGACGCTCTTCAGGTCGCGCTGTGTTGGCGAACTGGCCGGCCGCCTCGTGGTACGCATCGTTCGGCCACGAGACGGCGAAGAAGAGCGGGTTGCAGTCCTTGCCGGCCATCGACGACGGCGCCGCGTTCGGGCTGATGTAGATGATCTTGTTGTCGAGCGCCTCGGGCAGCGCGGCGAGCATGATGTTCGAGAACACGACGCCGGTCATGAAGTCGACCTTGTCGCGCTTGATGTTCTTCTCGAACAGCTGCTTGGCGACGTCGGGCTTGAACTGGTCGTCGCTGACGAGCACCTCGGCCGGCAGGCCGCCGAGCTTGCCGCCGTTCAGCTTGACCGCGAGCAGGAAGCCGTCGCGGATGTCGATGCCGAGCGCGCGACGACGGCCCGGAGAGCGTGCTGACGAAGCCGACCTTGACCTTGTCGGCGGCGGCGGCAGGGCGTCGCGGCGAGCGTCAGGCTCGAGGCGGCGGCGAGCGCATCGCCAGGGCAGGTGCGAAGGGCAGTGGACATGGGGAGACCTTTCGGCGAGGAGATCGGTTGAGCGCGATCGAGCGAGCGCTGGCGATATGCAGGTAGGGCACCCGCCGGGCGCACCGATCGTCAGCAAGGTCGCGCCAACCGGCGCGTCAAACCCAGATCTGCAGCACGTAGTCGAACGGCGCCTGGCCGTTGAACAGGTCGACGCGCTGCAGGCTGGATGCTGCAGCGCGCCGCTCGGCGTCGCGCACCAGCGTGTGGCGGTAGCGTGCCGCCGAAGTGGCGCACCGCGTCGCGGCGCAGCTCCATCATGTGGAAGCGCGAGCGCACGTCGATCGTCGTCGCCGTCGCGCGACTCGATCGCGACGTGGCTGACGAGGTGGTTGGTCTCCCACATCGGCGCCTGCGACCAGCGCGTTCGGATGCGAGACGCGGCCCTTCCGGATCTCCATCATCAGCTTGTCCTCGGCGAAGATCGACGGCGAGCCTTCCCACTCGGTCTGCTCGCGCGTCACCGGCATCCAGTAGACGCCGCTCGTCGGCGAACAGGTCGATGAACGCCTGCCAGTGCTTGCCGTCGAGCAGCTCGGCCTGGCGGTAGAGGAACTGCTCGACCTCGCGCTGCAGGTCGCCGGCGGCGACCAGGCCCGGCTGCGGCAGCGCGTCGGCGGCGCTGTCGACGGTGCCGGCGCGCGCGCGCGGCGAGTGGTCGGGCGCGATCGCTGCGCGCCGGTCGGCGCCGGCGTCGCCAGCCTCGATCACGACCTCCTGCGCGAGCAGGTGCTCGAAGTCGGGCCCGGCGCTCGGGATCGCGCGGGTCGCGCCGCTGTCTTCGCGTTCGCCATCGTCGTCTCCCTCAGCGTCCTGCATGTAGCTCGACCACGCCTTGAACTGGTTGCGCATCACCGCTTCCGACGTGCCGTGGTTCGAGTAGGTGACGCCGTTCTCCTCGCGGTCGTCGCCGAAGTAGCGGTGGAAGCTCACCCAGTCGCCGCCGTTCGACTGCAGGCCCCACTGGCGCCTTGGTCCAGTTCTCGAGGTCGTCGGCGTTGATCATCGTCGCCGGCGAGTTGACGAGGTTGTAGTACCAGAGGCTGCGCCGGTAGATCGCCTCGGGCGCGCCCTTGAGGCGGAAGTGCCAGATCTCCGACAGCGTCTTGTCGGGCGCGATCGGGCGCAGGCAGCGCAGCTGCTGCAGCGGCGACTGCACCGAGAGGTACGGGATAGACGAGCACGTGGTGGATGCTGCGCGAGAGGTACTCCTCGGTCTTCGCCTCGCCGTAGGCCTGCTCTCAGCAGCGCCTCGTACTCGAGCGTGTCGGGGTCGCGCGGCCTGCAGGCCCATGTAGGCCTTGAGGATGCCGTGGCCGTGCGGGAAGTTGATCGTCTGCACGCCGTCCCACTGCTCGAAGCTCGACGCGAAGGTCGAGAGGTAGTGGTAGTAGAGCGGCGCCGCGCCCTTCTCGGCCTTGATGCGCTTCTCGACCCGGCCGGCCGAGATGCCGGTCGACTGGTGCGTCACCGACGGGTGGAGCGCGTCGAGCTGGTTCTCCATGAAGAACTTCCAGTTCGAGTGCTGCATCACGCGGTGGCAGATCGGCACGACCTCGACCTCGCCGAGCGGCGAGCGGTCGCACATGTCGTCGAAGGCGATCTTGGCCTCGCCGAGGAACTCGAGCAGCGACGGCCCGTCGTCGACCAGGCTGGCGAAGACGAAGCCGCGGTAGCTGTCGACGCGCGCGGCGCGCTTCATGCCGCAGTCGGGGTTGTCGCGCGTCATCGCGCGTGCCCTCGTAGCCCTTGGCGAGCGGGATCGCGCGCACGCTGCCGTCGAGGTGGAAGCTCCAGGCGTGGTACGAGCAGACGAAGGCGCTGCCGGTGTTGCCCTTGAGGTTGCCGACGACCTGCACGCCGCGGTGCGGGCAGCGGTTGTGCAC
>ERZ1370068.2211-contig-137_pt1 | contig 63896 bp, 90 predicted proteins | sample MGYA00561227_ERZ1370068 | MGnify/ENA primary metagenome ERZ1370068 (study PRJEB38410, sample SAMEA6850437) | metagenome | study: Metagenomic assessment of the ecological functions of the soil: analysis of the soil microbiota associated with the... | reverse complement strand
AAGCCGGCGGCGTCGGTCGTGCTCGTGAGGATGCGCCGCCGCGATCCGCCTGAGCCGTATCGAGGTGTACATGATCCGGCGGAACCGCAACATGCAGTTCCTCGGCGGCTACTACGCGTTCCCCGGCGGCAAAGTCGATCCCGGCGACGGCGTTCCCGAGGCGCTCGCGCGCTGTCGCGGGATCGAGGCCGCCGACGCCGAGGCGCTCCTCACCGGAGCGCGAAGGGGTGCCGGCGCTCGCGTTCTGGGTGACCGCGGTGCGCGAGCTGCTCGAGGAGAGCGGCGTCCTGCTGGCGTGCGACGAGGAGCGGACGCGCGCTCGATCCGTCGGCGCGCCGCGCGTGAAGGACGGCATCGAGCGCTGCCGCAAGGCGCTCATGGCCGGCGAGGCGCCGTTCGCCGATCTGATCGCCCGCGAAGGCTGGTACTGCGATCTGCGGCCGCTGCGCTACCTCTCGCACTTCATCACGCCGACCTCGAGCCCGATCCGCTTCACCGCGCGTTTCTTCCTGTGCCCGATGCCGGCCGGCCAGGAGCCGCGGCTCTTCACCGAGGAGACGTCGGAAGGGTTCTGGATCTTCCCGGCGAGGGCTATCGGCGCTACCTGTCCGGCGAGATGAAGATGGCCGAGCCGGGCGAGTACGGCCTCGGCTATCTGGCCCAGTTCGCCTCGCTCGACGAGCTGATGACCGCCCATCGCGATGGCCGCCACAAGTTTCAGGGGATCGCCGATCGGCTGGACGTGGCCTGGAGCAGCTTCGACTGGAAGGCGAACCGCTTTCCAGGTTTAACTGGCTGAGATAAAGAGTAATTGCGCTACCGCTATCCACTGTAGGCCGCCGCGGCCGCCGCCGATGATTTCTACGCTGTCGTTCGTTACGAGTGTCGTCAAGAGTCCGATGAGCTCATCGTTAGCTACAGCCGGTGAGTATGACCGCGCGAAGGTGGTGAACGCGGGGCCCGACGCCTGGAGCACTGACGACTCTCGTGATCTTCGACCGCGAGACGGAGCGTCGCACCGGACACAAACGATTCGACGGGAATGCGTTCTGATCGAAACCGATGACTGCCGCCCGTGTGCACGACGTACTTCGATTCATGGATCACGGCCGGCGGTCGAGGGCGGCGAGGACTGAGGAACGGTACGGTCCACGCCACGTACTGCAGGAAGAAGACGGGAATTGAAATCCATGAACGTGGCGAAGACGAGCAGGACAGCCAGGTAGCGTCCGATCTCGCCGCGCGCCGCCGCCACCAGCACGAGCGCCATCAAGAGGAGCATTGGCAGGCGGGCGGGCAGCCCCGTAAGCCCCAGGTTGGCGTCGAAGGAGAACGCGCTTACGCGGCTGTTCGCGTTGCGGGTAGCCGAGAAAAGGATCGAGCGTACGAAAGCGTCGGCGTTCCAAGCCAGGAACGGCAGCGACAGCAACCCCGGCACGAGGGCGATCCACGCTGCAGCCCCAGCCGCCCTCACGGAGGCGAGCGCGTCGGGTCGGATGCGTTACGCCAAGTCCAGACAAGGTAGAGCGGTGTGACGAGGACCGCTATGTGTTTCCAGGCTAGGGAGAGGCCGAAGAGCAGCAGCGAGGCGCGACGACGCGTGTCGAACAGGAGCAGTGAGCCGAGCAGACACAGGATAGGGAGGAAGTCCACTTGGCCGACCGACGCAACGTAGAGTGTCCAGCGATTCAGGCCCCAGAAAAGTCCTGCGAACACCCCGAGGACGGGGTAGCCAGCCCGCCGACACGCCACGAAGAGGAGGACACCGATGCCGATTTGAGTCACCACCACGAGCGGCCGCCAGAGCCGCAGCCAGGCGTCGTACTCGGTCACGCCGAGGACGCGGGTGCCAGCCACGAGGAGGTAGATGAGCGGGAGGTGTGTCGGGTACTTCCGGTTCTCCTGCATGTTGCCGGTCATGATCCGCTCGTAGGGGTTCTCGCCGGCGGCCAACTGGCTGCCGGCGAGCCAGATGTGGTAGATGTCTGGACCCTTGAGCTCGACGGCCGCTGGCTTCGGCGTGGAGGCTAGCGGCGGCGACGGGGGCCGGGTGGCGAATCCGCGGCGGCCATGACTGCCACGACGGTGAGGGCGAGCGCCGCGACGACTGACACGTCAACACCTCGTCGGGGCGGCCTCTTCGGGTGAAGGCCGCAGCGCCGCCGTGGGCGGAGCGCACCGCAGCGCCCAGACCTTGGTCAGGGACTCCAGGACGATGCCCAACGACATCTTGACTGGCTGGCGCGCGACGCTCTTCGAAGACGATCGGGATCTCCGCCACCCGGAATCCGTTCCTCGCGAAGATGTAGCTCAGCTCGATCTGGAAGCAGTACCCTCGGACGTGATGCGCGACAGGTCGAACCGGCGGAGAGCGGCGACCCGAAAGCACTTGAACCCGGCCGTGAGGTCGCAGAGGCTGGAGCCGAGCACGGCGCGGGCGTACAGGTTGCCGCCGCGGCTGATCAGCCGCCGGAGCACACTCCAACTGGCGATACCGCCCCCGGGCACATAACGCGAACCCACGACGAGGTCCGCCTCACGGATCCGCTCCAGGAACACCGGAGATAGCGCGGCGGATGGGAGAAGTCCGCGTCCATCTCGAAGACGAGATCGTACCCTCCCGGGCGGCGTGGTCGAAGCCGGCGAGGTAGGCCGAGGCGAGACCGAGCCGCCGGGACCGGGCGAGGAGGTAGACCGCCGCGTCATCCGCCCGCACGGCCGCCACCGCGTTAGCCGTGCCATCGGGCGAGCCGTCGTCGACGACGAGGACGTCCACATCGGCGACCTTGCGCACTTCGCGGAGCAAGGGGCTGATGCTATCGCGCTCGTTGTAGGTTGGGATCACCACGAGGGTGCGCGGGTTCGCAGGCAGCGACCCCACCAAAGCTCCCGCAGCCATCACGCCCACTCCGTCCGAGTCCGTCGCCAGGTCATCGTCGCGCCGGCAGGCGGCTCGTGCCATCTCCTGCTCACGCCAGCGGTGCGTGCCAATTGAAGAGCTCGGTCGTCCCGATTCCCAAGGCTAACCCCGGATCGCCAGAAGCCTCGCGGCCGAAGGCGTTGGTCACGCCACGTACCGCGCGTGCTCGACAGTCATTGAGACCGAGCGATACGGCGTGTCGACAGCGTACCAAGACCGGTTCGGCTAGTACAATCGGCACAACACCGGCTGATGGAGAGGGAGTGCCGACCGCCGAGCAGAATAGTTCCGACCTCCTAAGGGAGGGACTGTCTACTTTCTATCGACATTCCTGCTCCCAAACGGGTCCAAATCAGGCAACTCAATCGCGTCTAGCTTTGCGTGGTCTGTACTGGCGTGGGATCTAGCGTTCCCCTGGAAGGCAGAACCGCTTTCCACGGTTGAGTCAGCTAAAACTAAGCGAGCGACGCGCAGGCTACCGGCCGCGCGGTCGTCGGCGGCACGATTCCGTTCATCCGTCAGATAGATCCACGAGCTGGCCGTGGTGGTTGCGGATCTGGTACAGCGGTCCCTGCCAGAACGTGGCGCGGGTGACGGTGCGGTCGCCGAACGGGAACTTCACGGGCTCGAGGAGCTGGGCGTCGGTCAGCGGCGCGATCATCTCCTGCGCGGTCTGGAACGTCGTCTTCAGCAGGCCGATGACCTCGGGCTTCGCCATCGCGCCGTGATGGGCGGCTTCCGTCTTGGTGCCCTTGGCGGTGTCGATGAAGCGCTGGGTGATGCCGGCGACGTGCACGAGCTGGTCGCCGAAGCTCGAGATCTCGGGCGTCGGCTTGTAGCCGTACTTCTCGGCGGGCATCACTTCCGCGACGTCGAGGATCTCGGTGGCGGCGCGCTGGAAGCTCGCCGCGAGCTCCTTGGCCAGGCTCGGCGCCGGGCGTCTGGGCCGAGAGCAGCGTGGGCACGGCGGCTGCGACGACGGCGAAGAACACCACGCACGCGTAGGTCAGACTTTTCATGGTCGCCTCCCAGGCGAGACTCATCCTACACCGTTCACTCCTGGTCGAAGGTGACCGACCCACGCGCGCGTGCGTGGGCCGTCACCGGCACAACCGGCGGTAGAGCGCTTCGTAGCGCGGCACGATGACCTCGGCGGAGAACCGCTCGCGCGCGCGCGCCTGCGCGGCGCGCCCGAGGGCGCGGCGTCGCGGCTCGTCGTGGATCAGGGTCTCCAGCGCCTTGGCGAGCGCGGCGACGTCGCCGGCCGGCACGAGCAGAGCGGTCTCGTTGTCCTCCACCACCTCCGGGATGCCGCCCACGCGCGTGGAGACGCTCGGGCAGCCGAAGCACATGGCTTCGAGGATGCTGAGGCAGAAGCTCTCGGCGTCGGAGGTGTAGAGGCCGACGTCAGCGATCTGAAGATAGTCCTCGATGGCGTGGACCTTCTCGCGGACGATCACGCGGTCGGCCAGGCCGAGGCGCCGCACGTCGCCGGCGAACGGCGCGAACGCCTCGCCGGCGAGGATGAGGAGCTTGAAGGCCTCGCGCGGGCGCACGCGCGCGACGGTCTCCAGCAGGAGGTCGACGCGCTTGCCGCGGCGCAGGTTGGACGAGTGCACCACGAGGACTTCGTCGCCGAGGCCGAGCTCGCGGCGGACGACCTCGGGCGAGCGGCTGGGCGGGCGCGGCGCGAAGAAGTTGTGGATGACCTCGATCGGGCCGTCGAAGTCGAGCACGCGTTGGGTTTCGCGCTTGAGCGACTCGGACACGGCGGTGACCGCGTCCGACGAGGTCAGCGCGTGCTTGATGGCGGGCGCGTAGCTGGCGTCGTGGCCGAGCAAGCGTCGTGTCCGTGCCGTGCAGTGTCGTGACGACGCGGGGCTGCTGGCCGGGCGGGAGCATCGCGCGCGCGAGGATCGCGGCGGTGGCGTGAGGCACGGCGTAGTGGACGTGGAGCACGTCGAGGCGATGGTCGCGACTCACCTCGGCCATGCGCACGGAGAGCGGCAGGGTGTAGTCGGGGAACCGGAACAGCTCGTACTCGTTGATCGCGACGGGATGGAAGTGCAGGTGCGGTGCGTCCGAGGGCAGGCGGAACGGACGCTCGTAGGCGATGAAGTGCACGTCGTGCCCGCGCGCCGCCAGGTCCTCGCCGAGCGCGCGGTCGCCAGCACGCCGCTGCCGCCGACCGACGGGTAGCACGTGATGCCGACGCGCAGCGTGTCCGCGGCCATCTCAGACACCGTGCGCGCCGGCGGGCAGCATGTCAGCCCGACAGCTCCGTGAACGCTTCATCCGATCGCTCGATGTTCTCCCCGCCGCACGTACGCGATCTCCGGCGCGTCCTCCGGCCGAAGATACGCCTGCTCGCCCGCGCCCGTCACGTAGTGCGTGCAGTGGATCACCGGACAGCATCCACCGCAGCCGCGTGTCCCGCGTCGGGCTGATCTGCTCCTTCCGGAAGCCGGAGGCCGCCGCCGGCAGCGTGACGAACGAATTGCCGCCCTCGTGCAGGTACAGCGCGCCGTCGCGCGCGCGTGCGCGCACGATCTCGCCCTCGGTACGGCATGTCCACGAAAAAGTCGTCCACGTCGCACGCGCGGCGCCGCACCTCCGGATCGCTCGAGCGGACGACGTCCACGCCATCGAGCAGGCCCATCCCACGGTACATCTCCAGGCAGAAGTCTGGCCACCGTCTCGCGCCGACGTCTTGCTGGAACAGGTCGATCAGGATGGTCCGACGTAGTTCGTGAGCTGCCCCAGCGTCCTGGCGTGCCAGTCGGCGGCGATGCGCTTGGCGTAGAGCGGGGAGAACTTGCGCTGGAGCTTGCTGCACGACGGCGAAGTTCAGGTGCGCGGGCCGGCCCGTCGCGCGATGGCGCAGGGTCGTGCGTGTCTCGCGTGGATCGTGGTCGCTGTCGTGGCAGAAGTACACGACGACGCGCCCGCCGATCTCCGCCTGCAGGCGTCGCGCGGTCCGGATCTTGGCCACGAGGAACCGCTGCGGGAAGAAGCCGCAGGGCTGCTGGCCGAACGCGATGCATCGCCTAGCCGCTGGGCACGGGGGCCCCGACATGCCCCCTTACCCCGGCGCTCGGGGCGCCCGGGGCGCCTCGACCATCCGCCGCGCTCATCCGGCGCGCCCGTCGGCGCGGCGCGCGGCGGCAGGACCGCCTGCAGCGCCACGCTGAAGGCGATGCACGCGGCGCAGCCGATGAGGTTGTACCAGAGGTAGCCGATGTTGAGCGAGAAGTACATCGCGATCACGAGGGCCTGCGCGGTGACCGCCGCGAAGAACACCGCGCTGCCGCCCACGCGGCGGAGGAAGAACGCCACCACGAAGAGGCCGAGCAGGACGCCGTAGAAGATCTGACGCCGGAGGATGTTGATGGCCTCGATGAGGTTCTCCGCGAACCCGGCGAAGAGCGCGAAGCCGCCACTGCGCAAGACGCCCCACAGCGCCGTGAAGCGCCGCGCCACGCGCACGTTGCGCGCCTCGTCGTCGGCGGCGAGCGGGCGGAAGTGACGCCAGAAGTCGATCGTCGTCGTGGTGCCGAGCGCGGCGAGCTCGGCGGCCTTCGACGACAGCGCCGCCGCGAACATCACCGCTACCAGCAGGCCCACCGCCCCGTGCAGGGCAGCTGCGTCAGGATGAACGTGATGAAGACATAGTCGGAGTCCTTGGTCTTGGCGCGCGGATCGGCGGCCACGCAGGGCGGCCTGGCTTCGGCGGCGGATCCGCGGAGTCGCGGTGCGCTGGCCGACGACCATGGCGGACCCGCGCACTCGCTTCCGCGCGGCGATCGTCCGACCGCTGCCCGGGCCTGAAGCCACGACGCGAATCGCGGACTCGCTCTGCGCGACCGCGCTGGCGTGCTCGTGCCTCGATGGCGCGGAATCGGCTGCGGTCCTGCGCGTGGCGGCGCCACTCCGCCTGGTTGAAGAACACCGGGTCGCGGCTGCGAACTGATAGAAGACGAACAGGAGCGCGCCCGAGCAGCAGGATGACGGAACTGCATCGGGATCTTCAGCACGGCGTTGAACATCAGCCCCAGGCGGCCCTCGCGCAGCGAGGCGCCGCCGATGTAGCGCTGCACCTGCGACTGGTCGGTGCCGAAGTACGACAGCGAGAGGAACAATCCGCCGAACACGCCGGTCCACACCGTGTAGCGCCGGCTCGGATCGAGCGAGAAGTCCACCGCCTGCAGCTTGCCCAGCGCGCCGGCCACGTGAGCGGCGCCGCGAACCCGAGGCCGTCTGGTAGCCGGAGCAGCAGCACGACCATGGCCGTCAGCATGCCTGCCGAGATCACCGCCATCTGCCACTTGTGAGTCAGGGCGACGGCTCCGCTGCCGCCGGTGACCGGTGTAGACGATCACGAGCAGCCCGGTGAAGACGATGACGCAGGTCGAGCCGGCCAGCCGAGCACCGTGGAGATGATGATCGCGGGCGCGTAGATCGTCACGCCGGCGGCGAGGCCGCGCTGCAGCAGGAAGAGGCCGGCGCCCAGTGAGGCGCGTCTTCTCGTCGAATCGCTGGCCGGAGGAACTCGTAGGCCGTGTAGACGTTGAGCCGCCGGTACATCGGCAGGAACACGGCGCACACGATGATGAGCGCCAGCGGCAAGCCCGAAGTAGTTCTGCACGAAGCCGATGCCGCTCTCGAAGCCCTGGCCCGGGAGCGAGAGGAACGGCGATCGCGCTCGCCTGGCGTGGCCATCACGCTGAGGCCGATCGTGCCCCAGCCGGTGGCGCGCGTTGCCGCGCAGGTACGTGTTGAGGCTCCGCGTGGCGCGTGCGCCAGGCGCCGTACGCGGCGATGCCCACGATGGTGCCGAGCAGCACGACCCAGTCGGCGACGTTCACGAGAAGATCCCGGTGAACACGGTTAATAGAATCACCACGAGCACGAACCACCCGAACGACGAACAGGTAGACGCCGCGCCAGGTGCGGAACCCGGGGACGTCGGGCGGCTCGGTCTCCGACGCGCTCGTCGGGGCGCGGTGCGGAGCGTCACTTGCCCAGCGAGACGAGATTCGCGAACAGCCGATACGCGCCGGGCACGGCTTCGGGAGCTGGCGAAACCACGCCAGGCTGGTGTAGACGAAGTATCCCGTTGCCATGCCGCGCCACCAGGAGGCCGCCCTTGAGCGGCGCTCGCACTGGCGTCGCCGACGGCGAGGATGGCGTGCTGAAGCGCTCGTCCCACTGATCGGGAAGTAGAGGCCGCGCTCCCGCACCCAGCCCTCGAAGTCCGCGGCGGTAATGCGATTCGGCGTGTTCATCACGGATGCTCGGGCGCCAGGGATCGTCACCGCGCATGCTCGTCGGTCACGCGGTCGCGCGAGAGGCGCAGGCTGGAACGGCGCGAGCCAGTCACTCGCGCAGGCCGTCCAGCGTGTTGTACTGCGCGCGACGACCGCGCCCGCCCGCCTCGGCGTACGCGAACAGCGCGGGCAGGCGCTCGGCGAGATCCGTCCTCACGTTGAAGGCGCGGATGCCCGATGACCACCGCGTCGAGGCCGCGCAGCCGTTCCGGCGTCAGGTCGGCGCCGGTCAGCGACGAGACCTCGTAGCCCATCTGCTGCAGGCGCGCGGCCACGTCGTCGCCGGCGCCCGGCAGGTAGCCGACGTGAGCGACGCCGCGCGTCGCCAGCTCGAGCGCCACCGCCTGGGCGCTCGCCGGGGGCCGCAGGAGCTGCAGCGGCAGGTGATCGTGCGGCGCACCTCGACGCGCTGCTGGTTGGAAAGCGCCGGCCGCTGACCTCCACGCTCGCGCCGAGCGGCGCGGTCGCGAGCTGCGGCGGCGCGGCGGTCACGGTGAAGGTGAAGCGCGCGTGCGCGCGCCCGGGAGCGGCGAGTCAGAAACGGCTGCGAGGCCGGCGTCACGCTCCAGCCCGCGGCTATGCGTCGAGCCTGCACCGTGCCGGCGGCGCGCGCGCGGGCGGCGGTGAGCTCCACCGTCACCGGCCGCGCAGGCGCAGCGCGCAGTAGCCGCACGCCCGCGATGAACCGCAGCGAGACCGGTGCGATGACCTCGAGTCGCCGGCGCAACGCGGGCGTGGCAGGATCCGCGGCCGGCATCGGCTCGCCGGCGATCACCAGCGTCTGCCCGCCGACGTCGAAGACGTAGCCTGAGCGGCGAACGCGGGCGGGTTCTCGGGCGCGGCCGATGAGCGAACGGATCGTCGACGTCGAACAGCCCGGCCGTGCCCTCCGTGCGCAGCCAGTACGGCTGGCTCGGCGGCGTGCTCGCGGGCACGACCTGGGAGGCTTCGCGGACGACCGGCTGGTTCGGGCGCAGCGCTGACGGCCTTGTGTGATCGCGCGGTGACGCTCGGGTACCGCACCGCCGTCCAGCGCACGGGGATGCGCGAGCCGCACGACGGCCGTGTGGCGCAGCTTCACGGTCTCGCCCGGCACGACCTCGGCGCGATCCACCACGGTGTCGACCTCGAGGCCGAGGCACGCCTGGATGATCCGATCGAGCTGCTGGCGCTTGTCGCTCACGAGGGGATCCGCGGGGAGTGTGGCGAGCCGGCGGCGGACCGCGAGCAGCGCGGGACACGCGAGCGGCCGCGTCCTGCTCGTTGAACTGCGCGATCTCTTCGTCGATCGATCGCGCGATCTCGGCGCCGCCCGGCACGCGGGTTCACGTCGCGTCCACGCCGTCGAGGAGATCGTTCGTCGCCGAGTCGCCCGCGAGCAGCACTGAACGGCTCGATCCGCGAGGCGCCTCGTTCACGGGCGGACCGCCGAGGCCGAAGCCCCGCGTCTTGTGCATGCCTGCGGCTGCGGGCGGCGATCGACGCGAACGACTCGCCCGACACCGGATCCCCGGCCGCCGACCTCGACCTTCACCACGCCTGACCATCCGGGCACGTTCGCGGGCGAGCCCGCGACGGGCCATGCCGGCACCCGGATCTGCCGCGGCGGCGCCCAGCCCGACGTTGTGGACGATGCGGCGCGCTTGCCAGGGCCGGAGCTCGCGGAGCTGCTCGGGAAACGCCGCGGGGTCGGCGGCGAGCCTGGAACGCCTCGACGGCGAGCACGGCCGACGCGGCGTGATGACCGTGCGTGAGCGCGGGCTTCGGGGAGAACCGCGTGATGATCACGTCGGGGCGGAACTCGCGGATCACGCGCACGATGTCGCCGAGGACGGCCTCCCTGGTCCCAGACGCTCAGCGTCTCCTCGGCGTTCTTCGAGTAGCCGAAAGTCCTTCGCGCGGTGAAGTACTGCCGCCCGCCGTCCAGCCGGCGCGCCGGCGAGCAGCTCCTGCGTGCGCGCCACGCCGAGCGCCTCGCCGAGCTGGGGCCCGAGCAGGTTCTGTCCGCCGTCGCCGCGGGTGAGCGAGAGATAGGCCGTCCGGTATCCGCGGCCGCGCGCCAGGTAGGTGATGACCTGCGTGTTCTCGTCGTCCGGATGGGCGGCGACGTAGAGAACGCCGCCCATCGCTCGCGAAGCTGCGCAGCTGACTGCAGGATCGCGGCCCCCGTCGGTGGCTCGGCGGCGTGGCCGACGTCGGAGGCGCCCGCCAGGATGGCCACGCCGAGGGCGGCCCAGAACGGCACGTTCCAGAGGATGTCGCGCAGGCAAGGGCATGGAGTGACGCTCATCGGCCCTTCACACGATAGCACCGGACAACTGGAGCCGCGAGCGGGGCCGCCCATCCGGCAACCCCGCCCGCACTCCCGACGATGGGACGAGATCCACCGAGCCTGCGCTCCACTCGATCCGCCCCAACTCCTGCGTAGTATTGGCTGGTGATGGATCTCGTGTTCCCCGGGGAGTCGAACCGCTTTCCGAAGTAGCCATGGTCGAGCACACGACCGCAGGTGCAGATCCGCTGGAGCGACGTCGACCCGGCGGGCATCGTCTTCTATCCGCGCTTCTTCGAGTGGTACGACCTCGGCTGTGAGGCGTTGTTCGCGTCGCTCGGCCTGCCGTGGCCCGAGGCGTTTCCGAAGTACGACATCGTCGGCGTGCCCATCGTCGAATCCGGCTCGAAGTTCCTGAGCCCCGCCCGCTACGGCGACGTCCTGACGATCCGCTCGAAGGTCGCCTGGGTGCGGACGAAGACGTTCCGGATGGAGCACGAGATCTCGGTCGGCTCGCGACTCTGCTCGCAGGGCTTCGAGGTCCGCGCGTGGGTGGGCCGTCCGAAGTCGGCCGGCGAGGCGCTGCACGCGCGTCCGATCCCCGAGGACGTGCTCGCGCGACTTCGCGGCTGACCGTCCGGACGCGCGGCTCGGCCCATGTATACTCGGGCCGCACCGCACGCTCGTCGGGCTCGTACACGTTCATCGACCCAGGAGGTCACGGCCATGTCGGTCTCGCGCGGAGTCGAGTGGGGTGTCCTTCTGGGGATGCGCAAGGTCGAAACCGTCGAGCAGATGCCCGAGGAGTACCGCCAGGTCATCCTCAAGCTCCTCGCGGCGATCGCCTCCACCGAGTTCGCCTCTGTCGAGCAGCATCACCCGTGGATCAACAAGGGGCCGACGGCGGAAGATCGCTACATCCAGGCGCAGGTCGCCGCCGACGAGGCACACCAGGGATTCATCGACTGTCGCCTGCTGCGCTCGTTCGGACCTGAGGGCCAGGCCGAGGCCGACGCCTTGCTGCAGCGCCGCATGGGCGAGCACCCGATCGATGCCTTCAACGTGCCGTTCGAGAGCTGGATCGACACGATCACGTTCTGCTTCACGATGGATCTGGTCGCCTGGTATCACCTGCGCGCGATGGAGAACTCGAGCTTCGCACCCTGGGCGCGCGAGATGACCACGATGGTCCACGAGGAGAAGTTCCACGCCTCGTTCGGGGCCCGACGGGTGGCCGACGTCGTGCGGAACGCGGAGTATGCGCGCCTCTGCGGCGGAGGGCGCGACGAGGCGCAGCACGCGGTGAACAAGTGGTACCCGCGCGCGCTCGACACGTTCGGCAAATCGGAGTCGCGCTTCAGCGATCTCGCCGTGGCCTACGGCATCCGTCGCTGGGGCAACGCCGAGCTGCGCGGGATGTACAAGGACGACATCGACACTCAGATCCGCGGCCTGGGGCTCGAGGTACCGCCCGCGGACCGCGGCCGCAAGATTTTCTAGGCTTCGGAGCCTTTGCTAGAATCGCGCAACTCGTTCGGCAGGAGGACTCGATCGTGCGAACAACCATGACACGCGCTGCTCTCGCGGGGATTCTCACCGCCGTCTTGGCCGCCGCCCCGGCGTCCGCGCAGACGGTGAAGATCGGTTTCATCACCACCCTGTCCGGGCCGCAGGGCGCCATCGGCGAGCACATGAAGAACTCGGTCGAGCTGGCGCTCGATCATCTCGGCCGGAAGGTCGGGGGCTCGACGTCGAGGTGATCTACGGCGACGACCAGGTCAAGCCCGACGTCGGCAAGCAGCTCGCCGACGAGATGCTGAAGAAGCACAAGGTGAACTTCGTGTCCGGTGTCATCTGGTCGAACGTGATGCTGGCGGTGGCGCCGACGGTGACGGGCGCCGGCACGTTCATGATCGGCACCAACGCCGGGCCGCACGAGCTCGCCGGCAAGATGTGCAACGAGCTCTTCTTCACCACGTCGTGGCAGAACGACCAGACGCCCGAGGCGATGGGCAAGTACATGCAGGACCAGAACATCACCGACGTGTACGCGATGGCGCCGAACTACGCGGCCGGCAAGGACATGGTCCACGGGTTCAAGCGCTACTTCAGGAACAAGATCGTCGGCGAGGTGTACACCCAGCTCGGGCAGCAGGACTATCAGGCCGAGATCAGCCAGCTCCGCGCCGCCAACCCGAAGGCCGTGTTCGTCTTCTATCCCGGCGGCATGGGCATCCAGTTCCTCAAGCAGTACGCCCAGGCCGGCCTGCGCGGCCAGATCCCGCTCGTATTCCGTGTACACGGTCGACGAGATCTCGCTGCCCGCGGTGAAGGAAGCAGCACTCGGCCAGTTCGAGACGCGCTACTGGAGCCCGGACCTCAAGAACGACGCGAACCAGAAGTACGTGGCGGACTACCGCAAGAAGTTCGGCAAGACGCCGTCGTTCTACGGCGCCCAGAGCTACGACGGGATCATGCTGATCGACTCGGCGGTCAAGGCCGTGAAGGGCGATCTCACGAACAAGAAGGGCATGATCGCGGCGATGCGGCAGGCCGACTACAAATCGACGCGCGGGCCGTACAAGTACAACGTGAACCACTTCCCGATCGAGAACTTCTACCTGCTGAAGGCCGTGCAGGATCCGGGCGGCGAGCTCGTGATGCAGATCCAGAAGACCGTCTTCGAGAACCACAAGGATTCCTACGCCGGCGAGTGCCTGATGAAGTGGTAGGGACGCGCGGCGTGGCGACGATCGGGGGCGCGGCCCGGCCGCGCCCCTTTGTTTCGGCGGAGGCCGGGATGACGATAAGCCTCGCGCTGGTGCTCGAGCAGACGCTCAACGGTCTGCAGTACGGCGTGATGCTCTTCCTGATGGCGGCCGGGCTGACCCTCGTCTTCGGCATCATGAACCTCGTCAACCTCGCCCACGGCTCGCTCTACATGGTCGGCGCCTATCTGGCGACGGCGCTCACGGAGCGGACAGGATCGTTCGTGCTCGGCGTCGCGCTCGCGCTGCCGGCGACTCTGCTGGTCGGCGTCGTCGTCGAGATCGTGGCCCTGCGGACCTTGTACGAGCGCGACCACCTCGATCAGGTGCTCGCGACCTTCGGGCTGATCCTGTTCTTCAACGAGCTGGTCGCGATGATCTGGGGACGCGCCGCGATCTTCACCAGCGTCCCGCCGTTCCTGAGCGGCCATTTCCGCGTGTTGCCCGGGCTGCCGTATCCCACCTATCGGGCGGTCATCATTCTGGTCGGCGTCGCCGTGGCCGTGCTCCTCTGGGTCCTCGTCACGCGCACGCGTCTGGGCATGCGCATCCGCGCGGGTGCGAGCAACCGCACGATGATCGCAGCACTCGGCGTCGACATCCGGCTGCTCTACACCTTGGTCTTCGGTCTGGGCGCCGCGCTCGCCGGTCTCGCCGGCGCGATGGCCGGGCCGGTCTATTCGGTGCAGCCGGGGATGGGCGAGGGGATATTGATCCAGGTCTTCGTCGTCATCGTCATCGGCGGAATCGGCTCGATTCGCGGCGCCATCGTCGGCGCCCTCGTCGTCGGCATGGCCGACACGCTCGGCCGCGCGTTCCTGAAGCCGATGCTCGCGACGATGATCTCGCCTCCCGCCGCCGACAAGGCGGGGCCGGCGCTGGCCTCGATGTCGATCTATCTCTTGATGGCCGCGGTGTTGTTCTTCCGCCCGGAGGGATTGTTCCCGGCGCGGAGCCGCTCCTGATGAATCTCTCGCGCCGCACGATCGTCCTCGCCGCGGGCTGCGCTGCTCCTGGCGCTCGTGCCCCTGATCGCGGCCCTCACCAATCAGCCGTTCTACCTCGATCTCTTCCGGCGCATGATGATCTTCGCGATCGCCGCCGTCAGTCTCGACCTGATCCTCGGCTACGGCGGCATGGTGAGCTTCGGCCACGCGGCCTATCTCGGGATCGGCGCCTATGCGGTCGGCATCCCCGCGTTCCACGGACTCGGCAACGGGTGGCTCCAGTGGGGTCTGGCCATCGCGGCCTCGGCGCTGACCGCGCTGGTGATCGGCGCGATCTCGCTCCGCACCAGCGGCGTCGCCTTCATCATGATCACGCTCGCCTTCGCGCAGATGCTCTACTACCTCGGCATCAGCCTCGAGACCTACGGCGGCGACAACGGCATGCGGCTCGCGGGGCGCAGCGAATTCGGCGGCGTCATCGATCTCCGGCAGCCCGCGGTCTTCTACTACGTCGTGCTGGCGATTCTCGTCCTGCTGCTGGCGCTCGGCAGCCGGCTGGTCGCCTCGCGCTTCGGGATGGTGATCCGCGCGGCGAAGTCGAACGAGCCGCGCGCGCGGGCGATCGGCTTCTCGCCGTTCCGGTACAAGCTCACCGCCTTCGCCATCGCCGGCGGCGCGGGCGGCCTGGCCGGCGCGTTGCTCGCCAATCAGACCGAGTACCTGACGCCGGATTTCATGCACTGGACGCGGTCGGGCGAGATCATGTTCATGGTGATTCTCGGAGGCATGGGCACCTTGTTCGGGCCCGTGATCGGCGCGGTCGCGCTCCTGCTGCTCGAGGACGTGCTGTCCGCGCTGACCGTGCACTGGCAGATCATCCTGGGCCCGATCCTGATCCTGGTCGTGCTGTTCTCGAAGCGCGGCCTGTTCGGCCTCCTCGTCGGCGCCGAGGGGCCCGATGGCTGAGACCTTGCTGGCGGTCCGTGGTCTCAGCAAGCGCTTCGGCGGCTTGCTCGCGAGCGACGCGATCGACCTCGACGTGGCGCGCGGCGAGACGCACGCGATCATCGGCCCCAACGGCGCGGGCAAGACGACCTTCATCGGACAGCTCGCGGGCGACCTCCGCCCCGATTCGGGGTCGATCCGCTTCGCCGCGCAGGACGTCACGAGGCTGGATGCGCCGCACCGCGCGCGGCGGGGACTGGCGCGCTCGTTCCAGGTCACGAGCATCTTTCGCGATTTCTCCGCCCTCGACAACGTCGCGCTCGCGGTGCAGGCGCACACGGGCCGGAGCTTTCGCTTCTGGCGGCCGGCGCGCGCCGAGTCGGCGCTCCGCGAGCCGGCGCGCGTCGCCCTCGAGTCGGTGGGGCTCGGCGCGCGCGTCCACGTCCGCGCGGCCGACCTGGCTCACGGCGAGCAGCGCCAGCTCGAGATCGCGATGGCCCTGGCGACGGAGCCGCGTCTGCTCCTGCTCGACGAGCCGGTGGCCGGCATGGGGCTCGAAGAGTCCCAGCGCATGGTCCGTTTCCTCGCCACGCTCAAGGGGCGCATCACGATCGTGCTCGTCGAGCACGATCTGGACGCGGTCTTCACCCTCGCCGACCGGATCTCGGTCATGGTCTACGGGCGCATCATCGCGACCGGCGCGCCGGCGGAGATCCGCGGCAACGAGGACGTGCGCCGCGCCTATCTCGGCGAGGATCAGACGTGATGCTCGCCGTCGATTCGATCGAGACGGCCTACGGCGTGAGCCAGGTCCTGTTCGGCGTGAGTTTCACGGTCGACTCGGGCGAAGTCGTGACGTTGCTCGGCCGTAACGGTATGGGCAAGACGACGACGATCCGCTCGATCATGGGCATCGCGCCGCCCAGGGCCGGCTCGATCAGCTTCGGCGGCCGCGCGATTCACGGACTGCCTCCCTACCAGATCGCGCAGGCCGGGCTCGGTCTGGTCCCGGAGGGCCGCCAGGTGTTCCCGAATCTCACCGTGCGGGAGAACCTCGTGGCCACGGCGGCGAACCGGACCGGCAGCGCTGCGCCCTGGCGGGTCGAGACCGTCTTCGAGCTGTTTCCGGAGCTCGCGGCGCGCGCGCGCCACCTCGGCGGCGCGCTCTCGGGCGGCGAGCAGCAGATGCTCGCGATCGGCCGCGCGCTGATGACCAACCCGCGCCTGCTCATTCTCGACGAGGCGACCGAAGGACTCGCGCCGCTGGTTCGCGCCGAGATCTGGCGCTGCGTGGACGGGCTCAAGGCGCGGGGCCAATCGATCCTGATCATCGACAAGGACGTGGCGACCTTGACGCGGATCGCGACCCGGCACTACATCCTCGAGAAGGGACAGATCGTCTGGAGCGGGACGTCGGTCCGAGCTCCGAGGCCGACGCGGACATTCGGCACCGATACCTCGGCGTATGAGAGACTGCGTGGCGTGAGCTGGATCGACCGATCGTTTCCGACCTCCGCGACCCCGAGTGATCTGGTGGGCCGCGTGCTCGGGCTCAACCCCGGGATGATGACGGGGCCCGGCACCAACACCTATCTCGTCGGCCGCCGCGATCCGATCCTCATCGACACCGGCGCCGGGGTCGCCGAGTACCCGCCGCTGCTCTCGCGCTATCTCGGCGAGCGCGGGTGGTCGCAGCCGTCACGGGTCATCCTCACGCACCGCCACGCCGATCACCTCGGCGGCGTGTCCCAGCTCCGGGCGCGCTTCCGCGGGATCCACGTCTCGAAGATGATCTTCCGTGACGCGTCGCTGCCAGAGTCGGTTCACGATCTTCGCGACGGCGAAAAGATCGAAGCCGACGGCGCCACGCTCATCGCCGTCCACACGCCGGGCCACGCGTCGGACCATCTCTGCTACTACCTCGTCGAGGAAAAGGCGCTGTTCACGGGCGACGTGGTCCTCGCCGGATCCACGACCGTGATCCCGGCCGGCGACGGAGATCTGCTGGACTACATGAGCTCGTTGAAGCGGCTCCAGGGGCTGGACGTTCGCCGGATCTACCCGGCGCACGGACCGGTCATCGAGGACGGTCCGGGGCGGATCCAGGAGTACATCGACCATCGCCTGATGCGCGAGCGCCAGATCCTCGGAGCCCTGGGCGACGGGCTGGCCACGATCCCGGAGATGGTGGCCAAGATCTACGCCGACGTCGTGCCCGCCCTGCACCCGATGGCGGCGCAGTCGGTCGAGTCACACCTGAAGAAGCTCGTGCGGGAAGGGCGCGTGCTCGAGACCGTCGTGCGCGACGCGCCGTCGCGCTGGCTGCTGGTGCGCTAGGCGGTCTCTCGAGCCCGCTTCACGAGCGCGGCGAACAGGTTGAACGCCGCGCCGTCGTTGTCGACCAGCTCCTCCGGGTGCCACTGAACGCCGACGACGAACGCTCCGTCGTCCACGAGCTCGACACCCTCGACGATCGAATCGGGCGCCCACGCCACCTCCACGAGCCCCTGGCCGAGCCGCTTGATCGCCTGATGATGGAAGCTGTTCACGTCGACCTCGAGCGCGCCCAGGATGCCGGCGAGCCGCGAGCCGTCGCGAACCTTCACCTGATGCGTCGGGATATGGCGCGCCTTGCCCTGGAGCCCGGTCTGGCTGTGATCGAGCGGCGAGCCCGGCTCGCTCGGGATGTCCTGGTAGAGGCTGCCCCCGAGCGCGACGTTCAACACCTGCAGGCCGCGACAGACCGCGAGCAGGGTACGCCCTCACCGAGCGCCCAGCGCGTGAGGTCGATCTCGAGCGTGTCACGAGCCGTGGAGACTTCGGAGGTGGTCGGATGCGGCGCCTCGCCGAATCGCGCCGGATCGACGTCGCCGCCCCCGGTCAATAGCACTCCGCGGACGTGCTTCAAAATCTCCGCGCGCGCCGCCGGGCCGAGCTGGGGCGGCACCGGAACCGGGACGCCGCCGGCCTGCTGAATCGCGTTGAGATACGAGGCGTTGACGTACGCGCGTTCCGGATATTTGTCGACAGTGACTGAAGTTGAGACCGCGATCAGGGGCGGAATCATCGTTCCCAGCGTAGCATGACGGGCCCTTGGCTGGCGCCCGCCCGGCGAGTATTATTGCCGCATTATGAGCCTAGACTCCGCGAGCTCCCAGCAGAAGGCACCGGCCCACACTCCCACTTCGTCCCCCCAGGTGATCGGTACGCGCTGGGCGGTGGCCGCCGGCCACTTCTTGGCCTCCGAAGCCGGAGCGCGTGTGCTCGCCGCAGGCGGCAACGCGATCGATGCGGGGTCGCCGCCGGCATGACGCTCGGGGTCGTCCACTGCGACATGGTGAGCGTCGCAGGTGTGGCGCCGATCCTCGTGCACGTGGCGCGCACCGGTGAGACCTTTCAGGTCTCCGGAGTCGGCCCGTATCCGCGCGCGACGTCGGCCGCGTACTTCCGTGAGCGGCACGGCGGCCAGATTCCGCCGGGCCTGCCGCGCACCGTCGTGCCGGCGGCGCCGTACGCGTGGTGCACGGCGCTGGAGCGCTGGGGGACGATGTCGTTTGCCGAGGTCGCGCTGGCCGCGACCGAGCACGCCGAGCGCGGCTTCGCGATCTCCCAGTTCACCGCCTATCAGATGGGCGCGAACGTCGACAAGTATCGCCGGTGGCCATCGTCGGCGTCGCTCTACCTGCGCGAGAACCGCGCGCTCCGCATGGGCGAGGTGCTCGTGCAGCGCGAGCTCGGCGAGACCTTGCGCCGGATGGCGCGCGCCGAAGCGAAGGCGGGCGGCAGCCGCGAGGCGGGAATCCGGGCCGCGCGCGACGAGTTCTATCGCGGCGAGACCGCGAAGCGCATCGCCGAGTTCCATCGGACCGAGGGCGGCACGCTGGCGGCCGGCGACCTCGCCGAGTTCGCCGTCGAGGTCGGCCCGGCGCTGCGCACGAGCTTCGGCCGCTACGAAGTCGCCGCGTGCGGCTTCTGGTGCCAGGGCCCGTCGTTGCTCCAGATGCTGAATCTGCTCGACGGCGTCGACCTCAAGGCCCTCGGCCACAATTCGCCGGCGTACCTGCATCGCATCATCGAGACGATCAAGCTCGCGTTCGCCGACCGCGATGCGTACTACGGCGACCCCAACTTCGTGAAGGTGCCCGCCGACGGGCTTCTCTCGAAGGCCTACGCCGCCGTGCGGCAGCGGCTCGTCAAGGAGCGCGCGTGGCCGCAGATGCCGCCCGCGGGCGATCCGGATCGGCTCGACAGCGTGCGGCGCCCGGAAGCGGCCCTGCCGCTCGCCGGCGGCTCACATCCAGCGCCCGGCGAAGAGACCGACGCGCTCGACACGAGCTACGTCGCCGTGGTGGACGAAGCCGGCAACGGGTTCTCGGCCACGCCGAGCGACCCGAACGTCGACTCGCCGGTCGTCGCCGGCGTCGGCTGCGTCGTGTCGCCGCGCGGCTCACAGGGCTGGCTCGACCCAGAGCATCCGAGCGTCGTCGCGCCGGGCAAGCGGCCGCGCCTCACGCCGGCTCCGGCCATGGCGTTCACGGACGGCCGGCTCCTGATGCCGTTCGGCACGCCCGGCGGTGACGTCCAGCAGCAGGCGATGCTTCAGGTCTTCCTGAACTCCACCGTCTTCGGCATGGATCTGCAGGCCGCCATCGAGGCGCCCCGCGTCGCGTCGCGGAGCCATCCCGATTCCTTCTGGCCGCACGCCGTATCGCCGGGCAAGGTCGAAGCCGAGCGCCGCATTCCGCGCGAGACGCTCGACGCGCTGGCGGCGCTGGGTCACACCGTCGCGCAGTGGCCGGAGTGGGAATGGCGCGCGGGTGCCGTGTGCGGCGTGAAGGTCGGATCGGAAGGCACGCGCTGGGCCGGCGCGGATCCGCGCCGCGGCGCTCACGCGATCGGGCGCTAGCTCAGCTCAGGAGACGGCGGGCGCGGGGCTCGCCGTCGGCGTCGGCCGCAGGCCACCGGCTCTTCGCGGATCGCGAGGGCCAGGCCCGCGGCGATGAAGCCCATGATCGCCGCCGACACGAACGCGATCTCGTAGCCGCCGGTCCACTCGTAGATCCAGCCCGCCAGCGCCGCGCCGAGCGCCGAGCCCACCTGATGCGAGAAGAAGATCCAGCCGGAGAGCTCGCCGACCGAGTAGCGCCCGAAGATGTTCGCGGTGAGCGTCGTCGTCGGCGGCACCGTCGAGATGTAGTTCAGCCCGAAGATCGCGGCCCACAGGTGCAGCGAGGGCGCGTTCCAGACGTAGAGCAGGAACAGGAGCGAGACGCCGCGGAAGAAATAGTAGAAGGCCAGCGGCCCGCGCCGGCCGAATCGATCGCAGAGCCAGCCCGACGAGATCGTCCCGACCACGTTCATGGCGCCCATCACGCCGAGCGCCGTCGACGCCTGCAGCTCGCTGAAATTGTGCTCGAGCGCGTGAGGCATGAAGTGGGTGAGGACCATGCCATTGGACGTGTACCCGCAGACGAAGAACGTCGCCATCAAGAGCCAGAACTGCGGAACGTACAGCGCCTCCTGGATCCGGACGCGCTGAGATTTCTCGACTGCCGCCAGCTGCGCCGCGGCGAGCGCCGTGCCGGTGGCGCCGTAGGGGCGCAGGCCACGCTCGGCGGGGTCGTCACGGATGAAGAACAGCGCGATCGGCAGCACGACGGCGAGGAGCGCGATGCCGAGCCAGAGATAGCTCGTGCGCCAGCCGAACCAGATCGTCAGTACCGAGGCGAGCGGAATCAGTGACGAGCTGGCCCGCCGACATTCCGCCGGCCGAGATCCCGATGGCCATGCCGCGCCGCGCCTCGAACCATCGGGCGGCCACGGTCGATCCGGTCGTCATCGAGGCGCCGCCGGCGCCGAGCGCCATGAGGAAGCCGGTCGTGACGTACACGTGCCACAATTTCTGGGTGTACGAGGCACCGATGGAGCCGATGCCCAGCAGGAGCAGCGAGACGATGACGATCCGCCGGGGACCCCAGCGATCGGCGAGGCGGCCTACCACAGGACCGGCCGCGCCCAGCAGGAGCAGCGAGATGGCCGCGGCACCGGACAGGGCGCCCCGGCCCCAGCCGAACTCGGCTTCCATCGGTTTGATGTAGACGCCGAAGACCGATCGGATGCCGGACGCCGCGAGCATGCAGATGGTCACGGCACCCAGCACGATCCACGCCGGGTGCACGCGCCGGATCGAGCTCACCCGTTTAGGATACAGGCCCTCGGCGCGGGGATTCACCGAGTGACGGAATGCGGACGCCGAGCTGGGCGGCTGGCCGAGTCTATGCCAGACGCCCAGCTCGGTTGTGAGCCGGCAACCGCGGTCAGTGGGCTGCCGCGGCCGCCACTTTCGGCTTGATGACGATCGCGTCGCCCTCCGCGTCGACCGTGATGGTGTCGCCGTCGTTCAGCTCGCGCTGGAGCAGCTTGAGCGACAGCGGATCCTGAACCAGCCGCTGGATGGTCCGCTTGAGCGGCCGCGCGCCGAACGTCGGATCGTAGCCTTCGCGGCCGAGGACGCTGCGGCCGCGTCGGTCACCTCGAGCTCGATCCGGCGGGCCGCCAGGCGGCGCCGGAGATACCCGAGCTGGATGTCCACGATCCGGGCGATCTCGTCGCGTCCCAGCGGCGAGAAGATCACCACTTCGTCGATCCGGTTGAGGAACTCCGGCCGGAGCGTGTTGCGCAGCTCCTGCATCAGCGAGCGGCCGCACCTTCTCGGGCTTCTCGTACTCGCGGAAGATGTGGCTCCCGAGGTTCGACGTCATGATCACGACCGTGTTGCGGAAGTCGACCGTGCGGCCGTGGCCGTCCGTCAGGCGCCCGTCGTCGAGCAGCTGCAGCAGGACGTTGAAGACGTCGGCGTGCGCCTTCTCGATCTCGTCGAAGAGGATCGACCGAGTACGGCCGGCGGCGCACCGCTTCGGTGAGCTGCCCGCCCTCGTCGTAGCCGACGTAGCCGGGCGGGGCGCCGATCAGGCGCGCCACCGTGTGCTTCTCCATGTACTCGGACATGTCGATGCGGATCATCGCGCGCTCGTCGTCGAACATGAACTCGGCGAGCGCCCGGGCCAGCTCGGTCTTGCCCACGCCGGTCGGCCCGAGGAACAGGAACGAGCCGATGGGCCGGTTGGGATCGGCCAGCCCCGAGCGGGCGCGCCGGACCGCGTTCGCCACGGCGTGGATCGCCTCGTCCTGGCCGACGACGCGGCGCGCGAGCCGCTCCTCCATGTTGACGAGCTTCTGGATCTCGCCCTCGAGCAGGCGCGTGACCGGAATGCCCGTCCACTTCGCGACGGTGGCGGCGATGTCCTCCTCGTCGACCTCCTCGCGCAGCATGCGACCCTGCGCGTGCTGGCTGGCCAGCTGGGCGTCGAAGTCCTTCAGCTGCTTCTCGAGCGTCATCAGGTGCCGTAGCGGAGCTCGGCCGCGCTGGTTCAGATCGCCGCGGCGCTCGGCGTCGGCCATCGCGTGACGGGTCGTCTCGATCTCTTCCTTGATCTTGCCGATCGTGCGTGATGCCCTGCCTTCTCGGCCTGCCACCGCGCCTTGAGGCCGTCGCCCTTCTCGCGGAGCTCGGCCAGCTCGGCGTCGATCTTGGCGAGGCGCTCGCGCGAGACGGCGTCGTCCTCGCGCGCCAGCGACACCCGTTCGATCTGGAGCTGCATCACGCGGCGCTCGATCTCGTCGATCTCCTGCGGCATCGAATCGATCTGCATCCGGATGCGCGCCGCCGCCTCGTCGACGAGGTCGATCGCCTTGTCGGGCAGGAACCGGTCGGCGATGTAGCGGTGCGAGAGCACGGCCGCCGCCACCAGCGCCGTCGTCCTTGATCTTCACCTTGTGGTGGACTCTCGTACTTGTCCTTCAGGCCGCGCAGGATCGCGATCGTGTCCTCGACCGACGGCTCGCCGACCATGACCGGCTGGAAGCGCCGCTCGAGCGCCGCGTCCTTCTCGATGTGCTTGCGGTACTCGTCGAGCGTCGTCGCGCCCACGCAGCGCAGCTCGCCGCGCGCCAGGGCGGGCTTGAGCATGTTGGCGGCGTCCACCGCGCCCTCGGCGGCGCCCGCGCCGACGAGGGTGTGGAGCTCGTCGATGAAGCAGATGATCTGGCCGTCGGACTCGGCGATCTCCTTCAGGACGGCCTTCAGGCGATCCTCGAACTCGCCGCGGTACTTCGAGCCCGGCGACCAGCGCGCCGATGTCGAGCGCGACCGAGCGTCTTGTCCTTCAGCCCCTCGGGCACGTCGCCGGCGACGATGCGCTGGGCGAGCCCTTCGACGATGGCCGTCTTGCCGACGCCGGGCTCGCCGATCAGGACCGGGTTGTTCTTCGTGCGGCGCGAGAGCACCTGGATCACGCGCCGGATCTCCTCGTCGCGGCCGATGACCGGATCGAGCTTGCCGCGGCGCGCGAGGTCGGTGAGGTCGCGCGAGTAGCGCTGGAGCGCCTGGTACTTCTCCTCGGGATTCTGGTCCGTCACGCGCTGGTTGCCGCGGATCTCCACGAGCGCCTTGTAGATCGCCTCGGCGTTGACGCCGGCGCCGGCCAAGGTGCGGCCCGCGGCGCCGTCGCGATCCTGCGCGAGCGCCAGCAGGAGGTGCTCGGTCGAGACGTATTCGTCCTTGAGCCGCTCGGCCTCTTTCTGCGCGCGCTCGAGCGTCTTCTGCGTGCGCTCGCCGAGGTACTGGCCGCTGCCGCCTTTCACCGCCGGCAGCTTGCCGAGCGCCGCTTCGAGCTCGCGCTGGATCGCTTCGGGACGCGCTCCCAGCTTGGCCAGCACCGGACCGACGACGCCTTCACGCTGTTCGAGGAGCGCCGAGAGCAGATGCTCGAGGCTCGATGGCCTGATGATCGTGCTGGTCGGCCTTCGACTGCGCCGCCTGCAGGGCTTCCTGCGCCTTCACGGTGAGCTTGTCCAGTCTCATTGCTCCGCTCTTCCTCTTTCTGAGATTGTCTCGTCAGCCCAGGTACGCGCGCGGGTTGTCGGCGCGCAGCGCCTCGAGCTGCTCGTACAGCTCGCGTTCGGCCGCGGTCACGTCGCTCGGCATCACGATCTTCACCGCCACCAGCTGATCGCCGGCGCCGCCGCCCTCGAGGCGCGGCATCCCGTAGCCGGGCAGCCTGAACGTGCGCCCGCTCGACGTCGCGGGCGGGATCTTCATCGACACCTTGCCGCGCAAGCGTCGGCACTTCGAGGCTCGCGCCGCAGCGCGGCCTCGGGCGCCGTCACCGGCAGCGTCAGATGGATGTCGTCGCCCTTGCGCTCGAAGAAGGGATGGGGCGCGACCGTGACGCTCAGATAGAGGTCACCGCGCGACGCCCGCTCCGCCGGCGCCCTCGCCGGCGACGCGCACGCGCTGGTCGCTCTTCACGCCCGCCGGGATCTTCACGTCGACCTGGCGGCGCACGCGCTGCCAGCCGCTGCCGCCGCACGTCGGTGCACGGCTGGCGCTTGACGTTGTCCGGAGCCGTGGCATGTCGCGCACGGCTCCTCGATGTCCATGGCGAACGTCTTGCGGGCGCCGTGGAAGGCCTCGTCGAGCGTGATCTCGATGCCCGCCTGCACGTCGCCGCCGCGGCGCGTTGCCCGCTTTCGAAGAGATCTTCGAGGCGGACGCCGTCGCCCCGGGCGCCTCCGCGACCGGTCATGTCGCCGAAGATCGAGCGGAAGAAGTCGGAGAAGTCCCGCAGCGCCTCCGGCGTCGCCACCGTACTCGACTCTGAACCCGCCACCGCCGCGGGACCGCCGGACGGGGCCTGCGTATAGCGCTGCCAGTCGGGTCCGAGCGAGTCGTAGCGGCGGCGCTTGTCAGGATCGGAGAGCACCTCGTACGCTTCGTTGATCTCCTTGAAGCCGCTCGGCCGGAGTCCTTCCGCCCTTGGCGACGTCCGGGTGATGCTTCCTCGCGAGCCGCCGGTAGGCGGACTTGATCGTCTTGTCGTCGGCCTTCCGGTCGACCCCGAGAATCTTGTAGTAGTCCTTGAAATCGACGGCCATTCAGTCTTACCTACCAGGGAGTATAGCAGATGATCTTGAGTCGTGCACGCTAATGACCTGGAGCACCTCCATCAAGCCATCATTTCATGGAAACTACGACGGGTACTTGGGCTTAGCCGCGGCCACGCGGAAGGCCACGTAGAGCGACATCGCCCCACGCTGGAGCAGGACCGTGAGAGGATCCCCCTCCTTCATATCCCGGTGAGGCGCTCGAAGTCGGCCATCGTCTTCGACGTTCTGGCCGTTGAGCTGCTGACGACGTCGCCACGCTGGACGCCGGCCTCGGCTGCCGCGGCGCCGTCCTCGACCCGGACGACGATGACCCCATCGGTCGTCCGCAGGTTGAGCTGGCGCGCGATCTCGGGCGTGACCGGCCGAACCTCGAGCCCCAGCATCGAGCGCGCCCGCCCGGCGCCGGGCCGCTGCTGCTTGCTGCGCCTGACGTTCATCGGGCGCCTGGCCGACCTTGACCTCGACCGGTCTTCTCGGCCTGGTCGCGTTAGGATTTTCACCTTCGCGCTCCGGTCAGGGGAGAAGAAGCCGACGGCGCGCTGCAGATCGCCTGGGCCCTCCATCGGGCGCCCTTCGAACTCGAGCAGGATGTCGCCCGGCTGGAGGCCGGCCTTGGCGGCCGGGCTGTCGGCCATCACCTCGTTGATGAGCACGCCCTTCGCGTCCTTCGATCCGAACGAGCGCGCGAGCTCGGGCGTGAGCGGCTGGATCGAAACACCGAGCCAGCCGCGCGTCACACGGCCCTTGTCCCGGAGCTCCGTGTAGATCTTGCGCGCCATGTTCGACGGAATCGCGAAGCCGATGCCCGAGCCGCCGGCGACGATCGCGGTGTTGATGCCGATCACCTCGCCCTGCATGTTCACGAGCGGCCCGCCGGAGTTGCCCGGGTTGATCGCGGCGTCGGTCTGCAGAAAGTCGTCGAACGGCCCCTGGTCGAGCTGCCGCGCCTTGGCGCTGATGATGCCGGCGGTGACCGTCGCCTGCAGGCCGAACGGCGAGCCGACGGCCAGGACCCAGTCGCCGACCTGTATCCGGTCCGAGTCGCCGAGCCGGGCGTAGCTTGAACGTGGCCTTGCCGTCGTCGAGCTTGAGCACCGCCAGATCGGTCTTCTTGTCCAGGCCGATGACCTTCGCGCTGATGCTTGCCGCCGTCGAGGGTCACGATCCGATGACCGTGCTCTGTCCTCGGTGGCCTTGTCGACCACGTGAGCGTTCGTGAGCGCGATCCCGGTCGGATCCACGATGACGCCGGAGCCGAGGCTCCGCTGCGGGATCCGCTCAGGCGCGTCGCCGAAGAAGCGCCGGAAGAATTCATCGCCGAAGTACTCCTCGAACGGCGTCCGGCCCTGGCCCCCGGCCGACCGGGACACGGCGTTGATATTGATCACGGCCGGCTTGATGGCGTCGGCGACTGGCCGCGAAGGTGCCGCCCTGAGGCGGCATCTGAACGGGCAGGACGGGGATCGGAGTCACGGGCGCCTGCGCCTCGAGCAGCAGGACGCCGCAGCTCGGCTCGGGTCCCCGAGTACGCCCCCAGAGCGGCGCCCACCGCCAGGGGCGATCGCGACCGCTGCGAAGAAGGTCCTCCGCCTGAGCTGCATCATCGGGTTGTCTCCATCGTACTCTCACCGGCGAGGGCCCGACGGAGTCGCTCACCCTCCAGGGTCTCGGTCCGTTTCAGCTCGCTGAGCCGCCGAGATCAGGATGGCCTTCTTCGTCGTCAGCATGCCTCGGACCCGATCGTGGGTACGGTCGAGGATGCGAGCGGATCTCGGCGTCGATCGTCCGGGCGGTCTCGTCGCTGTACTCGCGCTCGCCGCCCATTCCCGTGCCCTTGAGGAAGAGCGGCGTGTGCTCGCCGAACGTCGCAAGCCCGATACGCTCGGACATCCCGTACTTGGTCACCATGAGGCGCGCGATCTCGCTGGCCCGCTCGAGGTCGTTGTGCGCGCCCGTCGAGACCTCGCCGTAGACGAGCTCCTCGGCGACGCGGTCCGCCCAGGAGCACGGCGATCCGGTCCTCGAGCTCGCTCCGGGTCATCAGGAAGCGCTCCTCGGTCGGCAGCTGATAGGTCATCCCGAGCGCGGCGATACCTCGCGGGATGATCGTCACCTTGTGGACGGGTCGGCGTGCGGCGACGGACGTCGCGACCAGCGCGTGGCCCATCTCGTGGTGGGCGACGATGTCGCGCTCCTTCTCGGAGAGCACCCGGCTCTTCTTCTCGAGTCCGGCCACGACGCGGTCGATCGCCTCCTCGAAGTCGGCCATCTCGACGGCGTCCTTCTCTTTGCGCGCGGCGAGGAGCGCCGCCTCGTTGACGATGTTGGCGAGGTCGGCGCCGGCGAAGCCCGGCGTGCGCGCCGCGATCACGCCGAGGTCGACCCCGGAGCCAGAACCACCGCCCGAGCATGCAATCTCAGGATCGCCTCGCGGCCTCTCAGGTCGGGCTTGTCGACGACGACCTGGCGGTCGAAGCGACCCGGCCGCAGGAGCGCCTGGTCCAGCACCTCCGGGCGGTTGGTGGCGGCCACGAGGATGACGCCCTTCGAGGAGTCGAAGCCGTCCATCTCGGCCAGGAGCTGGTTCAGGGTCTGCTCGCGCTCGTCGTGGCCGCCGACGAAGCCCGGTGCTGCCCGCCCGCGACTTGCCGATCGCGTCCAGCTCGTCGATGAAGATGATGCAGGGCGCCTTGTCCTTGGCCTGCTCGAAGAGGTCGCGGACGCGCGCGGCGCCCACGCCGACGAACATCTCGACGAACTCCGAGCCGGACAGGGTGAAGAACGGCACGTCGGCCTCGCCGGCCACCGCCCGCGCCAGCAGGGTCTTGCCCGTGCCCGGGGGCCCGACCAGGAGCACGCCCTTCGGGATGCGACCGCCGAGGCGCTGGTACTTCTTCGGGTTCTTCAGGAAGTCGACGATCTCGACGAGCTCGGCCTTGGCCTCGTCGACCCCGGCGACGTCGCTGAACGTCGTCTTGAGCTCCTTGCGGTCGAAGATCTTGTGCTTCGAGCGCCCGAACGAGAGGGCCTGGGTGGGGCCGCCGCCCACGCCGCCGCATCAGGAACATCCAGATGCCGACCATGACGCCGAGGGGGATGATCCAGCCGAAGAAGAGGTCACGGCACGAACGTCGATCTCGATACGACCGGTGAACTCGACCTTGGTGCTTCTCGAGGTCGGTGATGAGCGGCGCCTCGTCGACCCCGGGGATGCGCGTGACGGTGAAGACGCGGACCTCGTCCGTCCGAGCCGAGCCACTGGCGGAGGCGATCGCCCGGGCCGCTCGGGGGCGTGGGCAGGGCATCGGGCTTGGCGATCCCGCGGATCTCCTTCTCGGTCAGCGCGACCTTTTCGATCTTGTCGGCTGCGCACGAGCTCGAGGAACTTCGACATCGGGATCTCGACCGTGCGAGGGGCTTGCAGCCAGGACTGGAGCAGGAGAAGGACAATGGCCGCGACCAGCACGTAGGCCAGCGAGAACTGGATGCGCTGGTTGAGCCGCGGCCTCATTCGTATCCCCATTCGTCATGCTAGCGTTGGGGGCTATGGAGAGTCAAACATCCAGCCTCTTTTCCGCTTGACACTTCAAGCCCTTTGGCCTAAAAGTTGGCCCTGATCGATCTAGTGAAACTGAGAACAAGCTCGTCTCTCGCGAGGGTCCACCAACACCGTTGCGAGTTTCTGGTTCGGTAGTCGACGCGAAGAAGCGCCGTGCGGTCCGCCGGAGTGCCTGGACGGCTCTGGCAGTGGTGGCGCTCCTCACCTTGCTTTCGGCGCTCCCGGCGCTGGCTCAAGACGCGGCCAAGGACCCGGCATACCGCGCATTCCCGCTGATCGGCTCGCGGCTGGCGGTCTGGGCGGTCGCCCAGCTGCACCTGAACTTCGCCGCCTTCATCCTCGGCGTGCCGATCTTCGCCGTCATCATCGAGATCATCGGCTGGCGCACCCGCGACGCCAGTACGACTGGCTCTCGCACGAGCTCGGTCAAGCTGACGTTCGCGGCGTTCTCGACGACGGCGCTGCTGGGCGCGCTCCTCCTGTTCCTGTTCATCGGCTACTACCCGAAGTTCTGGACGTACATGACGTCGATCTTCTTTCCCACGTACGGGGTGTACGCCGGCTGCTGTTCTTCGCCGAGACCTTCACCGTCTACATCTGGTACTACGGCTGGGACTGGCTCAGCGGCTCGCGAAATGGATCCACGTCGAGCCTCGGCGTGCTGTCCAACCTCTTCGGGACCGCGATCCTCCTGGTCGCCAACTCCTGGGTGACGTTCATGATCTCGCCCGCCGGCATCGACGACTCCGGCGCCTTGAAGGGCTCGGTGTGGGCGGCGATCAACAACTCTCACCTGGATGCCGATCAACATCCACCGGCTCATCGCCAACATCGTCTTCGGCGGCACCATCTGCGCGGCGCTACGCGGCGTTCCGCTTCCTCGGCGCCAAGACCGACGAGGAGCGCGCCCGCTACGACTGGATGGGGTACATCGGCAACTTCGTGCGCCCTGTCGGCGTTCATCGTGCTGCCGTTCGCCGGCTACTACCTCGGGCCGCGAGATCTACGCGTTCAACCAGACCATGGGCATCACGATGATGGGCGGCTTCATGTCCTGGCTCTGGATCATCCAGGCGATCCTGATCGGCGTGCTCTTCATGCGGCTCGAACTACTATCTGTGGCTCGGCATGGAGCGCATCCCGGGCTCGAGCGGTATCGCCGCTACGTCGCCGATGCTCATCGGCATCCTCGCCGTTCGGCTTCCTGGTCTGGGCGACGCCGCGCTCGATGGTCATCACGCTCGACGAGGCGCGGGCGATGGGCGGCACGCACCATCCGTTGCTGGGCTTCCTCGGCGTCATGTCCGCGAAGAACACCGCCGTGAACATGATGATCCTGACGACGTTCCTGTCGTTCGTCCTCTACCGCCGCGCCAACAAGGTCTCGCACCAAGTCGTGGGTCGGACTGGGTATGGCGATCCAGTGGGCCGCGCTCGGCATCGCGGCGGCCATCGTCATCTTCTTCGGCGTGTACGGCTACTTCGTCGAGTCGCTCGTGCGAATCGGGTTCTCGGTCTATCAGGTGCTCGCCGTGCTCGGCGCGATCTTCGTCGTGATGGCGATCGACATTCCGATGTTCAAGGGCGCCCGCTCCACCGGGACTGATCCGCTGGGGCACGATCGCGCCGCGCTCGCAGTACGTGTTGATCCTGCTCGCGGTGACCTTCACCTGGCTGATGGGGCTGATGGGCTTCGCCCGGTCGGGCATCCGCCAGCACTGGCACGTCTACGGCGTCATGCGCGACAACTCGGTCGACGCGGTCACGCCCGCGATCGGATACGCGGCCAACATGATCACGGTGGTCACCATCGCGTTCTTCGCTGCTCGTGCTGTTCATCTTCTGGCTCGGCGGACTCGGCGAGAAGGGCAAGGCCGAGGCGCACGGCCACGCGGCGCCGGTCATCGCCGGCGGCAGCGACGCCTCGGCGGAGCCGAGAGGGGCGGACCCTCTGCCTAAATGCGAGTTCCGGTCGCGGTGAAGGTCGGTGCGTTCGCGCTGGTCGTGATGGGCAGCTACACGTACTACGCGAACTCGATTCCGCAGATCCAGTCGAAGCCGCCGCCGAGCTCTCGCTCGAGGGCGGCAACGTGACGCCGGCCCAGCTCGTGAAGGCCGGCGAGGAGATCTTCCACACCAAGGGCACGTGCGAGATCTGCCACCGCATCGGCCAGAAGGGAACGCGCGCGCCCGACCTCGCGGGCATCGGCTCGCGCGCGGCCAAGACGAAGCCGGGCATGAGCGCCAAGCAGTACATCATCGAGTCGCTGCTGCAGCCGGGCGCGTACCTCGTCGAGGGCTACCCGAACATCATGCCGCAGGTCGACAAGCCGCCGATCGCGCTCAACCGCTCCGAGGTCTGGGCGCTCACGGCGTTCCTCGAGTCGCTGGGCGGCACGGCCGAACGTCACGCTCGACGACATCCCGAAGACCGCGGGCGCGTCGGCCGCCGGCGGCGCGCCGGCCGAGATCAAGCTCCCGGGCGACCCGAAGGCGGGCGAAGTCGTGTTCAGCGACAAAGGCCGCCTGCATCGCGTGCCACAAGGCGGGCAAGATCGGCGCCTCGCCGGTCGGTCCCGATCTCTCGCAGATCGCGAAGATCCAGACGCCCGACTACATCATGAAGAAGATCCTGGATCCCGCCGGCTCCGGGCACGGTGGCGGGCTTCCCGAAGGGCGTGATGCCGCCGATGTTCGGCCAGACCCTGACGGCGAAGGAGTATATGGACCTGGTCTCGTTCCTGCTGACGCTCAAGTGAGGGCATGAACTTCCTCCGCTCGCGCTTCGCCCAGGCGGTCCTCGTCCTCGTGGTCGCCTTCGTGATCTTCCGCTTCGGCATCCGGCCGCCGGCGCCGTGGAGCGTGCTCACGCTCTACATGACGATCGTGCTGCTGGCGGTGCTCGTCTTCGTCTCGTCCGACTCCGACTCGTGGCGCAACTTCATGCGTCCGATCCGCACGACCCTGGTCGCGCCCGACAAGAAATTCACGCGCCTCGCGCTCCTGGTCATCGTGCCGCTCCTGCTCGGCTACTACGCGTACACGCAGGCCGCGGCCAAGCCGCAGGCGCCGCCGGAGCTGCGCGCCGTCCATCCGGCGCCGCCCGCGTCGATCCAGTTCCGCGGCAAGGAGATCCAGATCACGGGGCTGGACAACCCGCTGCGCAAGGACCAGGCGAGCTTCAAGAAGCACGTGGCGGCCGGAGCAGAGATCTACATCCGCAACTGCATGTACTGCCACGGCGACAACCTGGATGGGAAAGGGCCACTTCGCGCACGGCTTCAATCCGCCGCCGGCGAACTTCCAGGATCCGGGCACGATCGCGATGCTCCAGGAGGCATTTCTCTTCTGGCGCATCTCGAAGGGCGGGCCGGGCCTGCCGAAGGAGTCCACGCCCTGGAACTCGGTCATGCCCGCGTGGGAAGACCGCCTGACCGAGGATCAGATCTGGCAGGTCATCATGTACCTGTACGACGCGACCGGTCAGCAGCCGCGGCGCTGGGAGACGCGCGCATTGAGGGCGGCCGTCCTCGCCGCGACCATCGTCGCGCTCGTCGGCGCCGCGCCCGCGCTCGTCGGTGCGCAGGCCGGCGACGCGAAGGCCGGCAAGGCCGTCTACGAGCTCAAGTGCGTCGGCTGCCACGGCGAGAAGGGCGACGGCAAGGGGCCGGCCGCCGAGCTCCTCGTGCCCGCAGCCGCGCGACTTCACCTCGGGCATCTACAAGATCCGGACGACGGCCGAGCAAGGCGCCGTCCGACCAGGACCTCTTCAAGGTCATCACCGACGGGATGCCCGGGACGTCGATGCCGTCGTGGGCGGTGCTTCCCGAGAAGGACCGCTGGAATCTCGTCGCGTACATCAAGGCGTTCGCGGCGGACAAGTTCAAGGAAGCGCCCAAGAAGCTCGAGCTGCCCAAGGAAGTCGCGTCGTCGGCGGAGTCCATCAAGCGCGGCAAGGAGATGTTCGAGGCGATCGAGTGCAACAAGTGCCACGGCACCGACGGGCGGGCCGACGGCCCGTCGCGCGCCGAGCTGAAAGGACGAGTGGGGCCATCCGATCGCGCCGGCCAATCTCACCAAGCGGTGGACGTTCCGCGGCGGCCCGACGCGGACCGAGATCGCCACGCGGCTCGCCGGCGGCGTGCTCGGCACGCCGATGCCCACGTTCATCGACAGCGTCGAGAAGCCCGAGGACATCTGGCACCTGACGAACTACATCCTGTCCCTGGGCCCGGACTCGCCGCACTACGCGACGCTGGTCACGGTCACCGCCGTGTCGGACGCGATCCCCGACGACCCGAACGCCGACTTCTGGAAGAAGCTCACGCCCAACAACATCCCGCTGATGGGCCAGGTGATCGTCGATCCGCGGAACTTCAATCCGTCGATCGACCTCGTGTCGGTGCGCGCGGTCTACAACGACAAGGAGATCGCGTTCCACCTGACGTGGGACGATCCGACCCAGTCGACCGACGATCCCGCGAAGAAGCTCTTCGCCGACGCGATCTCGCTGCAGTTCCCGCCGCAGCCCTCGTCCGGCACCGAGCGGCCGTACTTCCTGATGGGCGACGCCTCGGACGCGGTCTATCTCCTGCGCTGGGAGAACGGCAAGAGCGTGACGGAGTCGACCGCGAACGGTCCGGCGAAGATCGCGGCGATCCCGGGCGGCCGAAGCGAGCGGCAAAGCGGTGTACGCGAACGGCCAGTATCGCCTCGTGATGAAGCGCCCGCTCGTGTCGAAGGACGCGCGCGCGCCCGACGTTCTCGCCGGCGGCGTTCATGCCGGTCGCGTTCCAGGCCTGGGACGGCGGAGCAGGGGAGAGCGGCACTCGAGATGTCGCTGACATCATGGTACTATCTGCGGCTGGAGGAGCCGCAGTCGAGCCGTCGTTTCGTCATTCCTCCGGTCGTAGCCATCCTCACATTGGCGGTGATGTTGCTCGTGGTGCGAGTTGCGAATAGACGGGCATGACCCGAATTCAGGAGGATCAAGGGCAATGCGTAAGGTAATCGGAACGCTTCTGGCGATCGCGCTCGTGACAGGCGTCGCCCTCGTCGCCAACCGGCCCGGACCGGCCGGACGCGCAGGGCGGCGGCACGATCGAGGCGACGGTGACGTACGCCGGGGCGCCGGTCGTCGAGAAGCTCAAGGTGAACAAGGACACCGAGAAGTGCGGGACCGAGGCGACGATCGAGAAGGTCGTCGTCGGCGCGAACAAGGGCCTGGCCAACGCGGTCGTGTCCGTCCCGGGCGCCAAGGGGCGCGCCGAAGGCGCGTGAAGGCGACGGTCGATCAGCACGGCTGCAAGTTCGTGCCCGCACGTCAGCGGCGATGACGCCGGGCGAGATCGAGCTCAAGAACTCGGACGACATCCTGCACAACATCCATACGTACTCGACGGCGAATCCGTCCATCAACAAGGCGCAGCCGAAGTTCAAGAAGGTGATGACGGAGAAGTTCGAGAAGCCGGAGATCATCAAGCTCACCTGCGACGTGCACAGCTGGATGCTCGGGTGGGTCGCCGTCATGCCGAATCCGTTCTTCGGCGTGACCGACGCCGACGGCACCGCCAAGATCGAGAACGTCCCGCCCGGCAAGTACACGGTCGAGGTATGGCACGAGACGCTCGGCAAGCAGACGAAAGAGGTCGAGGTCAAGGCCGGGCAGCCAACGAAGGTCGCGATCGAGATGAAGAAGTAAGAGCCAGGAGGCTCGGCGAGCATGCTTGACTGGTGGCTGCCGGAGAACGTTTCGACCTACGGCCGGGAGATCGACTGGCTCTTCCACCTCATCTACTACATCACCGGCGTGACGGTCGATCCTGGTCTTCGGCACGATGCTGGCCTTCCTGGTGATGTACCGGGATCGCCCGGGTCGGAAGGCGCGCTACACGCACGGCAACACCACCCTGGAGATCGTCTGGACGGTGGTGCCGGCGCTGATCCTCGTCATCCTCACCCTGCTCAGCGTGCCGGCGTGGTCGAAGATCAAGATGACGATGCCGCGAGACGGACTTCGTCGTGCAGGTGAACGCCAAGCAGTTCAACTGGCAGGTGACCTATCCCGGCGCCGACGGCAAGTTCGGCACCGCCGGACGACAAGATGCTGCTCGACGAGATGCACGTGCCCGTCAACAAGGTCGTCCGCGTCATCCTGAAATCCCAGGACGTCATTCACAGCTTCTTCGTTCCGCAGTTCCGGATCAAGCAGGACGCGCGTTCCCGGCCGGGAGATTCGCGTGTGGTTCGACGCGACGAAGCCCGGCAAGTACGAGTGGCCGTGCGCGGAGCTCTGCGGCTTCGGGCACTCGGGCATGCGGGGCTGGATCTACGTGCACACGCCCGAGGAGTACGGCAAGTGGGCCGCCGAGAACTTGACGGTGGCGGCGCCGCGCCCCGCCGAGCGAAGCCGAGGACACAGACGAAAGAGGAGAAAGCCAAGAAATGAGCGCCTCCAGCGCGACCGCTCACGCGCACGACGTGCACGCCGGCCACCACGAGCTCGGCTTCGTGCGGACGTACATCTTCTCGACCGACCACAAGATGATCGCGCGGCAGTTCCTGTTCATGGGGCTCTTCATGATGATCCTGGGCGGATTGCTCGCGCTCATCGTGCGCTGGCAGCTCGCCTGGCCCGAGACGGCCGTGCCCGGCCTCGGCGGGATCCTCAAGGAGACGGGCGGCATCCTCGAGCCGGGCACCTACAACATGGCGTTCACGATGCACGCCACGATCATGATCTTCTTCGTGATCATGCCGATCCTGGCGGGCGCGTTCGGGAACTTCTGCATCCCGCTGATGATCGGGGCGCGCGACATGGCGTTCCCGCTGCTCAACATGCTGTCGTTCTGGGTCACGTTCTGCGCCGGCCTCATCATGCTCTCGGGCTTCTTCGTGGAGGGCGGTCACGCGGCCGCCGGGCTGGACGTCCTACGCGCCGCTGTCGGCGGTGCCCTCGTACACCGGCGTGAACTGGGGCCAGAACCTCTGGTGCATCAGCCTGTTCACGATGGGTGTCGGCTCGATGATGGGGTCGATCAACTACATCACGACGATCATCAACATGCGGGCGCCGGGCATGCGGCTCTTCCGGATGCCGCTGGTGATCTGGTCGCTGTTCATCACGCGCGATCCTCCTGCTGCTGGCGCTGCCGGTGCTCACCTCGGGTGTCGCGATGCTGCTCTTCGACCGGACGCTCGGCACCAGCTGGTTCCGGCCGTCGGGCGGCGGCGAGCCGCTGCTGTGGCAGCACCTCTTCTGGTACTTCGGCCACCCGGAGGTCTACATCCTGATCCTGCCGGCGATGGGCATCGCCTCCGAGATCCTGCCGGTGTTCTGCCGCAAGCCGATCTTCGGCTACCACGCGATGGCGTTCTCGATGATCGGCATCGCGTTCCTGTCCTGGATCGTCTACGGCCACCACATGTTCGTCAGCGGCATGAGCCCGGCGCTCGGGATGGCCTTCACGGTCACCACGATGATCATCGCGGTGCCCTCGGCCATCAAGACGTTCAACTGGCTGGGGACGCTGTGGGGCGCGCGGATCCAGTTCACGGTGCCCGATGCTCAACGCGCTCGCGTTCGTCTCGATGTTCGTCATCGGCGGGCTCTCGGGCATCTTCATGGCCTCGACGCCGGTCGACATCTACATCCAGGACACGTACTTCATCGTCGCGCACATCCACTACGTCGTCTTCGGCGGCTCGATCTTCGGCGCGTTCGCGGCGATCTACTACTGGTTCCCGAAGATGTTCGGCCGCATGACGAACGTCGCGCTCGGCCACCTGCACTTCTGGCCGACGTTCGTGTTCTTCAACCTGACCTTCTTCCCGATGCACATCATCGGCGTCGGCGGCCAGATGCGCCGCATCTACAACCCGACGCAGTACGAGTTCCTGCAGCACCAGCAGCACTGGAACGTGTTCATCACCTACAGCGCGCTCTCGCTCGGCGTGTCGCAGATTCCGTTCGTCATCAACTTCTTCTGGTCGCTGTTCGCCGGCAAGAAGGCGCCGCTGAACCCCTGGAACTCGAACACGCTCGAGTGGACGGCGCCGTCGCCGCCGCCGCACCTGAACTGGGGCCCGACGTTGCCGACCGTGTACCGGGGCCCCTACGAGTACAGCTCGCCGGAATCGCGTGAAGACTTCCTGCCGCAATCCGCGGCCCCGGTTGGGGCGCCCGGAGCGCGGCGGCACTGATCGAGAGCGCGACCGGTGGCTTATCGTCTGGCGCTCGCCACCCTGGGCGCCACGTGTGTCCTCATCCTCCTCGGAGGACTGGTCACGAACACGGGCGCCGCGCTGGCGGTGCCCGACTGGCCGAGCACGTTCGGCTACAACATGGTTCTCTTCCCGTGGTCGAGGATGGTGGGCGGCATCCTCTACGAGCACAGCCATCGGTTGATGGGCGCGCTCGTCGGGCTGCTCACCCTGGCCCTGGCGGGGGCGCTCTGGCGTGAAGGCGGCCGGCTGCGGCGTCTCGGGACTCGTCGCGGTGGCCGCCGTCGTCGCTCAGGGCGTGCTGGGCGGGCTCCGCGTCGTTCTCCTGCAGGACACGCTCGCGATCTTCCACGGATGCCTCGCCCAGGCCTTCTTCGCGCTGCTGGCAGTGATCGCGCTGCTGACGGCTCCGAGCGGCCGCGTCGCCGCGTCACCGGTCGAGCCCGCGCTGAAGGGCCTGGCGGTGCTCGCCGCCGTTCTCGTCTACGTGCAGATCGTGTTCGGCGCGCTCCTGACACACGCCGGACGGCATCGACCTCGCACCTGGCCGGGGCCGTTCTCGTATTCGTTCTGGTCCCGATCGTCGCCGCGCAGCTTCGCCGCACGGGCGATGCGGTGGCGGCACCGGTGTCGCGACTGGTCAGCGTTCTGCTCGGCGTTCAGCTCCTGCTCGGCGTCGGCAGCTTCCTGGCGAGGTTCTCGTCGATCTGGATTCCGGGCGAGCAGCTGACGGTAACGGCCCTGCCGGTCGCGCACCGGCTGATGGGTAGCCTGATTCTGGCGGCGTGCGTCGTCCTCGCGGTGAGAGTGAGCGTTGCCGCGGGGTTTGTTGTAGCGGGGCGGGTCGACGGGCACCGTGAGCCGGCTTTGACCGAGGGTGGCCTGAGACAGATGCGAGCCGGCTCCGTCTCGGCGGGCAACCCTCGGAGCGAGCCGGCCTCCGGACGCCCGGTCAACCTGATGCGATGGGGACCTTGTCATGACTCCACCCACGCTCGAAACCGCGCGCGTCGGCACGGACGCCGTCGTCGTCGGACTGGCGCGCGAACGCCTCCGTGTCGCCGCCGATCTGCTCGCCCTGACGAAGCCGCGCGTCGTCCTCATGGTGCTGGTGACCACCGTCGTCGGGTACTACGTCGGGCTGACGGGCGCGCCGGACTACGTTCGGCTCGTCCACCTGCTGATCGGCACGATGCTGGCGGCCGGCGGCACGCTCGCGCTCAATCAATACTGGGAGCGCGACGTCGACGCCCGGATGAATCGCACGCGCGTGCGTCCGCTCCCCGAAGGCCGGCTCTCGCCGCTCGAGGCGCTCGTCTTCGCCACCGCCGTCACGGTCGCCGGCCTCCGGCTACCTCGGCGCGTTCGTGGGAGGCCTGGCGCTGCTGGTGACCGCGGCGACGACCGTGCTGTATCTCTTCGCCTACACGCCGCTCAAGCTCCGGACGCCGCTCTGCACCATCATCGGCGCGGTACCGGGCGCGCTGCCGCCGGTGACGGGATGGGTGGCCTCGCGCGAAGGCTTCGGCCTGGGCGCCTGGGTGCTGTTCGGGATCCTGTTCCTGTGGCAGCTGCCGCACGCCTGGCGATCGCGCGTCTCTACCGCGACGACTACGCGCGTGCCGGCGTCCGTCTGCTTCCGGTGGTCGACGTCGACGGAACCTCGACCGAGCGGCAGATCGTCACCGGCTGCCTCGCGTTGCTCGCGGTCAGCCTGTTGCCGACCTTGATCGGCCTGGCGGGCCCGTTCTACTTCGTCGGCGCCTTCGTGCTCGGCGCGGCGTTCGTCGCGCTCGGCGCGCGTCAGGCGCTCTCGCCGTCACAAGGCTCGGCCCGGCGCGTCCTGTATGCGTCGTTGCTCTACTTGCCAATCCTGTTAGCGCTGCTGGCGTTCGACAAGGTATGACCAGCGACGCGCGGAACCGGCAGATCCTGCGAATCATCCTGACGATCGTCGGGGCGCTCATCGTCTCGTCGTTCCTCGTCGGAATTCGCTGGTGACGACGCTCACCGTCGAGCGCCCGCGGCGGGCCAACGGACGCGTTCCGCCGACTCCACCGCCGACCGGCGGGGGCGACGGCTTCGAGCGCGAGCCGGGACCGCGCCGGCCGCTCCTCGACAACGTCCGGCTGGCGATGCTGTTCCTGATCTGCGGCGAGGTCATGTTCTTCGGAGGCCTCGTCTCGGCGTTCCTCGTTCTGCGGGTGAGCGCCGCGCAGTGGCCGCCTCCGTTGCAGCCGCGCCTGCCGGTCGGCGTGACCGGCGTCAACACCTTGGTCCTGCTCGCCTCGAGCGTGGCCATGGTGGCGGCGATCCGCGCGCTCGAACGGCGACGACTCGAGGGCGCTCGTGCGACGCCTGCTGATCGCCGGCGGGCTCGGCGCCGCGTTCCTGCTCGTGCAGGGCTACGAGTGGATTCGCCTCGTCAGCTACGGGCTCACGATGGGATCGGGCGCCTACGGGACGACCTTCTATACCGTGATCGGAACGCACGCGGCGCACGTGGCCGCCGCGGTCGTCTGGGTCGGCGTCACCGTGGTGCTCGCCGCCCGCGACCGTTTCCTCGACGGCCGGGCGGGCGTCTTGCGCGCGTGCGCGATCTACTGGCACTTCGTCGTCGCGCTGTGGCCGATTCTCTACGTGGCGGTGTACGTCGTATGAAGATCATGGCGGTGGCCGGGCTGGCTTCGATCGCGACGCCGAGGGCGGCGCTGGCGTGCGCGACGTGCATCAGCTCGCCGTTCGGCGATCAGTCGTACAACTGGCCCTATCTCCGGACTCATCCTGTTGCCGTTCGGTCTGATCGTCGCGATCGCCGGCATCCTCGGATATCACGCCTACTTCGGCGCCAGGGAAGACCCTCAGATCATCAAGGAGACGACATGAGTCAGGCAGCCGCGATACACGGGGCGGTCGAGCCCGCCGAATCGCCGGTCACCCCAGAGAGCTGGGGAAAGCTCGGGATGTGGATCTTCCTGGCGGGCGATGCCGTCGGTTTCGGTACCTTGCTCGCCGGCTACGGCGCGATGCGGGCGACCAGCGCCGACTGGCCGTCGCCGTACGACGTCCTCGGCATCAACCTGACCGCCCTGATGACCTTCCTGCTCATCTGCTCGAGCGTGACGATGGTGAAGGCGCTCGAGTGGCTCGGCAAGGGGACAAGGGCCGCGCTCAGAATTATCTGTTCTATACGGCGCTCGGCGGCGCGATCTTCGTGAGCCTCCAGGCCTACGAGTGGACGCACCTGATCCATCGCGGCCTGCATATCAACGGCAACCCGTGGGGCGCCTCGCTCTTCGGCACGTCGTTCTTCCTGGTGACGGGCTTTCATGGCTTGCACGTGACCGGCGGCGTCATCTATCTGCTCTCTATCTTGAGAGTCGTCGCGCGGCGCCCGTCGCCGGCGGCGAGCTACAACGCGGTCGAGATCACCGGCCTGTACTGGCACTTCGTCGACCTCGTCTGGATCATGGTGTTCACCTTCATGTACCTCCTGTAGGGGGTCGAAGCGATGGCGAGCGAGCACAAGCATCCGAACTACATGGCGATCTTCTGGTATCTCGCGATCCTCACCGTGGTCGAGATCGCGGTGATCTACCTGCCGCTGGGGAAATTCACGATCGGCGTGCTGCTGTGCGCCCTGGCTCTCACCAAGGCGACGATGGTCGCGATGTATTTCATGCACCTCGAGTTCGAGACGCGGACTCTCGGCCTGGTCGCCGTCACGCCGCTCGTGATCGCCACCTTGCTGATCTTCGTGCTGCTTGCCGGACGGATTCGCCGTCATGAAGCGGACGGCCGACGTCAAGGCGGCCACGACCGAGCCCGCGAAGCACTGAGTGCGCTGCGCAGACGCCGGCAGCGGGAGCGATGGAATCGCAGCGACTGGCCGACCGGGTCACGCGGGCCCTGGGCCGGGCGATCCGCTTGCGCTGTCCGCGCTGCGGGGCGACGCCGCTCTTCCGCGGCTGGTTCCGGATGAGCGGAGTCGTGCGCGCTGTGCGGACTCCGGTTCGAGCGGGCGCAGGGCTACTTCGTCGGCGCGATCTACATCAACTACGCGGTGACGACGCTCATCGCGGTCGGCGGGTTCTTCCTGCTGTGGGGCCAGTTCGGGCTCTCCACGCGGGCTCAGCTCCTCGTGCTGGTGCCGATCGTGGTCGTGTTCCCGCTGTGGTTCTTCCGCTACAGCCGGAGCTTCTGGCTCGCGCTGGAGTGGTCGCTCAACAGCGAGCCCTGACCCGCCGCCGCGGCCTTCGGCCTCATGATCCTGATCGCGACGCCGGCCGGCGCCTACGAGGTCGCCGCCGTCCAGGACGGCGGCATCGATCACCGGCACCGTGAAGTTCGTCGGCGCGCTGCCGAAGCTCGACCCGATCCCCGTCAGCAAGAACCGCGACGTGTGCGGCGAGCGCAAGGCGTCGGAGGCGCTCGTGCTGTCCGCCGAGAGGGGTGTCAAGGGCGGCGTCGTGCTGATCGCGGGCGTGGCGCGCGGCAAGAAGCGGCGGCCGGGACGTGGTGCTGGACAACAGCCAGTGCGTCTTCGTGAGCCACGTGACGGCGGCCGCCGCTGACGGAGCGAGGTGTCGATCCGGAACTCCGACCCGATTCTCCACAACACCCACGGCTTTCGCGGCACGCCGACCGCGTTCAACGTCGCGATGCCGACGAAGGGTCAGATGATCGAGGTCACGAAGTATCTCAAGAGCCCGGGCGTGATCCGCGTGCTGTGTGACGCGCATCCGCACATGTTCGCGTGGCTGATCGTGCACGACAGCCCGTACTTCGCCGTCACCGACGACCGGGGCACGTTCAGCATCGGCGACGTCCCGCCGGGGACCTACAAGGTCACGATGTGGCACGCCGGCTTCCGGCCCAGGGGCGCCGACAAGGACGGCCGGCGGACCTATGACGAGCCGCGGACCGTGACGCGCGAGATCACGGTGGCGCCGAAGGCGACCGCGACGGTCGACTTCGAGCTGAAGTAGATAAATAGAGAGGGACTTCATGTTCAAGCACATCTGCGTACCGGTGGACAACTCGGACTGCTCGAACCGCGCGATCGACCTGGCGGTCGAGCTCGGCCGATCGTTCGGCGCCCGACTCACGGGCGTGCACGTGTACGCGGCGCGGCTGCACGACTACCGGTTCAAGCAGATGGAGTACACGCTGCCCGAGGAGTACAAGGACGAGAACGAGCTCGAGCGCCAGCGCAAGATCCACGACTCGCTCATCGCGATGGGCCTGCAGCTCATCTCGGAGTCGTATCTGGACGTGATGGCGAAGAAGGCCGTCGAGGCCGGGCTCGACTTCGAGCCCAAGATGATCGACGGCAAGCACTACAAGGTCCTGATCGAGGACACGCTCGCCTCCGACTACGATCTGGTCGTCATGGGCGCCCTCGGCATGGGCGCGGTGAAGGACAGCCAGATCGGCTCGGTCACCGAGCGCTTCGTCCGCCGGGTGAGCCGCGACACGTTGATCGTGCGGAACGCCGACGCGCTGAAGGATCGGGAAGGCGCGATCGTCGTCTGCCTCGACGGCTCGCCGCAGTCGTTCAACGGCCTGAAGCTCGGCATCGCGCTCGCGGCGGCGCTCCACCGGCCGCTGCAGGCCGTCGCCGTCTACGACCCGTACCTGCACTACGCGATGTTCAACGGCATCGTCGGCGTGCTGAACGAGAAGGCGTCGAAGATCTTCCGCTTCAAGGAGCAGGAGCAGCTGCACGAGGAGATCATCGACACCGGGCTCGCCAAGATCTACCAGTCGCACCTCGAGATCGGCCGCAAGCTCGCCGCCGACGCGGGGGTCGAGCTGGCCATCACGCTTGCTCGACGGCAAGTGCTTCGAGAAGATCCTGACCTTCGCCCGCAAGGAGCAGCCGTGGCTGCTCATCCTCGGACGGGTCGGGGTGCACTCGGACGAGCACGAGACCGATCTCGGCTCCAACACCGAGAACATCATGCGGCTGGCGCCGTGCAACGTGCTCCTGACCGGCGGCAAGTTCTACCCGCCGCTCGACGTGAAGGCCGAGGAGATCATCTCGTGGACCGAGGAGGCGGAGGCGCGGATGGAGCGGGTGCCGCCCCAGGTCAAGGGTGTCGCCCGGACCGCGCTCCTGCGCTACGCGATCGAGCAGGGGCACACCGTCATCACCAACAAGGTCATCGACGAGGCGATGGCGATCTTCATGCCGACGCGGATGGCCGAGCGGATGCAGATCCTGGCCGAGGACGTCGCGGTGGCCAAGCTGCGCACCGAGTCCCAGCCGGCGACGGCGATCTGCTCGATCTGCGGCTACACGGTCAAGGGACCGAACCCGGTCGTCACGTGTCCGGTCTGCAAGGCCGCCCCCGACAAGTTCCAGATCATCTCGAAGGAAGCGGTGGAAGCGATCGCGACTCAGGAAGGCGGCGTCGAGTCCGAGGAGTCGATGCCGGGCGTGCAGGTGAAGTGGTCGGCCGAGGCGCGCGACGCGCTGCGCGAGGTCACCGACGCCTATCTGCGGCGCGCGCGCGAAGGCGCGGGTCGAGAAGTACGCGCCGCTCGCGGAAGATCCCGGTCATCACCTGCCAGCTCGCGTTGCCGATGATCGAGGAAACGGTCGGCCGTGACAAGCTCGGCGCCGGCTGGGACACGCTTGCTCGCCAGGACGAAGTTCGAGCCGGCCGACATGCCCGCGGTCCCGTCGAGCGCAGGCCGGCACCGGCTTCGGCTGGACCGAGGAAGCGACCGCGCGGCTCAATCGCGTGCCCGCCGGATTCATGCGCGACATGACTCGCGAGGAAGTGGAGCGCGTGGCGCGCCGCCAAGGGCGTGACCGTCATCGATCTCGCCGTCTGCGAGGAGGGGATCGGGCACGCTCGGGAGACCATGAACGAGGTGATCGCCGGGTACGTATCGAACAAGAAACCGCGATAAGCGCGGGCGAGGGTGGGGGTGCCTCCCCGGCGCCGACTGCTGACTTTCGGGTGCGGTTAGTCTCCATGTTCTGCGTGACTGCGACGCTGCCTACACGGCGCCGGGGAGGCACCCCACCCCTCGCCCGCGCTTCCATGGATCCCGCGCCGTGCGCTCGCGTCGTCTGACCACGGTTGCGCCTGCGATGACCGAGCTCTTCGATCTCCGCGCCCCGCGAACCCGCCTCTGCCGCGAACGTCGGCTCGGCGGCGGCGGCGTATACGGCGTATTCCGGTGTCGTGGAATTTGACGCAGCGGTGCAATCTCGAGTGCGCGCATTGTTATATGTCGGCGTTCGCGGGGGCCGATACGCGCGGCGAGCTTTCGACCGACGAGTGCCGGCGGGTGATGGACGAGATCGCGCTCGTCAATCCCAACGTCTTCCTGATTCTGACCGGGGCGAGCCGCTGCTTCGGAAGGACATCTGGGAGATCGCGGGCTATGCCGCGGAGAAGCGGTTCACGACGGTGCTCGGGACGAACGGCGTGCTCCTGCGCGAGCGCGAGGCGAAGGCGATGCGGACGCACGGCGTCCTCGGCGCCTCGATCAGCCTCGACTCGACCGACCGCGCCAAGCACGACGCGTTTCGGCACCTTCCGGGCTCCTGGGACGGCGCGGTGCGCGCCACGCGTGTCCTGACCGACGCCGGACTCGACTTCTCGCTCCACATGTCGGTGACCGACTGGAACGTGGGTGAGGTGCCCGCGATGATCGATCTGGCGCGGCAGCTCGGCGCCAAGGTGCTGAACTTCTTCTTCCTGGTCAGGACGGGACGCGGCCAGAATCTCACCGACATCGACCCGGCGGCCTACGAGCGGCATCCTGAACTATCTCGCCCGGGTTCAGGGTGTCGGCGGCGGACCGCCGTCGTTCGTGCGGTCAGTTGCTCGGAATGGGCGAGCGGCGCCCGGCGGGCGGCTCACAGGGGTTCGAGGATCCCTGGTCGACGCCGGTCGGGCGGAGCGACGGACTCCTGATCCGCGCGAAGTGCGCGCCGCACTTTCGCCGGGTCCTCTACGAGATGAATCCGTCGTCGCCGCTGCTCCGCAACTACGCGCACGGCTCGTGCCCGGCCGGCAAGTACTACTGTCGCATCACGCCCGAGGGCGACGTGACGCCGTGCCCGTACATGCCGGTCACCGCCGGCAACCTGCGCCAGCACTCCTTCGCCGACCTCTGGCGCGCGCGCGCCGGTGTTCGCCGACCTGCGCGATCCGAAGCTCGGCGGACGATGCGGAGCCTGCGAGTTCTCGAAGATCTGCGGGGATGCCGCTGCCGCGCCTACGCGACTCACGGCGACTATCTCGCCGAGGATCCGGCGTGCGGCTACCAGCCGGGCGGGCACGGCGGCGCCTTGATCGATCTGCCGGCCTCGCTCACGTTCGGGCTGCCGATCGACTACCAGCTCGTGTGGGACGAGGACGCGCGCGCGCGCTGCAGGCCATTCCGTCGTTCGCGCGGGGGATGGTGATCAAGGCGGTCGAGGCCTACGCGCGCGGGCGGGGCGACACGACGATCACGAAGGAGCTGCTCGCGGACGTGCGCTCGAAGTGGGGCTCCCGCTTCCGCGCCTCGTCCTGATGGATCGGTTCCGCCTCGCGTCCCGCGCGTATCTGGTCTATGGCGTGATCTACTGGATCGGCGGGCTCTATCTCGCCACGCAGGGCGTCGGCGTCCGCGGCGGACGCATGATGCAGGCGGGTGTCGCGTGGATCGTCATCGGACTGGTGCTGGTGGCGGCGATCCCGTATCTGCTCGCTCGGCGTCGAGCGTGGTTCGAGCGCTGGATCCTCTCGCGCCGCGACTTCGCGCGCGTGCTGACGGCGTTCATGGCCTTGCGAGCCTGGCACGTGCTGAGGGTGGCGCTCCGCCCGGACACCGCGAGTATCGCGGCGCCCTGGGGCGGCGAGATCACCTTCCGTGCCGGCGCGATCGTCTTCCTGATCGTCACCGTGGCCGCGCTGCTCCTGATCGGACGCGCGGCCTGGGCCGAGGAGGCTCAGTGAAGCGCTACAAGCGACATCGCCGGCGACGGCGGCTCGAACATCGCGGGCCAGGTCGAGGCCCAGCAGGGCCGGCTGAAGAAGCGGCTCGAGTCGGTCCGGGCAATCGTCGCGATCGTCTCCGGCAAGGGCGGTGTGGGGAAATCGACGCTCACGGCGAGCCTGGCCTGCGCCTTCGCCCTCGACGGCTCGAAGGTCGGCGTACTCGACGCGGATCTCAACGGCCCGACGCAGGCCAAGGTCCTGGGTGTGCGCGGCCGGCGCCTCGGTCATCGCCGACGGCGTCGTCGAGCCGCCGGCCACGGACCTGGGCGTGAAGGTGATGTCGATGGACCTGCTGCTGCCGACCGATGCCGCGCCGCTCACCTGGGATGCGCCGGTGCAGGACGAGGCGCACACGTGGCGCGGCGCGATGGAGGCCAATGCGCTCCGCGAGTTCCCGGCGGACACGAACTGGGGCGCGCTCGACCTCTTACTGCTCGATCTGCCGCCCGGCACCGACCGGCTCGCGACGATCGCGTCGCTCGTCCCGACGCTCTCGGGAATCGTGGTCGTGACGATCCCGTCCGACGTGTCGCATCTGGTGGTGAGACGATCGATCACGGTGGCGGCCAACACGCGAGCGCCGGTGCTCGGCCTCGTCGAGAACATGTCCGGCCTCTTCGTGGGGCCCGACGCCTCCAGGCTCGCCGCGGACGCCGGGATCCCCTTCCTCGGCAGCGTGCCGTTCGATCGGGCGCTCGCCGTCGCCGGCGATCAGGGCGATCCGTTCGTCGCCAGCGCGCCGGAGCGCATGGCCGCGATGGCCCTCAGGCGAATTGCCGAGGGAATCCGCACCGCGCTGGCCCCGCGGCCGGTGTGATCGCGGCCGGACAATAAAATCGGCCCCGGACAGAGCCGGGGCCGAGGGGTATATCCGCGAGGAGTTTCCTCTACTGGCAGCTGATCTTCGGATCCGGGGTGTAACCGGCCACCTTGTACGTCAGCACGAAGTCGTCAGCCCACGCCTTCGGCTTGATCTGGCCGAGCTTGGTCTCGCCGTCCCACGCGATGACGTGGCGAGCCTTCGGCGAGCTGCGCGACGCCGGCCTTCCCGCGCAGATAGTCGACGACCACCGACTTCGGAACGAACACGGCGGCAGTCTCCATGACCGCCGGCTGCCCGCTCGCGGGCTCGGCCTTCAGCCAGCTCGCGATCACGGTGAAGCCCCTCGAGGTTGGGCTCCTTGATCAGATCGTTCGTGGCCATCGAGCGCAGGAGGTGCGGGACGTATCGCGAGAACATCGACGAGACTCGGTCCTGGACACTGGAGGCGTACGAACTCAGGAGCCGGCTGCTGGTCGACGTTGACGTTCAGCGAGAGGTAGCGAATGTCGCCTTCGATGTGCTTGGGCTTGTAGAAGCCGATTCCTTCCGGCTTCACGTCCAGCCAGGGCATGCAGTGATAGACCTTCGCGTTGAGGTCGCGAAGAGCCCCTGATACTTCTGGCCGAGCGCGCGTCCCTTGTCCGGAAGTGTACCGGTCGGGCTGAAGCACCCGGTCGGTCGGCGCCTCGGCGGCCGAAGCCGTGTTGACAAGGAAGGTCAGGGTCGCGGCGGCGGCCATTCCAACGATCGCGCGTCCGAGCATTGTGTTTTTCATGTGTGACACACGTGGCATGTGTCGTGCCAGCCCTAGAGCGTCCCGTAAGCTTGTGGATCTTCGGGGGTCCCAGCGTAGCGCCAGGGATATCCCGGACGCCAAACTGCCCCCGAACCGTCAAAAGGTGTCGAGGTGCCCGAGATGGGCTTAACGCTCGAGGATCATGGTCCTGATTGACGGTGACGGCCTTGCCGAACCAGTTCTGGCTCTGAGCCATCGCGACGTCCTGGCGCGTCACGTTCGGCGAGCCGCCACTGTTCTTCATCGAGAAGTCGTAGTGCTCCTTCGACGCGAAGTGGCTCGTGTTCGACCGCCACGGTGTTCCACTCCTCGCCTGAGGCACAGCCGCCAGCTAGCAGGAGTGCGGTTCCCATCACGACTGAGCGCCAGTGCTTCCCGTACATGGCCAGACCCTCCTAGGGAGTTTGGACTGCGCGGTATCCTACAGTCGCTGGGGGAGCAGGTCAATCGGCCGTTCGTGCTAGACTCCCACTTACAACGTCGAGGAGAGGGGACTCGATCGCGATCCTATGGACGGCCTGAAACTTCACTCCCGCCCGGCTGCGCTTCGCCGACCGATCCTGATCATGGCGTTCGGCGGCTGGAACGACGCCGCCGAGTCGGCGACGACGGCGGTCAAGTACCTGGGCACCTCCTTCCACGCCCAAAAGTTCGCCGAGATCGACCCGGAGGAGTTCTATCACTTCGGCCTTTCCCGGCCGTATGTTCGCTTCAAGCAAGGCTCCGAGACGGAGCGCGAGATCACCTGGCCGACCACCGAGTTCTCGATCGCCCAGACGCCCGACCTGGCTCGTGACGTCATCGTCGGGCGTGGCCGTCGAGCCTCACCTCCGCTGGAAGACCTATTGCAGCCTGGTCCTCGAGCTGGCCCGGAGCTGCGACGTCGGCCTGGTTCTGACCCTCGGAGCGCTGCTCGCCGAGGTGCCCCACACCCGCCCTGTCCGGCTCTCCGGCAGCGCGTCCGACCCGAGCTCGGCGCCCGCCTCGGGGTCCGCCCGACCCGGTACGAGGGGCCGACCGGCATCGTCGGGGTGCTGAACACGATCTGCCGCGAGCAAGGATTCGCCTGGGCGAGCCTCTGGGCCAACGTGCCGCACTACATCTCGGGCATCGAGAATCCCAAGGCTACCCTGGCCCTCCTCCGCCGGGTCGCCCCGCTCGTGGGCGCCACCTTGGACACGAACGATCTCGACGAGGCCGGCAAGCAATTCGACACGAACCTGAAAGAGATCGTCGCCCAGAACAACAAGATCGCGAACTACGTCAAGAAGCTCGAGGCGCGCGATACCGAAGAGCCCGCACCGGGGGCTCCGGGAGGCCAGAGCGATCTTCCGCCGGCGGCCGAGCTGGTCGCCGAAATCGAGCAGTTCCTCCGTCAGCAGCGTCCGGAGTGACCTGGGCCGGGCTCCTTCTCGCCGCGCTCGGCCTTCTCTTTCACGGCAGAAGCTTCCGCCGCGGCCGAGAAAGACCGCCGTCGCCTGGCATCCTTCGAAACCACGGGTGGGTGACGTCGCCTGGATCCTCGTGCAGGACGTGACCGAGACCGGAATCGTCGAGGGCTCGGTCGACGGCAAGCCCCTGACGTTTTTCCGTACGCTGGGCGGTTACGCGGCGCTGTTCGGTATCGATCTGGACACGAAGCCGGGCAACCATGCCTGGCGGGTCGGCGTCGTCGAGCCCGGGCGCGAGCCCCGAAGCGCACTGGGAATCGTGAAGATCCTCCGCCGTGACTTCCACGTGGAGCGGCTGACCGTGCCGAACACGATGGTCGACCTCGATCCCGAGACCGAGCGCCGCGCGGTCGCCGAGGGCAAGCAGCTCGCGACGCTCTACCGCACCATCACCCCCGAGCGAATCTGGCGGGGAAAGTTCACGGCGCCGGTGGGCACGACGAAGGCGGGCACCGGATTCGGCGCGCGTCGGATCATCAACGGCCAGCCGCGCTCACCCCACTCGGGCAACGACTACTCGGCGCCGAAGGGAACTCCCGTGATCGCGGTGAACGCCGGCAAGGTCGCTCTCGTCGGCGAGTTCTTCTTCCCAGGACGGCTCGTCATCCTGACCACGGCCTCGGACTCTACACCGCCTACTTCCATCTCGACACGATCGCGGTCGTCGAAGGTGAGCGCGTCGAGCGCGGACAGACCTGGGGACGGTGGGAGCGACGGGGCGGGCCACAGGCCCGCACCTGCACTTCGGGGCCCAGGTGGCCGGGGCGAGAATCGATCCCACGACCCTCCTGGGCCTCTCGCTGATCGACTAACGGCGCCGGCGCGCCTTCGCTTTCTTCTTGCCCTTGCGCTTGGCGGACGCCTTGGCTTTGGCCTTCGCCTTTTTCTTGGGACGGGCCTTGGCCTTCTTGCGCGCTTTTGCTTTCGCCTTGGGCTTCGGCTTCGCCGCCATCGGGGCGGCGGGTGCCGGTGGCGCCGGCCGTGGCGGTGCCGGCCGCGGGGGCGCGGGAGCCATCGGGGTCGGCGGCGTCATCGGGGCTGGTGGTGGACTCAGGGCTCGGGCTGTCCGAACGGGCGTTCCATCGTCTCCTCCATGTTTGTCATCACGTGGGGACGTTCACTCGCGTAAGTTCTACCCTGCGGTCGACGGCCTCACGAGCGCAAGAAAGAAATTAAACCGCGATGCGCGCACGCAGCCGCGCGGCATGCGCGGCGAGCGCCCGATTGGACCAGACGGTGACCGTCGACTGCGCCAGCAAGGTGCGCACGGCGCCGCGCGAGATCTTGATCGGCGTCGTCACGCTCAAGGGATTCGGATGGGCGGCGAGCTCGGCCAAGGTACCCAAGTCCGATCATGAGAGGCCACGCGCAGGCCAGCCGCATGCGCCACTCGAGCCGCGGGATCGCGAGCGTGTAGTCCCAGGCGACGTTGTAGTGCTCGAGCGCGCAGCCCGACCAGCCGCGCGATACAGCGGCAGCGCGCGGGTCCGCGCCGGCGGGCTCGAGCAGGTCGCGCGGTCCCAGCCCCAGGGCGGCCAGCTTCGCGCGCCGGCAGGTAGCACCGGCCATGGGCGAGATCGCCCGGCACGTCGCGCAGGACGTTGGTGAGCTGCAGCGCCTTGCCGAAGCTGACGCCCTCCTCGCTCATCTCGCGAAGGGCCCAGTCGCCGAGCCGTTTGCGATGCGTCACGTGGAGCACCGTCCAGAACGGCCCGACGCAGCCGGCCACCATGTAGACGTAGTGATCGAGCTCCTCGAGTGTCTCGATCGCGGCCAGCCCGTGTTCGTCCTCGCCGGGGAAGCGCGTCAGGTCGAAGATCATCCCCGACGTCAACGTGGCCAGCACCGCCCGGACCTCGTGACGGTCGGCCGGCGTCAGGGCCTCGAGTCGAGCGAGCGCCTCGGGGAGCGCGCTCGAGCAGCCGCCGCTCGGCCGCGTGGGTCTGGTGGGGCGCGCACGCGCGAGCGACCCCGGCGACGTCGGCCGGCTCCCCACGCGCAGGCCCGGCGCACCGTTTCCAGGTGGGTCAGGCGGTCCTTGCGCGCGACGAGCTTGGTGTCGGTGATGGTGTCGGCCGCGCGAGCCAGCAGATAGGCCAGGCCGATCGGCTCGCGCAGGGCGCTCGGAAGGACAGCGAGGAAAGATAGAAGCTTCGGCTGACCTGCCGCAGGAGATTGCCCAGCAGGTCGCCGCTCATGCTACTCGTGGTCGAAGCGGTCGCTTCGGTGGGCTCGGATCGTCCTTGGCCTTCTTCAGGCCCTCCTGGAACTTGCGGTCGAGCAGCTTGCCTTTCTGCCCTCGGCGCGGAGCTGCTCCTCGAAGCGCTCCTCACGCTCGGCGGACTTCGCTGCGAAGCTTGTCGAACGCGGCCCCCAGGTCGTCGACGGACCGCGTCGGGGGCGGGGCCTCGTGCGAGATGATGGCCCGGAGCTCGGCGTCGAGCGTGAGCTTGGCCTGCAGCACGGGCACTCGACGGTGAACGACGCGTCCGCCATGGCGTCAAGCTAGCAGCGCGGCCCCAAATGCGTCAAGCCGTGCGACAATGCCGCCGATGGCCGATCTCGCCAACGAGTTTTCCTGGTCCCGAAGCCGGGACAACACCTTTCAGGAATGTCGGCGGCGGTACTTCTACCACTACTACGGCGCGTGGGGCGGATGGGACGCGTCCGCGCCCGAGGACATCCGCCGGCTCTACATCCTCAAGCAGCTCGCGTCGCGCCAGATGTGGGCCGGGCGGTCGTTCACGACGCGATCGAGATGGCGTTCCACGCGTTCGCCGACGGCCACGAGCTGCCGACCGAGCCGTTCATCGCCGACGTGGTCGAGCGGATGCGCGGCGAGTGGCGCTCGTCGAAGGCCGCGCGCTACCGTGACAATCCCAAGACGCTCGCGCTGTTCGAGCACGAATACGCCATCGACCTGAAGCCCGAGGTGTGGCAGGCGCTCTCGCCGCAACGTCGGCCTCTGCCTGCGTAACTTCTTCCGCCTGCCGCTGGTCGCGTCGATCCGCAAGACCTCGCCCGAGCACTGGTCGATCGAGCACTGGTCGAAGGTCTTTCAGTTCGAGGGACGCGCGGTGTGGATGGCGCCGGACTTCGGATTCTGGAACGACGACGGACGGCTGGCCCTCGTCGACTGGAAGACGGGCGGCTCGACGCCGGACGGCGCCGCCTTCCAGCTCGGCTGCTACGCGCTCTACGCCGCCGAGGTGCTCGGCGTGCCGCCGGCCAAGGTCGACCTGTTCGAGGCGAATCTGCGCGAGCCCGAGGTGACGCAGCTCACGTGGAGCGACGAGCGGCTCTCGGCCATCAAGGAGCAGCTCCGTCTCTCGGTGCGCTCGATGAAAGCGTATCTGGTCGATCCGGCCGCGAACGTCGCCGCGATCGCCGACTTCGAGAAGGCCGAAGACCTGAGAATCTGCAAATGGTGCAACTTCCGCGCGGTGTGCCGCCCGGAGCTCGGCTCGTAGTCTCCGTGCCCATTCGAACGAACAGGAGAGCATCGTGAGAGAGAACACGCTGAGGAAAATCTGGGCGCGTGGTGAAGCGGTCGTGAACGGCTGGCTGTCGATTCCGAGCTCGTTCTCGGCCGAGGTGATGGCCCACCAGGGATTCGACTCGCTCACCGTGGACATGCAGCACGGCGTGGTGGACTACCAGACCGCGGTGACGATGCTCCAGGCGATCTCGACCACGCCGGTGATTCCGCTGGCGCGCGTGCCGTGGAACGACCCGGCGCTGCCTGATGAAGATCCTCGACGCCGGCGCGTACGGCGTGATCTGTCCGATGATCAACACGCGGGCGCAGGCCGAGGCGCTGGTCGCGGCGTGCAAGTACGCGCCGCGCGGCTATCGCAGCTGGGGTCCGGTGCGCGCCTCGATCTACGCGGGCGCCGACTACGGCGATCACGCCAACGACGATCTGATCGTGATGCCGATGATCGAGACCGCCGAGGCGGTGAAGAACATCGACGACATCCTGCGCGTGCCCGGCATCGACGCGGTCTACGTCGGCCCGTCGGACTCTCGCTCACGATGGGCTGCAAGCCGCGGCTGGATCAGACCGACGCGCCGGTCGTGGAGGCGCAGCTGAAGATCGTCGAGGCGTGCAAGCGCCACGGCGTGGCGCCGGGATCCACAACGGCACCGCCGCCTACGCGCTCAAGATGATCGCCGGCCGGCTACCAGTTCGTGACGCCTGGCGAGCGACAGCCGCTTCATGGCCGTCAAGGGCGCCGAAGAGGTCGCGGCCGTGCGCAAGACCGGTGTTACGGCCGGCAAGGTGCCGGCCTACTAGGGTGCCCGTGCCCGATGGGATCTCGACGACACGAGCGTCCAGGGCTTTCTGGCGACGAAAGAGGTCGCGGTGCTGGCGACCCTGCAGCCGACGGCGCGCCGCTGGCGATGCCGATGTGGTTTCTGCACGCGCCGGCGACGCTGACCATGATCAGCGTCGCGGACACGCAGAAGGTGCGGAACCTGCGACGCGATCCCCGGGTGTCGGTCGTCGCCGAAGCGGTTTCGGGCGGCGGCGAATCGCGCGGGTGACCGTGCAGGGTCGCGCCGAGTTCCTGCCGGACGGTCCCGAGCGTCGCGCGCTCGTCGACCGCTTCCACGAGAAGTATCGCGGCCTCGAGAAGCTCTGGGGCGGCAAAGCCATGCCGGCGAATCGCGTCATGTTCCGGATCGTCCCCTCACGAGTGCGGAGCTGGGGCTTGATGATGACTTCGCCCGCCGCTAGCGCCGGCTGTACTCGCGCGCCCGGCCGGCCGGCGGCGCGCGTTTCCGCGGAACGTCGCCGCGTCCGAGCGGACTAGCGCCGTATGGCCGACCGTGACGCGGATCGATTCGACGACGCGCTCAGAGCGCGGGTTCGGAAGAATCTCGCCGGATTCGCGCGCCAGGCGATCGCCCCGACGGCCGTCGTCCCGCCGCCGTCGCGGTCGTGCTGCTGCCCGACGAAGAAGGACGCGCCTGCTTTCTGCTGACCCGACGCACGGCGACTCTGCGCGCCCACGCGCGACAGTGGGCGCTGCCCGGCGGCCGGATCGACGCCGGCGAGACTGCCGAGGCCGCGGCGCTGCGCGAGCTCAGGAAGAGGTCGGTCTCGGGCTCGAGGCGAGCTCGGTGCTCGGGCTGCTGGACGACTACGGTACGCGCTCGGGCTTCATCATCACGCCCGTCGTCGCCTGGGCCGGCGAGCACGTCGAGCTGGCGCCCAATCCGGCCGAGGTGGCCCACGTGTACCGCGTGCCGCTCACCGAGCTCGACAAGCCGGACGTCCCGCGGCTGATCACGATTCCCGAGAGCGACCGTCCCGTGATCCAGGTTCCGCTGCTCCGTCGCTCATCCACGCGCCGACCGCCGCCGTGATCTACCAGATCCGCGAAGTCGCCATCCACGGCCGCGCCCACGCGCGTCGCCCACTTCGAGCAGCCGACCTGGGCCTGGAAAGTAACCGAGCGCCGGAAGACACGGACGCGACGGGAAGAGCGGGCGTGCGGAGCGGAGCCGACTCGCGCCAGGGTTGTCCGTCGATCAGGTTGTCCGCGGAGACGGAGCCGGGTCGCGTCTGTCTCAGGCCACCCTCGGTCGAAAGCCGGCCTCACGGCCCCGCTACAAAAGTGTATTCTCGTCTGGCTCAGGAGGGACCTGGATGGGCGTGCTCGAGGGACAGGTTGCGATCGTCACCGGCGCCGGCAGCGGGATCGGCCGTGGAAACCGCGAAGCTGCTGGCGGCCGAGGGCGCCCAGGTGCGTGGTCACGGGGCGTCGGAAGGCGCCGCTGGACGACGGTCGTCGCCGAGATCGGCGCGGCTGGCGGGCGAGCCGCGGCCCGGCGCGGTGGACATCGAGAATCGGGAGGCGGCGATCGGGCTCGTCCAGTGGACGGTCGACACCTTCGGCCGGGTGGACGTGCTCGTCAACAACGCCGGCTATTCGAGCCGGGCGCGCTCGATCCGCTGGGTGCCGAAGGACGAGTGGGACGGCGTGATCAACGTCAACCTGAACGCGGTCTACACGCTGACCCAGGCGGTCCTGCCCGGCATGATCGAGCGAGGCGGCGGCACCATCGTGACCGTGTCCTCGGCGGCGGCGCTGCGGCCCGGGCTGATCGGCGGCGCGCCGTACGGCGCGGCCAAGGCGGGCGTGCGTGAACCTCATGGGCCACGTCCACAACGTCCTGCGCGCCAAAGGCATCAGGGCCACCACGATCATGCCGGGCGAGGTCGACACGCCGATCCTGTCGCGGCGCCCGCTGGTGCCCGACGACAAGGCGCGGGCGACGATGATGCAAGCCAGAGGACGTGGCGCGGGCGGTGCTCCTCTGCGCGACCTTGCCGCCGCGGACCGTGATCGAGGAGATCGTGATGAGTCCGACGATCGCGCGCGATTGGAGCGTGGACGTCGCGGTGGCGGCCCGCGAAGGGGGACCGGAACTGACGAGAGAAGGCAGGCTGCGTTCACGATCGTCGATGGTGGGCGCGTGACCGCGGTCGGCGAGGCCGAGGGCGCCGCGCTCGCGAAGCAGGCCGAGACGTCGGGCCGCCCGTGGCGGTCGACCTCGACGAGCGCGCCGCCTATCTCGGTATCAGCGCCGCCGAGCGGGCGAAGGCGCTTGGCCTCGCTCGAGGCGCCGGACTTCACCTGCCCGATCTCGACGGCCGCCCGCATTCGCTGTCGGCACAGCGCGGCAAGAAAGTCCTGCTGGTCGCCTATGCCTCGTGGTGAGGGTGCCGTCTCGACCTGCCGGTCTGGCAGGGTGTGTCACGAGGAGCTGCGGGGCTCGGCTTCACGGTGATCACGGTGGCGATCGACAAGAGCGCCGATGACGCGCGGCCGTGGATCGAGGCGGCGAACCCGACGCATCCGTCGCTCATCGACACGACGCACGTGATCGCGGATCTCTACAACATCGTCAACGTGCCGACGATCCTCTGGATCGACGAGCGCGGCCGTATCGTTCGCCCGAACGACGTCGCGTTCGGCACCGACACGTTCAAGCACATCACCGGTCTCCAGGCCGCCACGCACCTCGCGGCGCTCCGCGCCTGGGTGCGCGGCGAGACGACGGTCCTGCCGGAGGCCCGCATTCGCGCGCTGCAGTCGTTGCCGACCGACGACGATCAGCGGGCGCGCGCCGAGTTCGGGCTCGGCGAGTGGCTGTTCAATCGGGGACGAACCGAGGCGGCCGCACGCCACTTCGCGAAGGCCGGCGAGCTGGCGCCTCACGACTTCACGATCCGACGCGGGACGATGCCCATGCGCGGGATCGATCCGATGGGCCCGCAGTTCCGCGAGATGCTCGGCGCGTGGGTCAAGGCAGGGAACCCTTACTATCGACCGTTGGCGGAGTGACCATGGGAATGCTCGACGGAAAGACAGCGCTGGTGACGGGGGCCGGACGGGGCATCGGGCGCGGGATCGCGATCGCGCTGGCCGCGGCGGGGGCGAAGGTGGTCGTCAACGACCTCGGCGCGCTCCTTGAGCGGTGAGGGCAAGGAGAACACGCCCGCGCAGACGGTGGTCGACGAGATCGTCGAAGTACGGCGGCACCGCGAAGGCCAACTACGGCTCGGTGGCCGACTTCGGCCAGGCCGCGGCGATGGTCCAGCAGGCCATCGACGCGTGGGGCCGCATCGACATCGTGGTGCACGTCGCCGGCATCCTGCGCGACCGGATGATCTTCAACATGACCGAGGACGAGTGGGACGCGGTGATCGAACGTGCACCTCAAGGGCATGTTCAACGTCGTCCGCGCGGCCTCGGTCTCGATGCGCGAGCAGAAGAGCGGCCGCATCATCAGCATGTCGTCGGTGTCGGCGCTCGGCGCGCCCGGGCAGCCCAACTACGCCGCCGCGAAGGCCGGGATCATCGGGCTCACCTGGTCCACCGCCAACGCGATGGCGAAGTACGGCGTGACCGTGAACGCGATCATGCCGAGCGGCGCCACGCGCATGATCGACTCGACGCCGCGCGGCCGCGCGGTCTTCGAGCAGACCGGCAAGTGGCCGAGCGAGCAGGCCGTGGGCACCGATCGCGATCCCGACAACGTCGCGCCGATCGTGGTCTACCTGGCGAGCGATGCCGCCGCGAACGTCAACGGCCAGGTCTTCCACGCGCGCGGCTTCGGCTACACCTGCTCGCCCAGCCCCACGCCGTGCGCCACATCAAGCACCAGCGCCGCTGGGATCCCGAGGAGCTGACGCAGCTCTTCCCGGAGACTCTCGGCGGCAATCTCAAGCAGCCGCCGAGCATCGAGTTCGGTCAGAAGATCGACGAGCGCCCGGCCGACGAGTGGCGCGATCTCGGCGGCGGCCGGCGCTTCTGGAAGTCCCGGTACGAGGAGCCGTGAAAACGGTCCTGATGGTGTGCCACGCCAACACCGCTCGGAGCGTCATGGCCCAGCTGCTGCTGGAGCGGATGTTGGCGCGGCACGGCGCTGACGGCGCCATTCGTGTCCGGTCGGGAGGGATCGCGAACTACGCCCGTGACGGCATGATCGCCTCGCTCGACGCGCGTCTGGCGCTCCGCGACGAGGGCATCCAGCTCGGCGAGAACGACTTCGTCTCGACCGACCTCCGCCGCCACCGCGATCATGCTCGCGGGAGCGGACCTCGATCCTGACGATGACCGGGCTCCAGAAACAGATGCTGAGCGGCCTTCGACGAGGTCCGCGACCGGCCGGTGTTCACCGCTGCGGGAGTTCGTCGGCGAGGAGGGCGACATCGACGATCCCGCCACCGCAGGGCGAGGACGTCTTCCGCGCCTGCCGCGACGAGATCAAGCGCTGCCTGGAAAAGTCGGTCCCGCGCCTGCTGGTGCTATTGTCGGGGTGAAGCGGGAGACCCCGATGATTGATCGGCAGGACCCGCGGGTGAAGCCTGCGCGGCCGTCTCTTCCGGAAGTACGTGATCGTCTTCGCCGGTCTGGTCAGCGGAGCGCTGCTGACCTCCGGCGCCATCGAGCTCTACTTCTCCTACTACGAGAACCGCGAGGCGCTGGTCGCGCTGCAGCGGCGAGAAGGCGCTCGGCGTGGCCGAGCGCATCGACGCGTACATCAAGGAGATCGAGCGGCAGATCAGCTGGACGACCCAGCCGCAGCTCGGCGCGCCGTCGGCCGCGATGTACCAGCGCCGCGTCGACTACCTGCGGCTCTTGCGGCAGGTGCTGCCGATCACCGAGATCAGCCACCTCGACGCCGAGGGCAAGGAGCAGCTGCGCGTCTCGCGGCTGGCGATGGACGTCGGCCGGCAGCGGCATCGACTACTCGCGCGAGCCGAAGTTTCTCGAGGCCAAGGCCGGCAAGATCTATCACGGCCCCGTGTACTTCCGAAAGAGTCCGAGCCGTACATGACGATCGCCATGGCCGGCAGCGGCAAGGAGGCGGGCGTCACGGTGGCCGAGGTGAATCTGAAGTTCATCTGGGACGTCGTCTCCCAGATCAAGATCGGCAAGGCCGGCCACGCCTACGTCGTCGACGGCCAGGGCGTGCTCATCGCGCATCCGGACATCAGCCTGGTGCTGCAGAAGACGACGCTTCGCCGGGCTCGATCAGGTCAAGGCGGCGCTGGCCGCGGCGCCCGGATCCGGCGAGCCCGCGATCGCAGGTCGCGATCGCACGCGATCTCAAGGACAAGCGCGTGATGACCGCCTACGCGACGATCGCGCCGCTCGCGCTGGGCGGTGTTCGTGGAGCAGCCGCTCGAGGAGGCGTTCGCGAGCCTCAACGCGTCGATCCAGCGCACGATCATCCTGCTCGTCGCGGGCGTGATCCTGTCGGTCGCGGCGAGCCTGCGTGCTCGCCCGGCGGATGGTGACGCCGATCCAGGCGCTCCAGGCCGGCGCCGCCCGAATCGGCGCGGGCGAGCTCGAGCAGCGGATCGACGTCCGGACCGGCGACGAGCTGGAGGCGCTGGGCGACCAGTTCAACAGCATGGCCGGCCAGCTCAAGGAGTCGTACGCCGGCCTCGAGCGCAAGGTCGAGGAGCGCACCCACGAGCTGACGGAGTCGCTCGAGCAGCAGACGGCGACCGCCGAGATCCTGCGCGTCATCTCGAGCTCGCCGACCGACCGTGCAACCGGTGTTCGACGCGGTCGCGCGAGAACGCCGCGCGCGTCTGTGGCGCCATCGTCGACGCGACGATCCGCCTGCTCGAGGGCGAGCACGTTCGCGGCGTGCGCCCTAGCATTTTGGCGGCGATCCGCTGGCCGGTGCGGCGCGAGGCCATGCCCATGCTGGACCAGCGATGCAGCCACGCCGGTCGTGCGATCAGCGATCGTCACGCGTCCACATCGAGGACACACGAGCGCGCGGCCCGAGACCGCACGTCTCGGAGAGTCAGTCGCACGGTGCGCACGCGTCCGTGGCCATCGCCGTTCCATGCGCGAAGGCGAACCTGATCGGCGGCGATTCTGATCCGTCGGGCCGAGATGGGCCTGTTCACGGACAAGCAGATCGCGCTGCTCAAGACCTTCGCCGGACCAGGCGCGTGATCGCCATCGAGAACGTCCGCCTGTTCCAGGAGCTCGCAGACGCGGACGCGCGATCTGGCGCGGTCCGTCGACGAGCTGCAAGCGCTCGGCGAGGTCGGCCGGGCGGTCAGCTCGACGCTCGACCTCGAGACGGTGCTTGTCGACGATCGTGTCGCAGGCCAGCCAGCTCGTCGGGCACCGATGGCGGCGCCATCTACGAATACGACGAGGACGCGGAGGAGTTCCACCTGCGCGCCACCCAGAACCTCGACATCGGAGTTCGTCGAGCTGCTGCGCTCGATCCGCATCCGCAAGGGCGAGGGCGCGGTCGGCCGGATGGCGGTGACGCTGCCAGCCGACGCAGATCCCCGACATCGATGCAGGACCGACGACGTATCAGAGCCGGCGTGCAGAGACCGCGGTCCTGCGCGCGGGCTATCACGCGCTCCTGGCCGTGCCGCTCGCTTCGCGAGGACCACATCATCGGCGGGCTCATCGTCAACCGACGGACGCCCGGCGAGTTCGCGCCCGACGTCATCGAGCTCCTGCGGACCTTCGCCGCGCAGTCGGCCCTGGCCATCCAGAACGCGCAGCTCTTCCAGGAGATCGAGGAGAAGAGCCGGCAGCTCGAGGTCGCGGACCGCCACAAGTCCGAGTTCCTGGCCAGCATGTCGCACGAGCTGCGCACGCCGCTCAACGCGGTCATCGGCTTCTCCGAAGTGCTGCTCGACCGGATGTTCGGCGAGCTCAACCCCAAGCAGGACGAGTATCTGCAAGACATCCTCGCGTCCGGCCGCCATCTGCTCTCGCTGATCAACGACATCCTCGACCTGGCGAAGATCGAGGCCGGGCGCATGGAGCTGGAGGTGACCGACTTCCACCTCCCGCAGGCGATCGACAACGCGATCACCCTGATTCGCGAGCGCGCCGCGCGCCGCGCGATCACGCTCGAGGTCGACGTCGACCCGCGCCTCGGGCGAGATCAAGGGCGACGAGCGGAAGGTCAAGCAGGTGCTGCTGAACCTCCTGTCCAACGCGATCAAGTTCACGCCCGAGGGCGGCCGCGTCGAGCGTCCAGGCCGGGCTCGCGGACGGCTTCGCCGAGATCTCGGTGATCGACACCGGCGTCGGCATCGCGCCCGAGGACCACGAGGCGGTCTTCGAGGAGTTCCGCCAGGTCGGGTCCGACTACGCCAAGAAGCACGAGGGCACCGGGCTCGGGCTCACGTTGTCCCGGCGGTTCGTCGAGCTGCACGGCGGCAAGATCTGGGTGAAGAGCCAGCTGGGTCAGGGCGCGACGTTCACGTTCACACTCCCGGTGACCACATGGCCAACGAGCTGATCCTGATCGTCGAGGACAACGAGAAGAACCTGAAGCTGGTGCGCGACGTGCTCCAGTACAAGGGCTACCAGACGATCGAAGCCGGGCACCGGCGAGGACGCGGTGCGCCTGGCCAAGGCGCGCATTCCGGATCTGGTTCTGATGGACATCCAGCTCCCGGGCATGGACGGCATCACGGCGCTCGGACGAGCTCCGCGCCGACCCGGCGACGCGGGCGATCCCGGTGATCGCGGTGACCGCCTCGGCCATGACCCACGACCGCAAGAAGATCATGGCCGCCGGCTTCGACGGCTATCAGAGCAAGCCGATCAAGGTGAAGGAGTTCATGGACGCGGTGCGCGAGATGCTCGATCGGCGGAGCGGAACGTAGCGCGCGATGCCCGAGAAGATTCTCGTCGTCGACGATGTGGCCGTCAACGTCAAGCTGCTGGCCGACCTGCTGGCGGTCAAAGGCTACGCGGTCGTCACGGCGGCCAGCGGCGCCGAGGCGCTCGAGAAGATCGACAAGGAGCAGCCCGGCCTCGTCCTGCTCGACGTGATGATGCCCGGGATGAGCGGCTACGACGTGTGCCGGAAGCTCAGACAGAACACGGCGACGGCGATGCTGCCGGTCATCATGGTGACGGCGCTCGATCCCACGCAGGAGCGGGTGAAGGGCATCGAGGCCGGCGCCGACGACTTCCTGACCAAGCCCATCAACCAGCCCGAGCTGCTCGCCCGGGTGAAGTCCCTGCTCCGGATCAAGCTGCTCCACGACGAGCTCGCCGACTGGAACCGCACGCTCGAGCAGCGGGTCGAGCAGCAGCTCGCCCAGCTCGATCGCCTCGAGCGGCTCAAGCGCTTCTTCTCGCCGCAGCTCGCCGAGCTGATCGTGAGCGGCGACACCGAGGATCCGCTGAAGAGCCACCGGCGCGAGATCACGGTGGTCTTCCTGGATCTGCGCGGCTTCACCGCCTTCGCCGAGACCTCCGAGCCCGAGGAGGTCATGGGCGTGCTGCGCGAGTACCACGTCGCGATGGGGCGGCTGATCGTCGAGCACGAGGGCACGCTCGAGCGGTTCACCGGCGACGGGATGATGATCTTCTTCAACGACCCGGTGCCGGTGCCGGACGGGCCGGAGCGCGCGGTGCGGATGGCGGTGGCGATGCGCGAGCGGGTCGACGAGCTGCTCGTGAAGTGGCACAAGCGCGGCTACGAGCTCGACCTCGGCATCGGGATCGCGCAGGGCTACGCGACGATCGGCGCGATCGGCTTCGAGGGCCGCATGGACTACGGCGCGATCGGCACCGTGACCAACCTGGCCGCGCGGCTCTGCGGCGAGGCCAAGCCGCGGCAGATCCTCGTCTCGCAGCGTGTGATGGGCGCGGTCGACGCGCTGGTCGAGGTGGAAGAGCTCGGCGGGCTCGCCTTGAAGGGCTTCTCGAAGCCCGTGCCCGCCTTCAACGTGCTCAGATTTTCCGGTTCCGTCCCGCCCAGTAGGGATCGCGCAGCAGGCGCTTGATGAGCTTGCCGGCGGTGTCGCGCGGAAAATCAGCGGGGAACGACACCTCCCGCGGCACCTTGTAGTCCGCCAGGTGCCGCCGCGCGAGGCGCGGAGCTCGTCGGCCGTGAGCGCCTGATCCGGCCGGAGCTGCACCGCGGCGTGAACCCGCTCGCCCCAGTCGTCGTCGGGCACGCCGAAGACGGCCACGTCCTCGACGGCCGGGTGCCGGTGCAGCGCGTCCTCGATCTCGGCGGGGTAGATGTTGACGCCGCCCGAGATGATCATGTCGCGCTTGCGGTCGCAGAGCGTGTAGAAGCCTTCCGCGTCGACGTACGCCACGTCCCCGACCGAGTGCCAGCCGTCGCGCTCGGTTTGCCGCGTCGCCTCGGAATTCTTGTAGTACGCGTCGAACATGCCGCCGAAGCGGCGCACGTAGACCTCGCCCGGCTCGCCCGTGGGAACGGGCCGGCCGTCGTCGTCGAGCAGCGCGATCTCGATGTTCGGCGCCGCCCGGCCGCACGAGCCGGGCTTCCGCAAGACGTCCTCGGGTCTCAGGATGGTGTTGATCCCGAGCTCCGTCGAGCCGTAGAACTCGTAGAGGCTCGGCCCGAAGTAGGCGAGCGCCGCTTCCTTGACCCGCATCGGGCACGGCGCCGCCGCCACGACCAGCGAGCGCATCGAGGAGACGTCGTAGCGCGCCCGCACCGATTCCGGCAGGTCGACGATGCGCTTGATCAAGGTGGGCGCCATGAACGTGCTGGTGACCCGGTGCCGGTCGATCAGGTGGAGCGCCTGCTCGGGATCGAACTTCGGCATGACCACGACGGTCCCGCCGATCACCGCGGAGAAGAGCGCGAAGGATCCCGGAGCCGAGTGATAGAGCGGGCCCGCCACCAGATGCACGTGACCCTCGTGGATCATGCCGAGCGCCTGCATGAAGGCGAGCGTGATCTGGGCGTCGGATGCCGCGCGCAGCGCGCCCTTGGGCTTGCCGGTGGTCCCGCCGGTGTAGATCATGGAGCCGCCGAGGCCCTGAGCTGGATCGACCGCCGGCGACTCGGTGCCGCCTCCGTCCAGGAGCTCGTCGAGACTCGTCGCCCACGGCCGGCGCTCGGCTCCCAGCGTGATCCAGAGGCGTACCCGGGCGGCGTGGCTCCGGACCTGCTCCGCCATCGCCAGGTACGGTCCACCGACGAACGCCGCCACGGCGTCGGAGTGCTCGAGGATGTAGCTCACCTCTTCGGCCACCAGGCGGTGATTCATCGGGATCGGCACGGCGTTGGCGGCGCGGGTCGCGGCGGACGCCAGGAGGTACTCGAGCGAGTTGGGCGCGTAGATGATGACGTGCTCGCCCCGGCCGACGCCCTGCTTGACGAGCGAGTTGGCGAGGCGGTTGCGCCGCTCCAGGAGCTCGCGCCAGGTCAGCCGACGATCGCCCTCGACCTGCGCGAGCGCGTCGGGCTTCGCCTGCGCGTGAATCGCGAGGAAGTCCAACCCGACTCCTGTTCTAGGCTCGCCTCGGACGGCGGGGCCCCAGCCCGCGACGCCC
>ERZ1370068.6492-contig-5472_pt1 | contig 63898 bp, 72 predicted proteins | sample MGYA00561227_ERZ1370068 | MGnify/ENA primary metagenome ERZ1370068 (study PRJEB38410, sample SAMEA6850437) | metagenome | study: Metagenomic assessment of the ecological functions of the soil: analysis of the soil microbiota associated with the... | reverse complement strand
TGTTAACTGATTCAGTTACGTGTGCTCGGGGTCGATGATCGACGACCAGACCGAAATCACCATCGAGAAAAGCCCAGCCTGTGCTCTTCCATCGCGCTGTGTGCATCATTTCGCAGGTGGGCGTGTCGGCGCGATATGGCCGACGGAGCGCTCCACCGCCCTTGCACGCAGGGAGGCACCCGATGATCGTGCTGTCGGCGAGACGGACGGGTGCGCCGAGGCGAATGGAGGGCGTCGGTCCTCTCACGGCTCAACCTCTCCAGCAGCCCCACCAGAGCGCGGCGCTCGTCCGCCGTCAGCGTGCGCGAGGGGGCAGCGGTTGGCCCGATCATGTGGCTGCAGCCATCTCCGCGCGGAGGCGTTCGCCGGCCTGCGCGTGACTCGGGACCGCCACCGGCGTCTGCGCCTGTGTTTTCCACCGAGCGGCGGGCCCAGGAGGCGCGACTGCACTCCCATGCGGTCGGCGAGGGCGTCACGTTTCGAGCGTCATGCGCGACGGTGCCCCTCGGCCGGGCGGCTCAGCTGGGCACGGGCCGGCCCCTGGGTCCATAAGGTGGAGGGACGTTGGCACTGGACCTGGAGGCCGGACTCCCCGCCCACTCCGGAAGGTGGCGGCGCTGGACGGGCAGAACTTCATCAGGAGCGTGGGCGCGGCGGGACTCGGGGATCGACGCGCTTCGCCACGGCACCAATATACTGGCTGACGTCGATTGTTGACAATCTAAACTATCGACATTATCTTGCTCTCATGGAGAACCTGAGGATCGTCCCGCTACGAGCGGACTGGTCGTCTTCCCCGGCATGCCGATCACCGCTGCCGGTGAACGTGGGAAGGGACACGCACGTGCTCGCTCTGCCGCGCGAGGCGGCGTACGCGAAGGTCGGCGTGGTCGCGGAGGTGTCGGAGCGCGTGCGGATCGGCCCGAGCGCGCGGTGGTGCTGATGCTGCTGCACCGGGCGCTCCCGGCCAGGGCGCCGCCGGAGTGAGGCGGGCGTGCTGCGCGTCGCGGTGAGGCGAGGCCGGACGTCACGCCTGGCCCCAGACGCGCTGACCCGCGAGCGCGGGTACCGAGGCGGTCGTGGACGAGATCCTGGGCTTCGCGGCGACGACGGGCGCATCAGAGGCGTTCGTGCGGTCGATCAGCACGCCCGTTGCCCCGCTCGCCGACACCGCGGCCCAGGCTACTCGCTAACCTGGACTTCAACTTCGCGCCGAAAGCGGGAGCTGCTGGAAGCGCTCTGACGATGGTCGAGCGCCTGAACTGTCAGCTGCAGCTCCGGCGCGGGAGCGCCTGTGCCGAGCTGCGGGTGCGCAAGCGCACGCATCCGCGACGACGTCAGGACGGGACGCATGAAGCAGTTCAGCGCAGAGAGCACATCCTGCGCAAGCAGATGGAGGCGATCCGCAAAGGAGCTCGGCGAGACGGGTCGGCCCCGGTCGCCGAGGGTACTGCCCGGAAGATCGGCGAGGGCCGGGATGACCGGACGCGGATGCGCGACCGAGGCGCAGCGACGAGCTGGCGCCGGCCTGGAGCGCCATGGGCGGCGCCAGAGCGGGCGGGCACCATCCGCACCTACCTTGACTGGCTGCTGGCGGTGCCACCGGGGCGAGCGCTCCGGGAGCGCTCTCGACCCGGTGCACGCCCGCGCAGTTGCTCGATGCCGACCACCAGGGCCTGGGCGACGAGAAGAGCCGCATCGCGCAGTACCTCGCGGTCCGCGCAGCTCCGCGCGGGCGCCGAAAACTTCGCATGGCGCGCATGCGCGCCCGGGTCATCCTCACGCTGATCGGGCCGCCTGGGACGAGGGCGCCGCAGGAAGCACCTCGATCAGGCGAGTCGATCGCTCCCCGCGCCACGGGACGGAAGTTCTGTGCGCATGGCGCTCGGCGGCGTGCGCGACCAGGCCAGATCCGCGGCCACCGCCGCACCACGTCCGGCGCGCCCTGCCGGGCCGCTGGTTTTGCGCGCGCTACGCTGTTCCGCGGGCACGATGAACCCCGCGATCCCATGCTGGATCCGAGGTCGATAAAGCTGGGCGCCGGCTGGCGAGGCGATTACCTCGGCCAGCGCGCACTGCTGCCAGGTCCTGGATCCGGCGCGGAACCACTCGTTCCCGCGACCGCTACCTCGACGATCGAGCGCCTGACCTGCCGCGGGTCCTGCTCGTCGCGACCGCGAACTGCCGTCCGCCTGGCGGCATCCCCGCCGCCCTCTACGACCGCATGGAGGGGTGATCCGCTTCGACGGGCACACGACCGGCGAGAAGGTCCGCGATCGCGCGCCGCAGCCACCTCTGGCCGCGGCTAGCTCGAGCGCAGCGGCCTCTCCGGCCCGGCGAGGCGACGATCACGACTGACGCTCGACTTGCGCTCTGTTGGTCGCCGCCGTAGTACACGCGCGATGGCCGGCGTGCGCCAGCTCGACGCGAGCCTGGGACGGCGCTCATGCGCAACTGACCGCCACCGTGCATCGCGCTGGCCGCACATCGGGCCGGTAGCTGGATCGCCGCGGCGCGTGTGCACACGGCGCTCGGACGCGCCAAGGTCTTCCAGGAGATCGCCGCGCGCGCCGCCGTGCCCGGCGTCGCCACCGGCCTCGCCGTGACGGGAGCCTGGAGGCGACGCTCTTCGTGGATGGCGGCCACCATGCGCGGCCAGGGCGGGCTCGTGCTGACGACAGCGGCCCAGCTTTCGGCGACGTCATGGAGGAGTCCGCCCGCATCAGCGCTGACCGATCGCGAAGGCGCCACGCGTCGCCAAGCGTAGCGGGCATCGACGAGCAGGCAGCGCTCGGGCGGCGCAGCTGGCACCTCGCACGTCCCCGCGGGCGCCACGCCGAAGGACGGGCCCAGCGCGGGTGCGTCACCATGGTCACGGCCATCAGCGTCGCTCACGCGGCTGTCCGCGTGCAGAGCACCGTGGGCATGACGCGCGGGGCAGAGTCACCTCGCAGGGCCGCGTCCTCCCATCGGCGGCCTCAAGCAGAAGGTGCTTTGGCGGCCGACGCGGCCGGCCTCACCGAGGTGATCGTGCCCGAGCGCAGCCCCCGACCTCGACGACGTCCCGGCCGAGGTGCTGGAGCCACATGCGCCCATCATCGACGAGGTGCTGTAGCCGCCGCGCTGGAGCCGTTCGCTCGCCGCCGCAGCGAGGAATCGCCCTACTGCCGCGGGTGCGACGTGCTGCCAGCGCCACCGGCCGCGGGGGCGTGTGGCGATGGGCGCGTCCAGCGGCCTGATCTCGTGGCCGGATCCACCTGGCAAAAAGACCGCCCTGGCGATGCCTGAGCCGAAAGCAGCCGCGTGCCGGCGGCCGCCCGGCTCCACCACGATCGCGCCCGCGCACCGCCCGTGGAAAAGGCCGCCGGCCACGACGCAGCGGCCGCCGGCACCAGCGCTCCGTCGCGCCGGGTCCATGCTCAAGGCCAGCCGTCGGCTCGACCGTTCGAGCACATACGGCCATTGCGCCGGGCGCGACCGCGAGCGCAACCGGCCCCGCCGGCGGCAGAAAGGTGAGCCGGGAGCGCGGTGATCCGGCCCGCCACCGCCGGCGCATCGACGGAGTGGCGAGACGTCATTGCTGTTCGGCGCATACGGGAAGCGCGCTCGGGTGCAGGGCCGGGATGCCGTGCGTCCGCCGGCAGCGGAGCCTGCGCGCGCGGCGCATACGTCGAGTAGGCGAGGTTGCCGTCCTCGGACGTGGCGTAGAGGCCCGATCCGGACGGAGCCGCCGCCACGCCCCATTCCGTTGCGGCCGGAAACGCGTTGTGGCCCTGGCGAGCGGCTGGAGCCCTCGCCGCGTCGAACATAGCGAAGGCGTCGATGTTCTCGACCGGGTCTCGGCGTGGAGAAATGGCCGGAAGCGTCAGCCGGCGGCGGAAGTCACCCTGCGCATCGCTTCCGAAAGGCGATCCAGCCAGCGTCGGCGCACCCGTCGCCGCGTCGCGCGCAGGCTACAGGCCCCGCACGCTGGATCCGACGCCGCGTGGCGTGTCGTTCCGCCGCATCGCCATGGTATCTTCCGGTTGGTGGGATCGACCTGCGATCTGGTGAATAGGGCCTCCAGGGGCAGCGTGGCGCCGCCGCCCGGCACGCAAGCCGGCCGTCGCGGCGTCGATGCGGTAGGCCGAGAGAGCGCGACGACGTTCCCGGTGCACCACATACAGGTCGGTAGGCGCGCTCCGCGGGCGTCGGCCAGCGGCCCCGCCTCCCTGCCCGCAGCCAGCCACGAGCACGCCGGCCAGCAGGCCGTGCGACGACTTCCTCGCCAGCGTCTTCGAGGACGGTGGCGTGGAACCCTCCGCTTCCGCTGGGCACCAACAGCCGGTGTGCCGCCAGCGGGAAAAAGAAAGAAAAGAACGCGCTAGCGGACCAGGCGATCCCGACCGGCGCTACCGCGCGACGAGTCTGCGCGACTCAAGGTTACGCGGCCCGGACGCCTAGCAGGCCCTGACTCCGAGGGTTTGTGATGGTAGGACTGTGCGTTCCCATCTACCGGAGTCATTGCCTTCGCGGTCCGCAAGTTGGTGGCTTAAACCCCTGCGGCCGTCGTAACTTTACCGGCCTTCACTGGAAACGACGCCGTGCCGCAGGCGATCGCGCTCGAAGAACAACCTCTCCGGAACGGCCTTCCTGGTCCGGGCCGGTCGGGCTTTAACGCCTGCTGGTGGATTCTGCGCCTGCCACCGGTGCCGCTCTGCGGCCGCCACCCACATCGCCAGCGCCTGCGTCGGTCGCGGCCGAGCGGCTGGATCTGGGCTGCCGCAGGTCGTGTTCACGCCCGTCGAAGGAGCGGGCCTCTGACTGTTACGCAGCGGCAGAAACCGGGATTCCTCATGGACTTTCCGACCCGGTCGCCCCAGCCAGCAGGCGCACCGGCAGGGGTTCCCGGGAAGGCGGCTTTGAAGCCCGTCGGTCGAAGTGCTACACGACCGGTTCAACTATCTTTCGTCGTGCTGCGCGACTCACGCCGCAACCGTCCGCAACCTGGCGCCCGACCATTCGGCCCTCCGGCCGGTTGGACGCGGCCCGGCGCCGGTGCTCCCAGGGCGGAGTCGTCGTCGGCGTCCAGGCGACCAGGGCTGCGGCTGTGCGAGTCGCTACTTCGCGCCCGCCAAGGGCATCGATGAGGACCCCGTCACCGGGGGCGCTCACTGTGCCGCTGGCGCCTTCTGGACGTCGCGCCTCGGGAAACCGGAGATCCACGCCTACCAGGCCTCGGCGCGAGGCGGAGAGATGACCTGCCGCATCCGAGGCGAGCGCGCGTCGAGCTGGAGGGCGCCTGCATCTTCTATATGGAAGGCGAGGCGGAGGTCTGAAGGACCTCTGAGGTGTCGATCATGCTCGCGACCGAGTTGGCCGCTCTCTACGTTCGCGATCTCGCACCAGGCTGGTGCAGCGGCTTCGTGCGTTTCCGGCACGCCCGCGCTTTGGAGGGTGGTGCCCGGCGTCACCAACGCGGCCGGGACGTTGGCGCTCCATCTGGAAGGCAACCTTCGGGAATACGTCGGCCGGCAGCTCGGCCAGATTGCCTACACGCGGGATCGGCCTCGCGGGAGTTCAGCGCGCAGGAGAGTCAGAGCGAGGCCGAGCTCGTCAGCGCGAATCGAAGCGCTCGCGACACCATGCCGCCAGGTGATCGGCGCGCTCTCGCCGGGGCTGCTCGATGCCGACGTATCCGGAGCCGTTCAGACGGCTCCCCCATCTCGGCTCGCCAGTACTTGATCCACTTGTCAGGGCATTTTGAACTACCACCTCGGACAGATCGACTACCTCCGCGTGTCGACCGGCGACGTGTGCGATCTCTGGCCAGCCCTTTGAGACCTGAACCCTCGGCTGGCGGGAGAAGGCTGCCATGAGGAATGGGAGGCGACTGCCAGCGCGATCGGTCTGACACTGCTGGCGGGCCAGCGCTCGCGGCGCCTGAGACGGAGAGCTTCCGACTTGCGGTTCGACAGGCAAGCGGATGAGCGGCACCCTGGACCTGCCGGCGGATCGCCCTCCGTCCGCGATCGTGGTCTTCGTGCTGGGCCACGGCAAGACCGACGTCGTCGCCGGAGGTGGTACTTCGACCTGCGCTCCCGTTTCGTGGAGAGCGGGCTGGGTTGCTACCTGTGGGACAAGGCGGCCGGGTTGCGGCAAGAGCGAGGGTGGTGAACACGACCACTCCCAAACGGTCCAGAGCAGCGCCCGGGAGACGTTGGCGGCCATCGCGGAGCTGAAGCGGCGCTCGGGATCGCCGGGTCCGACCGGGGATCGGCCTGTGGGGCATCAGTCGCGCGGGCTGGATCTGCCCGCTCGTGATCGAGCGGCTTCCCTCCGTCGCCTTCTGGATCTCCGGTCAGCGGAACGGACGACAAGGAGAGCTTCGGCTACCTGCTCGAGAAACAACCTCCCGCATCGAGGGGCGCAGCGAGCCCGTCGTCGTCACTGCTCGGAGTGGCGGCGTGGCAGCAGATCCTCCCGCCGGGGCGGTTCGTTCGAGGAGAACCAGCGGGCGACCCGGACACCGCGACAGGACCCTTGCTTCAAGTCGCTTCTTCGCCGGTGAGGACACCAGGGGCGGCCTACCTGCGGGAGCAGAAGCGCTGCTCGCCGAACACCCCCTCTTCGACGAGGCGTCCGGCCTGAAGGTCTATGTGCCGGGCTTCCGGCAGATCCTGAAGCGATCCGGTGTCCCGTTCTCGCGCTGTTCGGCGAGGAAGGATTCGGTCGTCGACTGGCGCAGCACGATCGCGCTCTACAAGGAGACGATCAGGGCTGCGGGAACGGCGATCTGGCCATCCGGACGTTCCCGAGCTGCAACCACAACATGCTGCAGTGCCAGACCTGCGGAGTCCGTGAGGACCGGGAGAGCACCGGTCACGTCGGCCCTGCGACGGCTACCAGGACGCCATCATCACGTGGATCAAGGAGAAGGATATCGCCCGGCGCACCCGCGCCCGCCGCCACAACGCTCCGGGGGCCGAGCGTCGGTTCGAGGGGCTCTCGTTCGTCGTGACGGTAGGGAGGTAGTGGCGCACCATGAACGCATCGTGCTCTGGATTGCCAGGTACTCCTCGCGCTCGCGTTCGCCGCTCCGCGGCTGGCTCTTTCTCTCGCCCCCGCCGGCGATCGCCGTGCAGATGAACGCGTCACATGCCGCGGTGGTTCCAGCTCTTCCTCGGCGTCGCGGAAGTCCTGGCCGCGGTCGGGACTGACGCATCCCGGGATGACGAAGATCATGCCGTGGCTGGTCGTCTGGGCGGCCGGCGGGCATCATGATCGTGATGGTGTCGGCGACGGCCTTCCATGCGCGTGCGCGGCGAGATGAGCTCGGCGGCGATCACGCTGGTGCTGCTCGCGATGCGCGACCTTCGTCGCGTACATGCGGGGTCGTGTGCTGCCGATCGAGGGCCGCCGGACTCCTGGGAAGTGACGACGGTCTGCGCGTGCAAGCCGTCGTCACACCCGGGAGAGCAGTGCTCAGCGCTCGCCGTGGAGCGGCCGCATCGCGCGCTTGTTGAGAATCTCGCGATCTTCTTGCCCTCGTCAGAGCTGACCTCGACCGACTCGGATAGACTGCATGCCGCCCCAGACCCGCGCGTTGTTGCCGTCCGAGCGCGCTTGCGAGATGCGGGTGTACGTTCGGCTCCCTGGCCGGCCGTCGTGAGCGTGAACGTCTGCGCATCGTCGAAGTGGAGGAACAGGACGGCCGCCGCCGCTCCATTGAGGCTCGGGTGCCCCGCCGGGTACCGATGGCGAGTGGCTGGCGGTCGCGGCCCTTCGGGAGCGCGAGCGCGCGACTGTTCAGGTCCCGGTCGGGGGCGGGACGCCCGTTCCGCTGGTGGACGAGTACTCGACCGATCCGGTCTGGGCGCCCAGCAGGCGGTTCCTCGATGTATTCCGGGCGGACGTCGGCACGACGCTTTTCGGTGAAAGCGTGAGCGCGGACAGTACCCCCGCGCATGCTGCCCGATCTGGTTCTAACCCCGTGGCGCCCGGCGTCTGGCGCTTCCTGCGTGGGGACGACGCGCTGGTCGTCATGAAGGGGAGGCGTCTGCACAAGGAGTTCTGGGTCGTCGACCTGAAGGCGGGCACACGCCCAACTGACGAGCCCTCGGCCGCGAGTTCGCACTCGGCGACTTCGACCTCTCCGAGGACGGGCGTGAAATCATCTTCGACCGGGCACGCAAGAGTCGGACATTGTGTGTTGTTCGAACGGCCCGCGTCGGTAAGGCGGATGGCGCCGATGGGACCCATCGGTCGCTCATGCTGCCGCGGCAAGCTCTCTTCCTCGAGAGACAATGCGACCTGAGCTTCGTCGCCGTGCGGCGGGAGTGGGATCGCGACGGTCGTGCTGGAGCGCGGGAAGGTGAACGCCCTGAACCCCGTGGTCGTCGAGGAGTTGTCGGCAGCGTTCGAGGCCTTGCAGCGCGATGCGGAAGCACGCGCGGTCATCCTGCTCCAGCGGAGGAGGGTTCTTCTCGTTCGGCTTCGACATCCCGGAATTCCTCTCCTACTACGCGGGAGGAGTTCGCGAGCTTCCTGGCGACGCTGCCGACCCACTACCGGACCGCTCTTCTACCTATCCGAAGCCGCTCGTGGCTGCGCTCAACAGCTACGCCGTCGCGGGTGGCTGCATGCTGGCGTTGGCGGCGGACACCGCGATCAGTCGCCGAGGGAAACACGAAGATCTCGCTCAACGAGATCACGTTCGGATCATCGGTCTTCGCCGGCAGCACGGAGATGCTGCAGTTCGGACAGGAGCGCGGGCGAGCGAGCGTTCTATATTCGGGGGCCAGTGCGCTCCAGCAGAAGCGCAAAAGCTCGGGCTGGTCTCGGAAGTCGATCGCCGCAGGGGCGCTACTCGACCGCGCCCGGGAGATCGCCGGGGACCTGGCCTCGAAGCAGCCCGCGGCATTTTGCCAGCCTCAAAGGCCTTGCTGCGGAAACCCGTCGCCGAGGCGATGGCCGCCCGGGAAGCGGCCTCGATCGCCGAGTGACGTGGACATCTGGTCACCCGAGCCGACCTGGACCAACCTGCGGACTCACGATCACGCTGAGCGCGGACGACCCGCGGCGTGCCACGGTCGCTCGGGGGTATCCTTGCCGCCTGGAGCCTCTGCATGATCGAAGACATCTCCTCGTTCACCGAGTACTGGACGAACGCCCGTGCGCGTACGACGCGCGTGCTCGACCGCCTTCCCGAATCCGAGCTCGAGTGGTCCCACGCCCCGGGCCGCTTCAGCTTCGGCGATCTCCTTCGGCATCTCGCCGGCATCAGAGCGCTTCATGTGCGGCGGAGAACGTGCTGGGGGCGTCCGAGCGCTATCCGGGCCACTCGGCATCCCTCGGCGAGGGCGTTTCCGGCGTACGCGCGTACATGGAGCGGTGCCACGCCGAGTCCCTCGCCATCTTCCGCGGCGCTGTCCGACGCCGACCTGCACCGCAAGTGCCTGACGCCGGCCGGGAAGCCCATCACCACCTGGAAGTGGCTTCGCTCCATGGTCGAGCACGAGGCCCATCACCGAGGCCAGCTGTACCTGATGGCGTCCATGCGAGGCGTGTCGATCCCACCCCTGTACGGGCTCACGGAGGAGCAGGTCCTCGAGCGGTCGCAGGACGGGACCGGGCCTGGCCCGGGAGGCGCTTGACTACCGAGCACTCACCCAGCGCTGCTCGGGCGGTCTCACCATGGCCGATCCGGCCTTGCAGGAGAGAACGCCTGCTGGAACTCCGGCGCGTTCGACAGCGGCCCGATGATCCGGTACCTCGCGGTCGGGTGCGGATCCGCCTTCACCATCTGACGCTGCAGCTCCGGGCTCTCGGCGGCGCCGCGGAGCTGTCCCCAGGCGATGAAGAACTGCTGCTCGGGGCTGAGGCCGTCGATCGACCGGCACCGGGTGGCGCTGCATCGATCGCTGGAGGCCCGATACGCCAGGCGCACGCCGGCGAGATCGCCCAGCGCCTCGCCAGGACCTGCTTGCCCTGGTGATGCACGCCGGGCTCGATCGCGTAAGCCGTCGTACTGATCGACGGAGCACTGGCCGAGCTTCTGGAACGCCGCGAGATCGGGGTCCGCCCACCACTTCCGCGGCTGCCCCGCCGCGTCGAAGTCGGCGCCCAGGGCGTCGATGGCGTGCGCGTGAGGTCGTGCGCCACCCCGATGCCGATAGCGCCGTAGTTCACCGCATCCGATCGCGGCGAGGTCGAACGCCGGCGCTTGCAGGAAGCCGGCCGGCAGCGCCATCAGGTTGAGCTGGACGTCGATGTACGCATCGGGTGACGACGGCGGCAGCAGCCAGGTGCGCGCGGCTCGGTCCGTTGCCCGACGCGCTTGCGGTCGGCCTCGACGCCGAAGCGCCGGCCCGCGGCCGCGTCGGCCCAGAACGCGTCGCGGCGAATGACGACCGGGCGAGTAGTCGGTCCACGCGTCGGGGTAGCCCACCTTCACGTCGTAGGCCTCGATCTTCGCGAGGGCCTGCTGCCGTGGTCGCGTCGGACATCCACTTCAGCGCGCCGATGTCGTCCTTCAGGACCGCGAGCAGCGTACGGACCATCTCCTGGGCCTTGGCCTTCGCGGCGGGAGGAAAGTACCGCTGGGCGTACACGCGGCCGAGGGGCTCTCCCAGCAAGCCTTCCGTCGATTCGAGGCAGCGCATCGCGCGGGGCTTCGGCGCGATAGGCGCCGCCGAGTACTTGTCCATGAAGGCGAAGGACTCGTCGGCGAAGGGCTTCGAGACCACGGCGATGCCGGCTCCAGCAGGTGCCACGTCAGGTACGCCTTCCAGACCGCCACCGGCGTCGGCTCGAAGCTCCCGGCTCAGCCGCTCGACGAACGCGGCCTCGGCGACGTTGACGTCGATGCGCGGGAGCCCGGCCTCGCGCGAAGTAGCTCTCCCAGTCGATGCGCGGCGCGAGGCCGCTGCGGGTCGAACGCGAACGGCAGCAGCGCCGTCGTGGCCAGAATCGGCGGCGGCGGCCGGCGCCAGGCTCGCCTCGGCCAGGCGGATCTCGAGTGCCAGGATCTCGTCCGCGGCCTTCCCCGCCGGCGCCGTGCCCATCCCTCCGAGCGTCAGGACGCTGGCCACGTGCGCTCCGATAGGTCTCGCGCCCTCCGCGAAGTGCTTCTCCAGCTTCAGGTAGTCTGTCACGATCGGGCAGCCCCAGGCCGCCGGCGGCGATGTTCACGACCACGCTCTCGGGATCGTGGTAGTCGGAAGCGGCGGTGACCACGAACAGCGCCGGGACAGCCAGCTCGTGGAGCCTGCGGATCATGCGTTGGACGCCGGCCGCATCCTGGACGCCGGCGATGTCGGCGAGCAGCGGAGCCAGCGGAGTCACGCCCGCGGCGTCAACGCGCCCCTCGTTCATGCAAGCCGCGTAGTGATCGCCGAGCTGCTGCTCGACGCTTCCGTGGGGCCGATCCGCCTTCGCGGCCAGCTCTTCCAGAAGGGCCTTCAGCTGCTGCCGGTTGGCCTCGCGAGCGTCCGCGCGCTCCGGCTCCAGCGCTGCGTCCCGGCCGGGATGGGGTTCGCGGCGCGCCAGGCGCCGTTCGCGAACGCGTAGAAGTCGGTGCACTGGGTCCGCGGCACGGTCCAGGTCGCCTAGCTCGATTCCTTTCGGCGTCGAGCCCTGGGCCGCCGGCGCGGACGCTTCGGCCGCGACGGAGACGGGAGCGGCGCCCGCGAAGAGCGCGAGCGGCACGGCGACGACCGACACGATGCGTGGGGCTCATGATTCCATCCTCGACCGACTGGGGATCTGCAAGGCGGCGATCACCGCGAGGTGTCCACCACGGTGGCGAACTCGCCGTGGAGGTCCGACAGCGCGATCGCGTGAATGTGCTCCGCGAGATGCTTGACGCCGTCGGGGCCCACGCGATCGAACGTGGCCGTGGCGTCGGACACCGCCCAGGTCGCGAAGCCCAGGTTGCCGGCCATGCGGGCGGTGGTCGAGACGCAGTGGTTCGTGGTGAGCCCCACGATCACCAGCCCGCGACAGCCGGCGCGCCGCAGGTCGAGCCTCGAGGAGGTCCCGATGAAGGCGCTGTTGACGCGCTTCTCGATCACCGTTTCGCCAGCGACGGGAGCCGATCCGGGCTTGAACTCGTTCCCGGGCTGGCCGGGCCGCAGCGGCGACGGCTCTTCGGTCGACATGTGCCGCCACGTGCACGACCGGGCGTCCAGCCCAGCGCCACGCGCGCAGCAGCTCGGACGTCCGTCGTTCCAGGGACGAGGTTGTTGCGCCGGCCCCAGGTCGGCTCGTCGAAGGCCGACCTGGAGATCGACGACCAGCAGCGTGTCGCGATGCCGTTCGAATGGGAGCATGCCGCCACCGTAAGAGCCCGCGGCCCACGCACCGAAACGCCGATGCCGCCTATCGGCGCGGCCGATGATAAAGTCGAGCGGTGAAGCCGAGCTGGAGCTGCGGCAGCTGCGCGTCTTCGCCGCGGTCGTCGACGCCGGGACGCACACGCGCGCGGCCCGGCGCTCGGCATCTCGCAGTCGACCGTCTCCGAGACGCTGAGCGCGCTGGAGCGCACGCTGGGCGTGGAGCTCTTCCGCAAGCCGGCCAAGGGCGCGCCGGCCCTGACTCCTCGGGCGAGGTCCTCCTCGGGTACGCGCGGCGCCTGTTCGCGCTGAGCGGCGAGCTGGTCGCGGCGCTCGCCGAGCGCGTCGACCCGCAGTCAAGGCCACGCTGGTGGTGTCGTCGGTCGAGTCGATCGGCGCCTACGTGCTCCCGTCGCGGCTGGCCGCACTTCGCGTCCGCTGGCCGGCCGTGCGCGTGGAGGTGCTCACCGGCAATTGCGGCGAGATCCGCGAGCGCGTCGCCGCGGGCGGAGGCGACCTCGGCCTGGTGCTGGAGCCCGAGGCCGGGCCCGAGGCCGGCCGATCCTGGCGAAGGCCCGCCTGTTGATCCTCGGCGCGCCCACCCACCCGCTGGCGCGTGGCATCGCCTCGGCGGACGCTCTGCGCCGCTGCGACTTCTACATGTGCGACGCGGGGGCAACTACCACCAGGCGCTGCGCCAGCACTTCGAGGCGGCCGGGGTTCCGCCTCCGCGGATGCAGGCGATGGGAACCATCGAGGGCGTGAAGCGCGGCATCCTGGCCGGCGGGACCGCGCTCGGCCTGTTGCCGAGCTCACGCCGTCGAGCCGGAGCTGCACGACGGCACGCTGGCCGCAGTGCGCGTCAGCCCGGCGTTGCCCTGCGCTGGTGCTGCGGGCCGTGCTGACGCCCGGCGGGCCGCGCTCTCCGGTGGTCGACGACCTGATCGACGCCCTGCGCGGCTCGCCTCAGCGCGGGCTGCTGCTCACGGCGCCGCGGAGGCCGCCGGCGATCCGCCCCGGGCGCGGCAGCGGTCGCGCTAGTCGATACCCGCGCTTTCGGCGATAATGAAGGTTCGTTCCTCCGGGTTTCCCCTGAGGGAAACCAGCCTCCTCTCGCGTATAGAAGCAGGGTCCCCTCCGGGATCCACATGGAAGGAAGTGACATGCCCACGAAGCGTGCTCGTCTTCGGCTTCGCCGCCTCGGTTCTGGCCTCTCCGGCCGCGCAAGCGCGGGATATCTGGGACCTGACCGGCAACGACGGCAGCGCCGCCTCGAAGAGCGAGATCGCTCCCGGTGCGTTGCAAGTCCATGACATGGAGGGTTGGCGGCATTTCGGACCAGGACTGGTTCCGGATCAGCCAGAAGCCGTACTCGTCGTACAGGTGCTGGTCGACGGCCTGACGGGCGGCCTCGCGCCGGTGCCGGTCACGGTGCCGGGAACCAGCTCGGCGTGCACCTCGTCCGCGCCGGGGGCGCGACCGTGCCGTCGAACGCCCTGGGCACGTCGGGCTCCGCGCGCGTGCTCTACTTCCGCAACGAGACGGGCGCGCAGATCGAGGACGAGTTCATCCGCGTCTCGAACCCGCTGTGCGCGGCCGCGTGCCTCGCCACCGAGCAGTACCGCATCCGGCTCTTCGACACGACCTACGGCGTCCCGCGCTTCAACAACGGCGCGACCCAGGTCACGATCCTCATCGTCCAGAACACGTCCGACCGAGGTCGTGTACTTCAACGCGCACTTCTTCGACGCCAACGGGACGATCAGGGCACGTACTCGCAGAACATCCCGGCGTTCGGCGCAGCCGTGCTCAACACCAGCACCGTTCCCGGCGTCGCCGGGAAGAGCGGATCGATCATCGTCAACAACGACGGGCGCTACGGCGTCCTGACGGGCAAGGCGGTCTCCGCTGGAGCCGGGCACGGGCTTCACGTTCGACACGCCGATGGTCGCCTCGCGCGCAGTAGGTCGGCCGAAGGACCGAAGCTCGTTTCAAGGAACGGGCTTCGGTCAGAGGACACGCACCGCGAGGGCTCAGCTCGATCGGGCCGGTGCCCTCCCGCCCGTGACCGTGATGGCCAGGTCCGCGCGGGTGCTGTCGCTTGCTCGGTTGACCCGGAGTCAGGGGCTCCACCTCGACAAAAGCGACCAGCGTGGCCGGCGTCACCGGTGCGTTCGCCACGCTGCACCTGCACCGCCACATGAGCGACGCGCAGGTTCGGGTCTGTGGTCGCGCTGGTGCGGGGATCCAGCGCGAATCCGTCCTGTCAGGTGGATCCGACGTTGACGAGCGTCCCGCTGACCCTCAACGGCAAGCGGCTTTCCGGATCGAGCTTGACCCGTATCGCGAGCCGAGCCGAACGGCGTGTCCAGAGCCCGCCCGGTCGCAGGAGACCTCCAGGTCCACCGCGCGCGTGCTCCCGCGCGGCATGGAGATGCTGGCCGGGACGAAGCGGGCGCTCGGCGGGACGGACCAGCGGCTCCGGGAAGTCGGAAGAGCCCCCGGGGCCACCACCACAGCCCGCCAGCGCCGCACCCAGGATCAGTGCGGGAACAGCCCGCACGCGCGTGGTCCCTTGCCGCCGGATGCGCGTTTTCCTCAGTGGATCTCCCTCATGATCCACTAGACGCACCCATGGCTTTCCTCTCGCAACGCCGTTCAGAATCCCTATTTGTCGGATACGGCCGTCTGCTGGTAGGCCACCGCTTGCCAGTGACCGTGGCGCTTCACGAGGACTTAGCGGGTGAACAGCGCGCGTGCGACCTCCGCGCACTCCGATCCGTGAGCCCCGACGTCCGAGTAGCGCCCGGTGAGAACCGCCGTGTCGCCGTAGACGCGTGCGTGCAAGTCGTCCAGCGTGACGGACTCCACCTTGGTCTGCCTGCCCGCAGGTTGCTCATCATCTGAGGTTTCGTGGACATCTTGCCGCGGCTGTTGATCGTGCTGTAGATCCTCGGCCGTGTCCCGTCCAACGTGGTGATGTCACCCCGCACGAAAGCCTGCTGACGGTCTCGCGTTCAGTTGCTCGATCTCCCCCGCCGGCGTCGACGCACCCGCCTGGGTGGCCTGTGCCCAGGACTGGCCGCTCAGGCCATGTCATGCACAAGAGGGCCGAAAGTGACTCCAGGACGATCCTTCATCGCTTTCTCCTCGCGAGGCTTCCCGCGGGTTTGCCCAGCACACGCCGGCCAAGCAGCGTCTCCAGAGCCATCCGTGAGGGTCAAGCGCTACTTGCCCCGGAGGTGGAAGGGCACGCTGGTCACGATGGTGTTGGGCTTGAACAGCAGGGCGCCCTTGATGAGGAGAGCGCGCTGGTTGTGGAGGAGGAGTGGTGCCACCGAGCGCGCCGGCACGAACTCGGGCAGCACCACGGTCACGAAGTTGTCGGGCCTCGCGTCGTCGGCCTCGACGATGTTAGCTGAGCAGCGGCCGCAGGAGCGACCGATAGGGCGACTGCAGCACCACCAGCGAACGCCGTGGCCCCAGGTCTCCCACTGCTCTCCGGATCTCTCCGGGTGACGCGGGTCGGTCTCCGCAGTACACGGCGCGAACGTCCGCGCTGCTGAGGCTCTTCGCGTAGCGGCAGCGCCTTCAGCACGGCCGCGATACACGCCGCTGATGGGCAGGATGACGGTGTTGTGGCTCTCCGGGTCGGCCTCCCAGTCCTTCAGCGTCAGCTGCGCGGCCACCAGCTCGTAGTGGCGCCGGATGCTGCGGAAGAAGAGCACCAGCAGCGCGATGAGCGGCCACGATCAGCCAGGCCCCTTCCAGGAACTTGGTGACGGCGACCACGGTCAGCACGATCGTGGTGAGGATCGCTGCCAGGCCGTTCACGAAAGCGTGCTTGCGCCAGCCCTGGTCGCGCTCGCGCCTCCGCCCGAACATCCCCGTCTGGGAGGCGAGAAGGACACTTGAACGCGCCGATCATGTAAAGCGGGATCAGCGCGTGCGTGTCCCCGCCGAACACCACCATCAGCAGGGACGCCAGCGCGAGCTCTCAGCACCAGGATGCCGTTCGAGAAGGCCAGGCGGTCGCCCTGGTTCATGCAACTGGCGCGGCAGGAAACGGTCGCGCGCGCGCTGATCGAGGCCAGCCGCGGGAAGTCCGCGTACGCGGTGTTCGCCGCCAGCACCAGGATGAGCGTGGTGGCGGACTGCACCTAAGAAGTACAGGAGGCCGCGCGCCACCGAACACCGGTGCGTGCCAGCTGCGAGACCAGCGTCTCCTGAGTCGTTCGGGAGGATCTTGGAAGGCGTGCGCGAGCAGCGTCGTGCCCAGGAAGAGGAGTCACGCACAGGCCGGCCATGATCACGAGCGTCGTGGCCGCGTTCCTCTCCTCCGGCGGGCGGAAGGCGGGCACGCCGTTCGGGATAGCTTCCACTCCGGTCGTGGCCGTGCACCCGTTCGCGAACGCGCGCCAGGACCAGGAAGGTGGTGAGGTCGCCACCGGCGTGACGCCAGTGGCGACCGGGCGCCGACGGCTCTCTGGCGACCTTGAACGCGCCCATCACGAGCATCGAGGCGAAGGCTGATCGGGAAGAGGTACGTCGGCACCGCGAAGATGCGGCCGGACTCGCGGATCCCGCGCAGGTTGCCGACTCGCCGGTACGGCGCAGGAAGAACAGGCAGAGGCCGACGCACGATGCTCGTGCCAGACGGGAAAGGCCGACGGTGATGGCGGCGACCCGAGCGGCGATGCTGACCGCGACCGTCAGCACGTAGTCGATCAGCAGCGGGCGCCCGCGATCCCAGGCCGGGCATCTCCCCACGTTCTCCTTCGCCACGATGTGGCGCGCCGCCCCGCTGGGATACGCATGGATCGTCTGGCAGGTACTGAGAAGCACGATCGGGAGCAGGAGGGCGATCACGACCGCCGATCGGGGTCGCGAACCACGGGAGCCGTGGCCCCCGCGAGGATTGCAGTGCGCACGATCTCCTCCGTGGCATAGGCCACGAGACGGGCGATCCGAGGACAGCTACCGCGAGCCCGGTGACCCTGGAAGCCGCTCCCGATGGGCCAGTTCGGAGGCAGCTGCCGTCCGATGAGCGCGCGCTTGATCGATCCGAGCGTGATGAGCTCCGACAAAGAAGTCGCCTCCGCCCGCGCTGGCAGGCTTGCAGTCGACCCTACCGGCTGCCCGATCAGGCGCGTCAAGACGCACCGGCGCATCAGGATTCCATCGAAGGACCCCAGCCAGGCTCACTTTGCTTGCCGCCACGAGGGCGGCCAGGGACGTGGTCCCATCCTGACGCCGCGACACGCTGGCTTCAGCGGGGCCGCCGCGATGCGTGTGAAACGGCAGCGGTGAGCTACGGACAGCCGCGACGACCGGACGTTCCGCAGTCGCCACCGGAGGCCTGGCCGCGCTGGCTCTCGCGCGCGAGGCACTCACGCCCCTTCGCGAGGTCACGACGGCCGCGAACCTGGCGTTCCTTTTCGTGATCCTGACCATCGCCCTGGGAGCTGGGGGCTCCGCTGGCAGCTTACCGTCACGCGCTGGCCTCCGCGCTCGGCCTCGATTCTTCCTGACGAAGCCCCTACCTGCGGCTGGCCATCGAGGGAAAGGACGACCTCATCGCCTTCCTCGGCCTGGCGGCTTGCGGCTGGTCGCGCCGCGTTCCGCTTCCGGCGCGGCCGGGGCAAGTCCGACCTCAGGCGGCGCGCGTCGGGAGCTCGACCTGCTGTGGTCCACTTCGGCGCGGCCTGGAGGCGGCCGCACCCAGCCAGGAGGAGCTCGCGCGTCTCCTCGATGCGTGGCGCGACGCCCTGCCGGTCTCGGGACTGAAGCTGAGCGATCCCCGCGGCTACGTAATCGCGGCCTCGAAGCGGGGCGCTGGGCCGCGACGTGCCCGCGGCCGTGCTGGATGCGAGACCCTCGCGCCATCGACTTCGGGCGACCGCCGCGCGGAGCGTACGCTTGCCCGTCGACGGTGGACGCCTGGCGCTCGTCTCTCAGGGACGACCGGTGGGCTGGCTCGACGTCTGGGGCGACGGCGGCCAGCCGACACCTGGGCTCGGCGGACCTATTGCGGTCGCGCGCATCGCGGCCACCCTCTCTCGCGACGTCAGCGACCGCCCCTCGGACCAGACCCCGCCCCTGATCGGCCGTCCGTCTCCGCAGGAACCTTCAAAGCCGCGGTCCGCGCTCCCGCACGTTCCGGGCTGGGGGCCTCGCCACGCCAGCGGGCCCATTCAACGGGACTGGGATGCGCATGATCCTCTCGAGACGCGTTCGGCGTCGGCTGGACGGAAACCGGCGCGATGAGAACGACAGGCGTCGTGGCCGTGCTTGTCGTCGGGGCCGGCAGGCGGGCCGCCGCGGCCGAGGCCACTCGTCGCGCCATGGTGGCCGCGCTGCCCGCGTCCGGCCCCGATTCCTCGCTGGAGCGACCGAGGCGCGCGTCCTCGATCGGCTGGTGGGGACCTGGGACTGCGCGTACAGCTTCCACGGCGATGACGGGAGCGTACGGCACTCGTCCGGCGAGCTCCGATTCGAGGTGGACGCTCGATGGCCACGCCTCAGGACCTCTGGATCAGCTATCCGGACCACGCCGGGGAGGAGCGGACGATCGGCACCTCGGTGCAGCTTCTTCGCGCCCATGGCGGGCAAGTGGCGCGTGATCTTCGTGGCACCCGCCCAGGGGCGATCTCCACCGTCGAGGGTGGTGCCGAGGAAGGCCGGATCGTCCTTCGCGGCACCAGCGCTGTCCTAACTTCTCGCAGGTCGGTTCAACGACATCCGACCCGATTCCTTCACCTGGCGTGCGGTCCCTTGACGGCGGCAAGACCTGGCAGCTCCGGGAGGAGCATCGCATGACCCGCCGCCCAGGCCGGCGCGATCGTCATCTGATCGAGCGAGCTGGGCGCGCCTCGAGCCCATCCCAGCCTGGCCGCGGGCCGCGCCTCTTCGATCGCTTCGTCGGCACCTGGGACGTCGACTGCTTTTCCATGCGGCTGACGGCAAGACCAAAGGGCTTCACGGGACGCTGGATCTTCGGGCTGGGTGCTGGACGGTCACGCGCGGGACCACTTGCTGATCGAAAGGCGACGAACGCTCCGGCCGCCGGCGAGGGTACGACCTGCGCTTCACGATGCCAAGTCCGCGCAGTGGCGGGTCGTGTGGATTCCGCCAGACAGCGGGAAGCGATCGTGCTCAGGAGGAGCAGGGCGACCGGATCGTCTCGAGGGAAGAACGCAACGGTGCGCTCCTCCGCTGGTCGTTCAACGAGATCCGTGGCGAGTCCTGGCTCTGGCTGGGCGAGACCTCGGCCGGCAACGGCCGGGCTGGAGGCGTCCGAACAGGAGATGCGCCTGAAGCGGAACCGCGGCCACTCAGGAAGCGCCGCCGCCGCAATCGATCGATCCCCTGAGCCTCTGGGTTGCGGAGCCACCTCTGGCACGTGATTAGCTCCCATTCCGCCCCCTGTCGAAGGCCCATGAGGCGTCCGCATGCGCCGAACCGTCTATGCGCTGGTGCTGGCGACGGCTCCTGTCTCCCACCCTGGGCCTGCCGGACCAGCCGGACAAGGCCAAGCTGCAAGAAGGACAAAGGTGGGCAGGCGCGTCGACGTGACCGTGACGTTCGCAGCGCGCACGACGCGGGCAGCCGGGGTACTTCCTGGAAACCCACGGTCGCGGCAATCATCCCCGGCCTCGCGAGAAGAACAGCGGGTGCCTGCCGCCTGGCCAGGCCAAAGCTTCCGTCGTCGAGTCACCCGCTTCACCTGGGATCGTCCTCGGGAGCCTCCTCGCGACCTGATCGTGCGGATCGGGCTGCACTCCGAGCGGCTATCGGTACGCGGTCCTCGACGGGGACCTGCTGAAGCTGGCCGTGGGCACCCTCACTCGTGGTCGACGTGCCATCGACGGGTTCGTGAACTGAACGCACCCGACACGATGATCCAGTGCCCGGCTTGCGCCGAGTCCTTCGAGCCCCGCCAGAGCGGAAGGACGGATCGACCGCGGTTGTGTCCCGCGCTGTGGGCGCATCGTCGTCCGCTGGCACCTCGCCGGCGAGGACGGCGGCGGCGATGATCGAGCACCGAAGCGTTCCTCGAGGCCGCTCCAGCCCGGCGAGAGCCCGACGCAGATCGGAGTGGCCTCCCAGACGCTGTCACTGCCCCAGGAAGCGCGTCTCCGGCGGATCCCTATCGGGCCCCTCGCAAGGAGAGGCGTCGTCGTCCTCAGCGGTCGCGCCCGACGTTCGGACAGAGGCGGCGGGCGGGGCGGCATCCGGTGCCGGACCTCGACGTATCGCGCAGTCACGCGGCCCTCGAGTGCCACGGTCCCGCGCATCGTGCTTCGTGACCTGGGGAGCCGGAATGGCACCTTCGCCGGCGGCCAGCGCGTGAGCCAGCGCGAGATGGAGAGCCACGGCGAGTTCCAGCTGGGCGCCACCACGTTCCTGCTGCTCGTCGCGGACGAGTGACCGTGACGTCGGGCGCCCATCTCGGACGTTACGAGATCCATGGGTCCCCTCGGCCGGGGCGCGATGGGCGCCGTCTACCAAGGCGTCCGATCCGACCCTCGGGCGGGTCGTCGCGATCAAGACGATCAACCCCGGCGCTGCTGGCCGGCGAGGACTTCGCTGGGAGTTCCTGGAGCGCTTCCGCCGCGAGGCGAGGCCGCCGGCCGGCTGTCGCACCCCAGCATCGTGTCCGTGTTCGACCTCGGGGTCGACGGACGCGGGAAACCGGATGCCCTTCATCGTCATGGAATCGTGCCGGGCGTCTCACTGGAGGGCGTGCTCAGGAGAATCAACGCTCCCTCTCGTCAGGCGATGGAGATCATGGAGCAGGTCTGCTCCGCGATCGACGAAGCGCACCGCCACGGGATCGTCCACGTGACATCAAGCCAGCCAACATCTTCCTGGACGACCGCGGGCGCGTGAAGGTCGGGGACACTTCGGCGTGGCGCGCCTCGACGGCTCCGATCTCACCCAGGCCGGAGTCGGCGTCGGCACGCCCGGCTACACCGCGCCGGAAGTCCTCCAGGGCGGGGTGTCGCCGACGCGCGCGCGACGTGTTCGCCCTGGGCGTCTGGCTATCGGCTCTTCACCGGCACCGCGTCGTTCAGGGCACCGTCCCCAGCGCTGCTGCTCGACATCCTCACGCGGAGCCGCCGCCGCCAGGGACGTGAAGGCCCGAGAGTCAGCGAGACGGTCTCGGCAGCCATCATACGGCGGCGCTCGTGAAGGCTCCGGCCGCGCGCACCCAGCGCACGCGCGTTCCTTCAGGAGTGCGCGCGGTCAGTGAAGTGCCGCCTGGCGCCTTGCCCACGCGGACGGATCGCGTGGAAACGCCCGCCCACCAATCGCGCCGATGGCCGCGGGTGGCCTGGTGATCGCGGCCGTCCTGCTGCTGGGCCTGGCCGCCTTCGTGAGGTTTCAGGCTCTCCGCGGGGACCGGCGGCGACGTCGGCTCCCCGTACGGTCACGCCGCTGACGGCGCCTCCGGCCACCGAGGCCGCGGTCCTCGGGCCCGGCGCCGGTGCGAGTCGAGGCCCCCGACTACGGGAGACGCGGCCGCCGAACGAGCGCTCCTCAAGACGGCCGAGGAAGTGTTGCGCGAGGGCAAGAGGCGCCCCCTCACGAGCAGGACCCGAAGGGTCGAGGCAAAGAGCCACGGCAAAGAAGAAGAAGACACGAGTACAGGCGCCGCTGGCGTCCGACCGGCGCCACGCCTCGTCAGTGCTGGTGGCGACCCGCAGGGCGCCCAGCGATTGCAGGGCGGCTGCGATTCCGAACGCCAACCGCTCGCGGGAAGCACCGCCCACAGGGGTGCCGACCAGGGCGCTCGACACCATGTCGCCGGCTCCGTTCCGTGGCCGCGAGCAGCCCATGCCGGATCCCGCCGAGCCGCGGGCAGCAGGCGCACGGCGTGGCGCTGTCCGCGACCTCTTCGCTCGCCACGTATGATCCCCGAGCAGACGGAAGGCAGCACAGGCCACGCGGGCGTCGGCGGCGCGATCGCCAGCCCCAGGGTCGTCGCCGCTCCCAGGAAATACCCGGCGACGAGAACGGGTCGATGCCCGATCCGGTCGGCCACGGCACCGATCAGGGAACGCGGCGACGGAGCTCACCGCGTTGTGCACCACGTGAGCGCAACGGCGGCGGTCGCGCCAGCCCGAGAGAGGGCGCCCGTCATGCTGCATGCGTCGGCGTGGGGATGAGGAGCGTGCGCAGAAGTCCCGCAGCCGGGCGAAGACGCCCGCGACGGGTAGCGGCGGAAGGGCGGCCGGTCCCACGGCCAGCTCGGCGCGAAGAAGGTTGGGCGTGGCCCGACGCGGGGTGTTGCGGCCCCTCATTGACGACGAAGCGACCGCCATCGCCAGGGACGCCGGGGATGCCGAGGGAGCAGCGACGGGAGCACCGGCTGGCGAGGCTCGAAGCCCTGGCCAGGAGCGCCGTCGCCGGCGAAAGCGGGCCCCGGCGCGGCGCCGAGGCGACGTCGGCCCCGCGCTCCAGGCCGAACAGCGCTGGCCATGGGAAGCTTCAGGCGCGACGCAACTAAGCGGCCATGAGCACGTCGCGCGCCGGGCCGCGGCTGCCGCGGCCGGTCAGGCGGCGCAACGCGGCAGGGCCAGGACCTGCAGGCGCTCGTGCAGAGCCCGATGAGCGGCGGTTTCCGAGCCCGGTGACCAGGTACCCGACGCGAGGGCTTGCGCCGGCGGACGCGATCCGCCGCCACGTCCCCAGAGCTTCGCCAGCGCCGACATCCCGCTCCGCGCTGCCCTCGATCCAGCCAAGCGCGGCGGGCCCGCCGCCGAGGCTCAGGGGTGCGCCGGCAGCACGGCGGTCGCGAGCTCGTGCGACACGTCGGACAGGAGCGCTGGCGAGCGAGGCCCCAGCGTCGTCCGATTCAGCCATCGTGGGTCACGCGCGGTAGTCGGCGATCTGGCCCATCGAGTCACGATCCAGGTCGTTGAACGTCCCCACGCTGACGCGAGCCGCGCGCCGTAACGTTGGCCGCCTGCGGTCACGCAGCTGCTCTCGTTCATCGCTCACGCGCCGCGGCGGGCCTGGCCCGCGCCGATGGCGCGACTGGCCCCGGTTCCCGGGCCGAGGCCAGCCCGGTCGGAGGTCGGCCGCCTGCGACCGCTGGTCCACCACGCCGACAGCGTCGAGTGGAGCTCTCGGCATCCGGCCGGGGCTGGTCGTCGCCCATCGTCACCGGCGGGAAGAGTCTTCCTGACGACGGTCTACCACCGACGGCGCGTCGAAGCTGCCGCAGACCGGGACCGACTTCAGCAACGACTACGTCGCGGAGCTGTCGAAGCAGGGCGTGCCCGACGACCAGATCGTCGAGGAAACCAAGGCGCGCGACATCGGAGCCGCACGAGGTCACGCTCCGCTACTTCCTCTATTGCCTCGACGTCGACGACGGGCGGGTCCTGTGAAGCAGGGTTCCACAGCGGGCGCCCGCCCGGCGGCCGCCACCGCAGTTCAGCTTCGTGTCAGAGACGCCGGTGACGGACGGCAAGGCGTCTACGTGTACGTGGCGAACCTCGGGCTCTTGCCCTTGCGACCTCAGGGCCGGCACGCGGTCTGGAAGGAACGCGCTCGAGGCACCACCCGATCTACCTCGACTTCGGGACCGGCGGCTCGCCGGTGCTGCACGGCGACCAGCTCGTGATCGTAGAAGCGACAACGCGAGCAGCAGCAGTTCATCGCCGCGTTCGACAAAGCAGAGCCACGGCCGGCGCCGCTGGCGCTGCGGGCGCCAGTCAAGCAGAAGGACGGGCCGCCGCGGCAGTCGGGTGGACGACGCCGTTCGTGTGGTCGCACGGCTGCGGACGGAGATCAGTGACCATCGGTCCGACCACGGCCGTGAGCTACGACCTGCTGGGCAGAGGCTGTGGCGGCTCTCGGGCATGTCCGTAGCGCCGTGACCAGCCCCTCTTCGCCTACGGGGACCTGCTGTGCACGTCGACGGCGGCCAGCAGCGTCCGCTTCTTCGCGGTGCGCGCCGGAGCCGCCGGGCGACATCGCTGCCGGGACAAGACGGACAGCGCGCTCGGTCGCGTGGTCGGTGCCGCGCGCGGGCACCCTGCATCCCCACGCCCGTGCTTGCGACGGCGGCGCGCTCGATGCTCCTACGACAAGGGCATCCTGGCGCGCTTCGACGCGAAGTCCGGCGCCACGCAGCGTACAGAGGACTCGATCCCGGGGGCCCAGCTTCACGTCGTCGCCCTGGGCCTACGGCGGCAAGTCTTCTGCCTGAGCGAGGAGGGCAAGACGTACGTCGTGGCCGCGGGCCCACGTTCAAAGCTGCTCGGCACCAACCCGCTCGGCGACCTCGCGATGGCCAGCAGCCATCGCGGGCGACCACTGCTGCTGCCGAGAGAGACGGACTGCACTGCGATCCGCCAGAGGCGGTCGCTGAGCCAGCTCGAACGGCGTTCGTCAGGCGCAGCCAGCCACTCAGCCGTCAGACGTTGTCCAGGCTTCTTGCCTGACTTCTCCTGCCGCCATCCGGGCCACCTCGGCCGCCTTGGCCTTGGCCTGGTCGAGCGCGTGGTGGGCCTGGTCGCGGAGCTGGCCAGCGCATCGGGCTCCGTCGCCGTCCTTGTCCAGGCTGGCCGTGAGGTCATGCACACCTTGGCCTTAGCCGCGGCCGCCATCTCCGCGCCTTGGCCATCGAGCTCTGGAGCGCGTCGGGCACGCCGTCCCCGTCCTGGTCGAGCTTGCCCTTCGCTGGTCTCGTACTGGGCTTCGGCCTGCTTCATCACGTGCTCGGCCTGGCCGCTTCGAGGTCGTCGATCGCCTTCTTCCAGTCCATCGATGCCACCTCCACCTCGATTCTTGGCCGGAACCGGCGCATCCGCCAGTGCAAGGGCCGCCGGGGCGACGGCCCTCAGCTGCCCGGGGTGTTGCCGCCGCTGCCCGCGGTCACCGTGACGGCAGGGTTGGCGAGTGTCGTGTCCTTGCTCGGTCCGCCCGCCGCTCGGGCTCGATCTCGACAAGCCGAGCAGCGTGGCGGACGTCGGCATGCCCGCCGCTGCCTCACCCGCACCGGCAGGTTACGCGCGACGCTACAAGTTTGGATCGCCCGTCGCTGCCCGCCCGCACTGGCACGTGCCGCGACGCCATTGGCGTCCGATGTTGGCGTTCCGGTGATTTCCGGTAGCGGGTTGACGAGGCGTCGCACGCGCAGGCCATCCGGCTAAACGATGCTGCGGATCGAGCGTCCCCCAGCGGATTCCCCGAGGGCCTGGAGCGGCGCGATTGTAGTCGCAGAGGACCTCGAGATCCACGGTGAGCGTGGCTCCGCGCAGCACGCTCAGGCCCAGGAGCGCGAAGCGGGCGGTGATCAGATGGGCGAGCGCCTCTTCCACGCCGGCGAGGTCATCGCCGCTGCCACAGCTTCGCCGAGGCAGGGCGAGCATCGAGGCCAGCCAGGGCGTAGCAGCAGAGGCAACGGAGGAGCCGACTCGTCGTCGCGCCCACGATCGCGCCTCTCTTCGATGGAGGGACCACCCACTCTCCCATCAAGACGCGCCGCGGCTAGTTTCCCTCTCACGAAGGCGCACGGCCGTGGCCGCGAAGCCAGGCTGTGGCGGCCGGGTCGAGTACTCGACGGTCGCGTCGTGGGGGTACATGCAGCCACGGCTCTCCCCCGGCTCAGCCGACGATCACCGGATGCTTGGTCTCCGCGTAGTGCCGGCTCGCGTGCCGGTTGGGCGAGTTGTCGCAGCGGCGGGTGCCGCCGCGCTCTCCTGGCGTCCGCAGGTGCCCCACTCGCCGCCCATGCGGACGCAGTCCTCACCTCGCGGCGCTTCGCCTTCTTGACGTGCTCGATCTTCTTGAGTTCACACAGCGCAGGCTCCACACCGATCCTCCTTCCGCAGGACCGTGTGCGCGTAGGCGACGCAATCGCCCCTTCGCCCGGCCGGGTCACGCGCTTCAGGCTCCCCGCCCGTACGTCGCCGACCGCGGTGCCGGGCCGGCTCGTCTCCAGCGGGTGCGGCGGCGCGCTCCAGCGGCCAGTTCCCGCTCCGCAGCTCGTCCGGCGTCAGGTCCGTCCCGTTTTCGCGAACCCTCCCGCATCAGGACGATGCATCCGCGCAGCCAGTCGGTGCTGGGCACGCGGCGCCGGCCATGCTGAAGAGGTGCGGCACATCACGGGTCTCCACGACGCCCGTCTTGCGGTCGCGCCAGCTCACGCGCTCCAGGTGCGACCATCAGTCGAGCGCGTCACCTCCGCGTGCGTGCGCAACGACACGTTGGGCATCTCCTCGATGCGCCGGATGAGGGTAGTGGACATGCTGGCGGCCGGCTCCGAGCGCACGAGCAGGTGGACCCGCTTCGCGGTCGCGGCCAGAACACCACCGCCTGGCCAGCGGGTTCCCTGCCCACCACCACCATCGGCGTCGCGGCTCAGCTGCGCCTCCAGGTCGGCGCCGTAGTCACGCCGCAGCCTCGAATCGCGACCAGGTTCGGAAGCGGCGGCTTGCGGTAACGCGCGCCGCTCGCCACCACCACCATGCGGCCCTGGATCCGCGAGCAGCGTCACCCAGCTCGACCACGTACGCGTTCCCCGCACGAGGCGGCAGGCCGGCTGCGCGGTCAGGATGTCTGCGCTCGAACTTCTGGGCTGGCTGGCGGCGCGCGCCCGCCAGCTCGCGGCCGGAGTGCCCGCGGGAAAGCCGAGGTCAGTTCTCGATCTTCGAGCTGGAGCCGGCCTGGCCGCCGGGCGGCTCCGCTTCCGGGATCAGGACGTCGAGCCGCGAGGCCGCGTACACGCCGCGGCGGCAGGCCGACGCTGGACCGGCGCCGACCACGATCATGTCCGCTTTCGCGTGCGAGGTCGATCGAGCGGTTGGAAGCCCAGCGCCTCGGCCAAAGCCGCGCTTCCGGGATTGCGCAGCACGGAACGCTCGAGCGAAGCACCACGACCGGCAGGTCGGAGCGCGCGATCCGGAGCTGCTCGGCAGCTCCACTGGACCTCGGGGCGCGTCGCTGTCCCACGAACGAGTGGGGTTGGCCGTTGCGCACCAGGAGCTCGCGGATATCGGCGTATCGGGCCCTGCCTTGGCCACCGCCGCACGTCGTGCGCGATCAGCTCCAGCGGCGCAGGATGAAGAGCCCGCATGAAGACGTCGCTGAAGCTCCGCTGTCGTCCTGGACGAGCGCGGCAGCGGCGGTCCCGACTGAGCACCACCACTTCGCCCGGCACCAGCGCGCGCAGCCACTGCCGCCGGCCGGCCGGAGAGCATGTTGGCCTCGCCGCTGAACTGCGGGAGCACCCAGCCCGATCACGACCGAGGATCGGCGCGCGTGGCCTCGATCTGGCCGGCGATCACCACGTAACAGGGCATCGGCGTCGGCCCCGGCTCGGCGAGCACGCTCGTCCCGCTCGACGGACCGCGCGCTCGCCGTGCGCGATCACGCGCTCGAGCTGGGCGGACGTCAGCGTCGGAAAGACCCGCTCGGCCGGCGCCTTGGCGGTGATCAGAGAACCCCTTCGACGGGACGACTGGCTTCTCTCCATGCTTGCTACGATCGTACGCCGGCGCGGGGCGTGGGGCCATCACCACGCACCGGAGTCGTTCGTGGCTTCCCTCACGCGCCTACCCGCGCCTACCGCGATCGAGAGTAGCGGGGTCGGCCAGGGCCAGCTTGAAGGCGGCCATCTCCTCGGCGTTGCGCACGAGCAGCACGTCGCCGACCAGCGCCGGATGGTTCCAGGTCTTGCCCTGGATGGCGGGCGCCCGCGCGATCTCGGTTGAACTGGTTCAGTTGCGCCGCGCGACGGACCAGCTCGCCCTCCTCCGACAGCACAGCAGCAGGTCCTCGTCGGGCAGCAGCAGCACGCTGGCCGTTCCCGTAGCGCCCGCCCTTCCACTTGCGCTGGCCGTCGGCGGAGGTCGATGCACGGAGGATCGTCCCCGTCGAAGCCGAACGGCGTGGCCCTAGTGGACCACGAAGTCGTTGAAGTAGGGCTTCAGGCCCTCGACGCCCAGCGCTCTTTCGCGGTCCAGCCCTCGGGCCCGCTGTGCCGCCGGCGACACGGCGCATCTCGTTCCCTTCGCCGTCGTGGAGCAGCACGTCGCCGTCGGCGGTGACCGCGGGCTGGACGATGCGCGCGCGTTCTGCGGCAGCGGGAAGGACCACAGCGGCTTGCCGTCGGCCGGCAGAACGCGCTGGCCGCGCCGGCTCCGCTCAGCAGCAAGGACCTGCCTGACGCCCCCGATCGTGACCAAGCTGCGGCGAGCTGTAGCCGGTAGCCGCCGTTCGCACCGACCCAGCGGGGCTCGGCCGGTGCGGGCGTCGTAGGCCGAGCCTGAGCGCACCGCCGGTGGCCACGATCACGACGTCGCCCACCACGAGCGGCGAGCCCGAGAAGCCCCAGCCCGGCGATGCGCCGCTTTTGCCGGCCGCGGCGTTGCGCGACCACAGGACCGCGCCCGTGCGGAAGTCGAGCGCGTTCAGAGCAGGCCGGTCGCGCCGAGCGGTAGACGCGATCGCCTCTGAGCGCCGGCGTCGCGCGCGGACCGGCGCCCGCATTCGACTCCCAGAAGCGGGCCGCGTCGCGATGTCTCCACACCGGGCTCGCCGGTGGCTTCCGGTAGCAGGCGACCACCTCGTCGTCACCGCGCTGCTCCTGCGTGTAGACGAGATCGCCGCGGACCGCGAACTGACGACCAGCCCGGTCCGTCGACCGTGCCGCCGCCATCTCGACCGGGGGCGACGCGGACCAGTCGGGTCTTGATGCGCACGCCGTGGACGATCCCGTCCCGATCGGGTCCGCGGAAGCCGGCCACTCGGCGCGTGCCTCGATCGCCGGGCGCTCAACCGGCGGAGCACGCCGTGGGGCTCGGGCGCCTGCGCGCGCCGGGCCGCCGCGGTGGGCGCCGCCCGATCGGCTGCACGCTCGGCTGCGTCGCGGGCGCCGCCTCGGGAGCCTTCTCGACCGATCAGGCGGGGCGGCGGCATCGGCTCGTCGTCGGCTCGGGCCGGGAAGGCGCTCCTCCGGCGTCTTCGTCCATCGCCGGTGGGTCCGGCGGCTCCGCCGCTCTAGCCCGCCCGTGCGGACGAGAGAACGAACGAGGCGCACACGCGAGAAGGAGGGTCGCGGCCATCGAGCCGCGCGCCGGACTCCGTCCGGAAGCCGGCGCGTGAGGACGGCCCCATGCCACGAACGCGAGGCTGACCACGGGGATCGCGTAGACCGCGAACCATCAGCCCGCATCCGTTCCGCCGCGGATCAACGTCTGGAGGATGAGGCGCGTCGCCGAAGCCGATTGGCCACCAGGCCCCGCGCGGCCAGGCGCTCCGGCCCGGCGCCCGGCTGAAGAACATCCACCGCAGCACGACCACCAGGCCCGATCGCGAGGCCGAGCACCGCCACCTGCAGGGCGTCGGGGGAAGACAGCGGGCAGCGGCGTAGCGCAGCAGCCACTGCACCACCCGGCCGCCACGCCGGGCCGGCACAGGCGCGGGGCCTGGGCGAGCTCCGGTCTGCGTGGGAGTCATGCCTCAGTAAGCTCCTCTCCCGCGCTGGTTTGTTCAGAAATCTTCCGGCGGCCGCCCGGGCGTCAGGTCGCGGGTGGCGGCGCGGAAGTCCCCTCGGCCTCCGGGTCCGTGAGGAGGTAGCTCTGGACGAACGCGGTGAGCACCGCCGCCACGACCGGCCCCAGCACGATGCCGATGAAAGCCGAACGCGCTCACCCCGCCGAGCAGGCTCAGGATCAGCACCAGCGTGCTCATGCGCGCCTGCCCCGAGAGCATCGCGCGGCCGTACGACGTTGTCCACGTTGCCGAGGACCAGGACGCCCAGGAGCGCCAGCACCACGCCCTTCACGATCGAGCCGGAGAGCGCGAGCCAGGCCGCGGCCGGGACCCACACGAGCGCCGCGCGCCACCTGCGGGCAGCAGGGCCAGCGCGGCACATCAGTAAGCCCCACAGCGGCGCTCCCGGGATGCCGAGCAGCAGGAACGCGAGCCCGCCCAGGATCCCCTGGATCGCCGCGATCGCATGAAGGTCGAGGTCACGCTGGTGGACGCGATGTCGCGGACCAGCGTGAGCATCCGTTCGTTCTGCTCGCGCCCGAACGGCAGGAGCCGGGGTCAGGCCGTGCGACATCTCGGGAGCGTCCCTGAGCAGGAAGAACAGGGATCAGGAGCGTCATCACGATGCCGAAGAGGAAGGACACCGCTCCCCTGGCGGCCTGGCTGGCCGCCCCACCGCTTCTCCCGCCACGGCGCCCGCCCGATCGGAGAGGCGCTGCATCGTCTCGGCCTCGCTCGGGAGGAAGGACAGGCGCTGGTGCAGCCAGTTCCACGCGGCATGGAAGAGGCCCATGGGCCCGCCGTGGTCGGCCACGTGCGTCCGCACGTAGTCCCACGACCTGCGAGCCCTCGCGCACGACCACGACGGTCAGCAGCACCTGTGGGCATCGACGGAGCACGAGACAGGACCAGCAGGGTCAGGAGATGCCGCGCTGCGGCCGGGCCCGATCCGCCGCGCCAGCCGCGCCTGGAGCGGCGCGACGCAGATGGCAGAGCACCACCGCCCAGCCGATCTCCATCAGGAACGGCTCCGCGATCCGGTAGGACAGCACCGCGATCAGCACGGCTTCACGCCGTAGAACAGCAGCGTCGTGATGCGCTGGGCGTCGCTCGTCTGCTTCATGCCGGCCACCTCCTCGAGGCACGTCTCGTCGCGTGATCGTCACATTCTTTGACGACTCGGGGCCGCGCGCATCTCTTCGAAAACACCTGGCGGCCGGCCGGCGATGGCAGTAGATGCGATGGTAGCTCCTTGTCCTGGCTTCTGGGCGGCGTCCTGACCCTGGTCAGCCCCTGCGTCCCGCCACGGTCCTGCCGTTGCGTGTTCGCCCGCGCGGACCGCCCGTTCGTGCGCGGCGGCCTGCCGATCCTGATAGGGATGGCGGCGACGTTCCACCTGGTCGCGACGCTGGCGGCGGTCGGCGGCGGCTGGGCGGTGCAGTGCGAACCAGTACGGCCGGTGGGCCGCGCTGGGGCTGCTCGCCGTCTTCGGCGCGACCCTGCTCTTCCCGACCCGGCCACGCGCCTGACGCAGCCCCTGGTGGCGCTCGGTTCGCGGCTGTCGGGCCGCGCGAGCCAGAGCGAATCGGCCATCCTGCCTTCCCTGCCCTGGGCGTCGCCGTGGGCCTGCTGTGGGCGCCCTGCGCCGGGCCCCATCCTCGGCCTGATCCTGACCGGCGCGCGCGCTGGGTGGCGCCAGCGCGCACACCTCGCTGCTGCTGTTCGCGTACGCCGCGATTGCCGCGACCTCCCTGGGGCTCCGGCGCCAGGTGACGGCGGCCGCGTGTTCGCGCCATGAAGCGCTCGCTACGCGACCGAGTGGGTGCGGCGCGCCGTGGGAGCCGGCCGTCCTGGCGGCCGTGGCGGTGATCGCTCTCGGCCTCGACACCGGCTTCCTGACGCGCCTCGCTGGCCAGCACCTCCTCGATCGGAGCGCCTGGTCGCGCGGCTGCAGCGGCCGAGCCCGCCCGCTGGAGACGCGCGATGACCGGCCCGGTCGCTGACCGGCCCGGCGACCGGCGATCCGGCCATGACGGGGATCGTTCCGGCCGGCGGCGCCAATGACGATCGCCGCCAAGCCCGGCGGCGCCGTGGCGGACCTTCCGGTGGAAAGCGCGATGCCCTCGCTCGACGGGGCGGCCCTGTGGCTGAACTCGGCGCCACTGTCGAAGGCCTCAGCTCGAGGGCAAGGTCGTGCTCGTGGACTTCTGGACGCTACTCCTGCATCAACTGCCTGCGCTCCATTCCCTACGTGCGCGCATGGGACGAGAAGTACCGCGGCCAGGGCCTGGTCGTGATCGGCGTGCACGCGCCCGAGTTCGCGTTCGAGAAGAACCTCGGCAACGTGCAGGAAGGCGGTCGCGGACCTCAAGATCCGCTTATCCCGTGGCGGTCGACAACGACTACGCGATCTGGCGCGCGTTCGGGAACCAGTACTGGCCGGCGCACTACTTCGTCGACGCGCAGGGACGAATCCGCCACCACCACTTCGGCGAGGGCGACTACGACGAGTCCGAGCGCGTGCATCCAGCAGCTCCTGGCCGAGGCGGGAGCCCACGCGATGACGCCCGGCCTGGTGGCGGTGAACGCGACCGGTGCAGGGCGCCGGCGGCTGCCGGCGAGGTCGCTTCGCCCGAGACCTACGTCGGATACGAGCGCGCCGAGCGCTTCGTGTCCCCGGCGGCGCCGCGCGCGACCGCCGGCAGTCGGTATGGGGCCGGCGCGCCAAGGCTCAGCCGAGTGGGGCCTGTCGGGCACGTGGACGATCGGTCCCGGAGCACGCCGACGCTGGACGCGACGGACGGCAGCGTCGTTCTACCGCTCCGCGCGCCAGGACTCCACCTCGGTGCTCGGTCCCGGGCCGGAAGGCAAGCCGGTGCGCTTCCGCGGTGGCGCTCGACGGAGCCGCGCGCCGGCCCCGACCACGGCGCCGACGCCGACGCGCGCGGCGAGGCGTCGTCACGGGACAGCGCCTCTACCAGCTCATCCGACAGCGCGGTCCCGTCACCGATCGCTCACGTTCGAGATCCACTTCCTCGACCCCGGCGTCGAGGCGTTCGCCTTCACGTTCGGTTGACCTCGGAGTGATCATGGCCAACACATCGCATCGCATCGCCTTCGTCGCCTTCCTGGGCGCAGTACTCGCGGGCGGCTTCGTCCCCTACTCGCACGGTGTCGTCGTCGGAGCGTGGACGCGTGGTCCCCGCGCCGCGGCGGACGTCGCCCCCGGCCCGGCCACGTCCGAGGTCGCGGTGGTGGCGGGCGGCTGTTTCTGGGGGCGTGCAGGGCGTGTACCAGCAGCGTGAACGGGGTCACGAGCGCCGTCTCCGGCTACGCGGGCGGCGAGAAGGGCACCGCGAGAGTACGAGTACCGTGGGCTCGGGACGCACCGGCCACGCCGAGTCGGTGCAGATCACGTACGATCCGCGCGTCGCTCAGCTTATGGCCGCCTGCTCCAGATCTCTCTTCTCGGTCGCGCACGATCCCACTCAGCTCGACCACGGCAGGGACCCAGACACCGGCACAGCAGTACCGGATCCGCTCCTCTTCCCCACGAGCGCCGATCAGGCCCGGATCGCCAAGGCGTACGTCGCGCAGCTCGACCAGGCGCACGCCTTCGACTCCGGCCAATCGTCGACCCGCATCGAGCCGGGCCGCAGCTTCTTCCCGGCCGAGAAGTACGCACCAGGACTACCTGTTCCACCACCCGAACCAGCCCTACATCTTCATCAACGACCTGCCGAAGATCGAAGAGCTGAAGCGGCTGTTCCCGGATGCCTACCGCGCCCAGCCGGTGCTGGTGGGCGCGGCGCACTAGCGATGGCGGTGCTCGTCTCCGGCTGCTCGCGCTGGCTTTGCTGCGCGCCCTCGCGGCGCCGGCGCCTCAGGCATTTCGCGGGTGAGCGCGCCCGCCGGGACCGAATCGCTCGGCGTCGAATGGGTCAAGGTGGCGGCCCCGGGCCGGCGGCAGGTCCTGCTCGCGGCCGTCGCGCACCCGCCGGGCAAGGGCCCGTTCCCCGCGGTCCTCCTCCTCCACGGAAGCCACGGCTTCGCGCCGGAGTACGTCCGGCTGGCCCAGGGGAGCTTCGCGCGGCGGGGTCATCGCGGTGGCTCCGTGCTGGTTCGCGGGCGGCGGCGGTGCGGAAGCGCCGCTGCCGTCCTCCTCCGATCGCATGGCCCCGAGGCGCCGCCCATGCCCGACGCCACCAGCCCCGAGGCCATGAGAACGGTGGACGCGCTGGTGGAGGCGGTGCGCGGCCTGCGCGGGCGTGCGCCCGGACCGGGTCGCCCTGTTCCGGACACTCGCGAGGCGGAGGCGCCACGCTCCACTACGTGGCCACGACGGGCCGGGTGCAGGCCGCGATACTCGACTCCTCCGGCTACCCGATCCGCTGGCCGACCTGGCAAGCAGGATCCGCGTACCGATGCTCATCTCTGCATGGTCTCGCAGACGCGCCCCTGACCGGCGGTGGCGCGTTCACCAGCGTCCAGCGAGCCCAGGACTTCGAGAAGACGCTCAGTGCGCAGCGCGCCAGAACGCGGTGGAGGCCAGGTACTACGAGGGGCGGCGAGCACAACGGCATCTTCACCGACCCCAGGCAGCACGCGGACGAAGTGCAACGGATGGTGGGCGTTCTTGAACCGCCACCTCCGCTGATCGCCACCCGCCTCACGCGCCTCACAGGAACTTCATCAGCGCCTCGGTCGTCTGGACCGGCTGCTCCTCCATGATCCAGTGGCCCGCGTCCTTGACGATCACCGCCGTCGCGTCGGGAGCGACCAGCTTCATCTGCTCGCCCAGGAACGTCCCCAGCGACTTGTCGCCGCCGATCGAGAGCACCGGCATCGGCAGCTTCGTCTTCGCCAGCTCCGCGAAGTCCGCCGCCGTCTTCGGGAACGACCGGAAGTAGAGCCAGCCCGCGTGCATGCGGCCGGGCCGCGAGTAGGCCGCGACGTACGCGCGGCGGTCGGCTTCGGGAAGGGACCGGTTCCGGTCGGCGGCCAGCTCGTTCCAGTAGAACGCGTAGTAGGTGCTCTCCCGTCCCTGCACGAGCGCTTCGGGCGTCGCGCCGGTGAACCGGAAGTGCCAGAAGTTCGGCGAGTCGTACACGGTCTTCCAGTCGCCCACGCCCGGCGGGAACGCGTCCATCACCACCAGCTTCTCGACCTCGGCCGGGTACATCGCGGCGTAGGCGTAAGCGACCATCAGGCCGATGTCGTGGCCGACGGCTCTCGCCTTCGAGACGCCCAGCGACCGGGCCAGCGCGTGGATGCGCACCGCGGACGTCTTCATGTCGAGCCCATCCGCGGGGACGGCCGAGTCTCCGATGCCGGGCAGGTCGGGAGCGATCGACGGTGAAGCGCCCGGCCAGCTTCGGGAGGATCGGCCGCCACATGCGGGAGGTCTGCGTGTAGCCGTGCAGCAGGATCACCGCGGGGCCGTCGCCGGCCTTCAGGTAGTGCAGCGCGTCCCGCCCTCGACCTGCGCGTCGCGCTCGACGATGCCGGTGTCGGGGGCCGCGGCCCAGGCCACTGGTGCGACGAGGAGCGACAGGACGACGAGCGCGCGGCGCTTCCATTCGAGACTCATCCGGCCTCCTTGGGCGATCGACCTTGCGAGCCTACGGCCGCCTCGAGCCCGCGCGCAATCCCGGCATCGAATGCTTTTCCGCTGCCACCCGCGACGTAGTCCGCCCTACCGCGATCGAGGTAGGCGATCATAGGGACGGAATGCCGTTGCCCCGCCGCCTGACCGAATCCTTCGTCCTGCTGGCGGCGGTGCTCTCGAGCTCCGCCTGCGTGCCCGAGGCGGCCACGAAGGAACGCGACGTCCCGGCCGCGGCGCTGCCCACGCCCACGCCCACGCCGGTCGACCACGCCCCGTTCATCGGGGCGGTCGATGCGCTGGCCGCGGACGCGCTGCAGCAGGGACCGATCGCGGGCCTGTCGATCGCGGTCACCGAGCGTGGCGCCACGGTTCTCGTGAAGGGCTACCGGCTCCGCGGACCTCGAAGCCGGCGTCCCGGCCGCCCCCGACACGTCCCTATCCGATCGCTTCGGTCAGCAAGCACTTCACCGCGGCCGCGATCCTCCGTCTCGCCGACCAGGGACGGCTCGGCCTCGACGACCCGCTGAGCCGGTTCTTCCCCGGCGCGCGTCCGCAGATCGGTGCGCTGACGCTGCGCCACCTGCTCGACCCACACGTCCGGCTTCACCCGCGGGGGACCGGCACCGCGCGCCGCGGCCCAGAACGTCCTCCGCCGCGGAGGGACCGCGCGCGCCCAGGGCGACACGTGGGACTACAGCAACTACAACTTCTCGATCCTGGGCCTGGTGATCGAAAGGTCACCGGCCGGGACTACGCCGCATACGTGCACGACGAGCTCACGGCCCCCTGGGCCTCACCGGGACCGGGTACTGCGAGGACGGCTCGCCCGTGCCGGGCCGCACCCGGGACTACCTGTCCGGCCGCAAGCGGGTCGCGCCGGCTCCGTACTGGACCAAGCCCCACTTCTTCGCGGCCGGCGGCCTGTTGCTCGACCGTGGTCGACCTCGTGCGCTGGGAGCAGGCGCTGGAATCGGGACGCGTGGTCAGCCCCGCGATGCTGTCGGCCATGCGGACCCCGCGCGGCTTTCGGACGGGCTCGAGGCCGACTACGGCCTGGGAACACGGCACGGGCTGGACGGCCGGCCATCGGAAGGTCGGTCACACGGGCGGCGGCCAGGGCAACAAGGCGGTGCTGGCGCGCTATCCGGACGACGACGTCACGGTCGTGGTGCTGCTCAAGCACGGAGAAGGACGACGCGGCCATCACCGCCAACGAGCTGGAGGAGCGCATTGCGCGCCTGCTGTTCGCCTCGGCGGGGGCGGCCCCGCGAGGTCCGCCGCCTCCGCGCAAGGCTGTGCGGGTCAGTATCGCGACGGCTCGCGGCTCGTGAGCGTCACGGCGGAGCCGGGGTGGCTCACGCTGCGTCCGGAAGCTACAAGCATCGCGCGCAGACGCGGCTGGTGGCGGGGCCGGGCGGGCGTTCCTCATCGAGGACGATCCGACCATCGAGCTCCGGTTCCAGATGCAGGACGGCGAGAAGCCCGCTCGTACGCCCGCTACCGCCACGGCTGGTTCTCGGGGCTGGCCGTCCGCTACGCAGGGGCGCCCGCCGCCCTGGCCTCCGCCCCGGCGCGCACATCGATTCGTCCAGCGAATCGATAGCCCCCCAACCGATATTGGACCCAGAGAGGCCATTCGTGGTTCTCTATAGGTTCTGGAACCCGCGCGGTCTTCTCCCAAGGGCGCGGTGGTTCGGCCCGCCCACGGGCCCTGGAGGAACGGCCATTTCGGACACCATCAAGAAGGCCAGGAGGGTACTGGCCGTCGACGACGACCCCGCGATCCGGCGCATGCTGGGCCGAGCTCTCTCTTCCCTTTACGAGGTCGTGGTCCTGGCCGCGGACGGCGCGGTCGCGCTGGAGAGATCCGCCGGCACCGCCCCGACCTCGTCCTGCTCGACCTGCGCATGCCCGTCATGGACGGCTGGACTGTCCTGGAGCAGCTCGCGTCGGAGGGCATCGACGTCCCGTGGTCCTGCTGAGCGCGGAAGGGGCATCGACCCTGGCCCGAGTCGCCGCTCGTGCGCGGAAGCACCACAAGTTCGAGGGCATGGACACGCTGCTCGCGACGTGCCACCGCGTCCTCTCCGAGTCGGAGAACACTCGCTAGCGCGCGACGACCTCGCGCACGGTGGCCATGAAGCGCGTCACGATCGGCGTGATGTGCGGCGGACAGTGCACCATGCCGATGTCCGCCACGGTGCGGGATGGGCCCAGGGGACGGAGCACGACGCCGGGCCGATTGAAGTTCGAGGCGTAGGCGGGCAGCAGCGAGACGCCGACCGCCCGCACCGACCATGCGCAGCCGAGGCCAGCAGCGAGTCCGTCTCGTGGACCACGTTCGGGATCAGCCCGGCCTCGCGCAGCCGGCCCATCAGCGTGTCGTAGGCCCCGGGCGCGGCGGCCCGCGGGAAGCCGATGAACGGCTCGCCATCGAGGGCGCGCCACGAGATCGTGCGCTGGCAGAGCCAGGCGGTGGCGCTCCGGCAGCGCCACCATCAGGACATGGCTCTCCACGGGCTCGGACTCCAGGCCCGCCATGGTGATCGGCATGTGGACGAAGCCCACGTCCAACCGCTTGTGGAGCACCGGAGTCGAGCTGCGCCGCGGAGCCCATGTTGCGCAGGGTCACCCGGACCTCAGGGAACTTCGTCATGAAGCGGCGGATCGCCACGGGGATGATTCCGCACACGGGCACGAAGCCGACCTGGAGGCGCCCGATCTCGCCCAGCGCGGCGCGCCTCGCCTGCTCCACCGCGTTGCGCGCCTGGTCCAGCGTCTGGCGCGCCTCCTCGAGGAACGCGCCGCCGGCCGGCGTCAGCTCGACCATCCGCGACGTCCGGCGCAGCAGCGGGACGCCGATCTCCCTCTCCAGCGCGGCGATCTGCTGGCTGAGCGGCGGCTGGCTGATCTGGAGACGCTGGGCCGCGCGCCCGAAATGCAGCTCCTCGGCCAGCGCGACGAAGTAGCGGAGGTGTCTGAGCTCCACTCGCTGGCCCGGTGCTTCCTTACTGGGCGCCCGGCGCGCGGTCGTAGACCAGCCGGGCGTCGAGCGCTTTCTGAGACGCTTCTGCTCCAGGTGGAGCACGTAGACCAGCTGGTTCCCGGCAGGCTCCAGCGTGTACGACTCTGCGCAGCACGCCTTCCTTGCCCTTCGACTCCAGCACCAGCTGGCTGCCCTGCAGCTTGGCCTGCCGGGTCATCTTCTCGCCGCTCAGCGCGCTGGTGCCGGCAGCTCGCGCGCGTCAGGTGGAAGATGCGCGATCCGGCATCGCCGTGGATCGTCTTCACCTCGTCGGCGCCTTGCTGGATCTCGATCGGCTCGAACACCGGGATGGTCGCGAGCAGGAAGTCGCGCACGCTGAGCCGTTCGTTCTCCTTGAAGCTGGTGCCCCAGGGGAACCAGGTCTCCGTGGCCCAGCTGGGGCCGCCGGACATCTGGGCCGAGCCGGCGGACGCCTCGATCAATGGCTTCAGGTCCTGGCTCAGCTTGTGGTCGAGGCTCCAGTGGCCCGAGAGAGTGGGACCATCCTGGGCGGCGGCGGCGCCCGTACCCATGATCAGGACCAGTCCGGCGAGGCAAGCGCGCATCATTCCTCCGCTTCGGGGTCCTTGAGGCCTTCCTGTGCCCAGAAGGCTAGGACGGCTCGGATTCTCCGTCGCCATTGGACCTAGGTCCAATGGCGGCGCTCCTTCGGGTCCGACCAGGAGTAGGACCAAGGTCCCATTTCGCCAGGGGCCTCTCCGTTCCCAGAATCTGGGGGCAGATCGCTCCATCCAGAGAGGCGCTCGTGCGACATCGGTCCTGTGTGGTGGCCGCGCGGACGTCGCGGCTCGCGCTCCTGGTGCTGGCCACGGCGGCGGCCGTCCAGGGCGCGCAGGAGACGATCCGCGCCGCCCCGCGCCCCCTGGGCGACCGCGAGAAGGAGCGGTTCCTGCTCCAGGCCGAGATCGCGAGCGTCCATCCCGCGCCGGGCGGCGAGACCGGCTCGCTGCGGGCGACGCTGCGGCGGGGCGAGCTCTCCCACGACGTGGACATCCAGACGATCGACGAGGAGAGCCTGCGCAAGGACCTGGGCACGGTCGAGCTCGACTTCCGCGACAAGCTACAAGAACGACGTCGCGGCCTATCGGCTCGATCGCATGCTGGGCGTGGGCATGGTCCCGGTCACGGTGCTCCGCGAGCACGCGCACAAGCCCGCCGCCTTCACCTGGTGGGTGGACGACGCCATGATGACCGAGAAGCAGCGGTTCGACGCGAGGGTCCCGCCGCCCGACGTGGCGCGCTGGAACCGCGAGCTCTCCGTGGTCGGCGTGTTCGATCAGCTGATCTTCAACTTCGACCGCAACGGCAGCAACCTCGTCATCGACCGGGACTGGCGCGTCTGGATGCTCGACCACAGCCGGGCATTCAAGACCGCGAAGGGCCTCCGCAACCCGAGGGCCCTGGGCGACTCCTGCGAAGAGGGCCTGCTGGTGGCGCTGCGGGCGCTCGACCTGGACGCGGTCAGGGCTACCATGAAGGACGTGCTGAAAGCGACGGCCAGGTCGAGGCCTGCCTCGCGCGCCGCGACCACATCGTGGCCTACTTCGACCGTTTGATCGCCGATCGCGGGGAGATGGCCGTGCTGTACGACCTGCCCACCCGGTCACGCGGAGCGCGCTGAGCCGCGTCGGGCGTGCGCTGCTGCCGTGCGCCCCTGGCGCTCGGCGCGTGCGCCTGCCGCCAGCGCGATACCGTACCCCGCCCCGCACGGTCCCTGTACACGGGGTCCTTCGGGCCCCAGAGCCCGCCCGAGCGAGCAGACGACGGCGGGCCGCCGCGGATCCGCATCGTGACGTTCAACGTCGATGCTCCCTGCGGGCGGATCGCGCCCTGGCCGCACTGCGCGACCACCCACGCCTGCAAGGCGCCGACCTCGTGGCCCTGCAGGAGATGGATGCGCCGTCGACGGCGGCCATCGCCAGGAGCCTGGGCGTGAGCTACGCCTACTGCCCGGATCGATCCACCCCAAGTACAACCGCGACGTGGGCAACGCGATCCTCAGCCCCTGGCCGCTGTCCGAGACCATGAAGATCCCGCTGCCGCACCGCGAGCCGCATCCTCGGGCAGGCCCGCGTGGCCGTCAGGGCCACGGTGATCGTGGCCGGCCGGCGCCTCCGCTTCTACGCGCTGCACCTGGGCTCGCCCTTCGGCGCGTCGCCGGGCCAGCGCCGCGACCAGATCGACGTGGTGCTGCGCGACGCGCGCGGACAGCCCGGATCCGGTCGTGATCGCGGGCGACTTCAACTCGAAGGGCCTGGGCGAGCGGCTGGTGGCGGCGGGCTACGCGTGGCCGACGCGGGACATCGGCACGACCACCCACGCGGCTTCTCGTTCGACCACGTGTTCGTGAAGGGCCTGGACACCGCCACCATGCAGGCGGGCGTCGCGCGCGACGTGACGGACGCGAGCGACCATCGCCCCATCTGGGTGGTATAGCCGGGCCCGACCGGGAGCCATGAGCGGAGGGGTCGCCCCGCCCTCCGAGGTTGTTCTCGCGCTGATGCCTCCGCCGTCGCCTCCAGGATGCTGCGCGCGATGGAAAGGCGGCCCATTCCATGCCCTGGTCCGTCGTCGTGTAGAAGGGCTCGAAGACGCGGGCGATGGCCTCGGCCGGGATGCCGCAGCCGGCGTCCTGCACGGACACCTCGACGCGATGGTCCCTCTGCTCCGTGCGCACGACCAGCCAGCGACGGTCGCGCCCCATCACCGATACCGCCTCCAGCGCGTTCAGCAGCACGTTCAAGAGGACCTGCTGCAGGTGGATGCGGTCGCCGGCGATCGGCGCCAGGCCGTCTTCCAGCTGCAGGTGGATCCGCGTCTCCCGCGAGGCGGCCACCGGGAGGACGAGCGAAACCGTGTCCTGCACGACGCCGTTGACGTCCACCGGCTTGCGCTCCAGCTCGTGCTTCTGCAGCGAGACCGCATGCGCTGGATGATCTCGCTGGCGCGCTGGTCGGCCTTGAGGATGTCGGCGACGATCGCGCTCATCTCGTCCGGCAGCGGCGTCCACGGCTCGAGGATCATCTGCGCGGACTCGGCGTTGTGGAGGATGGCGCCCAGGGGCTGCCTGAGCTCGTGGGCCAGGGCGGTCGACATCTCCCCCATGGCCGCCCGCCGGTCGAGATGGGTCATCGCCACCAGGTGCTCCCGGCTCTGCCGCTCGGCGCGACGCCGCCCGCGGCGCTCGTAGAGCAGGCGCGCGATGAGCAGGGTCTGGACGATCCCCACCACCAGGACCGAGATCATCAGCGTGCCGTGGTCGCGCCACAGGCTCGGCGACCGGAATTCCAGGGTGCTGCCGGCGGGCGAGGCGCGCCTCGCTGATGCCCCATCGAGTGACTTCCCGCTCGTCGAAGGCGAGCCGCGTGTACTCCGCGGCGGGCACGGTCACGGTCGCCAGGGGCCGGCCCTCCAGGCGGCGCAGCGCGTGCTCCCCGAGGATGCGGCCGGCGACCTTGAAGTCGCGCACCAGGCCTCCACGGCTCCGCATCCCAGCTCGTGCATCTGCAGCGAGAAGAGCGGCCAGTTGGCCGCACGGCCGCGATGAGCTCGCACGCGCGCCTGGGCTGGTCGACCGGGCCGCGGGCATCCGCCTGCGTGCTGAAGAGGAACAGCACGGTTCCAGGGGCAGGCTCGCCACCCCGGCGCAGCAGATCGTCCATGTCGAGCCCGCCCAGGTCGACCGGCTCCAGCCCCAGATTGGCGGACCGCACCGCCGAGGCGAACCGGGCGAAGCGCGCGCGCTCCCCGGGAAGGCGCCGTGGACCAGGGCGATGTGCCGGGTGTCGGGCAACAGGCCCATGATCACCGCCAGGGCCGGGTGGAAGTGATCCTCGAAGACCACTCCCGACGCCTGCGGAAGGCTCTCGCCGATGTCGATCGTCAGGGCGCCCACGTCGCTGTAGAGGATGGGGGCATCGGGAAACGGGTTGTCGCGTGCCAGGAACGCGACCACCTCCTGGCCGCTGGCCACCACCAGGTCGACCCGGCGGCCCCGGTACTTCTCGCGCAGCCAGCGGCGGAAGCCGTCGACGAGCCCGGGAAGCGGCTCGTGTCAGGAACTCCCTGGTACAGCGCGAGCGGACGGGGATTGCTCGACGGCCTCACGAAACCCGTCGGACACTAGCTGGACCGTCGGGGAGGACGCGTGCTCGCTGGAGATGAAGAGGATGGCACGGCCGTCGCCGACGGTGGCGGACGCGGCCGCCCGCTCCGCGGCTGGCGACTCGCCGCGGACGGGCCTGACGTCCAGGACGACCAGCAGGAGAGCGATGCCAGGGCAACTCCGGCCGCGCTGATCATGCGGCAGAACGAGTGAAGGTACCAGCCACCCCCGGCCCTGGCAATAGAGCGGAAGGGCCCCCTGCGCCGGAGCACCAGCGTCCCCTCGGACGCCGCGACTACGCGTGGGCGCGAGCAGGCTCGATGTGCAGCACGGCCGCGACGCGAGCGAGGTCAAGGATCGGCTCCGCGCCGAGCTTCTCCATGATGCTGTGCCGGTGGGCCTTGATGGTCCGCTCCGCGGTTCCGAGGTCGAACGCGACCTGCTTGTTCAACTGGCCGCCGATCAGGTGGGCGAACACCTCCGCTCGCGCGGCGTGAGCCGATCGTATCGGGCCTGGACCTCCCACGCGTGCGCGCGAGCCGCGCGGGCGTCGGCGTCGCGCCGCAGCGCCTGGCCGACGGCGGCGATCAGGACCGGGCCGGGGATGGGCTTCGTCAGGAAGTCCACGGCGCCGGCCTTGATGGCCCGCACGCTCATCCGGGATGTTGCCATGGCCGGTCACGAAGACGATCGGCAGGACGTCCTCCCGTCCGGGCGAGCCTGTCCTGCAGATCGAGGCCGCTCTCCCCGGAAGCTGCACGTCGAGGACCACGCAGCCTGGCTGGGCTGCGGGAACCTGGGCCAGGAACTCCGCGGCGGACGCATAGGTCTGCACGTGGTGGCCCGCCAACTTCAGCAGCCTGGCCGTGGCTCGTCTCACGTCGTCGTCGTCCTCGACGATGTGGACGATCGGCGACGGCAGGCGGCGGGACCGGTCCCGCAAAGGTCTTTTCCAGGGGGCTCGGGAAGGACATGGGAGCAAGCTCCGGCGGCCCGGTTGGCCGAAAAACGTCAAGTCTCGTGCGTAGGCTAGGCCGGCGGGCCGTGGGAAGGCTATGGGACTTTGGCCCTATGGCCCGCCGGGCCGTCGGGGAAGCCGGCCGGGATCAGGGTTCGGGGGCCCGCTCGGCGAGAGGGTCAGGTGCTCCCGTCGCTGCCAGACGTAGACGGGGATGCCCAGCAGCAGCAGCAGCAGCCCGTAGAGGACCGGCACCGGACCGCATCCGTACACGGTGAACAAGGAGAACGCGAAGGCCACGATCTCGACGGCCGAGATCCGCGGGACGGACTTCCCCGCCGTGACGCGAGCGGCCACCAGCCCGCCCGCCAGCGCGCAGAAGGCATAGGGGATGACGGCCGCCATGGTGCTCAGGTTGACCACGAGCTCGTAGAAGCCGACGAGCCCGGGCGAGGCCGGAGACCTGCGCCATCACGAGCAGCGTGGTCACGACGGCCGAGACGACGATGCCCGTCGCGGGGACGCCGCGGGAGGAGAGCCGGGCCGAACACGGACGGGAAGAGGCCGTCGCGCGCGCGCGGCCATCGGGACCATGCCCCATGAGCAGCGTCCAGCCGTTCAAGGAGCCCAGTGACGAGATGACGACCGCCACGGAGACGACGCCGGCCGCCCAGCTTCCCACCATCGACGACGCCGCGTCGGAGAACGGCGCGGCCGACTTCACGAGGCTCTCGTGCGGCACCACCCCATCACGACGACGGTCCCCAGCACGTAGACGAGGCCGGCGATCCCGATCCCCAGCATGGTCGCGCGCGGATCGTCGCTCGGGATCGCGCGCCTCGCCCGCGGGCACCGTGGCGGCTCAGGCCGAGATACGCGAACATGGTGAGAGGGTAGCCAGCGCCGCGCTGGCGGCGAGCAAGCGGCTTTGCCCGCTGGGGGTTGAACGCAGCGAGCCGGTCCCAATGCACGTAGAAGAGGCCCAGCGGGGAGATGGCGGCGAACGGTACCAGCTTCGTGAACGTGGCCACCGAGCGTGAAGAATCCCGCCTACCTTCACCCCGCGCAGGTTCACGAGCACGACGAACCAGATCGCCCCCAGCGTCAGCCCGATGGCGATGGGGCGGCTGCTCTCCCTGGAACGCGGACACCATCTTCATGAGATAGCCGGTGAAGGCGACCGCGTTGCGATGGCCGGCAGCGACGCGCAGATCGAGATCCGGTATCCCCAGGCCACGAGGAACCCACGGCGAAGTCGCCACTACGCCAACCGCGTGAAGGCGTAGGGTCCGCCGGTGACGGGGGCGGGCGCGACAGCCGCGCGAAGACGATCGAGGCCCGGGCAGATGGCGCCGAAGCCCATGACGATCCAGGCCACGATCGCGAGCAGCCCGTACGGCGCCACGGCAGAGGGCGACAGGTAGAAGCCCGACCCGACCATGTTGCCGACGACCAGCGCGCCGTCGCGGCGGCCAGGCCAGGCTTCCGGCTCCCGCCTCTTTCTTCGTGTCGCTCACGAGGGCTCCGGACCGGTCAGGCGAGTGCGCGCGGCCGGCATCTGGTCCAGAGCCGGCGGGATTCCGCCGCCAGCTCGTGCAGGAGGGTGACCAGCGCGCGCGTCCGGAGTACGGCTTCTGCAGGTACGCGAGGCACCCGAGCTGCGCGGCGCTCCCGGTACGGCTCGGGATCGTCGCTGGCGGTGTTCCTTGCGATGACTCGAAGCATCGACGCCTCGGCCGGAGCCCGCGCGGGAGGTCGAAGACCCGGGCATGCCATCCGAGCTGCAGGTCGAGGAGCGGGCACGGCGCTCCCCGAGGGGCGGCGACGCGATGAACTCCTCGGCGGAGGCGTGCGTGCTGACCTCCGAAGCCGCCGATCCGCGGGATCCCGTCCCGGGGCCGTGCGCTCGTCGGGGGTTATCCTCGACGACCGCGACGAGCGAAGGGCCTGCCATGGCTCCCGTCGAGACCGTCGCGAGGTTGCGTGAGCATCGCGGCGCTCGTCAAGCGAGCTTCAGGCCCGCCTTGGCCAGGCCCTCCACGATCCGGCTCGAGACGTCCGGGCAGCTTGACGAAGTGGCCGACCAGCGCGCGACCGCGGGCCGCGAAGTCGGGCCGGGCGCGCAGGATCTCGGCCGCCTCCGATTCCGCTTCCGCCGCGCGGCCGAGGTGCGCCAGGCAGCACGCGCGCATCACCGCGCGCCAGAAGAAACTCGGATCGCGGTGCTCGAGGCGCTTACTCTTCGTACGCGGGCTCCAGCTCCCGCGCCGGGAGGTGGTCGAGACCAGAGCCCGAGACGACCCGTGCGGCAGGCAATGCGGATTGCGCTCCGCGCCGTGCGTATGAGCGCGGGACCGCGCTCGCCGTCGCCGAGCAGGCACAGCAGGTAGCCGACGACCTCCAGGTAGACGAGCGAGTCCGGGCTCAGCCGGAGCGCGTCCTCCAGCTCGCGCCGCGCGGCACGCCAGCTCGCCGCTTCGCCAGCGGCGCGGCGGCCAGCACCGCGCGGGCCCGCCGGCTCGCCGGATCCACGCGCACTCCGCGCTGGGCGTACGTCGATGGCCTCGTCGATCGGCGTGCACGTCTCCGTGAGCTCGAAGGCGTGGTTGGCGACGTAGAGCTGGGCGAGGCGCGTCAGGCCAGGCCGCAGCCGGGGTCCTCCGCCACCACCTGCTGCAGCGCGCGCGCCGCGCAGAGGCCGTCCGTGTCCGCCGCCTGGAAGAAATCGTACGAGAGCAGGATCGCGCGATAGGGAGTGATGGCGGCGGGCGCCCTCACTCCTGCGCTCCGCCCGCGAGCACCTGGACGATGACGCCTCCTCGGCGCCCACCCGGGCGGCGATGACGCGCGCGATGTCGTCGAGCGAGCCGCTCCCGGGCTCCCGGGAGAGCCGGTGTGGTGCTCGTCTCCCGGTCTGCGCGCCGGTCGCATGGTCCACGAGGCGCGCGGTCCGCGGAAGGCGCCGTCACTCCTGCCGTATCCGTCCCTGCAGGAGAATCGCCCGCGCTCACTCGCGGCCGACGCGGGCTGGTCGAACTCGCTCCGGAGCAGCGCGTGCACGTCAGATAGCGGCCCAGCTCCAGGACCATCGTCTCCATCAGGCGGGCCGCGGCCTCCTCCCGCCCGGAGGCGGGACCGGTCTCGGAACAGGCTGACGGCGAGCGAGGGCCAGTCGGCGGCCGGGGCGATGCGGGCCCCGCTTCGCGCGGCCGGTCCGCGCGAGTGGACACGGGTCCACGCGACCGGGCGGAACACGGGGACGTACGTCCCGCGGGGCAGCTCGATGCGCAGGAATCGTTCGCGCCGTAGAGGAGGTAGTACCGCTCGAGCGACCGGCGCAGCCGACCCGCCTGGATGCGCACGATCCGGGTCCACCAGCGGGTCGAAGTCCTCGCGCCGGCCCAGCACGCGGGTGGCGATCACGGCCTGCGTGAGGCACGCTCCCCGGCCGGCCAGCGTCTCCTCGACCGAGGAACCGAAGCAGCTCGCGCGAGCAGCGCGGCGCGTCGAAGTCGCCGCTGGCGTCGATGCGGGCCAGCTCCTCGCGGACGCTCGCACGCTCGGACCGGTCGGCGCGTTTCGCCGGCGGGCGACCGGCCATCCGCCGCCCGACCTCGGCGCGGCCCGGTTGAGCCACGCCGGGGTCGGGGCGCGACTGCCAGCCCGTACAGCCCGACACCACGCGGACCGGACGGAACGGCGCGGTGTGGGTATTGGACATTGAGACTCCCGAGCCCCCTATTTCTTGGTCTGCACGTTCGACAGCGGGACGTGCCCGCGCCGTAGTCCTGCGTCTGGATCCCGCCGCCGCTTGGGATCGAACTTGACGGTGGGCCGCGGGCACGAGCTCGCCGGTGCCCGGACCGGACTCCTTGATCTCGAGGATGGCGAGGGACAGGTCGAAGCCCGCCTTCGGTTTCGCCTCGGGCAGGCCCCGCTCCGAGGTAGGCGATGGGAGTGGGTGCGACGACCGTGACCAGGCGCCCGCCGCCCACGGGACGCGCGTACGCGAATCCTGATCGTGGTCTTGCGCTCTCCGACCTCGATGTAGCCGGCGTCCCCCATGCCCTTGAGCGACTCGAGCACGCCCGCCGTCCCGCTCTTCTTCAGCGCTTCGATGACGGCCGCGCGCTCCTGGTCGCTGGTCGGCTTCGTGATGACGACCGTCACCGGCGCCGTCATCTGCGCTCCGGCTCGCGTCTTCATGGTCGCGGTCGCCGTGAAGGTCTCGCCGCCCTGGGCCCATGGACGCGGCCGCGGTCCCGCCGATGACCAGCCCCGCGATCGCTACGCGCCGGACCGCCTGGATCGTGTATCGCATATGTCGTCTCCTTCTGATGCCGCCGCCGAGGGGCGAAGCCTCTTCGGGGCGGAACCGGAATGCTATGCGAAACCGGGTCGGTCACCGAGGGCAACAGGATAGGGAGCCCGCCGAGTGGGCGTCTATGGCACTTTGGTGCAGGGCAGACACCATTTCTTGCCCGGCGCGCTCCATCGGTGCTACACCGTCGGCGCGGCGTCCCCGTAACCGATGACTCCTCCGCCCTCGACCGGCCCTCCGACCTCCTCGCCCAGCCCGCGTCCGGCTCCGCCAGGTCCACCGCCGCGAGCCTGCTGATGACCCTCGGCGTCATCCTCCTGGAGCGCGGCGGCCGTGCTGAGCGTCGCGTGGCACAGCCTCTTCGACCGCGACGCGTTCGCGTTCGCGGATCGGCTGGCGGCCAGCCTCGGGGATCCGCGCGGTGGCAGCGTTCGTCGCCGATCGCGCCTGACCGACGGCGTCGTGCGGGAGAACCCCGACCTGACGGCGTTCCGTCCCCCATCGTCGGGACCGCGCGCGGGGCGGTGTCCACGTCGGGCTTCCAGGCGCTCGTCCGCACCAGCGCGCGCACCGCGCACACGGCCCTCTTCTCGGAGGGCGCGGCCGGTCCGTGATCGTGTCGGTGCCCGACGTGGGCGTGTGCTGCTGAAGAGCGCCCTCAAGACGGCCAACCCGTCCGTGGCCGAGAAGGTGCCCGCCCGGGTGAAGGGCGTCCTGACGTCCATCGGCTCCAGGCACGTCGATCGCCCGTGGTCCGGCTCTGGCGCCTCTCGAGCTTCTCGAAGCGCCTGGGCGCCGCGCTCGCCCTCGTCGGGCTCGTGTTCATCCTGGCCGCCTTCATCATGACGGGGAGCCCTCGACGGGCGATCGGGCGGCTCGGACTGCGATTGCTGGTGGCGGGCGTGGTGCTCTACCTGCTCGTACCGGCGGGGGCGATGATCGTCGCCACCCTTCCGCACGACGACCTGGCCAAGGGCGCGGCGGCGGGCTCTGGCGCGCCCTCACGGGCTCGTTGCGGACCTGGGCTCTCGTCATCGGCGGGACGGGGCTCGTCTTCCCGGCGGCCAGCCGCTCCCCGCTCGAGCGCTTCGACCTGCGCCGACGGCCGGGGGTTTCCGGCTTGCGGTGGAAGACCCGGCGAGCGCGCGGGCCGGGTCCTCCGTGCGCTCCTGCTCGTCGGCGTCGGAGCGCTGGGACTGCTGAGGTCCCACCCGTGCGGTCGCGCTGCTCGCCGCCCTCGCCGGCGGGATGCTGGTCTTCGCCGGGCTGCGGGAGCTGTTCTGACATGCTCGGGGACGTGCACGAGCCGGAAGCCGCGCGGCGGCGGCCGGGGCCAGCGCGACCGGCTTCCGGATGGGGATGGTTCTCCTGCCCGCGTGCGTCCTGGCGATGGCCATCGCCTGGTTCGGCTGGGCCGCGCGCCGTCGCCGCCCCCTGCCGTCGAACACCTGCAACGGCGCCGCGGCGCTGTGCGGGCGCCGGCTCGACGACGTGGTGTTCCCCGCCACGCACAACTCGATGTCCGCGGCCGACATCACCGAGTGGCTCTTCCCCAGCAGGAGAAGAGCATTTCCGGGCAGCTCGACGACGGCATTCGCGCGCTCCTCTTCGACGTCCACTACGGGATCCCGATCGAGGGCCGGGTGAAGACCGACCTCGGGAGCGGAGACCGCTTCGGCGGAGAAGATCGAGAAGGCGGTCGGCAAGGCAAGCGAATGGACGCCGCGGCCCGCATCCGCGCGCGGTTCGCCGGCAAGGAAGAGGGGCCGCGCGGCCTCTACATGTGCCACGGGTTCTGCGAGCTGGGCGCGACGCCGCTCGCGGACCGCGCTCGAGCGCGTCCACGAGTTCCTGGTCGTGAACCCCGGCGAGGTCCTCGTGCTCGTCATCGAGGACTACGTCTCCCCGAGGATCTCGCGGCCGCCTTCGCCGAGACCGGGCTCGACGAGCTCGTCTACCGTGGGCCCACCGAGCCCTGCGCGGCTCGACGCTGCTGCTCGAGATGGTGGACAGCCGCCAGCGCGTGCTGGTGCTCACCGAGTCCGGCCGGCCGGGCGTGCTGCGGATCCATCCGGCGTTCGAGGTCATGCAGGAGACCCCGTACCACTTCGAGAAGCCGTCGGAGCTGTCGTGCGCTCCGAACCGTGGAGGGACGTCCGGCTCGCTCCTCCTCGTGAACAACTGATCGACACCACGCCCGCGCCGCGCCGCCCGAGGCAACGCCGCCATCGTCAGCGCGTACGACGCGCCGCTGGCGCGCGCCCGGGAGTGCCAGGCCGCCCGGGGCAGGCGGCCGACGGTGCTCTCGCGGTGGACTTCTACCGGACCGGCGAGCTCTTCCGGGTCGCACGCACGCTCAACGGCCTGGACCCTGCGCCCACCGCGCCCCTGAGCGCGTCCGCTCGCCGGGCTCTCCGTAAGCAACCTGCGTAAATTGCCCGACTGCTACTTCTCGCGGCTCTCTCCCCGCCTCATCTTCGGACGAGACGGTGCGTCCGCCCCGCCTGCGAGCTTCGCAAATCCTTCCAGGGCACCGCCGCCGTCTCCAGGGGACGATGGACTCTCGGAAGAGGGCCTCCGGGAAAGGGACTCGGACATGATCGAACGAACCATCGCCCGCTCGCGCGACGTGCTCTCATCGTGGACGACGAGCTGGCGCCAGGCCACGACCGCGCGGCCGACGCAGCGTGCGCGCCTGGCCGAGGAGCTGCGCGGCCCGCGGGATCGAGGTCGTCGAGGCCCTGTCCTGCGAGGACGGCCTGGCCAACGGTCGTGTCCGACGCCGCCATCCACTGCATCCTCGTCAACTGGACGCTGGGCCAGAACGACAAGAAAGTCGCACGCGGAGGCGACGGAGCTGCTGCGCGACGGCTGCGGCCCGCAACGCCAAGGTCCCGATCTTCTCTGATGGCGGACCGCAAGCGTCGCGGGCACCGTCAGCGTCGAGGTCGCGACGCTGGCCGACGAGTTCGTCTGGATCCTCGAGGACACCGCGGCGTTCATCGGCGGCCGCGCCGCGGCGGCGATCGAGCGCTACGTCCAGGGCCTGCTGCCGCCGTTCGCGGCGGCGCTCGCCCGCTACGACCGCGACCGCGAGTACTCGTGGGCGGCGCCCGGCCACCAGGGCGGCGTCGCCTTCCTGCAAGTCGCCCGATCGGCCGCGCGTTCTTCGACTTCTACGGCGAGAACCTGTTCCGCACCGACATGGGCATCGAGCGCGGCGCCCTCGGCTCGCTGCTGGGCCACCTGCGGCCCGATCGGCGAGAGCGAGCGCGTACATCGCCGCGCGTCTTCGGCGCGCACCGCTCGTACTCGGTGCTGAACGGCACGTCGGGCGTCGAACCGCCCGATCATGTCCGCCTGCGTCGGCGACGACGAGATCGCGCTGTGCGACCGCAACTGCCACAAGTCGATCGAGCAGGGCCTCGTGCTCACCGGCGGCATCCCGGTGTTCCTGAGCCCCACGCGCAACCGCTACGGCATCATCGGGCCGATCCCGCCGGAGCGCCTCGAGCCGAAGGCGATCGCGAAGAGCATCGCCGCAGAACCCGCTGGCGCAAGAGGCGCGGCCAGCAAGCGCCCGGTGTACGCGGTGCTCACGAACTGCACCTACGACGGCATGTGCTACGACGCCGCGCGACGCCGAGACGCGCCTCGGCGAAGAGCGTCGACCGCATCCACTTCGACGAGGCCTGGTACGGCTACGCGCGCTTCAATCCGATGTACCGCGACCGCTACGCGATGCGCGGCGATCCCGCCGATCACCCGAAGGACGGCCCGACGGTGTTCGCCACGCACTCGACGCACAAGCTGCTGGCCGCGCTGTCGCAGACGTCCTACATCCACGTCCGCGACGGTCGCGGCGCCATCGACCACGGCCGCTTCAACGAGGCCTACTGCTCGCAGGCCAGCACGTCCCCGCTCTACGCGCTGATCGCGTCGAACGAGGTCGCGGCCGCCATGATGGACGGCCCGGCCGGGCAGGCGCTCACGCAGGAGTCATCGACGAGGCCGTGGCGTGCCGGCTGGCGGTCGCGCGCGTCCGCCAGGAGTTCCTGCGCGAAGAAGGACTGGTTCTTCGCGCCCTGGAACGCGCGAGCAGGTCAGGACCCGAAGACCGGCAAGCGCATCCCGTTCCACGAGCGCCTCGGCCGAGCTGCTGGCCACCGATCCCTCCTGCTGGGTGCTGCATCCCGGCGAGAGCTGGCACGGCTTCGACGACATGCCGGACGGCTGGTGCATGCTCGACCCGATCAAGTTCGGCATCGTCTGCCCGGGCATGAAGGACGGACGGCGAGCTCGACGACGCCAGGGCATCCCGGCCGACCTCGTCACCGCCTACCTCGGCCGCGCACGGCATCGTGCCGTCGCGCACCACCGACCACATGGTCCTGTTCCTGCTTCTCGGTCGGGATCACCAAGGGCAAGTGGGGCACGCTGCTCAACACGCCTGCTCGACTTCAAGGCGCGACTACGACCGCAACGCGCCCGCTCGCGGAGGTCGCTGCCCGAGCGTCGCGGCGGCGCGGGCCCGAGCCGCTACGCCGGGCATGGGGCTCAAGGATCTCGGCGACGAGATGTGGGCGCACATGAAGAAGAGCCGGCAGGGGCACTGGCAGGCCCAGGCCTACGCCACGCTGCCCACGCCGGAGATGACGCCGCCGCGCGCGCCGTTCCAGAAGCTGATGGCGGGCGAGGCCGAGAAGGTTCCCGCTCGACGAGATGGCGGGCCGCGTGGTCGGCGGTCGGCGTCATCCCCTACCCGCCCGGAATCCCGATCGTGATGCCGGGCGAGAACATCGGCACGGCCGACGGCCCGTGGCTCACGTACCTGCGCACGCTCCAGGAATGGGGCCACCGCTTCCCCGGCTTCGCCAAGGAGGTCGAGGGCACCGAGGAGAGGGACGGCGTCTACCACGTCTACTGCCTGAAGAAGGGCAAGCGGTGATCGAGCTCAGCCGTACGAGGTCCGCCAGTAGATCGCGACGGCAACGAAGGGAAGGAAGGGGAAAAGATCATGTCGGAACCCGCGAAGAAGATGAGCCTGGTGCAGCTGACGTTCATCGTCGCCGTGAACATGATGGGCTCGGGGATCATCATGCTGCCGACCAACATGGCGCAAGGTCGGCGCGATCTCGCTGCTGTCCTGGATCGTGACGGCGCTCGGCTCGATGGCGATCGCCTACGGCTTCGCCCAGGCCGGCATCTGTTCAACCAGCGTCCGGGCGGCATGTCGGCCTACGCCGAGGACGCCTACGGCAAGGCCGGCTACTTCCATGGCGTTCTTCCTCTACTTCCTCTCGCTGGCGATCGGCAACGTGGCGATCGCGATCTCGGCGGTCGGCTACCTGGCCGTCCTTCGTTCCCGTGGCTGTCGTCGACGCCGGTCGCCACCTGCATCGGGGTCATCGCGCTGCTCTGGCTGACCACGGTCGCGAACTTCGGCGGCCCCAGCCTCACCGGCCGCATCGGCGTCGATAACGGTCTGGGGCGTCATCCTCCCGGTCGGGCTGCTCTCGCTGATCGGCTGGTTCTGGTTCAAGCCGCGACGTTCTCGCGGCGGCCTGGAACCCGCAGGGACTGAGCCTGGGCGCAGGGCATGGGCTCGAGCATCGCGCTCACGCTCTGGGCCTTCCTCGGCATGGAGTCGGCGGCGCAGAACTCCGACGCGGTCGAGAACCCCAAGCGCAACGTGCCGCTCGCCTGCATGTTCGGCACGCTGGGCGCCGCCGTCATCTACATCCTCTCGACCACCGTGATCCAGGGCATCGTCCCGAACGCCGAGCTGGCGAAGTCCACCGGCCCGCTTCGGCGCTGGCCTACGCCCACATGTTCAACCCGCCGGTCGGCTCCATCGTCATGGCGCTCGCGGTGCTGGCGTGCCTCGGCTCGCTGCTCTGGGCTGGCAGTTCACGATCGCCTCGACCGGGAAGGCGGCGCGCGGACGAGCGGATGTTCCCTGCGTTCTTCTCGAAGGTGAACGGGATGGGCGCGCCGGTCATCGGGCATGATCGTGCTGGGCGTCGTCCAGTCCCGCTGGCGCTGTCCACGATCTCGCCCAACCTCAGCGAGCAGTTCGGCGTGCTGGTGAACCTGGCCGTCGTCACGAACGTGGTTCCCTACATCATCGCGCTCTCCGCCCTGATTCGTGATGATGAAGGGGGCCGAACGTCACGCCGCGCCGTCTTCACCGCGCAACGTGCGATCGCGCTGGTGGCGATGCTCTACAGCACCTACGCGATCTACGCCTCCGGCAAGAACGCCGTGATGGGCGGCATGATCGTGATGGGGATCGGCTACATCATCTGGGGCTTCATCGCGCCCCGCTTCATCGCCAAGCCGGCCGCGGCCCAGCCGTCGCGGGTGGCGTGATGGGTGCGAGTGCAACCATGCAAAGGAGAAAGGTCATGCACGCTGTGGGATCGGTCACCCCTCGGGGTCGCCTCTCTCGGATCGCGGCCTGCGCCATCTCATGGCTCGCCGCGGGCGCTCTCCAGGCCGCGCCTCCCGCGCCTCGCGGCTTCGCCGGCGCCGGCCGCGCCGGCCGCGCCGGAGTCCGCTTTCGACCGGATCCGGGGCGGCCAGATCAGTTCGGCTACCGCGCCGAAGCGCGTCCCTTCTCGTTCAAGGACGAAACGGGCAACGCCGCCGGGTACTCGGTGGCTCTCTGCACCCGCATCGCCGACGCGATGAAGGCCGATCTGGGCATCACCAACCTGGCCAGTGCAGTGGGTTCCGGTCACGCTGGAGGGCCGCTTCCGTTCCCTGCAGTCCGGACAGGTCGACATGCTCTGCGAGGCGGACACCGTGACGCTCGCCCGGCGGCAGGACGTGTCGTTCTCCATCGCGACCTACCCGGGCGGGGATCGGAGCCATCGTCCGCTCGGACGCTCCGGCCCGCCTGCGCGAAGTGCTGTCCGGACAGAAGCTGCCGCGAGGGACCCGCCTGGCGTGGGAACGCCGGCCAGATCCTGCAATCGCAGACCTTCTCCGTCGTGCGGGGGACGACGGGCGAGCCGTCGGCTGGCCGAGAAGATGGACGAGTTCCAGCTCACCGCGCCAGGTGGCTCCGGTGGAGAGCTACGACGCCGGCATCCGCCTCCCTGCTCGACCGCGCAGGTGAACGTGCTCTTCGGAGACCGCGCGATCCTGCTGGACGCGGCCACGCGCAACCCATCGGCCGCGGACTGGCGGTGATCGACCGCCTGTTCACGCTCGAGCCGCTCGCCCTCGCGGTCCCCGCGGCGACGAGAACGTCCGGCTCCTGGTGGACCGCGCGCTCAGCCGGCTCTACGGCTCCGCGGAGATGGGCGGGCTCTATGCGAAATGGTTCGGCGAGCCCGGGCAGAGCGCGCTCGACTTCTTTCCGGGTCGACGCGGCTGCCGGAATAGGGCTCCCAGCCGGAGCGCGGATCGAGCTCGCCAGGGGCGGACGGGAAGGTAGGGAGAGACAGAGATGATCCAGCGAAGCATCAAGCGAATGACCCTGCGGGCGCTCGTGGTCGACGACGAGCTCACCTACACCCACCGCCGAGGGCCGGGCCGCGCGCACCCTCGTGAAGGAACTCGCAAGACCGCTCGGTCGAGGTGGTGGAGGCCGCGTCCGCGCAGGACGGAACCTCCGTGTTCCAGTCCGACTCCGCCACTGCACGCGATCCTCCTGGACTGGACCCTGGGCGACGACAAGGGGCCACGCCAAGGCCGCGCCCTCCTGCAGTTCATCCGCTCGCGCAACGCGGACATCCCGATCTTCCTGATGGCCGAGCGGGCGAGGCATCGCGCATTCCGCATCGAAGTCATGGAGATGGTGGACGAGTACGTCTGGACGCTGGAGGACACGGCCGCGTTCGTCGGCGGACGCGTGGTGGCCGCCATCCGCCGGTACCTCGAGGTCATGCTGCCGCCGCTGGCCGCGGCGCTCATGAAGTTCGGCCAGGAGTACGAGTACTCGTGGCACACGCCCGGCCACACCGGGCGGCACCGCGTTCCTGAAGTCGCCCGGTGGGGCGGATCTTCTTCGACTACTTCGGCGAGAACCTGCTGCGGTCCGACCTGTCGATCAGCGTGGGCGCTCTGGGATCGCTGCTCGACCACACCGGCCCCATCGGCGAGCACGAGCGGTACGCGGCCCGCGTCTTCGGCGCCCACCGCACCTACTGCGTCACCAACGGCACCTCGATGTCGAACCGGGTGATCTTCATGGCCGCCGTCGGCCGCGACCAGATCGCCTTCTGCGACCGCAACTGCCACAAGTCGATCGAGCACAGCCTGGTGATGACCGGCGCCATCCCGACCTATCTCGTCCCGCTGCGCAACCGCTACGGGATCATCGGGCCCATCCCGCCGGCGCGGCTCAAGAAGGAGGCGCATCAAGGCCGCGATCGCAGGCGAATCCCCTGGTCCGAAGGGCATCGACACGCGGGCGGTGTACGCGGTCGTCACCAACTCCACCTACGACGGGCTCTGCTACAACGCCCGCCGCGTGGAGGAGCTGCTCGACCCCAGCGTCGACCGCATCCACTTCGACGAGGCCTGGTACGCCTACGCGCGGTTCAACCCGATCTACCGCGACCGCCACGCGATGCACGGCGATCCCAAGGACCACAAGGGGCCCACCACCTTCGCGACCCACTCCACGCACAAGCTGCTGGCCGCGCTCTCGCAGGCCTCGCTGCTGCACATCCGGGACGGCCGCAGCCCCATCCCCCACGAGCGGTTCAACGAGTCGTTCATGATGCACGCCTCGACGTCGCCCCTCTACCCGATCATCGTCTCGAACGACATCACCGCCGCCATGATGGACGGACCCGGCGGCGCTGGCCCTCACCAACGAGTCGATCGAGGAAGCGGTGGCCTTCCGCCAGACCATGGGCCGCGTGCACCGCCAGTTCGCGAGCAAGAAGGACTGGTTCTTCAACACCTGGAACGCGGACAGGGTCAAGCAGGGCAAGCGCGGCAAAGAAGGTCGGCCTTCGAGGACGCACAGCCGGAGTTCCTCGCCACCGAGCCCGACTCCTGGGTGCTGCACCCGGGCGAGACCTGGCACGGCTTCGGCGACATCGAGGACGGCTACTGCATGCTGGACCCGATCAAGGTCTCGATCGTCACGCCGGGAGTGGCGGACAAGGGCGGCCTCGACAAGCGGGGCATTCCGGCGACGCTGGTGACCGCGTACCTCCACCGCCGCGGCGTCGAGGTCGAGAAGACCACCGACTTCACGATCCTGTTCCTCTTCTCGATCGGCATCACCAAGGGCAAGTGGGGCACGCTGCTGAACGTCGCTGCTCGACTTCAAGCGCGACTACGACCGCAACGCGCCGCTGGCCGAGGTCCTGCCCTTCCTGGTCGCGGACCATCCCGACACCTACGGGAGCCTGGGGCTGCGCGACCTGGCCGACCAGATGTTCGCCCAGCTCAAGGAGTCGCGGCAGACGCACTGGCTGGCGGAGGCGTTCTCGACGCTCCCCACGCTGGCCATGACGCCGAGCGCGGCGTACCAGCACCTCGTCCGCGACGAGATCGAGCACGTGTCCGCTCGACGACCTCGCCCACCGGGTGCTCGCCACCAGCGTCGTTCCCTACCCGCCGGGCATCCCCATGCTCATGCCCGGCGAGTAGACGGGCGCCGCGGACGGCCCCTACCTCGGTTACCTGCGCGCGCTGGCGGCCTGGGACAGGCGCTTCCCCGGCTTCGGCCACGACACGCACGGCGTCGAGAACCGCGACGGCACCTACTACGTGCAGTGCCTGAAGAAGGGTGCTTCGAAACGCTGACGTCTCACGAGGGGCCATCCGACCCGCAAGGGAGGAATCATCCATGCACCGAGTCGCTCCATCCGTTCGTAGGCAACCTTCGGGCGCGATCCTGTCGGCCTTCGCGCTCGCGATCGTGCTCACGGCTGCCCAGCGCGTTCGCCCAGCAGCCGCAGCCCACGCCCACACCGGCGCCCGCGCCGGCAGGAACGCGCACGACCGGCCTGCCAGGGAACGACCACTGGACGTTCAACCTCGACGCCGGCCTGGGCGGGTTCGGTTTCGCGAACTCCCTCTACACGGACGTCGAGGCCCGATCCGTCGGGCAACCTGGGCGACAACTGGGCGGAGAGCTTCGCCAAGCCTGCGATCTCGGCCACCTTCGGCCTCGGAGACGGCGAGGTCGTACGGCAAGGTCAGCGCGGTCGGCGAGCGCACCTTCGCCGCGCCGCCGTCGCTCGTCGGCGAGGACGCCTCGTCGTTCAAGGTCGAGGACCTCTCCCTGGGCTGGCGTTCGGGCAAGTCCATCGGCAGCTCCGAGAACCTCCTCGACTTCACCGTGGGCCGGACGCAGTACAAGATCGGCCACGGACTCCTCCTCTGGGACGGCGCGCGGCGAGGGCGGCAGCCGCGGCGGCTTCTGGAGCAACGCACGCAAGGCCTGGCAGTTCGCGGCGGTCGGCGCGTGTGAAGCCCAAGAACCACACGTTCGAGGCCTTCTACCTCGACCGGGACGAGGTGCCGGAGAACGACTCGTCCACCGCGCCTGTGGGGCGGGAACTACGAGCTGGCCGTGGGCGAGACGTCCACCTTCGGCGCGACCTATATGAAGTTCTACGCGGACAAGCTGATCCGGCCGGACCGCGACGGGCTGGACGTGTTCGACGTGCGGGCGTTCACCAGCCCCTTCCAGTCCGTGCCGGGCCTCTCCTTCGAGGTGGAGTACGCGCACGAGGACGAACGGCGACGCGCCTCGGCTCCGACGCCTTCAACGGGCAGGCGGGCTACCAGTTCGACAACATCTACTGGAAGCCGAAGCTCTCCTATCGCTACGCCTGCTTCGGGGGCGACGACCTGGCGACGGCGAACGAACGAGGGCTTCGACTCGCTGCTGCCCGGCTTCTACGACTGGGGCTCGTGGTGGCAGGGTGAGATCGCCGGGAAGTACTTCCTGTCGAACTCCAACCTGATCTCGCACCAGGTGCGGCTCCACCTGACGCCGACCGACGCCATCGGGACCGGGCTCATCTTCTTCAAGTTCAGCGCCGACAAGGCCGGACGCCGTCGGTCCCGGCGTGACCTCCGACGACGTCGCCGTCGGAGATGGACTGGTACATGGACTGGAAGCTGAACAAGAACTTCACCCTGAGCCTGGTGGGCGCCTTCGCCAACCCGGCGAGCCTGGTGCATGGAGCTCTACGGCCGCACGGACAACTTCACGTACGGCATGGCCTATCTCGCCTACAGCTACTGAGCCCTGACGGGAGGAAGCGGCCGTCATCCTTGCCCATCTACCACGTCGCCGATCACCGGCGAGACCGGCGCCACCTGATCCGCGCTCGGGCCCAAGCTGCGCGATCGTGGTGGTGGGCTACCGGGAGGCCAGGCAGGGCATCGTGGTGGACGCCTACGTCCGTTCCGACAAGATCGAGTGGCTGAAGCGCCAGGGCTACGGCGTCGCCCGCCTCGAGGAGATCGACGCCGCACGACCGACAGCGGCAGGAGGAAGGCCGCCAGGCCGAAGCCTCGCGCCTGAAGAGCGGGCGCTACGGCGACGTCATCTGGGGCGGCGGCTACCTGACCGCCGACGAGGTGGAGGCCGCCATCGTCCTCGGCGCCAGGAACCATCCCGGGTACTTCGAGCGCATCCCGCTGCCGCACCTGACCTGGGAGAAGCGCCGCTGCCATGCCTGTCGCATCGGCAAGGGCGGCGCGCAAGCGGCGGCCGCCGATCTGCTTCATCGGCGGCGTGCACGGACGGGAGTGGGGCAGCCCCGACATCCTCGTCTACTTCGCGATGCGGCTGCTGCGCGCCTACCGCGACCGGAAGGGCATCCGGCTCGGCAAGAGGAGCTTCACCGCGGCGCAGATCCGCAGCATCGTCGAGACGATGGACGTCGTCGCTCTTCCCGCAGGTGAACCCGGACGGCCGCCACTTCAGCATGGAGCGCCATCCGATGTGGCGGAAGAACCGCCGGCCGGCGCCGGCGCGGGCGCGGGCCCCAGTGCTTCGGCGTGGACCTCAACCGGAACTTCCCGTTCCTCTGGCGCTTCGACCGGCACTTCGCGCCGGACACCGTGGCAGTCCTCCTTCAAGCCCGGCGACTACGAGACGTACGTCGGGCCCGCGGCCGGCCTCCGAGCCCGAGACGCGCAACGTGATCTGGCTGCTCGACCGCTTCCCGCACATCCGCTACCTCATCGACCTCCACAGCTACGGCGAGACGATCCTGCACAACTGGGGCACCGACGAGAACCAGTCGGACGATCCCGGGATGAGCTTCCGGAACAAGGCCTACGACGGAAAGCGCGGCCTGATCCACGACGACGTCTATCGCGAGCACATGGCCGCCGCGGACGAGAAGGAGGCCGTGCGCATGGGACGCGGCATGGCCGCCGCGATCCGTCTCGTTCGCGGCCGCCAGTATCGGGTGCAGCAATCGGTCGGCCTCTATCCCGACCGCGGGCTCCTCGGACGACTACGCCTACAGCCGCCACCTGGTCGATCCGAAGAAGGGCAAGATCATCGCCTACACCATGGAGTGGGGCCGCAGCCACGCGTCCACGCCCGTTCCATCCGCCCTACCCCGAGATGCGCAAGGTCATGCGCGAGGTCACGGCGGGCTGATCGGGATTCTGCCTGAAGGCGAAGCCGGCGCGCTGAGCAAGGAGGCCCGATGAAGACGCTCGTTCTCGGTCTCGCGGCGGTGGTCCTGACCGCCGGCGGCCCACGCCGACGAGGTCTTCCTCAAGAACGGCGGGCAGCTCTCAGGGCCGCATCGTGAGCCGCACCGCGACGACCATCGAGATGGACGTGGGTGCCGGCCGGATCGGCGTTCCCGTCTCGAGCGTCCTGCGCGTCGAGGATGGGCGCTCGGCGCTGCAGGAGTACGAGGAGCGGGCCGGCCGGCTCGCGCCCGGAGGCGTGGACGGCTGGGTCGCCCTCGGCCGCTGGGCCTCGGGCGCGGAGCCTCGGGACGCAGGCGCGCGAGGCATGCGAGCGCGCCCTCAGCGCGTCCCTGGCGACGCGCGCGCGAACGAGGCGCTGGGCCACGTCCAGGTCGGAGGCCGCTGGGTCACCGAGGACGAGGGCTACCGGGCCGGGGGCTTCGTGAAGTTCGAAGGCGAATGGATCACGCCCGCCGAGCACGAGACGATCCTGCGCAGGAAGCGCACCGCCGAGGCCGCCAAGCACGAGCAGCGCCAGGAGGCCGATGCCCGAGCGCGCGAAGCCGAGGCCAGGGCCCAGGAGGCGGAGGCCCGGGCGCGCGAGGCCGAGGCCGATGCGCGGAGAGGCGACCGAGGGGCTGCCTCTCCGGTACGGCTGGGGCGCGGGTCCGGTCGCCTGGCCCACGGGACCGATCGTCACCACGCGCGGCCGGCCAGGGGCCGGAGATGATGCCGTTCTCTTCGATCAGAATAGGGCACCATGGAACACGTCCTCGCGCTCGACCAGGGAACCACCAGCTCGCGCGCCATCGTCTTCGATCGCGACGGCCGATCACGCTGCACTCGGCGCAGCGCGAGTTCCGGCAGATCTTCCCGAAGCCCGGCTGGGTGGAGCACGACCCCGAGGAGATCTGGACGAGCGCAGATCTCGACCGCGGTCGAAGCGCTGGGCGAGGCCTCGCCTGCGGCCGCGCGACGTGGCCGCGATCGGCATCACCAACCAGCGCGAGACCACGGTCGTGTGGGACCGCGAGACCGGCCAGCCCGTCGCCAACGCCATCGTCTGGCAGGACCGGCGCACCGGCGGAGTTCTGCGACCGGTTGCGCGCGGAGGGCGTCGAGGCGCATGGTCCGCGAGCGCACGGGCCTCGTGCTCGACGCGTACTTCTCGGCCACCAAGGTCGCGGTGGATCCTCGACAACGTCGCCGGGCGCGCGGGCCAGCGCCGAGGCCGGCAAGCTCGCGCTTCGGCACGGTGGACAGCTGGCTCGTCTGGCAGCCTCACGAGCGGACAGCCTCCACGTCACGGACGCGAGCAACGCCTCACGGACGCTGCTCTTCAACATCCACACCGGCGACTGGGACGACGAGCTCGCTGCGTGTCTTCGCGGGTCCCGCGCAGCGTGCTGCCCGAGAGTCCGCGCGCTCGAGCGAGGTCGTACGGCGAGGTCGTCGACCAGCGCTCGGCCTCGGGCCCGCGCCATCGCGCGGGATCGCGGGCGATCAGCAGGCGGCGCTCTTCGGCCAGATGTGCACCGCGCCCGGAATGACCAAGAACACCTACGGGACCGGCTGCTTCCTGCTCCAGAACACCGGGCACAGCCGGCGGCCTCGTCCCAGCACAGGCTGCTGACGACCGTCGCGTGGAAGCGGCGACGGCCGGCTGCAGTACGCGCTCGAGGGCAGCGTCTTCATCGGCGGCGCGGTCGTGCAGTGGCTGCGCGACGGCCTCGGGCATCATCCGGATCGTCGAGCGAGATCGAGGCGCTGGCCGCGACCGTGCCCGGACAACGGCGGCGTGTACCTCGTGCCCGGCCTTCGCCGGACTCGGCGCGCCGCACTGGGACCCGTACGCGCGCGGCGCGATCGTCGGGCTCACGCGCGGCACCACCGCGCGGGCACATCGCGCGCGCCGCGCTCGAGTCGATCGCCTTCCAGGTCGGCCGACCTCCTCGACGCGATGCAGGCGGATGCCGGGCGCCGCTCGCCGGAGCTGCGCGTGGACGGCGGCGCCGCGCGCAACGATCCTGCTGATGCAGTTCCAGGCGGACCTGCTCGGCCGTGCCGGTCGTCCGCCCGCGGTGTAGGCCGAGACCACGGCCCTCGGCGCGGCCTACCTGGCCGGGCTGGCGGTCGGGTTCTGGAAGGACGATCCCGCGCCTGGCCGGCCACGCGACGGCGCGGCACCGCGGTGCCGAGCCGAGATAGGCGGCCGCGCCGGCGCGTCCGCGAGCGCTGGACGGCAGGCCGCTCGAACGGTCAAGCGCTGGGAGCGATCAGGCCGATGAACCGCGACGAGATGCTCGGCCAGGTCGGCGCGCGGACCGAGCCCTGGGACATCGTGGTCGTCGGGGGCGGCGCCACCGGCAGTGGGGTGGCCATCGATGCGGCCGCCCGCGGCTACGAGGTCCTCCTGCTCGAGCAGGGCGACTTCGGCAAGGGCACGTCGAGCCGGAGCACCAAGCTCGTGCACGGCGGCGTGCGCTACCTCGAGCAGGGCAACATCTCGCTGGTGATGGAGGCGCTGCAGGAGCGCGGCCTCCTGCGGCAGAACGCGCCGCACCTCGTGAGCGACCTCGCCTTCGTCGGTGCCGAACTACGAGTGGTGGGAAGCGCCCTTCTACGGCGTCGGCCTCAAGGTCTACAACGCCTCGCCGGCGAAGTACGGCTTCGGCGCTCCGAGATCCTCTCCCGCGAGGAGACGCTCGGAGCGCCTGCCGACGATCAGGACCGAGGGCCTGCGCGGCGGCGTCGTGTACTACGACGGCCAGTTCGACGACGCGCGCCTCCTCGATCAACATGGTGGCCACCGCCTGCGAGCAGGGCGGCACGCTGCTGAACTACGCGCCCGTCACCGCCCTCGCCGCGCGGCAGCCGACGGGTTCGTGGACGGCGTCCGCGGCCGCGACCTGGAGAGCGGCCGCGAGTCTCGAGGCCGCGCGCGCATCGTGGTGAACGCCGCAGGGCCCTTCTGCGACGCCGTGCGCCGCCTGGCCGACCCCGGCATATCCCGCTCATCAGCCCCGAGCCAGGGATCCACCTGGTGTTCGGAGGCGACTTCCTCTCGAGCGCAGAGCGCCATCATGGTGCCGCACACCGGGCGACGGGCGGGTCATGTTCGCCATCCCCTGGCACGGGCACACCGTGGTGGGCACCACCGACACGCCCGATCGAGGAGGCCGTGCTCGAGCCGAAGCCGCTCGAGGAGGAGATCGAGTTCATCCTGGAGACGGCGGGCCGCTACCTGCAGCAAGCCCACCACCCGCGAGGACGTGCTCTCCGTCTCGTCGGGATCCGGCCGCTGGTGCGTCGCGCGGCGGCGGGCAACGGCCGCCCTCTCCCGCGATCACACCATCCACATCGACTCCGCCTGGCTCACCATCACGGGCG
>ERZ1370068.10981-contig-9634_pt1 | contig 63907 bp, 91 predicted proteins | sample MGYA00561227_ERZ1370068 | MGnify/ENA primary metagenome ERZ1370068 (study PRJEB38410, sample SAMEA6850437) | metagenome | study: Metagenomic assessment of the ecological functions of the soil: analysis of the soil microbiota associated with the... | reverse complement strand
CGCCACGCACATGTGCGGTGGTCGTCGGTGTCCCCGGGGTATTCTCCGGCCAAAAGCTGGCCTGGAATCACCCAATAGAGTCTGGGATTGGAACGGTAAGTTTAATTTCATCCATGGGCGGCCTGGCTGCTTCGACAACAGCATATGTTATCGGCATGCCGCCGAGACGCCATAAGTTTGAGTATGTGATGAAGGAAGCAGGCCTGTGGCCTGCTCGCTCAATTAACAAGGCTCGTGGCGGTTCCGATTGGGTCGAGGTCGCCGCATTTTTCACGTTGATCGAACCATGAGAGCATTTCGCGGGTGTGTTCGATGGATTCACGCGCGGCATAACCGTGCGTCGAACGGCAGCGTGACATACCGCACGTTCCCGCCATTGCCTTTAATGGCTTGGTAGAGGCGTTCGCTTTGATGGGGAACGTGCCAGGATTATCGTCACGCTCGCCGTGAATGAGCAGAATCGGTTCTGTTAATCTTATGCGCGTGCACGAGAAGGGGAAAGTCGCCCGTAGATTTCGGGCCTCCCAGAAGGTGCGGCGTTCGCCTTGAAAACTGAACGGGGTCAAGGTGTGGTTGTAGGCCCGCTTCGCGCAATGCCCGCCTGAAAAGGTCCGTGTGCGCGAGCAAGTTGGCCGTCATAAAGCCGTAGCCATGTCCGCCGACGCCGACACGGTGGCGATCGGTGACGCCCAGTTCAGCTCGTCGATGGCCGCCTGAAGGCTGGCCACGATCTGCTGGATGAACGTATCGTTCATCGTCTCTGGCGGACCCACGATGGGCATATGGCGCCATCCAGCACGGCATAACCGCGAAAGCAGGAAGAACAGATGACGCCGCCAATCAGTGGTGAAGAGGTTATCGACCTGAAACTCGCCCTGCCGTGTCCGCGTCGTGCGTACTCCAGCGGATAAGCCCAGACCAGGTCGGGAGCCTTTGGCCGGGTTGATAGTCCGGCGGCAGATGGCGAGGGTGAATGACAACGGCACGCCGTCAGCCCGTTTGTAAGTGACCAGTCGTTTGCTGATCTTGCGCAGTTGCGGCGTGATCGGGAAAGCGTGTCAGTTGCGTGGGTTCCGTTCGTCTTGGCGAAAACCTGACCGTGCGCAGCAAATAATTGGGCGGCGCAGCGGAGTTTCATGTTCGGTGACAAAGCGCACTCCACCGCCATTCTCGACGCCGACCGGGCGTTTTTCCTCACCACCGATTCAAAACTGCGGTTGTCCGACTGAAATAAGCGCTCGGCTTTGAAGGTCTCCAGATCAAAACCGGTCCAGAAACGGATAATCGCCAGGCCCGCTGAAGCACCCGAGCTGTGCCAGAAAGATGGACTGCCCGCTCTGCCACATAACTGATTCGCCATTGGGCAAGGTGGCATAAGGGAGTTCCGGATCACGATAACGATCCCGGACCGAACGTTCTGCGACCAGGCGCGGCGCGATTTCCGGGTGCTCCACCGAAGCAGGAAGGTGCGTCGCCAACGGCGCTCACGGTCGTAGTCAGTAACCAACGCCATGCCATCGCGCTCCGCCCAAATGAAGCTTTCGGTGGACCGGATGTTGCAGGCGCATCATTTCGGTAGGTTCCCTGCGAATGGAGCCGACAGGGAAAGCAAACGATCTCGATGCGGCACCTTGGTTTTGGGATCCCCACCATCGAGGGCTTCGGCCCAAACCAGGGGTGGCGGCCGCCGTCGGACGCCGTTAACCCCGCGCGGTCCCTCAGCAATTCTCAATCGGCACGCCTTCGTGCGACGGAAGAGTGGCCAGTGTGGACGCGCTTGCCCTGTTTATCCCAAATGGAGATCTCGCTTGAAACCCTCTTGCGGCTCCCAACAAACGCGAGAACGGTTTGCCAGTCGTGATCACGAGCAGGAACTCGCCGACTGGGGCTGATCGATGCCACGAGCGACAGCCGGTCGACCGAAAACTTGCTGGCGACCGCTCTCCGTGTCCACGAGGACAAGCTGCAGAGGTGGCGTAGTATTCGAACAACAACTCATCGTGTTCATTCTTCAACAGATCCTGATACGTGCGCACGGGCGCTGTCTTGCCAAAGCTCTCCTGAAATGTTGGGACCGGCGGGAGTTGCGGAGGCGGTTAGCCGGTCCCTGCGACGCTGGAACGGTGCGACAAAGCAAGGTGCGGGCGTCGGGCATCCATTGAAAGGCGCTACCTAAAGCAGGCATTCCAAGGCGAGCCTGTCGATTTTGCGGGCAGCGCGCTGCTCCGCGCATTCACCACCCAAAGCTCGAGACGTAATGGCTGAACCATGGCAATGGCGAACTGCGTGCCGTCCGGAGCCTGACCAGCGAACCGTGAACCCCGGGCGCCGGCCGTGGCAATTTTACCGGTATGTTCGTTCCGCCGGAATCGTTCGATGACGAGCCCAATATTCATCGGGCTACGATGGGGGCCACGGTTTTGTGGATAGCGTTCCGGCCAATCCAAGCATTGGTCGGGCAAGCTCGCTGATGGATGGATAACGCTCCCGCTCGATCAACACAACGCGGTCGCAAGTCGGACTGAGTGATTTTACCGGGCGTAACAGGTGCATTGAGAACATCCAGCACTTCAGCGGGAGGTTTCTGGTAGGTGACCTGGGCAAACTCGCCAGCGGAAGCCACAGCACGGCAAGCAGAGCGACCCAACAACGTGACAAAGTTTCTGGGCATGCCGCCGAACTGCAATTGGTCATGAAACGGAGGGCGCAAGTTGGAAGGAGAGCTGTTCATCGGCCACTGTTTTGGTACTTGCTTGGCCTCTGGTCGATGAATATTACTCAACGCTACCTGAACTGCTCTCTCCGCCCTTGTAGTACGCTTTAGAAGCGAAAGCAGTATTCCCTCTCCCCTCAACGGGGAGAGTTAGTGGGTGAGGGGTGAGAAAGCCCACCGCGTTGGAAGCGCTGGCGCGCTCCGTTTCCGATTGGGGTGTTACTCTCCTTCTCTTTTCCAAACGCGCTGCAAACACGAGAGACAACCAGCGAACGCAGTGCGAAACCGTGGAGGGCGCCGACGACCCTTCACTCCTCGTTCCCGGCCCTTCCCTGTTGAGGGGAGAGGGGGACGGGACCAATGTTGGAACATTCCCGGAAACCCTCCTCGCATCCATGCGGCGCATCGTTTTCTTGCCAAAGGCGCGCGCCAGGCGTTCAATCGCTGGATGCATTCCCCATTCCGGTTCACGTTTGTCCCGGGCTGCGATTGCGATTCTGGTGCAGACTCTGACCTGGCTGTTGGCCGCGCCGCTCGCCTCTGGCGCGAATCTGCCAGGCTACGCCAAACACGTGCCCGCGGAGACTCCCGCCGCGCGTCAGCATCGTCATGCCCGCGTGACGGAAAGGCGTTCCGGGACCATCCTCCTGGCCCATCGCGGTGCCGCCACCCTCGCCACGGAAAACACCTCGAAGCCTACGCCGCCGCCATGGATTACGGAGCCGACTGGTTGCGAGATCGACGTGCGTCGATGCGCCGACGGCGTCCTGGTTCTTTCCATGACGACATGCTGACCGGTTGACCGACGGCTTCGGCAAAGTGGAAGACCTGAGCTATCCGGAATTGCTCTCGCTCGAACCACAGCTCCACGTCGAACCGCGACCAAGCGAACCCGGCCGCCCACCTTGGCCGCTCTCTCATTCTCGCCCGGCAACGGGCGATGTTGCTTCATCTGACGTCAAGGAGCCGGGCCTCGACGATGAACTCGCCCGCATCCTCGAAGAAACCGATATGTGGGACCATGTCGTGGCGGCGAACACGGAGACGTTGCCCAAACTGCTGGCCCATCCGAAGCTGAAATTACTGGGCTACAAAGGTGCGCTGTATGAAGGCCGCCAGGACATCGACCCCGCGGCAGTCGAGGCGATGCTCGCCGCCGGGTCAGATGCTCATCCTGGAAGACCCGCGTCTAACCGCCCATCAACTTACGACGGGCACTCACCAGCCGGTGCCACTGCCACGCGAGGTCTACGCCACCTGAGCCCGGAGGCGCCGCCGATTTTCCGAGGCGGCACTAACTTTGTGCCCGCCGAATACCTTCGCCAGCTGCAGAAGCAGAAGCGGGTCGGCCCTGAATCGTTCGCGCCACTGCTCGACCTGCTCCGCCCGGACGAGCCGGACGCACGCCGCCAGCCGAGCCCCGACCCCGAGGTTGAGCCGCGCGCACGGAACGAATTGTGGAACGGGCGTGGGCCGCAAACGCCTGGGTCAACTGGGGCGCCGAACGCCGCTGGTCATCGAACGCCTCGAGTTCCAAGTCCAACATCCGACCCTTCACCCTAATTGGCTCTACAATGCGCTGGACGCCCACGTCGCCGCACGCGCCCTCAGCCGTTTGCAAGTCACCTCGGCTGTCCCGCTCTTGCTCGAACGGTTCCGTCATGTCGACCCGGAGTTGCGCCAGGTCCAAAACCCGCAATGGACGAACAACCCGCTGGCCTGGGTCGATCTGGCGAAAGATGTCGCTCCTCGCGCGCCTGGGCGAACTGCGGACACCAGCCGGCAAGCAGTTCCTTTGGAATACGTGGCACTGAGGAAGCGCAAGCGCGGGAAATGTCCGTGCCGCACCTCGAAACGGCCACCAGCGCGCTGCTGCGTCACGGTTGAGCCGAACGGAACTCGTAGGACTTCCTGCGGAGCACCAACTCGAGTGTGCGCGGCACCGTTATCCTGAGTGCCTGGATCATCCGACCCGCGCACGCACCGCGGCAGTTGCGAGAAACCGCGCCATGGGCGTTGGGATTGGCGATGGGCGATTGAGTGATTTTCGATTTTCGATTGGCGATATGATGCGAAGCGGGCAGGTGCGAGTGATGAGGTCCTCAATCGTCCACTTCCCGCTTCCCACTTCCTACTTCCCACTTCCTACATCGCACTTCCTCTGCGCTATCTCCTATCTCCCAGGAATTCTTCCAGCAACGAATTGAGGCGTTGGACCATGGAACGCGGATCCTCAAGCAAGCCGCACGCGAAACGGGCGTTGTCGAAGATCTGCGCGGCAACTTTCCGCGCCAACTCCGGCTTGAACCTCGCGGGTCTCGTTGAGGCCGACGATGATGGATGGCGGGGGTTGATCTCCTTCAGTTCGTACTTCAATCGCTTCGCCGCTCGCCGCTCGCCGCTCGCATCATCCTTTTCATGCTGGCGCTGGCATGCTTGTCCGCGTTCAGCACCAAGGCCGGGCTATCGACCAAACGGGCGTGGAAGGACGCACTTCCGTGACTTGTCCTGGCAGAGTTGTTCGCGGAACCATGTGCTGATGGATTTGCTCTCATCCTCGGTCAAGGGCGTCACGCCTTCGCGGGGCGCAGGGTCATCAATCTTCTTTGAGCTCGGCGCGCTGGCCGACACGACCTTTTGCTCCTCAAAACTCGGACACATGCGGATCCATGACGAACTCAGTCCCAGGGATCATGCAGGAACAACGTCTCATACTTCCGATTGGCCAGGACTTCATAATATACGGACTGGCTCCTCCGCGGCCTCGCGGGTCGGCGCGATGACGAAGTAGATCCTCCTTTGGTCGGAGGCCATGCGCGTGACATACTCTTCGCTGAGGGACGCGGACTTGCCGGGCTCCAAGGTGGACGAAGCGAATCGGAGCAACTTTGCCGAGCGGTTCCTTGTGGGTGTAATCGGTGATCACGCCCTCCTTCAAGAAACGCGCATAGACATCGCAAAACTTCTGGTAACCGTCCGGATTCTTGCCGCGCCTCTTCATCCAGGAACTTGGAGAAAGCGGCTGGCGATGACTTTGTTCAACTTGGCCAGCAAGGCCAGAAAGTCCCGCATGGATTCACGGGAGATGTTGAGCGGCAAATCTTCGCTGTCGACCACCCCGCGCAGGAAGCGCAACCATTCAGGGAAAAGCCCTCAATGGCCCGCGCCTGATCGACACCCTTCTTGCAATGCAGGTTGACCTCCGACTCGCTTTTTGCCCATGCCCATCGTCTCGAAGTTAGCGCCGGCTTACGACGAAGAGCAAGGCGCTCGGATGGCGCCAGCGGCGCGTCCGCGGCGAAAATGCAGGCGGAACAGGGCCGCCTCCGGGTCGTGTCCAAATGTATTTGTAGAACTCCTCGTATTCCTCAGGGTTGATCTCGGCTTTGTTGCGCGCCCGAAACTGCTCGCTGCATCGGTGCTCCAGCCGTTCTCCGTTTTAGTTCGACCGGGAACGAGCAATGAAGTTGGAATACCGTTTGATGATCTGTTCTGGCGCCTCTGAATTTGCCGGCGAATTCCCGGGCCTCTTCCTTGAGCTTCACGATGATCTTGGTTCCGCGCGAGGCAAATCCGCCAACGGTTCCATCGTATATTCTGCCGTTGCCGTCGGAGACCCACTTCCAGCCGCCGGCTGTCCAATTGAGCTGAGCGCGTATGCACTTCCACCTCTTGCCCGACCATGCAGGCCGAATAAAACCCAACCCCAAACTGGCCGATGAGCGAGGCATCCGCCTTTTTGCCTTCGGCCAATTGGGCCAGGAACGCTTTCGAACCGGAACGCGCAATGGTGCCGAGATTTTGCACCAACTCATCGGCGGGTCATGCCGATCCCGGTGTCGGTAATCGTCACCGTGTGCGCCTGCTCGTCGGTGGTCACACCAATCTTCGGTTCCACCTCGTGGTTGATGGACATCCCGGCCGGACGATTTGGTGAAGCGCAACTTCTTTTCGCAGGCGTCGGCGGCGTTGGAGATCTGGGCTCCGGCGCATGAAGATCTCTTTGTCGGTGTAAAGTGAATGAACCACGATGTCCAGGACCTGTTTGATTTTCAGCCTGAAACGCATGTGCTTCTTCCGTGTTAGCCATAAATGATTAAGAGGCGGGAACCCGACGCCAGTCAAGAATGACGAATGCCAGTGGGAGGGTGAGGATCCTGTCATTCCCGCCTAAGAAACGTCCATTTTCTGATTGTCAAAAACAATAGCAACCTTTTTGAAACAAACCCCGATTAGTGGAAAGCTAATGTTATAGCCTTTATAACCGTTCCCTTTTAGCTAATAATTCTTCTTATCCTGTTCAGGCCAGCCGTGTCCTTCGTGCTGCCACATTCCGCCATCCACACCTTAGGGGTTTCTTTAAACACTCTAAAAATTTCTTTATGAAAATGAAACCATTACTCAAGTTTTGGCATGAATCCTTTTTGCCGCATATCGGCAGCCATTCTACTCACGGGGCTATTGTTGTTTCGCGCGCGACAAAATTGATCATCTCATTCCAGTTGATAAAGTAGACCTGGAGCTAGTTGCAGATGGCTTTGCCTCACCTCTCGGTGTAGTGCCTGTACCGGATGGCGGTGATCGCCTGTTTGTCATTGACCAGACAGGTAAGATATGGATCATTGATGCTAACGGAATCAAGCTTTCTACGCCTTTTTGTAGATGTCAGCAGTATAGATGGTTCCGCTGATGCCGGGTTATGATGAACGTGGTTTGTTAGGACTTGCTTTCCATCCCGATTATAAAAGCAATGGCAGGTTCTTTATTTACTACCAGTTGTCGCCACGGCCCGGTGGACCGGAGACAGGCGTACCCTGGGATAACTTGAAGCCGAATCTCAGGTTTGAAGTTTCTGCCTCCGACCTAATGTTGCAGATATAGGTTCTGAAAAAGTCGTTTTACAATGGGATGATCCACAGTTCAATCACAATGGGGGCACAATTGCTTTTGGCCCTGATGGATATTTATATATCCCTGTTGGGGATGGAGGTGCTGCCGATGATGTTGCTCCGGGGCATGTGGACGATTGGTACGCTGCAATGCCGGCGGTAATGGCCAGGATAATGACGAAAATTTCTTTGGAAATATTTTGCGTCTTGACATAAATGCGTTGCCCTATGGCATTCCTCCGGATAACCCATTTGTAAATAAACCTGGCTGGGATGAGATTTATGCATATGGTTTTCGAAATCCATACCGCATGTCCTTTGATATGGGTGGTTCACATCAATTATATGCAGGGCGATGCTGGACAAGCCCTTTATGAAGAAATAGACGTTGTAACAAAAGGCGGTAACTACGGGTGGAATGTAAAGCAAGGTACCCACTGTTTTAACGCAGCAATAATGATACGTTATTGCCTTCCTGCCCCGACGTGGATAATTTGGAAATCCCCTCATTGATCCGGTGATTGAAATGATCAATGCGGCGAACCCGATGGGAGAGGCAGGGCTCTTACCATTATCGGAGGAAATGTCTATCGCGGTAAGGAAATACGGGGATACCAGGGATAAGTATATCTTTGAAGTTTGGTCAAACGTTTACGAAACCCGATGGTGAATTATTCATTTCTACTCCGGACGGCCCCGGTCTGTGGAAATTTAATGAAATTGATTTGAAGGAGCTTCCCCAATGATTTGGGACATTATATAAAAGGTTTTGGCCAAGACAATGAAGGAGAAGTTTATGTAACTGTTTCAACCGTACTTTGGTCCATCCGGAACAACGGACAAAGTCTTTAAATTGGTGCGGTGAAAAATAAAAGAGGCGGGTTGTCGATCGCTATTCAGTAAGCTGAATCTGATATATTATCCCTGTTCCCGAACCTAGAATGATCTTAATTTGGCGATTGATCAGCATAGGTCGGGAACATTTTTATTCGCAGATCATGGATCCCTGGAATGAATTTGATTTGATGATCTTGCCTTCATTGTAGATAATTCAAATATTTTACAAGATGAAAATTTCTATACTATTGGTGGCTTTATTTCCTGCATTTTTTAAAAATCACCCCCTCTCATATATAAACTTTTCTCCTTTCATTAAGGGATGTTCCCGACAAAGCATACTTCGATATTTTCAATTGCAAATTATCAAAAATACTTCCATAAGCCATTGCTCGAAACGAAACTCAAAATAGTTGTGGTTAGGATTTTCTATAGTTACATGGAGTAAACCGTTCCTGGCAAAATTCAAAGACAAGTCGACACTGTAATTACATCTTGCAATGGAAATGCAGCCTCACCTTTTTCATTTGTTTTTGTCCATGTTCCCGTCTGCCCGTTCCTCAAACTAAAATATACATGACTGATTAACTTAGATTGCCTCCCACAATTTTTGTTGTGATAAAATTTTTAGATTAATCACCTGGCTGCCCACTCCGCCAAAATCTCTTCCCGGCAAGTCCTGCTTTGTAAAATAATTTGATCATCGTTCAATGCCCAACTACCCGAAGCATACCTGTCCAAAACACCATAAGTGAAAAAGAACTGGAAATTGCCGTCGGGACTTAGCTTAAACCCTGACGCAGTTCCTTTGACGTCATGCAGGCGATAGATCCCCGCGGTTTTCCATTGTATACTTTGACATAGGGTAAAAATAAGATATAATCGTTTGCTTATTGTGTACGCTTGCACCAAATACACATTACGCCACTCACGGACTCTGAAAGAAATACTCATCAATCGCATGAACCAAGGATGGAATGATCTGTATGAGCGGGTTAAGTACTTGTAGATTGTTTCCTGGCCAGAGAAAGACATTTAATTACTTTTTAAAGACTATGGCCTCGCAATGACGGAGAAGCCGAAGAGAGGAAGAGTTTGCCCGGAATCGTTGTTGCGTATCATTACGTCAACGTTACACTACCCGCGTCCCTGCACCGTAGCTCACTGCCCACGGGATCTACGTCATTGCGAGGTCAGCCAATGGTATCTTCATAGTTCAAGTGCATTCGGCGCTGGCCGAAGCAAACTAAAACCCGACAAAAACATACACAAAATCAATACCACGGATACTCTCGGCGGTCAAAGCATTTCAAAACATATAAATTCACTTGCCTTATTTCCCACCAGTCACAATAACACTCGTCCTTCTCCGCAAACTCACACCAGGATTAAAACCAATCGTCATCAGGTACTCTCCGGAAAAACAAGGTCGGCAGGCAATGACGATCTTGTGCCCGGATAAAGGTTGATTTCTTTAATACTATATTTCTTTCAGGTTTAATCCTTTCAAACGAACCGGCATCCCTGATGCCGGTGTATTAGAGTGACGAAAACTGGTCAAATAAGAAAACACCACGGCAGCAGTCTTATTTTGATTCTACAAACATCAACGATAAATGGCTTCTCCTGTGGATCCACCAACCTGTAAAGATCACCATGCCACACCACATCGCTGATCACTTTATAATTGAGCAACTGCCTGCTGACTGAATTGCAATTCTTTCTCATCGAGTTTGCTCACCACAATATCATATCCCATCTTCCCCATCATGGCTACATCCGTTCTGTATTTGATCGGCATCTTGCTCCAGTCGGTAATGTGATTACAGGTAGCAATGGCAGGATAGAAATAAGAATATTCCCATTGCATAAATACCCGTTCCAGCGGATCGGTATCATCACCTGGCCAAAATTCAGTAAAATATTTCAGCGCTTCATAATCCACCCGGCCGCCGCCACCTGAACAAAGCATCATGGGAACCTTTGGATATTTTTGCCGGCGAACCCTGTCCAAGCACTTTATACAATCCTTTTACATAGTCGACGTATAAATGGGTTTGCGGCTGACCTGCTTTTTAAGGTATTCAGAATTGGCGTTGTAAGATAACTTAGCCCCGCAATCCCACTTGATAAAGGCTATCTCCTGGGTTTTCGAGTAAAAAGACTATCCACTACTGCAAATACAAAACTCTGTACCTCCGGATTACTGAGGTCAAGAACTAATTGGTTGCGGAAATAATGTTCAGGTCGTTCGGGCTGACGAATGACCCAATCGCTTATGTTTTTCATACACCCACTTTTAGGGCTGACCATTTCTGGTTCGAGCCAGATCCCAAATTTTATTCCAGCATCTTTTGCCTCTTCACCAGGTAGCCAGCCCATGAGGAAGCTTTTACATTTTCCTGCCAGTCACCAAGACCGGATTGGTCGCTGTTTCTTGGATACTTATTAGCAAACCATCCATCATCTCAAAAGAAACATGTCAACTCCCAATTTCTTTTCCGTCTCTGAATAACCCCGGCCAGTTTGTTTTCGTCAAAATCAAAATAGGTGGCTTCCCAGTTATTGAGCAGCGTTAATCTTGAGCCTTCCCCGTCGAGCAAACGATATTTTCTTGCCCAACTGTGGAGATTGGTGACTGGCTTCACCTTTGCCATGTTCTGAATAGGTGGTAATAAAGGATGGCGTCCTGAATTCCTGGTTTGGTGTTAAAAGATATTCTGATGCATGAGGGTTGATGCCGCAGCGATGAGGCGAGATTAGTGATAAGAATCGACTTCAAGATCAACCTGGAAATTACCTCGACCATGCCAGTGTTCCAAACAGCACTTTACCTCATCTTCAGACGCGGGCTTATCAAAGGATATCATAAAAGTGGGTGGTTGAAACAAATTGACCCTCGTCCCTAATTTAGAATCCAAAACTTTGATTCCGGCAGTTAGCATTGTTTCTCGGGCTTCATCTCCTGCGCCCACGTACCATGAAAGTGCGTCAGAAAGTAATCATCAGCGATAAAATAGAGATTAGCAGATGCATATTTATTAAGCGTGATGACTTCTTTTTCAGCATTCTTAATGACAGACCATTGTTCTATCACATTTTCCCGGGCATATGTTTTATAAAAGAGGTTTACTTCAACCGCATACGCCGGATCTCTTCAGGTTAACGGTTGTGAGACTCACATTATCATCCTGCTTTACCGTTTGATGATTTACATAAATTAAATCAGGTGAAGTATTTACCATCGCCATGTGTAATCCGGATAGCAGGCTCCACCAGGTTCCATGAGCCGCTGGGTGTATACGCCGAATTATAAATTCCCGCATTATCTTCCACTTGCCGGTATTGCAGCGGGATAGTTCCGTAATCGTTGCCGCGCTCATTTTTCTTACCAAAATAAATAATACCGGGGTGATTAGTTTTGTCCGTCTGTAGCACCAGGGCATTTTGACTGGTTTCAACGGGGATGACTGTATTCTTCTGGGCAAATAAACCGGGAAATAGGAACAGGGCTGCCAATAAAAATATGCACTTATTTTTCTGTGCATTGAAACACTGATTGAATTTGAGCAGTTGCATCGCAAGTCGGGAATTGTTGTGGAATAATTATTGATGACTAAAGATACAGTTCCTGAGAATATATAATTCGGATGGATTTGCAAGGATGAAAAATCAGGAATGAAAATGCCACTGATATATAATTGTAAGATTGAACCTTTGTTATCCTTTGGTGTTAACAATGAATCGGCGAACTTTCATCATTAACCATACAATAACGCAAACTTAAAATGGAAGCCAACAAAATCGGGAAGTATTTATCAAGATGGTGTTATCTGCCTGGGACACACAAAACAGTACTTTCAATCAGTTATTAGACTCATTAACTGACGCACAATTATCAAAGGAAATCGCTCCCGGCAAAAACACCGGAATTTATCTACTGGGGCATTTAACTGCTATAAGCGACGCTATGCTGCCGTTGCTGGGTTTTGGTGAAAACTATACTCCGCAACTGGAAAAATATATTTATCGATAATCCCGATAAGGCCGGACTCGAAAAGCCTCCTATAGCAGAGTTAAAAAACTGTCTTGGTGCTGTGAACAAAAACTCTCTGAATCCATTCTAGCTACTTCAGCCGACAAATGGTTCGCCAGGCATTATGGCCGTATCTGAAGAAGATTTTCCAAAAGAACCGCACCGAAACAAATTGAATGTGATCATCAACCGCACCAACCACATGGCTAATCATTTGGGACAAATGCTACTGCCTTAAATGAAAGGTTCGCACGGTTACCACTTTATAGTTAAACCCTTCAAATCAAACTCAATTGGCTGTATGATTCGAAACCACTAAAAAGCCTACGAACTTGATCCTGCATTCACTGAAGCTAAAGATGCTGCTGAGAAATTAAATAAGTTATCAGTTACCGGATACCCGTAACTCATAACTCGTAACCTGTAACTGGTAACTGGTAACCGGCAACTTCCCGTCCTTCTAATTCTTGTGCTGTGCCTCGTTGAAACTTACCATCCAGTTAATGCCAAATTTATCAGTGAACATCCCGAAATAGTCGCCCCAGAATGTTTTATTCATGGGCATGGTAACAGTTCCGCCTGATGAAAGCCCGTTAAATAATCTGTCTGCTTCTCCCTTAGAGTCGGTATTAATCGAAATGGAAAAATTATTCCCGGCGGAGTAATTCGAAGCCCATTCCCCGCCCGTGTCACTCCCCATCAGCACCGTTTCTTTGCTTATCGGCAGCGACATATGCATTATTTTTTCAGCATCTTTACTGTCCATTTTCTTTCCGTCCTCCGGGGGCATATCCTTATACCGTCCGCGACGTAGGGAGATTCACCTCCAAAAACAGATTTGTAAAGGTTGAACGCTTCTTCGCAATTACCATTAAAAGTCAGGTAAACGTTTACGAGTGTCATATAACAAAATTATAAGTTGAAAAATATTATTGAGCACCAAAAGTAGTGCTCTTTTCAATTCCAGGTCATTCAACAAAGCAGGTATACTGCCGACCTCATTTCAGGTCAGTATCAGGCACGGCAGAGCTGTTATTCCGGTTCATGAGAAAATGTACACATACTTCCAGGTGCATCGTGCAAAGTCTGTATTGGTGACCCGTCGTGAACCAGTATCCCACTCGATTTGTTTTCCTTCATTATCGGGTTCTTATTGTATTTCTCCCAATGCAGCAGGTCTTTGGACACTGCAACGTTTGTACTCCATTCACTCCAGTCTTTTAACGCAGTACCATGGTAGTATCCATAATAGTTCCCATTATGTTTGACTACCTGGTTTAATGCCACACCGTATTTGTCATATAATTCAGGTCCTTTGTTGATCACCGGTTCATCCTGCACATTTCGCCAAACTTTCAGATCTTTTGACGATGCCAGCCATATAGCTGAGTCATTGCGTTCATAAAAAAGATACCAGTTGTCATTCTCTTTCAACACCGTTGGCGTTCCGCACGGCCGGGAGACAAAGGTTCTCCATTCCTGAATTGTATTTGCAAGTGGCCCGTGATCATTCCAATGAATTTTGTCTGATGAAGTAAGCACATGCGCCGTATCGCCTTTGCCTTCTGCAAACATGTAATAAAGACTATCGGCATGCACTACCATCATTATCTTCCGTCCAGCTGTTCTTGAAGATGGGATTATGGGCATACCTCGTCCAGCTAATTCCATCCGGCGACGGAAGCGTATCCCGAGAAACAACGTATCGTGCTTATCTTTTCGATAGCCGGTATACCACATGTGATATCCATCATTTTCCTTTCAGGATATAACCCCGCTCCCGGATTACTTCATCCCATGCTTCTTTACCTCCACCTGAAAAACAGGGTTACCCTTGTGAGGAATAAAGGTGACCAGCTCAGCAGGAAATGAAAGTTGAATCTGCGTCGATTTCTTTTTGAAGAAGATGAGGTTGTTACAGGCTACCAGGCCGGATAAAATAAAATGTGGATGCTATTGCACTTATAACTGATCTCATTGGTAAAATTCTTTTCAAAAAAGAGAATATAAAAAGCGGCATCGCTGCCGCTAATTATATATTAATTATTCAAGAACTTGTTGTTTACACTTCATTCATATTAAATGGAAGCTTTCTGATTCTTTTTGCCCGTTAAATCAAAAATAGCATTACACAATGCTGGTGCGAAAGGCGGCAATGAACGGCTCTCCGACGCCACCGGGCTTTTCATCATTATCCATGATGTGTACTTCTATTTCCGGTATATCATTAATGCGTGGCATCCGGTATTGATGGAAATTGGTTTCAACTGCTTTTGCCGTCCTGAAAAGTGGTAGCATGAACTGCTGCAGCGCCATGCGCCATTATTATACTTCCCTTCCACTTGCGCACGTATGATGTCGGGGCTGACATACCAGCCGCAATCCATCACGGCAATTACTTTATCAATTTTTACTTTACCATCTGCATTTTTAGAAACTTTCACGGCCTCACCTACGATGCTTTTAGAAACATTCAGTAATGGCAATACCCCATCCTGAATTCTCTTTCCTTCGATTTCAGTTCGTAAGATTCTTCCAATTTTGACAGCACATCCTGGTACCGTTCGCCGCCTTCGCCACCAAGATGATTTTTCTGAATTCAAGCGGGTCCTTTACCGTGCTTCGTGGCCAGTTCATCCAATAAAACTTTCATAGGCAAATCCATTGGTGGAAGAATAAACAGAACGCCACCACATCACAGGTAGTTGGTGATTCGGTGGGAACATCTTCAAAAACTGTAATGGCGCAGAGTTTGAAAATAATGTTCCGGAAAACCTCTCAACAGTACTGCCATTGAAAGAAGTCTTATCTGGATTGGGCGACCACTGGTGATCCATATTCTGGGCGACCATTTTGCCTGGAATGACGCGATCATCCCGTCTTTCGTGAGGCCACCTTTACATTCAAAAACGGCGCCCGGTCTGGAACGGACCCTGGTCATGCATCATCTTCCCGTGTCCAAAAAACCTGTACCAGGGGCTTTGATTTCTTTTGAAATAAGAACAGGCTTCAGCAGTATAGTCGGTAAACGCTTTCCTTCCGAATCCTCCACCCAGGAAGGTCATGTTTACGGTAACGTTTTCCGGTGGCACTTTTAACCTATCGCTTATATCTTGTTGAATCAGTCCGGGCCTTGTATGGGTCCCCATATTTCAGCTGAGTATTATCTTTTACGTCAGCAATACAGCTCAGTGGTTCCATGCAGCTATGCGATTCATACGGTGTTTCATAAATAGCAGTTACTTTTTTTGCTGCTTTTCAAAGACAGCAATAGGATTACCGCTGGTTTTGTGATAAGCCAGGTTTTTTTTGAGGTCTTCTTTCATTCGGGAATACAACTGGTCCGTGCTCAGATGTTCAAAACCTGAATCATCCCATTCTACTTTTAACGCCTTGCGTCCCTGCATGGCTGCCCATAGTGAGATCAGCAACGACAGCTACACCTCTCTTGTGGAAGCGAATACCGGCATCTGTACTTTAAATACCTGTTTACGCTAACAACTTTTTTTGGCAGCCGTATCATCAAAGCTTTTTACTTTTCCGTGGAAGCGAGGATTTCGTTCCGCAAAGCATACATCATCCCTTTTATTCTTTTATCCTGGCCAAATTCCGCGGTACCATTAACCTGGAAGGTGTATCCTGTCTTGGCAATGGCTTGCCGATGAGTTTATAATCGAGCGATGTTTTAATTTTACATTTTTAGGTGGCTCCATTTTTGACGCGTCCTCAACCAACTCGCCGTAACCAATTTTTACCATCCGGCCTGTAAATAACAAATCCATTTTCTGCATAACAATCACTCTTATTCACATTCCATTTTTTGCTGCCGTTTCAATAAGCATTTCTCTTGCCAGTGGCGCCGGTACGGAGTAATCTTTGATAGGATCCTCTTACCGTAGAACTGCCACCGGTGATCTGGCTGCCGAATTTAGTCTGATGTCCCGGTGCAAATGCAATAGTTACGTTGTCTCAGTGCCACTTCAAGTTCTTCTGCCACCATCTGCGGCACAGACTGGAAAGAACCCTGGCCCATTTCATGAGCGATGGTTGAGGATGGTTACCTTTCCTGTTTTATCAATCGATATCCAGCGATGTGAGCGGCATACTCAGCGTGTCTGCTCCCTTCCTTCGTAAAAATCTTTAACTCCCTTTTCCCAAAACGGGCACATAATAACCTATAGTGAGTGCTGCACCGGTCATTCCGGAGAGCCTGATAAAATTTCTACGGGATAAACTTTTATCTAAGGGTTTCATTTCTTAAGTTTTTGGGCCCTCTACTCCCCGACAAGTCGGGATTTCAGATCAATTTACGATTTTAATTTGATTTAAGCTTTTGACATTTGAGCTGCGGTCTTAATTGCTTTTCCGGATACGGATATATGTTCCGCAACGGCATATGTGACCGTTCATGTTATTATCAATGTCTGCATCCGTTGGATTGGGAATGCGTTTTAAGAGTGCTGCCGCCGCCATGATCTGCCCGCTTTGGCGGTACCCGCACTGCGGCACCTGTTCTGCGATCCGCATGCCTTCTGAAGCCGGGTGAGAATTATCTGTCGAAAGACCCTCTATCGTTGTAATAGACTGTTTGCCCACTAGCCGACACAGGAATGGAACAGGAACGAACCGGGTTTCCGTTTAAATGAACAGTACATGCGCCGCATTGCGCCATACCGCATCCATACTTGGTTCCGGTAAGATTGGCAAGTTCCTGATTGCAAAAAAGAAGCGGCATTTTGGGGTCCGCTTCTATCTTATAAGTTTTTCCGTTAATAAAGCGCGATTGTAGGGAAGCCACATCGAGAGTGGTTTTTAAAGATCCATTAAGTTGCTGAAAAATCCCGTAAGCAGCGTTAAGGAAATTATTTTAATGGTTGAAAAGATGTGCTCGATTTCCTGTTCCGGCCAACTTTACTACTTTTCCCCTGAATTAAATACCTGTCGTTTCAGACTTGCGATGACATTTGTTTTTTTTGACATACTTCATTTAGAAAAGATAATGCATGGCCAGTCCGCCGCTGACATGGCAGCTAACATTATAGTCAACTTGTACATTTGTTACCTGATGCGGCGCTTTTTGTCAAACTCCCCTTCCACACATAGATACCCCAAAGGGCAGCTACAACCGTTGCCCCCTGGCCCAGTCCGCTAAGAAATTGCAGGGCCTTGCCTTACCAGAGGAAAGCAATAATGTTTAACGACATTCCAACGCTCCATATTCACACCTCCTAAAATACCAACTTCGGGTGATCTTCGCTTCGTCCCTTTGAGATCAATCCGAAAAAAGAAACCGGTGCACCTACAAAAGGGGCGCTTCATTTGAATGGCAGCTGGAAAGAAAACTACTGACAACGATTCCCATCGAGGAAAGCCACGAGAGCGGTATACAGGGAGTCAGCACAACCACCCGTCTAAAACATCGAAGTCTGTAACCGAAGCTCCCCTTGGGCCGCAGCATGTCTGTAAAACACAGGCCCATCAGGCATCCACTCGCTATTGAGAAAGCGATCAAACCCTTCTAGACCGAAGCCGGACGTGCGCGATTGCCAGTTTTTGATAAGCCCTTGCATTGAGGAGAATAGCTATCAAGCAATAAGTGCGACGCCGCCACCAAAAATCAGCAAAGGGTTTCACGGGGACTTGAAATATAATTCACAATTACACCCAGCGCCAATGCAATACCAATGCCCACCGGGGAAGCAACAGACATCCCTTGCGATGGCAATAGCTGCGACCAGGAGTATAATGGCTAAATTAAAAATAACACCCCCGCAAAAGCAGAAAGAAGGCTGCCGCCTGCCAGTCCGGCTTTGTGTACTATCAAAAAAGCTCTTTCCGTCGCTCCCATAGCTCCCAAATTGGTAGCAGCGAACAGCAATGCGGGTGACCGAATATTCCAAATCCATAATCCCAATAAAAACAAATTCAAAACGCCATCGTCCTCTGCTGGTAAGCCTTGTGGTGTTGGCCCATGAACCCTGTAACACTTGTAGCATCGCGACAACACAGCGCAGGATGGCAAGCCCGTCATTTTTCTACGATGAACATAGTGAAGCTGGTTAAGTGAAAAGAAATGTTTATACGATGACTTCCTCCGGTAGGGGAATTGATGCTTCTCGAGCGCCCCATTCTGGTTACGGAAATGAGTTGCCGCGCTTACCGGCAAACTTTACGGCTTGCTCCCAACTCATACTTTCTGTAATGGCGACCGCCGTTTGCGCCGCTGAACGTATCACCGGCGGCGGTGGTATCAGAGAGCTTTCACAACCGGGGCATCCATTTTAAATTTCAGGGTTCTCATTTTTGAAAGTGCGCACTCCTGTTTGCCTAAGGTAATTATGGCATTCTTCACTCCCTTATCTAAAAAACACTGGCAGCCGTGCAAAGCGGTCAGCTGCATCTTCAAGCTGTGATACCTGTCCAGTAAAGATGCTTCCGTTTTTGCATCCAGGGTTGTCAGGAATGAGCCGCTCAGTAATTCATCGCTTAATTTTTGCGCGGGGCCGAGTTGATGATCACTTTCTGATGATTGGCCACGGTCTTTTTTACTCGCCAGCTGAAAATTGTCTCGCAAGGGGTACACTTCCAGTTGCACAAGCAGCGCATTTCCGCTCCTGCAATATCTTTTCCGCGCTGTCAATATCGGCAGGCAGCAGGTTCGCATTCGCACCACGAGCGCTACCAGCAATGGAATTCTCCCCATCTTTACTTACTGCCAATAAGTGCAGTGCTCCGACGACGCTGGGTTCGTCCACAAACACATAATCAGTATTTATTTTTCCTTTCTAAGCCTTCGATCGTTTGCGCGCCAAAAATGTCGTTTCCAACTCTTTGTTTACAAGGGTCGCGTGTGCACCCAGTCTTGCCGCCGTAACAATAGCCCCGGTTGGCGCGCTTTACCACCCGCATTCATAAAGAAAAACTCCGCCCATCGCTTGTTTCTCCAGGCAACGGATGCCTGTCCGTCTTTACTACCATATATCTACATTACTGCTACCAATGACGACTATCTTACTTCGCGTTGAGGTTTTCGTTCATTTATAAAAATGTTGCTCCAAAAGTATAAAGCCCAATTCATGAAGATACTACAATCCCATTCTATCCACAAATTTTTCACTGAGGTGCTGAAGTTATTGACCTGTGAGTGCTCGTGATGAGGTGTCACCTCAATTTTCCGAATTCCACCTCTGAACCTTTCAGCCTTACCTGTACTGCAATATTCCCCTTGCTGGCCGTAGCATTAAAACCATAATTTACAAGTTCTCCGTTTACCCCAAGCTTTTATTGAATTTGACTCGCACATTCAATCGTCATGCTATTCCATTCTCCAACCGGTTTTTCGGAATTGTCTGTAAGGTTTTTAATGCGTCGTTCCAACTTCTCCTCTCGGTAATTCCCCAGTTGGCCTTCGGTCCCGCGCCAGTCGAGTTTTTCCATGTTGGGAACTTCAACAGTCCTCTACAATACGCCAGAAGGCGCCGGCATCCTTATGCATCATTTGAACTCTCCACCGATTTCGGGAACAATTTTATAAAGCGCTCTTTGCGTGTAGAGGCAAACACCAGCACCCCCGCAGTCTCCCGGCACGCCGGCAAAAAGCGGTATCTCGACACTAAGCCGAAAAAAATTTTTATACACCGAATCAGTAATCAGGGCGTCCCGGGGAGTGCCAAGACTTACCAGCAATCCGTTACGGACAATGAAAGGATTTATTGCCGCCTTGTTGAGTATCCATTTCAGGCACATCCACGTGCCATCCGCTCAAATCTTTCCCGTTAAAAAGACTGCACGATTGTGAAATCGAATGCAATGAACAAAAACAGGTCAATAAGGCAACATTTGATATAATAAAACATATTTTTCATATTGGCGATTCTATTTGCAAGACACTTTATTATTAGACATGAAAACTTTTATTCAATCTCGTGATCACACTTTTACTTTACCAGCGGCACCATTGCAGATGAACTTAGTCATGGATGAAATTAATGAATATCTCTTTCTTAAATTTCCCTTTTGATTTTCGATCCCCAATGGTTACCCTGATACACTCGTTTTTTTAGAGCACTGCATTTTCTAACTCTTTAGAGTACTAAGATCATCACAATGCCTATTTTCAACCTCCGGATAAACGGAAAAGAATACAGGGCTGACGTGGCAGCCGATACCCCGCTTCTATGGGTTCCTTAGATCATCTAAATCTTAGTAGGCACCGGTACGGTTGCGGCATTGCACAATGTGGCGCCTGCACCGTTCATGTAGACGGCAATGCCGCCCGATCCTGCTCACTGCCCGTTTCAGCGATCTCCTCGTAAAAAATTACTACCATAGAAGGCTTGTCAGAAAACGGCGATCATCCTGTGCAACTGGCATGGGATGAAGCCGATGTTCCCGCAATGCGGTTATTGCCAGGCAGGGCAGATTATGACTGCCGCAGCCTTTTAAAGCGAAATCCGAAACCAAATGACCAGGAAATTGCTGATGCGATGAACGGCAACCTTTGTCGTTGCTGCGCATATCACCGCATTCGTGAAGCAGTAAAATTAGCCAGCTCAAAAATCGTAATGTATGACAACCCTTAATAAAACCAGCAGAAGGGAATTTTTAAAATAACTTCTATGACGGCAGCGGCCTGCTTGCTCGGCTTCAATTGGTTTAGTGCAGAAGCAGGATCCACTGGATGCCATTGTCAATCGGAATTGCCAATGGCGGCTTTACCGGGCGAATTGATTTTAATAGTTATTTATCCATCGCAACAGATGGAACCATTACTATATTCTCGCCTAATCCCGAATTGGGTCAAAACATTATGACCTCATTTCCGATGATAGTGGCAGAAGAGCTGGATGCGGATTGGAGTAAAAGTAAACGTGTTGCAGGCGCCGCTTGATACAAAAAATATGACCGTCAATTAACCAGGCGGCAGTGGGCACATTCACTCACTCCTGGAAGAGATTGCGTGATGGCAGGTGCCACTGCCCGGTACTTATTGATAGCTGCTGCTGCAAAAAATGGAATGCGGATGCTACGGAATGCACGACCGACAATGGATTCGTGATACATGCAAAATCAGGAAATAAATTAGGTTATGGCGAGCCTTGCCGAAGAAGCTTCTAAAATAGCTGTGCCTGGCTGATGTTCGCGCTGAAAAACAGGAAGGATTTCAAGATCATTGGCAAGTCCGTTAAGAATCTTGAGAATAAAAAAATTATTACCGGCAAGGGAATTTTCGGCTCGGATTTTTACCGCAGAGGAATGGTGGCTGGCAATGATCCAGCGGCCGCCAGCATTTGGTACAAAGATAAAATCCGTTGACGCCGCAGCTGCCAAAGCTATGCCCGGTATTATTGACGTGGTTACATTTAAAAACAACGTAGCTGTTGTTGGCAAATCCACCTGGGAGATATTAAAGGCAGAAAAGCTTTAAAAGTTGAATACGAAAAAGACGGAAATATTGAAAGCACCGCAGATCATGATCAACTTTTTGTTTCGTTATTAAACAGCGATAAAGCCACCGTTCGCAGAAAAAGATGGTGATGTGGAAACAGCATTTAAAAAAATGCAACGAAGGTCATTAAGAGTGAATACCAGTGCCCGTTTATTGCGCATAACCCGATGGAGCCGATGAACTTCTTTGCGGATGTTCCTCGCCCGGATGGGGTTGAGTTGATAGGGCCAACTACAGACACCCGGCAGAGCCCGTACAGCAGTAGCTGAACTTTTAAAGATTCCGGAAGACAAGATCACCGTTGAAATAACCACGGTTGGGTGGAGGTTTTGGACGGCGTCTTAAGTTTGATTACGTATTAGAAGCTGCTGAATTGTCAGCATTATTCAAAACCGGTTAAAGTAATGTGGACCCGGGAAGATGATATGACGGGCGGCAGCTACCGGCCTGCTGTTCGTTACCGGTTTGAAGCAGCGCTGGATGAAAAAGGAAACCTGGTTGGCTATAAACTCCGTGGAGTGGGCATTAATCAAAGCAACTCGACCCGTGAAGATAATTTTCCTTCAGGAGCAGTTGACAATCTCCTGATTGATTCGGTGGAGCATACTTTCCCAATCACTACCTGGTGCGTGGAGAGCGCCGGTGACTAATTTTTTAGCATTTGCCGAGCAAAGCTTTTATGGATGAAGTGGCGATTGGCTGCAGGAAAAGATCCCGTGCAATTTCGGTTGGATATGTTACAAAAGGCCCGAACAAACCCGGTAGGTGCTATCAAATACGATATTGCCAGGATGGAAACAGTGATCAAACAGGCTGCGGAGAAATCAGGATGGGGAACAAAGAAAGGTGTGTCGCAGGGTTTCAGTGTTTACTTCTCCCACGCGTCTTAATGTAGCGCAGGTCTGCGATGTGGTAATGAAAGCCGGGAAAACCTGCTGTAGCTAAAATATATGCCGTGGCAGATTGTGGTGAAGTAATTAACAAAGCGGAGCACGACACCAGGTTATGGGTGGAATATTAGATGGATATGGTCACGCCATGTTTGGTAAACTAACTTTTAAGGATGGCAAACCCGCAGAAACCAATTTTGGGTCCTTATCGTTTGATCCGAATGAAGCGACATACCGGAAGTAGAAGCACATTTCGTTGATAATGGTAATTGATCCAACTGGCCACAGGTGAACCCGCATTGCCTCCAACAGGCGGCGCCGTGGCTAACGCTATTTTTAAAGCGACAGGCACCAGGCTAAAAACCAACCATTTATTGATGAACCGCTTTTTAAAACAATGAAAGCATTCTAACAGTGCATTGAATGCATGGGGATCCTTATTTCATCTTGATCAACGCTCACTTCATTTGTGATACACACAAAAGATTATTTAAACGGGGATGGGCTAATGGAGGTCCATCCTCCGTCAATAATGAGGCTTTGACCGGTAATATGGCGCGATGCAGGGAAACAAAAAATAATGCGGCATTCACAATATCGTTGACACTGGCAGCTTTGCCCTAACGGCGTTATTTCTGCCCATGTACTCTTATATTCGGCGTCATTAAGAGTGCGCTCCGTTAACGTGGCGCCCGGCGCGATCGCATTTACTGAAATACCATAAGCTGATAGCTCGATCACCAGGTTTTTCGCCAGCATTTCCACAGCAGCTTTGTCATGCTGTAAGCCGCCAGGTCTTTGTGTAGCCTGGTGACCCAGTTACAGATGACATAAAAAGAATTGAACCAACCATCTTTTTGTTCTTTCATTTGCCGCGCAGCATGCTGTGCCGAGGAAAAAAGCTGCCGCCCATGTTTACATTGACTAACGCGTTGAAATTGTTCAGGAGCATAAGAAAGGAAGTCACCAAATAAAGTAATGCCTGCATTTGCAACGGCAATATTCAGTTTTCCGAATTTTTTTAACTGCAAGTTCCGGCCATATATTTTGTAAACTCCGGATCGGCAACATCACCGGCGCAGGGCCTCACAAATACCACCCTCATCACAAATTGTACGGGCAGCATTCAAAGCAAGGTCATTCAGCGCATCATTCAACGAACACTTTTGCACCCTGCAGGCTTAGTGCCCTTGCAATGCCAAACCCGATCCCAAGCCCTGCACCTGTAACTATGGCAACATGATCTTTAAAATTGTCCATTTGAATTTTCCCTGCGAATGTTTAAATCAATATTACAAAGTACATCATCATACCATTCCTGCCATTTTATCGTCCCGGCAACCCCAACAACAGTCAGCAACGTTTATAAGAAAGATATTTCATTTTGTCAATGCCGGCCACACAATTTTTCTGACGAATAATTATCCACGAACCTTTTTAACTATGGTGAATAATGTGTCACCTATGAGCAGATTCAAGTAACTTACAATAATGCTACAAACATTTTAATCAAAACGAAAAACTGAAATTTATGAAAAAGCGATGAACATCCTTTCATACACGCTAAGTGTAACAGTTACTCTTTATTTGGTCTCGTGCAGCAAAGGCGAGATGGAGCGGCAGGGTCGCTGCCGGCCCAGCCGGAGTCCTGCTGGTGCCTGCCGGCGCCTGCGGGTCCTGCTGGTCCCAGCTGGTGCTGCCGGAACTGCAAATGTGCATCTATTCCCCATGGATAGATACCTTAAGATTTTTTGCCTATCACAGATACGGTTGGCGGAATCGTTGACACCGTTGGCTATTATTGGCGACATATCCGCCACCATGTGTGGATCTTGATATGTTGAATAAGGGCGAAATAAAAGTGTATGTAAATGTCGGCAACGCTGTCTGACCCTTTTGTCGTATCCTGTCCCTTACAACGACGGTCTTCGTTTTTCATAGATGTGATCATTTTTTCTTGGCACAATTGAGCTTCGGCTCGAATGCGGCCCCTGTCGAGGTGTTCCAGTTCCGCTACATACTCATTCCCGGTGGCACACCTGCCTCGCTCCGGCAAAAAGCATTGACTGGAATGATTATAAACAGGTACAAAAATATCTTGGGTTAAAGGGATTAGATATTGTATCAAGAAGAAGGTGACTCAAAAGTCAGTTTGATTGTCATGTTGAGCTTGTCGTATTGAGCTTGTCATATTGAGCTTGTCGAAATATGACAATCAAACTGCTCAGCCTTCGACATCCTTCGGCTAAGCCCCAGGGATGGCATAGGCTGACATACGATTTGGAGACAATCTTTTTTGGTTGGCTGATGACTGTAGCTTTAAATCCACTTTATTCCCGGTTTTAGCAGCCAAAAAATCGCATCAATAATCTTCAGGTCCTTTACTCCTTCTTGCACCGTTTATATGGCACTACCGGCTTCTTGCCATTGAGCATGATTTCGGCCATTTCGTCCACTTTGCACTGTCTGGTGCGTGACATGAGGGTAATCCAATTCTGCTTTATGTGTACGGCCCTCAATGGGACCATAACCGGTAGCCGGTTTTAATTCCGCAAATCCTTTTTCTCCATCAGAAAAAAGCTATCGAGGTTGTTCATACTGTATGTGGACAAGCACGATGCCACCGCGCCGCCGGGAAAGGCGAGTTGAAACTGAATCGTTTCATCAATGCCTTCTTTAAATTTTTCATAGTCGGTTTTGTTTCCTGTGCAGTCACCCAAATCGGCTCCTCACCTATCATGTATCTGGGATCCATTGATGGAGTAGATGCCCAATATCCATCATGGCGCCTCCACCGGAGAGCTTCTTGTTTAATCGCCATTGATTAGGATCGCCAATCCGGAACCTGACAATCCCTGGAAGAATAATACTTTTCCAAATTCACCATCCTTTCGCATGCGGATGATCTCAAGGGTCTTTGGCTCAAAATGCATGCGATAGCCGACCAGGAGGTTGACATTTGCCTTTTTACATGCGTCGACCATTTCCTGTCCTTCCTTTGCATTTATTGCCATTGGCTTTTCACAAATGACATGCTTGCCAGCCTGTGCAACCCGTATTACCTGGTCGTGGTGCAGGCCATTAGGTGTAGTCACGTACTACGGCATCTATGTCCGGATTGTTTTTGAGCTGATCAAAGGTTTCATAGTTATAACAATTCTTTCCTGGATCATATATTTCTGTTGCCAGTCTTTGATTTTCGAGGGCGTACCACTGACAACTCCGGTCAACTTAGCCTTGGTGCAGCTTTGCATTGCGTCGGCCACACGGGTGCCATAGCTTCCAAGACCCATGATAGCAACCCGAAGTGTGGGCCCGTCGTATCGAGAACTATAAACGGTTTTGTTTTTTTCATCATCGGGCAGATTTAAGAAAGGAATAGCCAATGCGGAAGCCGTTAGTTTTTGCAAGGAAGTCGCGTCAGGAATTCATAAAAGAATTTTAAAGAGTTAATTCCGTTATTTAAGCAGGAAGATACCTGCAATTTATTTATAAATCCGGTATACTTGTCCTTCCGGGGTTTGACCGAATCGTATTTATTGCCGCCAATAGGTGGTAATAAATGATCAGAGGCAGGCATCGTTCCTAAGAACCCGGCCTCTGTTCTTTAGCATGTTTGGCGGTAACTGATCAGCGCTCACCGAAAAAGTTTTTGGTTCGCACAGCCCCGCTCTACTTTAGCCTCATAAACTTAAACAATGAAAAGATTCATTTTACCTGCGGGATTATGTCTTGTCCTGGTTTTTTTAAACAGTTGCCTTACTACCCTTCATCCCGTTTTCACAGAAAACGATCTGTTGTCAGATCCCCGCCTGGCCGGGAGCTGGAAAAAAACTAAAGATGGTTCTAATGTTACTTATCGCTCTGCCACAGCAAGCGACGTCGCGACCCTTTCCCCCACCCTGCAGACGAAACGTCAGTAAAATCTATATGTACGAGGAGAAAGATGAACAGGGAAAAATTAAGTCGACCCACTATGCCTTCATGGTTAAGCTGGGTAAATATTATTATATGGACTATTATCCGGCAGGCATAAAAGGGAATAATAGCGTGGCGGACAAGTTTTTCGCCGCCCATTATGTTCCCATGCATAGTATTTATCCGCATAAGATTTACAAACAATTCTTCATTCGACATACAGCAGCTCGACGCCGGCTACCTTGAAAACCTGATCAAGAATAAAAAGATCCGTATCCGGCACGAGGTCACTGAAGATGGCAACTATGTGATTACCGCCCCAACCGAGGAACTTCAAAAGTACATTGTAAAATACAGCGACATACCCGAAGCCTATAACAACGATCACAGTGCGAGCTATAACAAAATAAACCGATCATCTTTAAAACCCAATCATAATGAACAAGAAACTGTTCCCGGTAACATTGATCATAATGCTGACTTTTTTAGCTCCTGCCTCACAAGTTTAAACCGGCTGGCAACTTACTCGACAGTAAGCACCGACAACAGGATGACCGGCAACTGGCAGTTTGAAGATCTTCAGATTAAAATAGAAAGCATTCCTGTCAGCGATTTTTATAAAGACGATACTGACTTCTATTAAAGCAAAAGAAGAAGTAAAGTCTGCCTTTGATAGTAAAAGAGGATTCTATACTTTATTCAAATTCTTATGTTGCGGAATTTATCAGAAACGGTTACCGGTATTATATGATCTGCAGCCTCGTCAAACTTGGAAAAGACCTTTTTGCCAATATCGAACCGGTTGGAGGTAAACCGGTCAACACGCCCACAGGAAACGACAGCGACGATCTTTTCAGCGGGGGCTCTTACATTACTTCAAACAGCATAGCAAAACTAGTGTTCAATGGAAATGAGATGGAGTTCCGCTTCATCGATCCAGGCTTTATCCGCGAACAATTGAAGAAGGGTACACTGGCGATCAAATATGAAAAAGATGATCTTTTCGAAACAGATCTCATTACGGCTTCATCAATAGATTTGCAGCACTTCCTGGCTAAATATGGAAAAGATGAAAGGCTGTACAATAAAGAAAATACTGTTACCTTAAAGAAAATCTGAACATGTCCGGCAGCAAAATAAATAGGAACAACAGGGAATGTCCGTATCATGCAAACATGTTGTTTTTATTTTAGTCATTTATTTCATCCTGCTGAATATATTTAAATTCAACAACCCCGGCGCGGGTGGATTACGTTTATAACGACTCTTTTTTGGTAACTGTTCTCCCGGTGGTTTACCTGCACCTTTACTGGCTCCTGCCCAAATTGCGCAGCAAACAGTTCCTGTTTTCCTATACCATTCCACTTGGCTTGATGACAGCAGCTTTTATTTGGATCAATATTCAGTTATTTGACCATTGGTCCGCCACCCTGTTTCCTGGTTTTTATTTTATCTCCTATTATACCTGGTGGGAGATCAGTTTGTTTTTTGTCGCATTCATTATACTGACGACGTTGTTAAAACTTTCGAAGTCCTGGTTCCTGGTTAACCGGCTTCAAAGGGAGTTGCTTGAAAAAGAAAAACAGCGGGTACAGGAAGAATTAAAAGCATTGAAAGCACAGGTCAATCCTCATTTTTTTCTTTAATACGCTTAACAGTATTTATTCCATGTCGCTCGACAAGGATGAACGATTACCGGGAACAATCTTGCAATTGTCTGAGTTGATGCGCTATTTTCTTTACCAATCAAACGAAGACCTGGTTCCCTGGCAAAAGAAATTGAAGTGTTGAAAGATTATATTGCCCTCCAAAGGATTCGTTCGGATGAAAAGCTGGAGATAAAAACAATCTTAGAAGGTGATACAGGGCAACAGAAAATTGCACCGTTGCTATTGATCCCTTTCCTGAAAATTCCTTTAAGCATGGAGTTAAAGGCGAAGTTGGAGCTACGTTCATCAATCTCAAGATCAGCCTGAACTGAAAGTAGTCTTAACTTTTTTTGGAAAATAATAAAGGAACTGTTGACGTGGTTGAAAAATCGATCATAAAGGCCTGGGACTTGGAAATGTAAGACGCCGATTGGAACTATTGTATGCCGGAAGGCATCATCTTGTAATACAAGACAAGGGAAAAGATTTTATTGTGAACCTCTCAAATTCAATTATGAACGCACCTATCCGTTGCATGATCATAGAGGATGAACCGCTCGCTCAAAATGTTTTAAAAAAATATATCGATGATACCTCCACTCACTCGCTTTGATAGCCGTATGCAGCAACGCATTGGAAGCCCAGGATCTTGTTCAAACCAAAGACATTCAATTGCTTTTCCTTGACATTAACCTGCCAAAGCTTTTCCGGTATCAATTTTCTGAAATCTCTTCCTGAACCGCCGCTTGTCATATTCACCACTGCATACCCCGAGTTCGCAGTAGAAGGTTTTGAACTGGATGCTATCGATTACCTGGTCAAACCCATTTCGTTTGAGCGGTTTTTGAAAGCAATCAACAAGGCGCTTAGCAAAATAAACCGGCAACCCCACAGTTTGGCGGAGGACAAGAATGAAAGCGATTTCATTTTAGTAAAGGCAGATAAAAAGGTATATAAAATAAACCTGGATGACATCTTCTACGCAGAAGCAACGGGCGACTATGTAAAGGTGAACACCCGGGAAGGCCAGTATCTTACTAATACCACCTTAAAGAAATTAATGGAAGAGCTTCCGTCGAATGGGTTCATCAGGGTTCACAAAAGCTTTATTATTTCAGCCAGCAAGATCAAATTTTTGAGGGGAATTATGTAAAGGTTGGCCAAACTGATATTCCGATAGGGGCTGCTTATCGGGAAGATATTTTCGCCCGATTCAGGGAAAAAACATTTAGATCAAAAATGAGAACAACCAACGACGCTATTGATATTAATTTCCGATCCTTTCTTTAATTGTTGAGAAAATTAAACCGATTTCCCCGGGAGAAAACCACTTTACATCTTTATCTCGTTTAAACCATGTCATCTGCCTCTTTGCGTATTGGCGGGTATGAATTTTTATTTCTTCTATTGCTTGTTGTAGAAGATGATTTATTTTCCAGGAAATCAATTATTTCATAATATCCTACTGTTTGCAGTGCATTCTAAATGCTTGTATTGCATTAAACTTTTGACTTCGTCTACTAAGCCAGCCTCAATCATTTTATCAATCCTGTAATTGATCCGCTTCCTGCAAAGCATCCTTAGGAAGTTCAAGACCGATCTTTAAAATATTGAAAGGCCTTTTCTTCTTCATCCCTTTTTGAAATTGCAATATGGACTGCCCGGTAGCTTCTACTACTTCCAGCGCCCTCATCATTCGCTGTGGATTTTGAGTTTCTCCGTCTTTATAAAAAGCCGGGTCTTTTTCTTTAATCTCTTCCCGCAGCCAGTCCAAACCACCCTTTTGATAATTCGTAGTAATAAGGTCTCGAATTTCTCCCGGCACTTCAGGTATATCATCCAGGCCTTCAGTAAACGCCTTAATATAAAGGCCCGTTCCTCCTGTCATAACTATTGTATCCCGTTCCCGAAACAGTTCTTTTGTTTTTTCCAACGCATATTCTTCAAACGTTACAGCCGTCACCTCATCCTGTATACTATGCGTGGCAATAAAATGATGGGGTACGGCGTCTAACTCAGCTGGTGACGGTCGCGCTACCCCGATATTCATTTCCTTAAAACATTGGCGGCTATCGGATGAAATAATTTCTGTCGCGAAACGCCGGGCCATTTCGATAGCCACGGCCGTTTTTCCCACTGCGGTCGGTCCTGCTATGATAATAACCGTTTTATTTGTTCCGGATGCTTTCATGAACAGAATAAAAACCCGATCAACAGACCAGGAAATTATATTTAGATTTATTATAGAAAAGTCAATCAGCATATTAGCCAATTAAATCTGCTCTTCACTTTCTTCCTCAGATATTCCGTCTTCGGTTGTTGTTCCCAGGTCTTCGCCCTCTTCATTTTTTTCTGCAAAGCCATCTGTCGCCTGTGTTAAATCATATTTTTCTTCGACATCGGCAAACTTTTCACCGAGCAATCCCTTGGTACCATATTGACTTGGCGCAATGCCTTCGGTACGTACCACCGACGGATAACTCAGCCGGGGATTTTCTTCCTTTGACACATTGATCAGTTCCACAAGAAATGTCCAGTTTTTATTGAAATCGTACCAGTATACAAATTTTTGGTTGGGATCCCTAATTTCAGAACCAATCGACGTTTCCTTCATAATCAAAGGAGTCACCCGGTATTCTTTATCATATTTTTCGAGACTGATTTCCCTTCCCCGCTGCCAGTGATCATTACTGCGAAAAAAAGTGGCCTTATGCTTTGTTGTCAAATTCGTATGATCTGAGAATGGCATCGTGGAGATCAAGGAATGTCTGTGTATGCCTGATGCACACATCGCGGTAGACGCTTTCATCTTCCTCAAAATATATTCTGAACTTCAAAATAGCCATATTGCGAATTTACGATTTCTTTATTTCCAAATCCATTTCACCAGCCTTTTCAACAAGGAACAGAATAAGCTGCTTCGTAAGAATTTGAAATTATGCCGTCTAAAATTGCATCTTTTAGTGCATTTTTAAAATTCCAACGGGTTTGGAGGGGGCCAAACCAAACATTTCCATTATCTGTTCGCCTGTAATAGGCGGCTGCCAGTTTCTTACATGATCTTTTTCTTCTACCTCTCTGCACCTCCTCCTCACTAACTGAAAATTTTCCAGGTATCGTTTTACTTTTTGTTTGTTTTTTGAGGTAATGTCGGCGCTACAGAGCAACATCAGTGCATCGAAATCTTCACCCGCGTCAAACAATAACCTGCGGATGGCTGAATCGGTAATATTTTCCTTTGTTAAACTAATGGGACGCAAATGAAGCTCCACCAACTTTCGTACAAACCGCATTTTATCGTTGAGGGGCAATTTAAGATTTGCGAATATTTTCGGCACCATCTTCCCTCCTGCCACTTCGTGACCATGAAATGTCCAGCCATGTCCTTCTTCAAATCGTTTGGTCATGGGTTTGGCAATGTCGTGAAGTATGGCTGCCCATCTCAGCCAGAGATCAGCGGAAGTGACGGCAACATTATCCAATACCTGCAACGTATGATAAAAGTTGTCTTTATGCCCATGCCCATCCTTGTATTCGGCCCCCGCCAGTTCAACCATTGGTGGGAAAATTATGTGTAATAACCCCGTCTTAAAAAGCAAATCAAACCCTATCGAGGAGCTTACCTGATAAAATGATCTTATTTAATTCATCCGTTATTCTTTCCTGGGAAATGATCCTTATACGTTCTGGCGTTTTCCTGTATAGCATGGAGTGTTTTTTTTCAATTGTAAAATCCAGTTGTGTAGCAAACCGTATTGCCCGCATCATCCGCAGCGGATCGTCGCTGAATGTTTGTGCCGGATCCAGCGGAGTACGGATGATCTTCGCATCAATATCCATAAGTCCATTAAAAGGATCAATGAGCTTGCCGTAATCCCTTTTATTCAGGCTTATTGCCATTGCATTAATAGTAAAATCCCGTCTCTTCTGATCATCTTCAATGGTGCCGCGTTCTACCTCCGGCTTTCGGGAATCAAAACGATAACTTTCCTTTCTTGCGCCTACAAATTCGATATCAAAGGCCTCCCCACGAACTCCGTTCCCAACCCCTCCGGTGCTCCGATGAGGGCTTCCGCAGAGTCATTATGATCTGAAGAATTGACCTTAATATGGGCAGTTCCAAAATTTTTAAAATAGCTAACAGGTGGAACAGGATTAAAATATTTAGCCACAGTTGTGGCTAATTCTATACCATCTCCCACACATACAATATCCGCATCTTTTGTGGAACCGGTTCAATATCTTGTCACGCACAAAACCGCCCACCAGGTACGTCTCCACGTTCAGTTCTGTAGCCGCACGAGCCACTTTTTTAAGATCATTAATTCCTTTTCGGTGCAATTGATTTCCATAATCGCTGCAAAGATAAGAGGAGGGAAAGGTTTGATGTTTGATGTTTGAGGTTGGCCGCATTGTTGATTAAGACCTCAATACAGTTACCGAAGCATCTTTGTTCCATCTGACGACCAATGAAGGCGCCGCAATTTTATTATCATCCTGGCGGTATTTAACAATATAATCAACTCCATTTTTGATTTCATCTTGTATTTCTGAAAAATACCTGGCCGCCGGTTGACCGGAAACATTAGCCGACGTAGAGACTACAGGTCTGCGAAAGCGCTTAACCAGGTGTTTGCAAAACTCATCATTGCAGATACGGATAGCCACACTCCCGTCTTTACCCACAAGATTTTCTGCTAAACCGATAGCTCCGTCATAAACGACCGTCACAGGTTGTTGCATTTGTTTTAAATAATCAAAAACACGCAGATCGGTATTCGCCACATGCTTTAATACATCTGTTTCATCGGCTACCAAAACGATCATGGCTTTCTCATCAGGTCTGTTTTTAATTGAAATATCCTTTCAACCGCTTTTTCATTGGTAGCATCGCACCCGATACCCCATATGGTGTCAGTGGGATATAGAATGATTCCGCCATTGCGTAATACTAAAAGACACTGTTCAATATCTTGAGTAAAGTTTTCCTGCATTTTACTTTTTAGCTTCCCGGTGTAGTTGGATCAGTTTGACATATTTTAAATAGGACTGCCTCGCAGTGAACCGGGCAATCCTGAAACCTTCAGCACCATCTAAAAATCCAAGCTTTAACAAATATCCCTTTATAAAAGCCCAGGCAGGGTTAATGACCATTTTAAAATATGATGGCTTTTCCCGTTTATCAAACAAAGCCTTTGCGGCAATGGTACTGAATCTTTTCCATTTGCTTCGCATGCTGCTCTATTGTCTGGTAGGTATAATGTAACAGGTCTCCTTCAAGATGATGTATCGTTGTGCCTTCCTGCATCATGATCTTATCGTGCGGATTCTGTCCACCCCATTTGCCTTTGTTGATATCTAATAAGCGAAGTTTCCTGTCTGGATAATAGGTTCCATGCCTGATCCACTTGCCGCAATAATAATTGAAGCGGTTCATGGTATACCCGTCAGCAGGAAATCCTTTTTCTTTTTCCTTTATTACGGATGCAGCCAATTCATCACTCAATGCTTCGTCGGCATCAAGGCTGAGCACATGTTCATGAGAAGCTTATTGACAATGCAAAGTTTTTTGCTCTACATATCCCAGGAAAGGCTGTTCAATAAAAACCACGGAATGAGACAAACATATTTCTTTTGTGTTGTCCCTCGACAAAGAATCAACAACAACAATTTCGTCGGCAACGCCTTTAACCGACCGCAGGCAACGGTCAATATGCTTTTCTTCATTAAATGTGATTATGGTAACCGATAACTTTTTCATCGAAGGCGTTGAAATGCCAAATATACCACGCCGCCAACAACATTTTATCCATTAAATTTGCCTCCCGAATCACAAAAACTAAAAACACGACCATGGAATTGAAAGAACAAATACTGGCTGCATGGAACAATAGGGAATTATTAAAAGAAAACAAATGGGCCGATGCGGTGAGGCAGGTCATCGAAGAAGCAGACAAAGGGAGATTGCGCGTGGCTTCTCCTTCGGAAAAAGGATGGACAGTGAATGAGTGGGTAAAAGCAGGCCATACTTCATGTACTTTGGTATTCAGCAAATGCAAACCTGGAATATAGAGCCGTTTGAGTTTTATGATAAGATGCTGCTTAAGAAAAATTATAAAGATCTTGGCGTAAGGGCAGTACCGCATGCTGTAGCCCGGTATGGCGCCTATATCGCCAGGAATGTAGTGTTAATGCCTTCCTATGTAAACATCGGAGCTTATGTTGATGAAGGAACCATGGTGGATACATGGGCCACCGTCGGAAGTTGTGCCCAGATTGGCAAGGGAGTTCACCTCAGTGGTGGCGTGGGAATCGGCGGCGTGCTGGAACCGCTCCAGGCTTCCCCGGTTATCATTGAAGATGGATGTTTTATTGGCAGCCGCTGTATTGTTGTAGAAGGTGTGATGGTAGAAAAAGAAGCGGTGTTGGGTGCCAATGTGGTGTTAACCCAATCGACTAAGATCATTGACGTCAGCGGTAGTGATCCGGTCGAGATGAAAGGCCGGGTGCCGGCAAGAAGCGTGGTGATACCGGGTTCTTATTCAAAAAATTTCCCGCAGGCGAATACGGGGTAGGCTGCGCCTTGATAATTGGTCAGCGCAAACCCAGTACTGATCTGAAAACAAGCCTAAATGACGCCCTCAGGGATTTTAATGTTTCAGTATAGAGAATGAGATCATTTCTTATATTTGCCACCCTAAAAGTTTGAGGTTTGAAGTGTCGAAGTTTGAAGTTATGGTTCTGAGCTGTAAGCAACACGACCGCAAACATCGAACGTCGAAACTGTTTCCAGCCCGGGTGGCGAAATTGGTAGACGCACTGTCTTCAGGTGGCAGCATCCGAAAGGTTGTGCTGGTTCGAATCCAGTCCCGGGCACCAAGGCTCTCAGCGAAAGCTGGGGGTTTTTTATTTTGGTAGCGTTGGGAGTAATCACTCGCATAAGCGGACAAAATGAAAGCTCAGAGCCGCGATATGAGACCTTTGGGTAAGACTAAATATTTCTGGATCAATGCAATTAATCCAGTCCCGGTTACCCAATCTCATCAGACCTATTGTTATACCCTCGTTGCGGCTATCCAGCCCGGAAGTTAAAATTTTAAACAAAAAATTCGAAATTAATAGCACTTGGCGACACTCACGGTAGAACAAATTGGGAATCAAATAGTTTCTACTATTAAATTTTGATAAGATTGTCTTTATTGGAGATTATTTTGATACTCACGAGGATATTTCTCCTAGAACAGCAAAAATTAAATTTTAAGAATTTAATCAAATACAAAAATAAAAATAAGGGTAAGGTTATTTTGCTTGTTGGGAATCACGACTACCATTATTTAAAAACTGTAAATGAAAGTTATAGCGGTTTTCAACCATCACACAAGATGGATTTTCAAAAATGTTACACAAGGCATTGGATAATGATTTAATGGAAATGTGTTTTAAACACGAGAATTATTTATGTCAGCCACGCCGGAATAACTCAAACCTGGTTAAATAATACTTGGTTATAATGGTGAAAAACCCTTAGACCTATTCATTAATAATTTGTTCAAACACCAGCCACTTGCTTTTAGCTTTACAAGTGGTGCAAATGATTCACCTTATGGGGATGATATTTGCCAAACACTCTATTGGGTTAGGCCACAAAGTTTATATGATGATGCCATTAAAGGCTATATTCAAGTGGTTGGACATACTACGCAGGAGCAAATAGAAATAATTGATAATAAAATTGTCCTTATTGATACAATTGGAATGTCAGGTCAATTCTTTGTATTAATGGTGGTGAAATGTCTGTTTTGGAACTGTCTCGCAGCAATCGGGTATAACGTGGCATCGCTCTCTGCGGTGATGAGGAACAACACCGCTTTTTAAAGTGATTTTCTTAATACCTGATAATCTCGCTGTGTCCTTTATCAGTAAGGTCTTTCAAAAGCAAATCTTTCTTTTCACGTTAATTTACAGAACAGTTACAAATGTATTTTAACTCCCACCGCAGGAAACGATTGGTTGTTGAACACGGTTCCTTGTAATACAGGCGCATTTTCCATATCAATAAAAACGGAGGCTGCTTTTGCTTTTTTCTTGTTTTTCGAGGAAGCAATGAATAAATAAATTCCACTAATTAGAGTTGCGGCACTGAGCAGGTAAGGAACAGTTAATGATTTGTATTCCGGTTCAACCATACCTCCCGAAAACACAGTGGTTATTACGCCAGTGGTCGCCTGGCCGGCATCAACTGCTAATGTAACAAGAAGGCCTGCAGTCCCCGTCCCGGTCAGTATCCAGGCTGCTGTTTTTTGCTTTTTACTTTTTTATAGTACTCCGACTCTGTCCAATGCTGCTTTGGAGTAATCTGCTGACCAAAAGAAGCTGATACAAAGGCCAAGTACCATCGTTAAAATGATAAATTTTTTCATGCAGTTTATTTATTTTTGATTGAATTGGTTGAATATATTTTATTAGACAGCGTATTCACAAAAGTGGCGTACAACGGCTAGGATTTCTTGCCCCCGACAATCGTCGGGACTTCAGTCCTGCTGATGTCCTGTGCTAAGTCGACGCGGACTGTTGCATAAAAAAGTTTAAGTTGGGTGAATTCGCCAGAAGATATAACAAAAAATAATGAGGATGAGAATTAGGAATGCACTTCATAATCCTAATCAATAGCTTAAGCTGTTTCCCTGGTCGTTGCTTCAATTATAAACACTATCAGCTTTGAAGTGAAGTCCATTTAGTTTGTACCCGAATAAAGTTTGATTCCAGGAACCAATTTTCACTTGGTAAACTCGCCCCCTTTAGCCTTAGATTAATATTCGGGCTTATTTTCGGACGCAAGCATTCTCTCTTTGGGTGAAGATATACTCGGGAAATCGGGGATCAGATTTTTCATTTTTTGCCAGAAGCTTCCCAATTTCAACTTAATTGACTGTTGTAATTCGGCCAATATTTGTCTGCATTGAGTAAATTCTTCCCCCAGTATAGTTCCCCTTACGGCACATTGCACCGTATTCATTTGTTTGCTTTACCAGCAAATCAAGCAGGGTTGGCAGGTCTAAAGCCTAGGTAATGTGGCATTACACTATTCTTACCACAACTATTGTGCGAAATAAACTTAATAACGAAAAGCAGCTATTCTTCGCCCACCATATAGGTGGTTGCGCAGCGCTAAAATGGCATAATTCTTTACCCTTAGTTGATTAAGCTGATGGTAAGTAAGTCTAAACCCCGGCCGGTATTATAGTTTGATTTGGATATTTTAGATGTGCTATTAATGCCAATTGCGAGGAAGGGTTTAGGAGTAAAGACAAGTAAGCATTTCAAAATGAATAAATCCCAATGAAAGTCAGGGAAAAAGACAAACGACAAAACGAAAGCCAACTTGAACTTTTCGAAAGGGCAAAGGAATTTGAAAAGAAAGGCAGGCTCGATGAAGCAGCTACTTTATACCAGAATGTAATCAAAAAGAGCCCGACAAAGGAACATGCTTATAACCGCCTTATGATCATTCACCGAAAGAAAAGGGAATATAAAAAGAAAAAGAAATCCTGGATGCCGGTATCAAAGCATTTGAGCAATATTATAAAGCGGTTACCCGCATACCTGCGAAAAAAGTATCGAATCCCCAAGCAAGGGTTTACTGAAAGCGACAGGTCTGGCGGACTCAAAAGGAAAGTTAATCTATGAAAGGGAACCTCTGGGACGTTGGAAAAGAGACGTAAAATTGTAGAAAGCAAATTGAAACACTGATTTTACCTTTACCTACATTCAACTTAGCTTTGGCATTCTTGATGGCCCTTTTTTATTCTCACTTAATGCAAAAGAAGTCAAATTATGAAGCTCACAAAAACATTCGAAAAATACAGGCACAATCAATTGCAGGTAATTGAGTTGGGCTGCAAAATCAATGACGAGACGGATATTGACGAACTTTCTTATGACGACTTTGAGGCTTACCTGATTATTAATGGAAAAAATTGCTGACATAAGCTATGTGCTTGATGCAGCTGACGTGTTTGCTAAAATGGTTGATGATGTGGACTGGCACAGGGAATTTGACCGGCAAGTCTATGAATGGAAACCCCAGCCGCAACTTTCGTTATTTTGACCAGGCCAGGCATAAATGCAACTACCAGGAAAATCGGCAACAACCGACATGCCTGCTGATTCTTTGTCTGTAATTCATTCATCACGGCTTTCAAAATGGTTATCTTTATCGGTCTGCATTAGCTTTCTTTACCTACGAAAAACTCAATCTTATTCAGCAAATCATTCATTTCAAAAGGTTTTGAAATGAAATCATCCGCTCCGGCTGCGAGGCAGGCATCCTTTGCGTTGGGATGTGCGGAAAACATCAATATTGGTGCAGTTGATGTTTCTCTCCTGTTTAGCCGGCGGCATATATCCGTTCCATGGGTTCCTGATAATAGCATATCCATTATGATAAGATCAATAGGCTTTTCCTGATAAAATTTTCCGGGTTTCATCCTCATTACCCGCTTCCACGGTGGCATAACCATTATAATCCAGCATCATTTTTATCATAACGCAGAGATCAGGATCATCATCATAGGATTAATATCAGCGAATCTTTTTCATTATTCAGCTTGAACTTATTGGCAAAGTAAATGTAAATACAGATCCTGTTCCCTTTTTCGCTTTCCACCATCATTCGTCCGCCATGTTTCCAGCACAAATTCATGAGCAATAAAGCCCGATACCAAACCCGGGATAGGTCTTGCTTCGTCCCCGCCTTTGCCCGGTAAAAACGTTCAAATATCTTTTTCTGTTCATCTTTTTCGATGCCAATGCCATTATCTTTACGCTAAACGCAACTTCACCGCCTGCTGCGCTGTATCCGCACATCAATCTTGTCGCTGGTAGGCGAATACTTGATAGCGTTGGTCAAAAATTGATCATCACCTGCCCGATCCTGTCCTTATCAGCATGAACATAACATTTAAAATCATGAAGCAGGTTGATCTTATGAGTGGTATTCGTGTAAAGTATATCTTCAATGGTTTCAATGGCCAGTTGATTCAGGCTGAACTTTGTCTTTCCTTAGCTAGCGTTCCTGTCTCGATGTTGGAAAGATCGAGCAGCTCGGATATCAACCTTGTCAATCTCGTTATCTGTTTATCAACACTGATCAATGAAGAACGAACAAGCAATGGCGGCAAACTTTTGTTTTCCTGTTTCTGATTGTCAAAAGCAGTTAACAATAATTGCACATATCCTTTGATGGAGGTGATCGGCGTTTTCAACTCATGGCTCGCCATGGCAATAAAAATTATTCTTCTGAACATCTTTTAATTCCTGGCTATGCAGCAGATCAATGGAGTTTTGTAACTCAATATTTTTTTCCTTGAGCTCCTTTCGTTCGCTCGGCCAACGACATGTTCCAGGTTTTCAGCGATCGTTTTTTGATCATGTATATCCGTGGAAAGCACCTGATCCATTTGATAATGTCCCTCTTTGTCGTTTCTTATTGGCTCGCCCTGGGCAAAATGCCAGCGGTAGTTGCCTTCTTTATTCTTCAACCGAACTTCTGTTCTGTAGACACTGCCGGGTTTGCATGCTGCTTCGCCCAGGTCACATCCGAAACGCACCGGCATGTCATCAGGATGAACAATTTGCAGCCAGGTATTTGTACCCGGTCGGTGTAATACCCGAATATTCCTGCCAGCGGCTTGAGGCGTATTCCCTGTTCACCATTTTCATTCGTTATCCAAACAAGTTGGGGAAGCGTTTCAGCGAGGGTGCGAAAACGTTCCTCACTTTCTGCTATTTTTAGGCGTTGCCATTACCTCATTGGCACATTCGTAAGCAATCACGGTAATGCCGGATATACTGTCATCCACTTCACGGTAAGGCTGGTAAACAAAATTGAAATAGACGTCCTCTATTTTTCCATTGCGATACAATCTTGTAAGGGCTTCATTGGCATAATAGGGAACCCCGGTGGTATATACATCATCAAGCAATGAAGGGAATGGCTGCCCTTTAGCTCAGGTAGCACTTCAAGTAGTGGTTTTCCTTCAATATCGAGCCCTTTTCCAAGAACTTCTTTCATGCTGGCGTTAGCAAACGCAATCACCATGTCTTTGCCTTTGAAAATAGCAAACGCAAACGGTGATCTGCATCAACATTTTGCTATATCGCATCTCACTTTCAGCCAGTTTTACAAGGTTCAGAACTTTCTGTGTGGTTTCCGTACAGGTAACAAACACACTGCTTATTTCTCTCATCATCGCCATACACTGCGCTATAGCTAAACGTCCACCATACATCTTCTATTTTGCCATTTCGGTAGATGGGAACCAACTGGTCTTCAAACCACACAGGTGCACCTGTATTAATTACTTTATCGATCAAAGGTCCAATGAATTCCCATACCTCAGAGCCACACTTCTTTTCCCTTCTTTCCAATTGCAGGATGTTTTCCATTTTCTCCAAGGCTCGGACGATAAGCATCATTGTAAAAGCAAAGAAAATCCTTGCCCCAAAATAGAAACATTGGAAAAGCGGAATGTAACAGGATGCTGAGTGTCATCTGCAGGCTTTTTGGCCATTGTTCAATTGCACCGAGAGAGGTCCTCGACCAGTCGTAATCCCTGATAAGGCGGCCCATTCCGCCGCCGCCCGACAAAAATCCTGGTTTAACTGCGTCAACGTTTAATTTGGAAGATGAATTCATACCGGTTTGGATAAATAGAACTTAATTACAGAATTTACAAATTTCGGCAAAAACGCATATAATATGTTTTGATACTGACGTGGCGTTAACGACCACTAACCTGTACAATCCAAAAAGTATTTGAGCCTGATGCCGGTGTCTTGTTCATCGAAATATCTGCTTTGAATTCGGCGGTCAGTTGCGCGGATAAGCGCCAACAAAATACATTTCCAAAATCTCACAAATGCTTTTCTATTTTCTAATATGAATGATTTTCTAATAACAGTATTTTCCGATACGGTAAATATTCATTCCAGGCAGGTATATTTCCTCTTGTTGGAAAATGTGAGCTGCTTTATGTTTACACCAGAAGTTGATTGGTATAGTTTATCAATCCATCCAATATCATCCTTGAAAAACTTTACCAAATTCCTGTAAAAACCAATTAACGCTAACCCGAATCCAATATCAGTCAACTTCTAATTTTTCTTTTTCTTTTAAAATCCAAAAATAAAATTCTTTCCTCCGGCATTGTCATCGTCCACAATTTATTTTTTATTTCACTTCCAGCACCACTACACTCAACTTTGGCAAATTAACCACACAGGTCATTCCCTTCTTTTTGCGCCATTAAAGGCAGACAGGCTTTATCAGACCGCGGTGATTCAAAGGTATTGATGTCCGTAAATTTTGCAGACGTAATTATTTGACCGCTGACCGTCTGCCAGGTTATACCATTTAATGCCGTCCGGATATTAATCCCGTTATTCGGATCAAGATTTACCAATGAGATATGCGTGACACCAGTAGAATCCTGCGATGCTGAAACGTTCAGCGAAGGCAATTTTTGCCCATCTACGGTATAATCAGGACTGCTTATTTGAACGGGCAGGTATTTTGCATCCTGGTGTACCTTATACAAATCAAATACATGATAAGTTGGAGTGAGCAGCATTTGATGACCCTTTGTTAGGATCAACGCCTGCAACACATTTACTGTTTGCGCAAGATTGGCCATGCGGACCCTGTCGCAATGATTATTGAAAATATTTAAAGTGGTGGCTGCCACTATCGCATCACGCATACTGTTTTGCTGATATAAAAATCCAGGATTGGTTCCGGGTTCCACATTGGTCCAGATACCCCATTCATCCACCACCAACGCTACCCTTTTCTGAGGATCATATTTATCCATAACGGTGGAATGTTTTGTAACGAGTTCTTCCATCCTTAACGTACTTTTCATCGTGGCGAAATATTCTTTCTCGTCAAATTGGGTAGCAGAACCTTTATCACTCCATGTTTTGGAATAGTATAATGGTGCAGCGAAATGCCCCACATCATTCCCAACGGAATTTTGCGCATCAGCACATCAGTCCAGTTATAATCGTCGGAACTGGGCCCGCCTGCAATTTTCTTTCAATGAAATACCCGGGATAGTTTTTACAGAACGTGGCATAGCGCCGATATTGATCTGCATAAAATTCAGCAGTCATATTTCCCCCGCAACCCCAGTTTTCATTGCCAACACCCCAAAACTGCACTCTCCACGGTTTTTCCCTGCCATTTTGTTTCCTTATTTCTGTCATCGGGCTTAGCCGTCAAAGTTGAGGTACTCTACCCATTTATTCATTTCTTCCATCAGTGCCGCTGCCCACATTGCCGCAGATATAGGGCTCAGTTCCGAGCAATTCAATCAATTCTAAAATTCATGCGTGCCAAAACTGTTGTCTTCAGTTACATTTCCCAATGAGTGTTGATCATTTTGGGTCGCTGGTTGCGGGGGCCAATGCCATCGCGCCAGTGATATTCATCCGCAAAACAACCGCCGGGCCAGCGAAGGTTGGGGATTTTGATTTTCTTTAATGCCTCCACCACATCCAGGCGTATCCTGTCTTTCTTTGGCAATGTTGAAGTATCGCTTACCCAGTAGCCATCATAAATGCACCTTCCGAGATGCTCGGAAAAATGACCATAGATATGTTTGCTGATGGTAAGTTTGGGTTCATGGCCGTTGATATAAAGTCCTCCCGGTTGTCTGTCCCCTTGTAGCAATATAGGTGGTGATTAAAAAACAAATAAGAAAAGCCTTTTTCATTTCATGATTGGTTTTAAATTAACAATACTATCATTCGAATGATCTTTAATGGATTTTACCGGGCAATAATTTGAAATATGTTTTCCTTTAGCTCGCTTTAAAAAGCTTAATATATACCCGATGGTTGATGTTTTTGAACGTTAATACTCAATCCGTTCAAAGGGTAACCGGGCGATTGGTTCTGGACGACACATTTCCCACCCTGTCTTGAAAATAATGATCGCACCGCTCAGCTTGCCATTATTCCAGTTTATGTTCACCACATAACCGCCCCGCGCAACCAAACCAGTTACAGCACCCTGCTTCCGGACATCAGGCAACGCGGGCAGCAAATAGATTTCACCTCCCTGGCTTTGCAATAACATTTCAATTAACCCGGCTGCAACGGCAAAATTCCACATCAATCTGGAACGGCGGATGCGCATCAAACATGTTAGGATATGCTCCGCCACCGCGATTATAACTGGTGTTGTTTTCCTTGGTCGAGGCGCAACAAATTTCTGTACAATGTGTATGCCCGGTTGCCGTCGAGCAATCTTGCCCAAAAGTTTACTTTCCATGCAAGGCTCCAGCCGGTTCCTTCGTCCCCTCTTAATTCCAAAGTACGCCTGGCAGCTTTGGCAAGTTCAGGTGTCTTCACCGGGAAATCAGGTTTGCAGGATGCAATGCATATAAGTGTGATACATGCCTGTGATGAGGATTCCACTTCTTCAAAATCTTTATACCATTCCTGCAACTGCCCTTTGCTGCCAATAGCAAAAGGGATATACATTTTTGCTTGCAGCAACGATTGTATCCCAGAAACAAAGCATCAGTATTTAATACTTTTAGATGCACTGAGTGTGTTTTCAAATAAATCACGGATAATGCCCATATCCATCGTTGTGGAAACAGAAAGACCCGGTAGCTTTTGTCATCATAATAGTAATCATTCTCCGGTGAAGTGGAAGGCGCAGTAACCAAAATGACCGCTGCTGTCGGTCACCAACCAATCCAGGGTAAATAAAGCGGCGCCTTTCATCAGCGGGTACGCTGTTTGTTTCAAAAAATTTCTATCACCCGTATATAAATAGTGTTCCCATAAATGCCGGCTCGAGCCAATTGGCACCCATGGCCCAATTGGCCCATTTGAGGATCACCCTTACCCAGGTCGCCAACGGGATTTGATAACAGCCCATATATCTGCATTGTGATGCGTTACCCATCCATGCGCATTATAGAATTCTTTGGCTGTTCGTTTGCCCGTTACGGATAAATTTTGATCAGATCAACCAACGGCTGCACCATTTCCGATAAATTTCCGGCTTCTGCAGGCCAATAATTCATTTGCAGATTGATGTTGGTGGTATAATTCGTGAGCTCCACGGAGGTCGCAGTTCTTTATTCAGATGCCCTGCAGGTTCGCCGGTACTGATGCAGTGCGAGGAACTGCTGATCAGCAAATAACGTCCATATTGAAAATACAATGTCTCAAGTCCCGGATCCAACAGCGCCGTTAGTGTAGGCATCCATTCGTTCATCAGTAGGCAGATTGCTTTTGCTTTCGATGTTCTTGTTTAATTGCAAAGAAACCCGCTTAAAATATTTATGAAAATCGGCCCGATGCGCGAGACAATAATTGCGGATACGGTTTTGGCGACAGCCTTATTCAAATATCCTTTTGCAATTGCCTTTTCATCTTTGCCATCCTTATTGGGACATTTATCGATAGCCATTAAAGCTGGTAGCAGCAGAGAGATATAGAACTATTTCCGTTGCATTGCTGATTTGCATGCCATTGTTTTCAACTTTCTATTTTCCCATCCTTACTGGTAGCCTTGAGTATCAGTGAAAACCGCATGCCCCTGCAACCTTCAGCATCATCGTAAATCACAGTCTCTTTGTTTTCGTTAAAATAACTGGGATCAACACGTGCGGGGGCTTTTCCGATTAGAACAAGCTCATTATTGCTGACAACTTCAATCCGGTTACGCAAAATACTTGTCGTCGTCAGTGAACATTCAACTGCTTCGGTTTATTCGCCGTCAGGCGAACGACAATGACCTGGTCCGGATACGGAAGAGAATATTTCTCTTTTATATTCTGTACTATCGATCGTAAAATCTTGTTATTGAAAGTGCATCCTGTATGTTGAGATCGCGGTAATAGGCCGAAGGCTGAGCTCCTGCAAAGTTTTGTTTGATAGCTAAATCCCCAAGCGGCATATAACTTTCCAGAATACAATCCCTGCATTTTTTTACCAGGTGCGTTGTGCCGCTTCGTAATCTCCTGAATAAAGCCTCTCCTTACTTTTGGTAAATATTCCGGTGACTGCGGGTTTACATTTTGCTTTACCGGTCCGCCGCTCACATAGAGTTGATTCGTTTAACTGGATCAGCTCCTCTTCCACTCCACCAAAAGTCATAGCTCCCAGCCGGCCATTCCCCACTGGTAAAGCTTCAGTCCATACTGCTGCAGGCTTACTGTACCAGAGTTTCTAGATCTTGCTGCGCTGCAGCGCAAACAGGAATCAGAAATAATATAGAGAGAATAAATTTTCTTCATAGCATTTACAAATAACTGGTCAAAAAAATCAAAAATGTCTTTTTTATTTACCAAAACACGGTATATAAAGCTGCCAATATTCCGCATATGATCACCGAGCCAATAACAAATCCGTGTTGATACTTTAAATTGCGACGTATCCATTACAATCCCATGGCTGTCTTTGCAGCTTTTGGTTTAGTAAGACTGATGACGATCATGATAACAGCAACGGAAAGAAGGTGATGGTCATCCTGTCAAAAAAGGATAATCAGGGAACCACCCCTTTGTCCAGACAGGTAAAAATTTCAATGCCGTTGAAATAGGTATGGTCAGCAAGTGCTCCTGCCAATGCGGCGGCGGCTGTGGTTCTCTTCCAAAACATTCCCAATAAAAAATTGCCAGGACCCCCGGAGAGAAAATCCAACATATTCCTGGATGAACTGGTAAGCCTGGTCCAATGATTTTAATGCAGGAGTAACTATGGCTGCGATTAGCATAGAAATGATAACTGCCCACCGGCCCACACTTACTATTTTCTTTTCTGAAGCTTCTTTATTGAAATATTTTTTATAAATATCCAGCGAAAAGATCGTGGAAATACTGTTTGATTTTCCTGCCAGTGAAGCAACAATTGCTGCCGTAAGCGCTGCAAAGGCCACACCTTTTAATCCTGCGGGCAATAAATTCATCAGCGTTGGATAAGCATGATCCGGTTTTAAAGCGCCATTCACATCTACCATTTCTTTTGAAACATTCCATTACTGTGCAGTACATACATCGTGATCCCGGGCAACACGGCAATCAGTGGTATCAGCAATTTTAAAAATGCGGCAAACAAAATTCCACTTCGTGCTGTTTTCAGATCGGCGCCCAGTGCCCGTTGCACTATGTATTGATTACAGCCCCAGTAAGCCAGGTTATTAACTAACATACCGCCAATCAATACAGAAATTCCGGGCAGTTCTTTATAATGAGGATTCGATTTATCAAAGTATCATGTGAAAATGACCGGAAGCTTCTTTTCGTAATACACCCAGTCCTTTCAATATATCGCCATCAAACCCGAATTTATCGGCCAGCAGTGAAGCGCCAGGTAAGTGGTAACCAATCCACCGATGATCAATACCAAGTACCTGGATAACATCCGTATACCCTATTACCTTCATTCCTCCAAGGGTTACAATAATTGAAAACACGCTCAGCCCCACAATCGCAGCTTCAAAACTAACGGGTGAAATAGACGAAATAGCCAGCGCACCCAGATAAATAATGGAAGTGAGATTGACAAACACATACACCAGTAGCCAAAACACCGCCATAATGGTGCTTACTTTATCACTATACCGCTGTGCCAGGAATTGAGGCATGGTATAGATCTTATTTTTCAGGATACATCGGTATAATGAATACCGCCACAATGATCAGTGTAGCGGCTGCCATCCATTCGTAGCTGGAGATAGCAAGCCCGATCGCAAAACCTGAACCACTCATGCCGATAAAATGTTCGGCAGAAATATTGGATGCAATTAACGATGCGCCGATAGCCCACCATGTTAAGGAACCTTCTGCAAGGAAAAAATCTTTCGAACTTGTAGTGGCAGACTTTTTTCTTTTGATAGATATAATATCCATAGGCAGACACTGCAATGAAATAAATAAAAAAACGATATAGTCGGCAACCTGCAGCTTGTTCATTGGCAATTATTACCGCAGTGAAGATATGGTTGCTGCCTGAAAATACGCCTGTATTGATATCTAAAAACAAAAACGTATTCGTTATTAAACCTATTTTTACGGTTGCTAAATCCTGCTTACAAAGGCAGACGCGATGGTATGATATGCTGTGTAGAAAAATTTACCCCTGGCATTTATCTTGCCTGCAGCGGTTTGAAATTATCAATAACCAGGCGATGTAAAAGTGATTAGTTTTACGAACCTTCCAACGGCTGCGATCCCGGAACCGCCACTTACCACCGCTACCCAGCCGGCTATTGAATGGGAAAGCGGCCGCTTTGGCGTTATTCAAGCTGGTTATCAAAAAACAGCGTATACCCGGAGAGATGAAATAGTGGTACTACCATCGCTCTTACATACGATCTTCGAAGCGTCCAGTTTGCAGGATCCTAAAATCCGGAGGCCCGATATTTGTTTTGGGAATGGGACCTATAAAAATTGTACCTTAATACTTCGCGGCAGAATAAATAGTCATTATGAAAATAATATGCACATTCCTTGTGTCGTTTTTATTGGCCTTATAGCTGATTCTCTGGCTCAGGAAGTTCGTGATTCCATTGCGTCACCCGCTGCACAGTTTAAAATAAATGGCGGACGGAACTTTTGGATGGGCAAAAATTATCGCCTGGAATGGACAACGCCGGTTAAAGGCCGCGGTTCTGGACATGGCAAAAGAAAGAGGCGGACTGAAACCGGTAAAACTGGGTGGCGGTAAACAAACAAGGTCGCTGCATATTGAAGATGCCAATGGAGGGAGAATATAAAATTACGTACTATACGAAAATTCATCACCGCCAAAACATTGCCCGCCGATCTGCAAAGCGAAGCCGCAGAAGATATAGTTTCCGATGGTGTTTCAGCTTCCTATCCCTATTCTGCCTTTATCAATGCCGGTATTGGCTAAGTCGGCCGGCGTTCCTTATTTGCCTGTCAAATTAGTTTACATACCCGATGCGCCGGAATTAGGAGAATACCGCAATGATTTTAAAAACCTGATTGCCTACGTGGAAAAAACAAGCTTCCTGACTCAGTAAAAAAGCGATATGACACGGAAGAGGTGGTAAAGGCCTTAAAGGAAGATCATGCCAATACCGCCGACCAGCAGGCTTTACTCCGTGCAAGAATACTTGACATGTACGTTATGGATTTTGATCGCCATGAAGGACAATGGGAATGGGGCGTCATTGATAAAGAAAAATGGTAAACAGTTTTTTCCAATACCAAAAGACCGTGACCAGGCATTTTATATCAACGAGGGTGTATTGCCTCATATCGTACAATGGGCATGGCTTGTACCGCAACTTGAAGGACTGAAGCCAAAAACAAGAAACATCAAGCGGTTTAACTTTTGCCGCCCGAAATCTCGATCGGTTCTTTTTAAATGCAATGAATGAAAATGACTGGAAAATGGCTGTGGACAAATTTTTACAACAGATGACTGATACGAGTTATAGAAGAAGCGCTGGCAAAACAACCGCCCGAGATTAGAAGCATATCCGCCGATAAAATCATCAGCATCCTGAAAGAACGCCGTAAATACCTGGCAGCCGATGTGATGGAATATTATCGTTTCATTGCCGAGATAGTTGATGTTTACGCCAGCGATAAAGCAGAATTATTTGAAATAACCGCGACACGATGACGGCTCTGTATTGCTGCAGATATCGGGGATCAACAAAGATGGTGAACAAAATACAAAATTATACGAACGTCTTTTTGATCCGCAGGTAACAGAAGAGCTCAGGTTGTATGGCTTTGGCGGTGAGGATAAGTTTGTAATAAAGGCACTGATGATAAAATAAAGATCCGCATGATCGGGGGCAAAGGCATTGATAGTTTTGAGAACAAGGAAAAATCAGGGGAAGGCGTGATAGTTTATGATAGCCTCAGGGAAAACAACCAGGTAATTGGTGAGTTTAAGAATAAAATGTCGAACAAGAACAAACCTAATTCATATGACTTGCTTTATTATAAATACAACCAGGTAATTCCTTTTATTTCTCTCGGCTACAACCTGGACGACGGTGTATTCTTTGGCGGATATATGAAGATCATCCAGCATCGCTTTCGTAAAACTCCCTACGGGAACAGCCATTCCATAACGATCAATCGTGCCATCAGCTACGAAGGCATTTTTAATTTTCAGATACAATGCCAGAGTTTATCGAGACCCTTGGATATAAAACAGATCTCCTGTTCGAGGCGGATTTCAAAAGCACCGCATATCTCCAATTTTTGGATATGGAGCCAACTCGGTTTTTGACAAATCAAAACCCGGTAAGCACAAGTATTACTGGACCCGCTACCGGCTTGGCGATTTTACATTACAGCTCCGGAAGAATTTTTCAAAAAATGTGATCCTGCTGTTCGGCCCCACTTATGAGCTTTACAAAATGGATTCAACCGATGAAAAAACAGTGAGCGAAATATTGTAATCTCTCCTCCCGACGGCATCGACGAAACGACTGCGTTCTCGGGCCAATCGTATGTTGGAGCCAAACTTTCTATTATAGCTGACACGCGGAATCACCCGGTGTTACCAAGTAAAAGGTATTTTCTGGCAGGCGACGTGTTCGTCGCCATCTAGCCGGCACCAACGATGCGAGCTATGATGTAACGCAGCTCAATTCTGATTTTATTTTTTTTCCTGCCTCTTTTAGGAAAAACAATCGTGCTCGTGAATCGCACCGGTGCCGGTCACAATTTCGGCGACTTTGAATTTTACCAGGCCCAGTATCTCGGCAACGAGGATAACTTGCGCGGCTATCACAAAAACAGGTTTGCCGGCCATTCTAAATTGTATAATAATACCGAACTCCGGATCAGGCTTGCAAATTTCAAAACCTATCTTTTTCCCGGGATCGCTGGGTTTGCTGGGCTTCTATGATACCGGTAGAATTTGAGCCGAATAATCGATGACAGTAAAAAATGGTTTAGCGGCTACGGCCCGGGCATTTGGATATCTCCGTTAAGCAGGCTTGTGCTTACCGGCACCTATGCGATGTCGAAGGAAAGTAATATAGTATTGGTAGGCCTGGGGTGGAAGTTCTAATCTAAAGTGCCGGGATCTGCTTGTTGCCATTTCGAAAAGAGTTGCACCATTTCTTTGCAGAAAAAACGTAAATAATACAATTATAGAAAAGAAGATCTGTTCACGCTTCGACGAATCTCAACTCTAAGTCTTATCTTCATCCCGATAACTATCGGGATGAATTTTTCTCCCGGCCATGTCGGTACAGTTTCTGTTCCAGGCAGAAATTATAGTCAGCGGTTTACTACTATGAATGAAACAAGTTTAGCGGCTCTATTAGCATGCATCAGCCTGATGTTTTCATGCGATAGGCAGGAAACCGCTTTTGATAAAGACCTCGCGTTCCTGAAGAAATACGACAGTGTTATTGTGCTCTCCAGCGAAATTCAAAAGTAATTGTGTCGCCCAAATACCAGGCGAGAAGTTATTTTACGTCAACCGCTGGTAGTGGAACGAGCTTTGGCTGGATCAATTACAATGTGTTTACTGCTGCACCCGATCCGCACATGAATGCTTATGGAGGCGAGAACCGTATCTGGCTGGGACAGAAGGCGGGCCGTTCTCGCTATTTTTTCCGGAAGGCTTTGTTATGGATTTTTCCAAACTGGAAAATCCCGGCTCCTTTGACACGGAACACATGGGAAACAATTTCAGCATCGGATACCATGGCTGCATTAAAGAAAGATATGAAGTTCGGAGAGCTATGCCGGCACCGAGACTGACACTTTACCATTAACCGGAAGATACAGGTGCTCGACCAACCCGCAATCGAAAAATGGCTCAATACAAATTATGACGATGGAGTAAAAGCTCGTGGGCTACTATACGGAAAACAGTGTGACGAACACGGGCCAGCGTGAATGGACCGATAGCACCGGAATGCCCTGCATCTGGATACTGATATGTTTCCTCCTTCGCCAAAACACAACAATCATCATCCCCTTCAAAAAGACGCGCATAGCAAAGCCCGCCCATACAAATTATTTTGGTGAAATTCCCGGCGACCGCATTAAGCATGCCGACAGTGTTTTATTCTTCAAAGCAGATGCAGGCATGCATCGGAGTAAATCGGGTATATCCTCCGTATTCAGCCAAAAATAGCAGGGCAGGCAGTTACGTGACGAGGATAAAATGATCCTCACGATCACTGATTTTGGACGTGGACCCGACGGCCCGCTATTTAAACCAGGAATGGATACACAAAGTGCCGCCATTCAGTGGCGATGCCGTGAATGCGCATAACGATGGTCCGGCTCGAGAACGTGGAAGGCAGCTTTGGCCCCCCTTCTATGAATCCTGAATTCTGGTTTCTCCGGCAGCTTCTTCCCGGCACCGGGCCAGTCACTCAGCCATCGGCACAGCGTGTTTCATTTCACAGGAGATGAAGAGGCGCTCTCGACCCCCATTTTGCAGGAAAACGCTTGGAGTCCCCCGCTACAACAGGTCAAAAATGTATTTAAATGAAAATTAGCTAAAAACGCCAATCACATATTGCCGCGTCTCAGCTAATCTGCAGTGATGCAGCGCAGCATGGTTAATCGATTGGCAGCGTTATTTATTTTATTAAACCAGGCCAAGTCAGGTATTTGATCAAGACAAATTCGAAGACTAATATTATCACTATGAAGAAAATGATAACCCTTAAGGAACTTTCTACCACTTTCGCAATAGTATTGTTATTCATTTCTTGCAGTAAGGCAATTCAGGAAAACACGATGGAACCGAAGATGTGGACACCCAGCTATTCAATGGGAAGCATTTATCCGGCTGGGATATGTGCGCGGTAGCCGGCCAGCCGTCTAAACGACAATTATAAGTAATTGCTATTCATCGTGCAGTGATAGCATTGCGTCCGCATTGTCTACGACTAGCATGGAAATTTGGATGGCAAGTTTGGCACACCCCGCGACACACAAACACCTTATTCATACTACAAATTAAAATTCGAATATCGCTTTACCGGGAAACATTTGCCCGATGCCGCAGTGTGGGCCGATAGAAACAGCGGTGTCAGCGATCCATTCGCAATCCGCAAAAAGCATGGAATTAAAAACAGATTTTCCTGCTTCTGCTGGAGATGCAATTTTCATTGGGCTTCGATACCGGGAAAACGACAGGCCTACCGGAATATTTGTACCCCCGGTACCCAGGTTCATATTTCTGACAGCTTAAGCCTTGACCATTGCGTCAACTCTAATTCTAAATTTTACAATCTGGATGCGTGTGGGTGAAAGGGATCGTGGAGGTTTATGGCGATTCACCTGGAAACAAGTCGCCGATCATCATAGAAGGTGACACGGTATTAACTTCTTATACCAAGCCAATAATTGGGGGCGGATTTGTTGGCGGTGCCTATAGCTGGACCGCAGCGCATATAACCGACAGCATGGTTTGGATCAATAAAAAAATAACACGCCTTTGACGGAGGGTTATATAGCATTGCAGGCAGAAAGTCAGCCGGTGGATTTCTCGTGAAAATTGAACTGCTGAACCTGGTGGGCTGCATGGACCCTAAGGCAAAAAATTATAAATCTTACTATATAAAAAATAATGAAAGCATGTGTAAGTATTGACCATACAATTAAAACTGTGGAAACAAGTCAATCTTAGTCTTCATCCATACTTCCACTAATAAATTATACAATAAGTGCTTGTCCAACCGGTCTGCGTGAGAAGCCTCCCGAAATCCCTGCCCTGTGTCTCCATTGAAGAATTCATAAAAGAGGTGATGCTCCGTTGAAATCGATCTTCCGCCCAGCATGACTGATTGCCGCCGTGATACTGAAATTTTCCGGCGTCATTTCTTTCAAAGATCTTTAATAATGCGCTTCTGGTGAGCTGGTTGGCAATTTGTTTCAGGTTCATCTTATTTCCCGACCCTGCTGGAAATTCATACGTATATTTATCGCCATAATAACTCATAATATTTCCGGAGTGAATTAATGATCAGGTAATTTAATGGCAACCAAATAGGTCCCCGCCAGTTTGGAATTGCCACCAAACATGGAGCTGCGAACTTTCCCCGGGTTCGTATTGAATATAATAATTGCTGCCCTGGTATCCAAATAACATAAGGATTATCCTGATGGATTCTTGACAATGAGCGGATACCATAGTCTGATAAAGAATTCCGCTTCATCCAAAAGTCTTTTCAACAGGCTTTCCAGCCGGTCATCGATCATGATCGCAAATAAGTAATTGCCATCCTTATTCTTTTTATCGATATCTGAAATGATCCGTGTTAAATCGGGCCGGGTAAGCCTGATCACTTCCAACCGGGTATTAAATTGCCGCAGATGTTCAAATATTCTGCTATGCATGATTTCAACAGCCAATAATGGAATGATTCCTACCAGTGAACGGATCTTCAATCGCTGGCTGGTACCATTTTCAAATTGAATGGCATCGTAATAAAAAGCATCCTGCTCATCCCATAGAGAAATATCCTTTTTACCGATATGATGCATGGCCCAGCCGATATTCAGAAAATGCCGGAAAAACTTGGCAGCCGATTCTTCATAAGCCTGGTTATGTTGCGCTAGTTCCAATGACATGCGCAACATATTGATGCGCATACATGGCCATCCAGCTTGTGGCATCGGCTTGCTGTAATTTTTAATACCCGGCGGCATATGATTTCTGTCGAAGACGCCGATATTATCCAGACCAAGAAAGCCGCCTTCAAAAATATCTGTTCCATTCGCATCTTTCTGATTGACCCACCAGGTGAAGTTCATGAGTAATTTCTGAAAGGCCCTTTCCAGGAAATCCCAATCGGCAACGCCTGTTTTTTTCTTGTCTGCTTCGTATACATACCAAACACCCCATGCATGTACAGGTGGAGTTGACATCACTAAAATTCCATTCGTATGCGGGTATCTGTCCGTTGGGATGCATATAATATTCCCGAAGCACAACAAGTAGTTGCTGCTTGGCAAAGTCAGGGTCAATATGAACAAAAGTTGCTGCATGAAATGCAAGATCCCAGGCTGCAAACCATGGATATTCCCATTTATCGGGCATGGAAATGATGTTGCGGCAGGTAAGGTGTTGCCAATCATAATTTCGTTTATATATGCGATTAGGAGGCGTTTCGTTAGGTTCTCCAAACAACCATTTGAATACATCGAGGTAATAAAATTGTTTGGTCCATAACAAGCCACTTACTGAACTGCGCAACAATTCCTTATGTTCCGGCGACAAATTTTTCGGAGCGAGCTGATCAGTAATATTGATCGGTTTCCAACCGGCGTTTGGTAAAAACTTCGATCAAAATCAGATCCATGGGTTCTTCCATCTGTGTTTTACTTAACCTGATCTTGAAAAACTTTCGATGCGCCCGGCTGTATCTTTTCCTTCAACCAGACTAGCTGCTTTGGTGCCTTGTTTTTTGGATTGACCGTATTTTCGTTATTGACAATATAGTTATTGATTCCATCTTTTACAAAGCGGAGAATCATTCGGCCGGTTATACATCCGCTGGTTATTGGTTTCGTTTTCACAGAACAATTGCTCACCACCCTGGTGATAAAGAAAAATAATTTCCATTGCGTGATGAACTTGTTTGCAGGCAATTGGTTGAAACCGAAAAGATTTCAGGCTTGCTAAACCGGGGATTGTGTTTCCAAAAATTGCGGAACCAAAGATGAGGTAAGTACATGGATGGTGGCAGGCTCAGGTCCCCGGTTATACACTGTGATCTTCATCAGGATATCGTTGATGTTCTCCTTTGCATACTCAACATAGCAATCAAAATATCGGTTATCCTTGAATATGCCTGTATCCAGTAATTCATACTCCGGGCTTAAGCGGCCTTTCTTGTTTTGCTCTACCAATTCCAGATATGGAAATGCCTGCTGCGGATATTTGTACAAGAATTTGCAATAGGAATGTGTTGGGTGATGAATCAAGATGAAAATAAAGTTCTTTCACATCCTCGCCGTGATTGCCTTCTCCATTGGTCAATCCAAAAGTCGTTCTTTTAAAATGGAATCTTTTCCATTCCAAAATGCAGGGGCAAGACATAAGACCTGGTCAGCTATCACAAAAACCAGCGATGCCCTCTTCACCCCAGCGATAGCGGTACGCCTCGCGCGAGATCATGGTTAACAAAGTTCCACGCATTACCTTCCGCTGGCTATAGTCTTCTGATCAGAACTCCCACTGGCGCTCAGACAGATAAGGACCCCATTTTTTCCAGTTTTTATTGTTGATAGAAATGGCCAGCCGCTCTTTTTCAATATCACCCGACATAGTATAATTAAAAATATTTAATACTATGTGGATCTAGAGATTATTCTACTAAATATAGAAATTACGAATATTATTTCTAATATATTATTTTTATTAATATGAAAATTTGATGTTGAATCAGATAATCATCCTTGGTATTCCTTTATTGAATAATCTGACGTCCGGCTCTTAACAAACCAGCTTCTGGAAGGAAGTATTTACAAACGGATTGGCGCCCCGTCAATGATCTCACCAGCTTCAATGCCCCGTCGCTATATCGCTGACCAGTATCAGGGTATTTCCTCGCCAATAAGCCTTCTATATTTTCCAGATCCTGCCTCGTCAATTTTATGTCAGACGGCTGCAGCATTTTCTTCAGGAGGTATTTTCTTTTTTAGTTCCGGTATCGGAATAACATCATCACCCTGTAGCAAGGACCCATGCCAATGGCTAATTGAGCGGGCGTTAGTATTTTTATTGCTGGCCAATATCGCAAACTCGCTCAACCAGTCGCTGGTTGCTGGCCCAATGAGAATCATCAAAACGGGGAACTCGCGCGGCGATAATCATCGGCAGCTAATTGCTCTTTATCACGCAGGCAGTGGCGTGGTAAACCGTAACCCTCTCAAGCCAATGGACTAAACGGAACAAGCGAGAGATCCCCAATTCACGAATGGTGTCCAATATTTCGGTTTCGGGGTCTCTAGTCAGTAAATGAATATTCACTTTGTAATGCACCGATGGGATGTGCGGCATGCGCTTTACGAATTGAAGCCGGAGACGCTTCTGACAAACCCAGTGTATTTTACTTTTCCTTTGCTTTACTAATTCAGACATTGCACCTACCATATCTTCAACGGGAACATTTGCATCAACACGATGAGCATAATAAAGATCAATTGTTTCAACCTTTAATCGTCGCAAACTATTTTCAATGGCTTGTTTGAGGTAAGCAGGTGAGCCGTCGGGCTAAGCGGGGGGGGGATAGCCGCGGAATTGACTTGCCGCCTCATCTTTCCGAAAGCCAAATTTTGTAGCAATAAATATTTTATCCCGGTTTGGCACCAACACTTTTGAAATAAGTTCTTCATTATCTCCCGAATCCGTACAACATCCGCTGTCATCCCAAAAATTAATCCCTAATTCAAGTGCCCTGTCATAGTTGTGGGCAACAGATTCTTCCTCATTTCGGGGGCCGTAAGATTGACTCACTCCCATGGCCGTAACCCAACCTGGATTTCTGATAATTTCCCGTGTTTCCTAGTATCTCGTATTTCGATGAGATGAGAGTTTTAGAAAAGTTTACTGTTTAAAGTTTGATAAACCGGACGAAAGTTGATGATTACGTAAGTTATTTGAACGCAAGAGATTTAAACCTTTAAACATTAAACTTTAAACTATCAAACTACTTCCACCCTCCTCCCAACGAACGATACAACCCCACCCTTGCCTCTAATTCCTGCCTCTTGACCGACGCAAGATTCAATTCTGCCAGCAATGCAGTTGCCTGGGGCCGTTATTACGTTCCAGATAATTGGCCATATCGGCCCTGAATAAAAGTTTTGTGTTGACAACAGCATGCTGCAATGTGTCAACCTGTGCAGCGGCGATGTGTTTTTGTTGTTTTAGTTTATCCGCCTGCACCAGCGCATGGCACCTCAACGGTAGCCTGCAACACAGACTGCCTGAATTGAATAACGGCCTGCTCCCGCTGCACTTTCGCTATTTCATATTGGGTCTTCAATTCCTTCCTTCTAAATATGGGCTGCGCGATGCCGCCCGCTGCCAGCCCAAATAAAGATCCGGGCATATTAAACCAGTTGCTAGCCATAAAAGGATTCAATTCCACCGCCGGCAGTTAAAGTTAATGCGGGATACATATTTGCCTTCGCTAGTTCCTACTTCTTCATTGGCTATCATCAATGAGAAGTTCATCGGCACGTACATCTGACGCCTGCTCACCATCGCAATGGGTACCCCTGTTGAAAGATCATCCGGAACTGAAAACTGATCAAGTGAAGCTTGTCTGCGGATAGATCCGGGAAGTTGTCCGGTTAACTGCTGCAGCGCATTTTCCTGCAACGCGATACTTTGTTCCAGGTCAGGTATCAATAGCGCGGTGGTTTGCAACTGTAGACTCGGCACGCTGCACAGCAAGTAAGTCCCAAGGCCCGCATCCTTAAGTAAACGGGTGGCAAGCAAAAACTATCATTCAGCAAATAATTAGTGCGCGCAATTCTAATTGTTTGTCAAGCATCAGTAGGTTATAATATCCATTGGCAATGTCAGCTACCAATTGTGTCTGTACAGCTTTTTGGTAGCCTCGGTAGTTTGGAGGTAGTCAATTAACGCACACTTCTTTTTGCCCCCTGATCTTTCCCCATATATCAGCTTCCCAGGATAGGTTAACACTGGCGCTATAATTTTCGACGTAACCTTTTGCCCAAAAAGCTTTTGATACTTATCCCAACCCAAACTATTGTCGGAGGGACGGCTTATCTGGCCGGCCACCAGGAAATTAACTTCCGGATATTGCAATGACTTACTTTGTTTTGCCCTCAGTCGTGCAATATCTATTCGCTTTATTGCAATTAATAAATCATGATTGTATTGTAACCCTTTTGAATCAGTTCCTGTAAAGTAATATCACTGAAAAGTTTTTCCACTCAATATCTGCAATACTGCTTGTGTCGGCAAAACTAATTGCCTGAGCCTGATCAGTACTAAACTGTTTTGGCAACTCCAATTCGGGTCGCTGGTATTCCTTTCCAACCTTGCAGGAAACAACGAAAGCGAAAAGAAGGACGCCCATCATCGTCCTTGGACAAAACAGAATCCATTCCAGGCATATCTCTAACCAAAATTGCCTTATTAACTGGAATTCTTAGTTTCTTGTTTATTCTTGTCAACATTGTGTTTCTTTTTTCGTGAACATATTTATTCAGCCAGCGCAGACGTTTCTGTATCTTTTCTCTTCTTCCAAACTTTTCATGCAGGTATTGAAAGATGACAAATAATACTGGAATAATGAATACACCAAGAAAACGCCGGTGAGCATCCCCTGACTGCGCTTATACTTATTGAGTGATTGCCAAGAGCAGATGCACCGGTTGACCGCGTCGGCGGCAGCAATCCTACAATAAAAGCAAAAGATCGTCAAAATTAAGAATTGGGCGGGCTGAAGCCTGCAGCTCTTGATGCCTCCAGCGCTGATTCAACCAGGCCCATCCCCGACCTTCTTCGTTGCACCGCATATTCCACAATCAAAATCGCATTCTTGGAAAGCAGACCTACCAGCATAATCAAACCTATCTGCACGTAGATATTGTTTTCGATACCCGCAAAACCAATAAAGGCAAATACACCGAAGGGATGCCCGTTGGAACAGTGAATATCACGGCAAGCGGCAGAATATAGCCTTCTATACTAAAAAAGAGCAGCAAGGAGGAAAAACACAAATATCACGCTTAGCAAAAAAGATAAATGTAGTTTGATCACCTCGTCTTAATCTCTCTTCCTTTGCTTGCCATAATTCTCAGTCCATTCATAGGAATATCCCCGCGGCAATATCTGTTTTTGCTGTTTCCTCTCCACAGCCTTGATTTAGCCATCGCCCGTACTGTAAGCCGGGCTTGGGTATTCCATTAATGGTAACGGCATTGAAGAGATTATTCCGATGTGCACCGTTTCCGGGCCACATAAACACCGTTTCAATCGTAACCAATGCTCTGGCCGGAACCATTTCACCAAGATTGTCTCTTTTACGGCAATACCGCCCAAAGAATTCACGCCAGCTCTGTAAGGGATATCAGCCTGTGCCATTACCCGGTAATATTTTCCAAAACCGGTTAAAAATCCGAGACAAAGCTGCTTCCATAATAGATCTCGCATGGTTTGCATCAATTCACTTACGGAAACTCCCAGTTGTTTTGCTTTTACATTATCCACTTCCATCATATACTGCCCGGATTGCCCCGCAGCAAAGCTCGAGAATGCAGAAGCAATTTCTTTACGTTGCATTAAGGCAGGCATTAGTGTGTACGCTGTTAGTTCCCAACTTATCAAGAGGGCCGTTTCCCCTGTCCTGCAACATAAACTCAGCAAACCGCTTACATTGCTAAAACCCCGGACGGTTGGGAAAGTTGAAGAAGAAAGTGTTTGCTCACTTTACCACCTGTGTTACTTTCTGTAAGTCGAAGCGCTCCGGCTATTTTTTCCGGATCTTTTAGCGCTCCTCTGTCTTTATAATCTTTCAGCCTGATAAAACCGGTAGCATAGGAAGATGCATTGGAAAAACTGATGAAATTCAAACCATCTATTGCATACAGGTGATCGGTTGCTGGTTCTGTTTTTGATTAAACTTTGTCTGTTACTTCGGTAGCCTGGCGGAGTTCGGTCCAACGAATGGGGCTGCCGGGAGGTGTATTGACGGCGTATAATACAGATCCTTGGTCCTCCGTTGGTATAAAGCTTCGGTAGGCGTCGTCTTTACAAGCCAAATGCTTGTCGCTGTGATCACCGGCGCAGTCCCGATATGCCAATCCATTTGTTGCGGGTAAGAAAAACGCAAACTTTGAAGATACCTTTTCGGTCATAGACGCAAATCCGGCATTGAACCCGTGCTGAAGAACCGGCTGGCAAATCCTTTTTTAAGGTGATGGCCGGTTCCCTCTTCTTCACTATGCGGAAGTTTTTAAAAAACAAAGCGCACAATGCGGGACTCAGGGTTAGTGCGTTCACAGCTGATATTAAAATCGCAAGTAGCGAGTGTAACTGCAAACTGTTTGTAAAATACTCCTGCCGGACCCTTCATAAATCCAACCGGTATAAACACCGCAGCCATTACCCAGCGTAATTGATATAATAGCGCCCGATATTTCTTTCATTGATTCAACAGTAGCCTTTCTCGCCGGATAGCCTGGTCCGCTCCATTTTACTGTGTACGGCTTCTGTAACGACAATCGCATCATCCACCACAACACCAATCGCCAGGACAAGAGCAAATAACGTAAGCTAGGTTGGCGTGAACCAGCCCAATATCTGCAAAAAGAAAAATGTTCCAATTATGGCAACCGGAACAGCAATCGCCGGTATTGGCGTGGAACGAAAATCCTGCAGGAATAAAACACACCAGATTTCAGAAATACCAGCCCGAATGCTAATATCAGCAAAGTTTCCGTTACCTGTGATTGAATAGAAGCATCCAAAAAGTCTTTAGAATTATACATGGTGGTCGTGTCTTCCACGCCCCTCGGAAGTTCAGCAGAAAATTTATCCAACAGCTTCTCCACCTTGGTGAGTATATCGTTTGCATTAGAACCAGCAGTTTGAAAAACACCAAAGCCTGATACCGGTTTTCCATCCATCCTGCTGTTGGATGAATAGGTAAACGAGCCAAACTCAACACGCGCCACATCTTTCAACCGAAGCATAGAACCATCGTTGTTGGCTTTGATCACAAAGTTTTCATAGTCTTCGTTGCGGGTTGATTTACCCTTATATTTTAATACATATTCAAATGCTTCGGGACTACTTTGTCCCAGGCGGCCGGGCGCCGCTTCCATGTTCTGATCCCTGATTGCGCTAAGAACATCCTGCGGAGAAAGATTATTGGCAGTAAGCCGGTCAGGCTTGCACCGTAAATCCGCATCGAGTAATCCTGGCGCCAAAGACCAAAGCCTGGCCAACTCCCGGCACCCGTTGTGCCTGCGGAATCAGATTTATCTTGATATAATTCTCAAGGAAAAGTTCATCATAGTTTTTGGCGTCATCACTTGATACGGCGACGAACATAATAATACTGTTCTGAACACCTGGGTAGTGATCCCGGACTGCAACTACTCCACCGCGTGCACCATGAGCTCCACGGCTTTAGATACACGATTTTGTACATTAGCCGATGCGATATCCGGATTGGTGCCCTGTTCAAAATAAACGTACCAGCGTCATGCTTCCGTCGTTACTCGAGTTCGAAGTCATGTACGTCATGTTTCTCATAACTCCATTAATAGCTTCCCCAATTGGAGTAGCAACCGAACGTGCTACCACTTCAGCATACCGCGCCCCGGATAAAAGCCGTTACCTGCACGCTCGGCGGGCAATATCCGGAAACAGCGTAACGGGCAATGTGTACAATGAGGAAGTCCGCCTAACAAAAGCAAAAATGATGGAGACAACAGTTGATGAGCACCGGTCTTTCGATAAATCTTTTAAGCATGAGATCATATTTTTTCCTGCTGATGAAATTTATTTTGGCAGAAGTCTGAAATCAGGGTCTGGGAGAAATTCATCGGGTTGTTGGAATTCCAATCGTCACTAATTTTCTTGTTCACTTATCGTTACTGACTTCATGACTTAAAGAGGTTTGATTTTTAAGTAAACTGTCTATTGATATAAGCTGCGGATGAATTGCCATCCCATCCTGCAGGCTTCCCGCCCGGAAAGAACAATTTTTTCACCGGCTTCCACACCACTGTCCAGCGAAATAATAATTGTGCCGTTTCTACCTGAGATGAGAATAGGTTTCGTTATCACTTTATTACTATCTCCCAATGCAAATACAAATACCTTATCCTGAATTTCAAACGTAGCTTCCTGCGGCACGATCAGGGCTTCCGTTGTGAAGCGCTGGCCTATCCGCACTTTACCGGTGGATGCTGCCCGAACGCAGCAGTCTTTCTGTGTTTGGAAACGCAGCACGAAAACTGATTAGCGCCAATGTCAGCGATTAAATTGCCCGGCCACAGTTTCTACCACACCCTTATGCTCATAAACACTTCCATCAGCCAGCACCAGCTCAATGGGCGGCATGTTCTTAATTTTTTTTCCTCAATACTATTACCTGTAAACTGTTTCTTGAATCGGGAGAAAATCATTCTTGCATAATGAGAAGTAGGCGTAAACTTCCTTTATTTCTGAAATGACCGTCAATGCCTGTGCAGTCGTGAGACCCACAAGGCTTCCCGTTTTATGAGGGAATTCCTCCCGATATATCCGATCCACGCGGCGCTTTAACCGAAGTATATCCAAAGATTGATCCTGTGCGCTCTGCTTACCATTGCTCATGGGATTGAGCAACGCTGGCTGCCGCAGCATCATACGCTGCTCTTGAGGCAGATTTTAACTGCACATCGGATACTACATTGTTTTGAACAAGCGGAGTAAGTTTATTTACGTTTGATTTCAGCATTGGCTAAATTGGCTCTGGCGGCAAAGCTAAACTCTGCCTTTGCCGTGTTTAATTGCTCCGGGTAGGGGCGATCATTTTATATGAAACAATACCTATGCCCCTTCCTCACGTAAGCGCCCTCGTCCACGTGTATCTTGTCCAGGTATCCATCTGCCTGGGGACGAATCTCAATATCGTTGCTCCCTTCTAGAGAAGCAGCAAACTCCTGGTAGTAGTTGCCGGTAATTTGTTGACAGTGATTACAGGCAATGTTGGGATGCCTTGCTCATATCCGTGATTATTTCCGGCTGACGAGTTACAGCCATAAAATAAACTCAATGCTAAAGCAATACTTATCATTCCAGCCAATGTCTTTACCCCGAATGTTGGTCTAATGGTTTGCATATTTTTTTGTTTTTCCATTTTAACAAGTTACCCGGGCAAGCCCACATTGTACTGTTCATCGGCAATTATTTTTCCTGAACTGATGACGAAACAGAAAATGAAGAATAGGACATTTTTATCTCCATTTTTGCCGGTGTTCTGCTTTATTGCATTTTGAATCCCGGTTGTGAAATATTCTTTTTCTCCCGTTTCGAATGCTCAGGGCATTCCGATTTTCTTCACCGGGTACGAAAGATTTTTAATAAACCCATCCACCGCATCATCCAATACCATTTTATCCAGTTGACCTGAGGCTGGCGAATTTCCCATGATCCTGATGGATACAAAAGCCATGGAGTATTGACCAAAATGTATGATACTTTAAACACGCATCGGTTCCCCTGCTTGTTTACTTTTCTTAATAATTTTTTGGATCGCATCCATGATATAATGATCAAAACCATCCTTGTCATCCCGGCAATTTCTTCCCTTCGCAGCAAGCCATTCCCACTCCATACATTAATTGATAATAGGCCTTATTTCTCAAAGAAAAATCACCAGTAGGCATCAGCCATTGCCCTTAACTGGTCAACCGGGCTATCATGCTTATCAAACGCCTGTTGTATCTTTTTGGTGAGTAGCCTGAAAGCAATACGTAACTGAACGCAGCGGGCTACC